>Ga0302235_10001301_pt1 | contig 18787 bp, 17 predicted proteins | sample II_Palsa_N3_3_FD_193577 | JGI IMG/M metagenome (GOLD analysis project Ga0302235, IMG submission 193577) | Peat permafrost microbial communities from Stordalen Mire near Abisko, Sweden - II_Palsa_N3_3 | ecosystem: Environmental > Terrestrial > Soil > Palsa > Peat permafrost | place: Sweden... | reverse complement strand
ATGGACTGATCCCCGGCAACCTCGGCGGCAGCATGCCCGATCCGGGCTGCGGCCCGCAGTTCGCCTGGAAAAACGAGCATCAACGCGTTGATGTAGCGCTCAGCAACTCGTTCGGCTTTGGCGGCAACAATGCATGCCTCGCTTTCGCCCGCGCTGGATTCTCCGCATGAGCCCGCTGCGCATCCATATCGAAGGCATCGGCCTGTGGTCGAAGCATCTTGGCAACTATGCCGCGCTGCAGTCGCTGCTGGCCGGCAACACGCCCGAGCCACCGCTGTCGAAGCCCGCTGCCACCACGCTGCCGCCGAACGAACGCCGGCGCGCGCCGGAAAGTGTGCTGCTGGCGGTCGAGGTGGCCGGCCAGGCAGTGGCGATGAGTGGCCGCGCAGCGGCGTCACTGACCTGCGTGTTTTCCTCGTCGCACGGCGATCAGGCGATCACCGATTACATGTGCGCCACGCTGGCAAGCGCGCCGACCGAGCTGTCACCGATCCGTTTCCACAACTCGGTGCACAACGCGCCGGCCGGCTACTGGACCATCGCTACCGGCTGCCATGAACCGTCAACCGCGGTGTGCGCGCATCGCATGAGTTTCGGTGCCGGCCTGCTGGAAGCGATAAGCCAGGCGCTGGCTGACCAATGCCCGGTGTTGCTCGTGTGCAGCGATATCGCCGGCGCGTATCCACTGGTGGAAGAAACCGGCTGCACGCAGTCGTTCGGCTGCGCGCTGGTTTTGGCACCCGCGGTCAGCGGGACGACGCTGGCCTCGCTGGACATCACGCTTGCGCCAAGCGGTTCAGTCGAACCACTGCCCGAGCCGCTTGCCAGCTGGCGCGATGCCAATGCCTCGGCAGATGCTTTGCCACTACTGGCCTTGCTGACGCGCGGCCATGGCCGTTGCCTGGTTGATGCCGCCGCAACGCTGGCACTGCAGATTGAGCTGCAACAGGTCGCCATGCCGGGCCTCGACGTGCATCACCGCAACGTGGAGCATGTGGCTTGACCGCCAACGCCACGCGCTGGTGCGTGCTGATCCCGTGCCTCAACGAGGAAGAGGCGATCCAATCGGTAATCGAATCCGTACTGGCGCTGGGTGCGGCCGTGATCGTGATCGACGACGGCTCGGATGACCGCACGCCCGAGATCGTCGCCAGCCTGCCGGTGACCCTGCTGCGCCATGCGCAACGATGCGGCAAAGGCGAAGCGCTGCGCCACGGCTTTCGCGAGGCGCTGCGGCAGGGTTTCGATGCAGTGCTGACAATGGACGGCGACGGCCAGCACGTAGCCGAAGACATTCCACGCATCGTCGCAGCCGCCGCTGGTTATCCGGAGCACATCGTGATTGGCGCGCGCCTGCTCGATCGTGCGCAGCAACCCAAATCTCGCCGCCGTGCCAATGCAGTGGCTGACTGGGGCATTTCCTGGGCCTGCGCGCAGCCGGTGGCCGACACGCAAAGTGGCCAGCGCTGGTATCCGCGTACAGCGATGGAGTTAGTGAATCTGTCGGCCGAACATTTCGTGTTCGAAGCGGCCATTTTGATTGCCGCCTCACGCGAGAAAAAACTCGGCGTCGTCGCGGTACCCATCGCTTCCCGTTACCACGACACATTCCGACGCAGCCACTTCAGTCCGGTGCGCGATGTCACCCGCATCACCACCTACACCATCGGCTGCGTGTTCCATTACGGCAACGTGATTGCCAGCTACCGCCGTTCGCGCGCGCGACCCCTGATTGTCCGGGACACCAACGCAAGCTGACGTTGCGGGATCACCGTCCGTTTCACCCCATGCTGTGCAGCGGAATGATGCATGGCACGATGCCTTCGCACTGACCGCCTCGTCACTCGCTACGTGCGAGTATCGAGGGATACACAATCAAGGCTTGGTTGGCGGCACGGAGTCTGCATGATAAACACGACGCATGATGCAGTGATTCTCGGTGGCGGCCTCGCCGGACTATGCCTGGCGCTGCAGCTGCGCAGCGAGTTTCCCGATATGGATATCGTGGTACTTGAGCGCCACGCGCATCCGCTGCCACTGGCCGCGCACAAGGTCGGCGAATCGACGGTGGAAATCGCCGCGCACTATCTGGCCGAGACACTCGGCCTGCGCGAGCACCTGGAAACCGAGCACATCCGCAAATTCGGCTTCCGTTTCTTTTTCTCCGATGGCCGCAGCGATCTGGAGAACGTGACCGAGCTGGGCGTGCGCAGGGTGTTGCCCACGTCGAGCTACCAGATCGATCGCGGCATCTTCGAGAATTTTCTCGGCGACGAAGCGCGCCGGCGCGACATCGATTTTCGCGACGATGTCACCGTGCAGGGTTTTGATATGGGCAGCCACGGCGATGCACACAGCGTGCGTTATACCGATGCTGGTGCCGAGCAGTACGCGCTCACCACACGCTGGCTGCTGGATGCTTCCGGTCGTGCCGGACTGATCCGCCGCAAGCTCGACCTCACCCGCGATAACGGCCACCACGCCAACGCCGTGTGGTTTCGCATCGACGACCGGCTGGCGATCGATGGCTGGTGCAGTGATGGCGACTGGCAGAGCCGCTGCACGCCGGCAGAACGCTGGCGCTCAACCAACCATCTGTGCGGCCCGGGCTACTGGACGTGGCTGATTCCGCTGGCATCGGGTGCGCATTCGGTCGGCATCGTCACCGATGCGGCGATGCATCCGATCGACACGATGAACACCTTCGCCCGCGCACAGGATTGGCTCGGCACCCATCAACCAGCCATCGCACGTGAAGTCGGCAAGCGCCACGACAAGCTGCTCGACTTCGCGTTTTTCCGTCACTACTCCTACGGCTGCGCGCGCATGTTCAGCGCCGACCGCTGGGCGCTGACCGGCGAAGCCGGTCCGTTTCTCGATCCGTTCTATTCGCCCGGCACCGACTTCATCGCGATCGCCAACACGTATATCTGCCGACTGGTGGCACTGGACCGCGTCGGCCAACCGCTGGCCCCGTATGCACGACTGTACGAGCGGCTGTTCTTCTCGTTTTACGAAAGCACACTCACCCTCTATCGCCATCAATACCCACTATTTGGCAATGCCGAAGTGCTGCCGATCAAGGTGATCTGGGACTACGCCTATTACTGGGGTGTGCTGTGTCAGCTGGTGTTCCAACAGCGCCTCGGCGATGCCGCGCTGTTTGCCGACATGGCGCGCGAACTGGAAACGGCGCAGGCACTCAACGAGCGCATGCAGCAGTTCTTCGGACGCTGGCACGTCCTGTCGCAGGGCCGCAATCCGCGCGGCATGCTCGACCAGGGCATGCTGCCATGGTTTGCCGAGATGAATGCTACGTTACACGATCAGCTGAGTGATGCAGCCTTGCGCACGCGTCTGCGTGAAAACGTCGACCTGCTCGATGGCCTAGCCGCCAGCATCGTCGAGCGCGCCGTGGCCGACGGCGGCGATTCGCTGCGTGGCGATATGCGTGACCTGGCTCGTGCGCGCCTGCGGCCGACGCTGTTTGCAGCGGCGTGAACAACTATCCGTCGGAACTCAGGCCATGCCGCCGTTGACGCCGATCACCTGACCGTTGATGTAGCCCGCCGCATCGCTGCACAGGAACGCCACCAGCGCAGCGACTTCCTCTGGCTTGCCGGCGCGCTGCGCGGGCACCATTTCGCGGATGCGCTCAGGCGGGAAGTCGTCGCCGATCATGCGGCCTTCGATGATGCCCGGTGCCACCACGTTCGCGGTGATGCCGCGCGATGCCATCTCGCGCGCCAGCGATTTGGTGGCGCCGTGCAGGGCCGCCTTGGCCGCGGCGTAATTGGTCTGCCCGCGATTGCCGACCTGCGCGGCCACCGAGCTCACTGACACGACGCGACCGAAGCGCGCACGCGCCATCGGCAGCAGCAGCGGCTGGGTGACATGGAAAAACCCGTGCAGCGACACGTCGATCACCCGATGCCACTGCTCGTCGGACATGCCGGCCATCGGCGCGTCGTCGTGGATCCCGGCGTTGTTGATCACGGCGTGGATGGTACCTTCGGCCAGTAGCGCATCCAATGCGGCGCGGGTCACGTCGGCATCGGTCACATCAAAGGCATCGGACTCCGCACTGCCGCCGGCTTCGATAATTTCCGCCGTCACCTCTTGCGCACGCTGCAGGCTCTGATGGCCGTGCACGATCACGTGATAGCCACCGGCAGCCAGCGCGTGGCAGATCGCGCTACCGAGCTCGCCGCTGCCACCGGTGACCAAGGCGCGACGCAAGGCAGGAGTTGTGGTCATGGCATGCGCTCTCGGGATTCGGGATGAATGACGGCCGCGCGACCGCTGGCCAGCAGCTGGCCGCGATGCTCGACACGGAAGAGGTATTGCGCACTGGCCTCGCTGGCCTGCAGGCATTCGGCATGGACGTCCAGATGGCCATCGTAGTGATCAACATATTCAACAAACAATTGCACGTCACGCAAGCTGACCAGTCGACCGGGCCGGGCCGTCTGCGCCCCACTAGCACGCGCCAGCAGCGCTCCGTGCACAGCCATCGCCTGCGCGCCGTACTCGGCCAGGTGCACCGCGTGCAAACCTTGCGCGCTGCGCAAAGGATTGTCTGCACGGGCTTGGCTTTCGCTAATCGCGTGGATGGTGCGCTCGTCCCACGCAAGCACGCTATCCAGCAGACACATGCTGCCAGCATGGGGGATCAGTGCAGCCCAGTCAGTCTTTGGAAGCATGCGGATTTTGAAAAGGCCTATGCGGCGCCATCAGGATGGACAGGCAGAAATGAAAGGCTACACCGAGACTCACCGTGAGTCCGATCGCGCGCAGCACCGGAATCGTCGCCCACGCCAGCATGCCGAACACCAGCAGCGCGGACAGCACGCAGACGAGAGTGGCATGCAGGGTACGCCGCTGTTCGGCCGGGTCGCCGGTATCGCGCTCGAAGAACAGCGCGTAATGCAGGCCCAGGCCGCCGGCGAGGATCAGCGCCACGAGATGAAACAGCGAGATCTCGATGTCGGCCACGCGCTCCACCGCCAGCACCAGCAAGGTGGCCAGCGTCATCGGCGCCAGCACGTGCCAAGCGCGTCGCAGACTGCGCAGGGCAAAGCTGATCGTGCAAATCAGCAGCACCGCTGCCGCCAACAGCGCCTGCAGGATCCGAGTGCGGTAGTCGACCACCAGTGATTCGGAGGCCGCCTTCAGGTCGAGCAGGCGTACCGTGCCGCCACTCTGATCACCCAGGGCCTGCACAGCGGCCACATCGTGCAAGCCGCTGATCGTGCCCAGGCCAAGCCAGTGGCCATCCCTTTGGACCAGCATGGAAGCCAGACGCTGGCCCAACGGGGACTGCGCGTACAGCGCGGGCGTCAGTGGCGGCAAACGGCGCACAGTGGCGACGTCATCGAGAAACGGCTGGAACAGGTTCGGCTGGAACGGCATGCCCTGCAGCGCATCCGTCAACGCTTTTTTCAGCGCATCATCGTCCGGCAGTTTCTGCTGCCGCGCGCGTTGCACGGCGACACTGGGCAGGTAGCGCGACGGCAGTTCCAGACCATCCACGGCATGCTTCGCGACTAGCGCATCGACCATCGGCTGCAGCGCTTCGGACAGCGCCAGTACGCCCTGCTCGGTCGGCGCCTGCAACACGAGCAAATAGCGCACGTCCGGCGCGCCCAGCGCCTCACGCAGGCGCGCGTCGTGCAGCAACATATCCTGTGGTAGCGGGGTCAGTGCCGCGAGATTGTTCTGCCAGAACGGTCCGGGGGCGAAGGCCAGCATCAGCACGATCGCCAACGCGACCACCAGGGGAATCCAGCGCGGTCGCGGCAGACGATCGACCACGTCGCGGGCCCGGACCAGCCAGGGCAGATCGGCCACGTCGCGCACCTTGCGCGGTAGCAGGTGCGGCAGCAGGTAGCGCGTACTGAAACCGGCGACCAGCAGGCCGACGATGGTAAACACCGCCAGCTGTTTTAGCCCGTTCACGCCGGAGGCGTAGAACGCCAGATATGCGATGCAGGCCGAGGCGATCGCGGTCAGCAGCAGCGGCCACAGCGCACGCACGCTCTGCACCGCATCCTCACCCGCGCGGCGGTGGCTGAGCACGCGGATCGGGTACTCCTGCGCCACGCCGAGCAGGGTAAAGCCGAACGCCAGCGTGATGCCGTGCACGTCGGGAAACGCGAGGGTCAGCGCGGCAATGCCGGCCAGTGCCGCGCTGGCGATCGGCAGCGCGCCAAGCAACAGCGAACTGATGCTGCGATACGCCAACAGCAGCAGCACAATGAAACCGACGGTGGAGATGCGTCCGATCCACTCCGCCTGATGTTGGGTCTGCGCGCCGATCACCATGCTGAAATAGCCGGGCCCGCTGAGATCCAGATGGGCACCAGCGCTGCCCGGCAACGCATGAAACGCCTGCTCGATGCCGCCGATGGTTCGCGCCTGCGCCTCGGGATCGAAACCAGCCGCGGCGGTCTGCACCACCAGCAGCGCCTCGTGCTGTGGCGAGAACCACACGCCTTCGCGCAACTCCGGCGATTTCGGCGGAGCCCAGCGTTCGGCCAGCTTCAGCACTTCCAGCGTGGGATCGCGCGGCAGCAGATTCTTTAGCAAGCTGGCGCCAGGCGAAGAGAGATCATCCAGTCGCTGCTGCAGCTGATCGGTGAGGTACGCCTCATCCAGCGGCTGGGTATCCAGCGTCGGCGACAGCAGGTAGCGATACGGCAACAACTTCGGATCGAGCGCGTCTAGATCAAAGCCGCCGTTGAGCACCTGGCTATAGCGTTTGTCCGCCTTCAGCGCCGCCACCAGTCCCTGACTGAGCGCCGCGAGTTGGGCATCGGAGCGGCCGGATATCGCCAGCAACAGCAGGCGCGAGCCCGGGCCCTCCCCGACCTGCTCCATCAACAGACGCTGATCGGGCGTGGTCGGCGCCGGCATGAAGCTGCGCAGGTCGGTGCTCACCTTCAGTCGCTGGCTGACCATCCAGCCCAGCCCGGCCAGCACCAGCAGCCAGAGCACCAGCAGCGTGACGCGACCGCGCAGCCCCATGTTCAGTGCGCGCCCTGGCACAGCGCCTGCAGCGATTCGCGGGTCGGCTGCGCGGGCATTTTCTCCACGAGCGAACCCAGCAGGTCGATGGCCAGATCGCCGTCGGCTTCCTGCATCTGCATGCAGCGCGACTGCTTGCCGTAGCCGTCGACCACGATGCTGGCGACAGCCTTGGCCACCTTCGCATCGCGCGGCAGCAGCGTGAGCGTCCACGCGCCGCTGGCTTCGCCGGTCTGGCTAATGTTGAAGGCCTGCTGCAAGCGGCTACCGTCCCCACTGAGCAAGGCCACGAAACTGTCCAGCAACACCTGCAGCTGCGGTGCGTGCGACAGCGAAAACGTGCGCGCGGCCTTGCCAGCGCGCTGCAGGGTCACTTCGCCGTTGGCAATGCTGGCGGTTTCAGGATTGGGATGATCGACGCGTCGCTGCAACTGGTCACCACCCAACCAGGCCAGCTCGCCAGAGACCACCAGCGGCTTGTCCAGCACTTTCAGGAATCGCGCTTCGGCGAACGCCGTGCGCGCGGGTGCGGGCTGGCCCAGTGCAGCGATCAACGGTTCCGACGTGGCGGACGACGTGGCGACCGCCGCCGTGGTTTCACACCTGGACGCGTTCGCCCACGGCAGCAACATCATGCACAGCAGTAGCGCGAACATCTTGCTGCCAGAAATCATAGAAGTTGAACCAGTTGTAGGGAGCGACATGGACGTAATGTTCCAGGCGTTGGGCATAGCGGGAGATCAACGCGTCCAGGGCGGGGCCGCGCTCCTTGCGCGGAATCTCCACCCGGTCGGCCATCGCCTCGAACACTACACGGTAGCGGTTGCCGCCCAGATACAGGCCAAAGCACAGTACCACCGGCACCTGCAGGGTATGCGCCAGCAGCCAGGGGCTGATCGGAAACGGTGCTGGCGAGCCCAGAAAATCAGCGTACCGAAGTACCTCGTGGCCACGACCGCGATCGGCCAGCATCGCCACCATCGCGCCGCCCTGGCAGGCCTCTGCCATGGCCAGCGCGATGCTGGTGCCATCCTGCGAAGCGTCGATCACCTTAGCGCCAATGTCCGGCGCCAGGTCCTCAAGCAACTTGGTCATCGCCGGGGTTTTCTGCTTGTCCAGCACCACGCGTACCGACATGTCAGGACGTCGCACACCGACCGTACGCAAAGCCTCGAAGCTTCCCTGATGCGAGCCAAATAGCAGTACGCCTTGGCCGCGCGCGATGCTCTCGTCAAGCAGTTCCAGTCCCTGCGTTTCGATCTGGAATTGCTTCTCGCCACGCGCCAGCAGAAAGATCCGGTCCAAACTGGTCGCCGCGTAACTGTGCATGTGCCGGAACACCTGTCGCGCTGTGGCCGGCTTGCCGAATACGCGCTGCAGATATTGCTGCGAAGCGACCCGCTCGGGCTTGCGACGCAAATAGAAATACAGCGTGATCGGATAAAGGCACGCGCGCGCCAGTCCACGACCGCCGTGCAGTGCGATGGTGCGGACGACCCACATGCCGAAAAAGCTGCCGCCCTCGGGCCGGTTCTGCCAGTGTTCGTTCGTGCTCACGCCGCGCCCTCGACCGTGCCGCGCGCCAGTAGCGTGTCGTCACGAAAAAACTCGAAGCGGATGCGCGCAGCGGAAGCCTTTTCAGTCGCCCCGTTTGCGGCAACCACTGTCAGACGCACAAGCGCCTGTTCGGCCGGCAGCAGCGGTGCCATGAATTTCGCTTCCAGCACACGGATCAAGTGCTGCCCGCGCCATGCGCGCAAGGCGATCGCCACCTGCTCCAACAGGATCACGCCCGGTACCAGCGGATGACCAGGGAAGTGTCCGGGCAGCGAAGGGTGATCGGCACCGATACAGAAATCATGTTCGAACGCATCGTTGATGGCGCCCGTTTTTATTACGTCCGCCTTAATCACATCGGTACTCATCACGATATCGCACCTTTGCCACGCATCAGTTCCGGCCAGTGCAACACGAGCTTAAGCAGCATGTCGTGAAGGCCCGGATGGCTGAGATGCCGCAAACGCCAGCGCCGATAGCCATATTCCAGCACGAAGGCGACGGCCAGCACCAGATAACCGCCGACGTGCAGCCACATCGCGGCCCAGCGATCCGGCACCGCCAGTGGCGAAGTAAAACCCAGGCGCGCCAGCACGCCCGCGTGCTCGGCACACAACAACAGCACGGCCAGCAGCAGCGCCTGGGCCGCCAGCAACAGCGTCCAACTCCAGGTGATCTCCCTGGCATAGCGCGCCACCCCAGGTTGCGCCAGCCGCTCGGGGCCTTCCAGCACCACGATGAAACGCGCCACCAGCGGCTCTGGCGTGCCGAGCGTGCGCCCAAAACCGATCGCCAGCAGCGCACTGACCAGAATCGGCACACTTTCCAGCAGCAGGTCGGCGAATCCGAACAGCGACGACGACACCAGCGCCGCCAACACAGTCAGCCACAAAAGCCAGGCGCCGAGGCGCCGTGTCAGCAGCCACGGCAGCATGAATGCCGTCGCCAGCAACAACAGCGCGATCAGCGGAAAAATTTGTCGGTGCGTTACATCGCCGACAATCGCCAGCACCGGGTACGCCAGTAAAAGCGGCAGCAGGTAGCGCCGCATGACAACGGCGGACGAGGGCTGCTCACAGGGCGGAAGCGAATACGTCATGCCGGATACCGCGATGAATGGCCACGCAGGCAGACGCGCAACGGGTGTCGTTATGCTGCGATGCGATTCTGCTCGACATGCGCCGACAGTGTGCGCAGGCTGGTGAAGATCTGCCGGTTGTCGGGATTGTCCGAACGCAACTGGAATCCATAGCGCTTGGACACGGCCAGCGCGATTTCCAGCGCGTCGATGGAATCCAGGCCGAGATCACCACCGAACAACGGCGCATCGGGGTCGATTTGATCCGGCGTGACGGTATCGAGATTCAGGCATTCCACGACCAATGTGGCCAATTCGTGTTCCGCCGCTGTCTGCTCTGCCATGCTCGATTCCGTCGTCGTGATTCATTGCCTCCCCCCGGTGGCAGTGGTCGCGGAGTGTAACATAGCGACCTTAATGCTCTCGGTTGCGCCACATGGTTCAGGGATGTGAAAAGCCTCAGTTTGACCCGCTTATGCGCCGCGCGCCGCGCGTGTCGTATCGCGTTGGCGATATCACCTCGACGCTGAAGGAAGCTGGCACGCTGGCCTTGCTCAGCTTTGGCGCCGGTAGTCAGACCGTAAATGATCCGCGCATGCTGCAAGTCGCCCTGGAGTGCTTTGATGCGCCCGCTCCGCTAGAGATCTGGCAGGTCGATGCACCGGTGAACTGCGGCACTGAAGGCGCCCTGCGCTGGTCAGCCGGCGGCGGCTGGCTGTTCGCCGCGATCGAGCTCGACGAACGCGAACACGGCGGCCCCGAAAGCGCTGCATCCAGCGCCTATGCGCAACTGCGCCAGTTCATCCAGCAGCGTAGCGAGCAGCACGTGTTGCGCATCTGGAATTACCTGGACGCGATCAATCAGGGCGCGGGCGATGCCGAGCGCTACAAGCAATTCTGCGACGGTCGCGCCGCCGGTATGGGCGCGTTTTTCGCCGAGGGTTTCCCTGCGGCCAGCGCGATCGGCCATCACGGTCCGGCACACCGACTGCAAGTCTATCTGCTGGCCTGCGATCAGCCCGGCGCACGCGTGGAAAATCCTCGTCAGGTCAGTGCCTGGCGCTATCCGCGTCAGTACGGCCGCACGCCACCGAGCTTCGCCCGCGCCATGAGTTTGCCCGCGCAGGATGTGCTGGCGATCTCCGGCACAGCGGCAGTGGTCGGCCACGCATCGGCGCATAACGACGATCTGGATGCGCAGCTCGACGAAACCCTGTTGAACCTCGAAGCCCTGCTCGCCAGCGCTGACATGCCCGCCGGCTTCGACACCCACTCGCCGCTCAAAGCCTACGTGCGCCACACCATCGACGCCCCACGCGTACGCGACTTCTTCCGCCGCCGTCTGCCCGGCGTACCGGTGCTGCTGCTGCACGGCGATATCTGCCGCCGCGAGCTGCTAGTGGAGATTGATGGATGGCGCTATTCCTGAACTGTGAGGCCATGATGGCCGGTGCCGCAAATGCCTTGGCGCGTTCGATAACCGCTCAGTAGAAAATTCGCCAACTTCGACTGACTGGCGGGAAGCGCCAGATCCAGCTCGCTGAAGTATGGGTCGTCATCGACCGCTTCGTCGAACACCACAAAGGCACGGATCGGCGGCGAGTGCGGCCAGCTGTAGCCGAGGTTCGCTGTGCAAGAGTCGGGACGGTTGAAAACATCGGGTTTGGGTATCAGCACGCGCTCGGGCGTTGTGTTGCTGATCAGCGCATCCAATTTTTTGTGTGCGTCCGGAAACAAGCCGTCCGCCGCGCCATACATGCAGCCCCGGCATGCCGGAATCTCGTACAACGTCATCCAGCCATTCGCGACACCATTCGCGGCGATGAAACTGAAAGCCAGCGTGCCATCCACGCCGACGGCAGCGCGACGTACCCGCCATCCCCGCGGAACCAGCAGCCAGCCGGTAGCATTGGCATGAAACAACTGCACTTGGCTGCGCAGGGCAGCGGGTATGGCCTGGTCGAAAATCAGCAAGGCCGCATCGGCGGTTTGTTCCCACTCGCCAAAGCCATCAAAAACGTCGATGCGCGTAGCGGGCAGGTCGGTCACACGTTTACCGGCGGCATCCTTCGGATGCGCAGGTGTCAGCCGGAAGTCTTTTCCCTCGACCGAATTGTAGTGGGTTGGTGGCCCGTTCAACGTGGGTGTGGCATCGGCAGCCAGCAAAATAGGCGTCATCAGCATCAGCCATACGGCGAGCGTCACCCATCGCATCGAATACGCAAGAGTCTTTATCGAGTACATCAAACGATCCTAGGGATAGGTTGCTCATTTCGATTTTTTCGTTGGCCGCTTCCAGCCACGCAGTGTGCTTTGCTTCCCGCGTGTCAGAGTTAGCTCGCCTTCGGGCGCATCGTGGGTGATAACAGAACCCGCGCCGATGGTGGCCTGGGCGCCGATGGTCACCGGCGCGACCAGTGCGCTGTTGGAGCCGATGAAGGCGCCATCTTCAATGCGGGTAATCGACTTGTTGATGCCGTCGTAGTTGCAGGTGATGGTGCCGGCACCGATGTTGACGCCACGACCGATGATGCTGTCGCCGAGATAGCTGAGGTGGTTGGCCTTGCTGTTTTCGCCGATCGTGGTTTTCTTGACCTCGACGAAATTGCCGACATGCACGCCGCTGGCCAGTTCGGTGCCGGGACGCAGGCGAGCGAACGGGCCGATGATGCACGGACCATGGGTGACTACACCCTCGATATCGCAATGCGGATGTACCACGGTACCGGCGGCGAGCTGCACGTCTTTCAGCCGGCTGAATGCACCGACGCGCACGTCATCACCTAGCACCACGTTGCCCTCAAGGATGACGTTGATATCAAGCTCGACGTCACAGCCAGCAGTAACCGTACCGCGCACATCAACGCGTGTCGGATCGGCCAGACGCACCCCATCGAGCGCCAAGGCGCGAGCCGCACGAAGACGGAAGTGCGTCTCGAGTTCGCTGAGTTGCCATGGATCGTTGGCACCGGCCGCCTCGACCGGATCGGCGCACTCGATGCTCTGTGCAGCACGGTTTTCATGCGCAGCCATACCAAAAATATCGGTGAGGTAGTACTCGCCCTGAGCGTTGTTGCGATCGAGCCGGGCGATCCAGCTACGCAGCGCCATCGACTCGGCGGCGAGAATGCCGGTATTGACCAGGTCAACCGCGCGCTGGCCATCGCTGGCATCTTTCTCTTCGATGACTTCGAGGACCTGTCCTGCAGCATCGCAAAGGACGCGACCGTAGCCATGCGGATTATCGAGACGCGTCGTGAGCAGGCGCAGCACACCGCTAGCTTGCACCAGTAGCTGCAGCGTTTGGGTGCGGATCAACGGTACATCGCCATAGAGCACCAGCACCTGCGAACCATCAGGAATCCGTTTCAGCGCTTGCTCGACCGCGTGGCCGGTACCCAACCGCTCGGCCTGCAACACCCAGTGCAGGTCTGCCTGATCAGCGAATGCCGTCCGTACCTCTTCACCGGCATGCCCATAAACGACGTGAATAGCTACCGGCTGCAACGCGCGCGCAGCAACTAGCACATGCGCCAGTAGTGGCCGACCTGCCAGCGGCATCATTACTTTGGCATGCCTGGATTTCATCCGCTTGCCTTCGCCGGCAGCAAGGATGATTACGTGCAAGGTTTGCTCTGGCATAACAGCACCACGTTATTCAGGGTTATGGACCGCGAAGAATATAGTCGGTCTTCCGCGGCGCGTTGCTCTTGCTTTTGACCACCAGTATTGGCTGGATCAGCCGCGGCATTGATCAAGATCTGCTCTCACTACTCTTTCGGTGCATCGCTGGTCGGTTTCAGCTTTTCCAGCTGCGGCGTATACGCCTGGACGAACGCATTGTGCAGAATGCCCAGAATCGCCTGCGATGGCTCGGTGTGCTTGTCGCCAATGCGCCCGGAGATCGGCACGCGGGTGCCGAACTGGTCTTTCTCCTGATTCTTGAACACCGAAACCACACCTTGGGCGACAGCCTCGTAGGCGATCTTGAGCGGGCTTTTCTTTTCCTGCTCTACATCTTGCTTCCAGCTGAATATTTGCAGGTTATGGAACAGCGGCTTGGCGTAGCCGTCCAGACGCCCATCCTTGGCCTGCAGCTCCATCGTGAAATCTCCGGTGCCACCAGCAAAATCGAGGCCGGCATAAGCCCGCGCCAGATCATTGGCCTTCACCAGCTGGATATTGGTAGCGCGTAGTTCGTAGGAGAAATCGCCAAGTTGCTGCAACGGGTCGAACGTCGCCTGAGTTTCGAACGGCGCGCCGCCGAAGATCTTCGCGGTAGCGTGGAGCTCCGCGACGCGGTTGCCATTGCGGCGCTGAATATTGGTGAGGTTGGTAACCGTGCCGTTAACGTCGGTCATCTTCAGATCGACACGCGGGTTCGACACGAAGCTCTGAAAAGTGACCGCACCGTTGATGACACTGATCTCGTCCAGCCGCATCGGCGCCAGCAGCTTGAGCTGATCGCGCCAGTCGACGCCCTTGCCGGTCTGGCTGTCGCCCTGGCTGCCTCCATCGAAGAAATTGATTGTCGGCTGGGTAAAGGTCACCTTGCCGCGAAAGACGCCATGAGTGAGCGCACTCCAACTCAGCGAGATATCGGTGCGGGGGGCATCCAACAGCGGCGCTGGCAATTTGCCGGTGTCCTTGACAATGCTCAGCTGGTTGATCGTGTAACTGCCGCGCCAGAGGTGCAGATCGATATCGGCGATCTGGCCGTGGTAGTCGCCCATCTTGTCCATGCGGGTGTTGAGATAGTGACGCACCGCGTACGGCAGCACGGCCCGCACGACCAACAGCAGCACGATAACGATCAGCAGCACGGCCAGGTGGCGGCGGTAATGGAGCTTCATGGTGATCGGTCCGCAGTGCGAGTCACTGCATTCTAGTCGTGCGAATGTCCGTGTGCTGGCAAGGACCGATGGTGAAGAGACGCACGCATGGCAAAACGCCGGCACAAGGCCGGCGTTTCTTATTTCCACGAAACAGTCACGAACTCAGTGCTTGAGATTCTTGCGCAAACGCTCCAGCGCCTGCAGCTGCGCCATCGCCTCAGCCAGCTTGGCCTGGGCCTCGGCAATATCGACCGCTTCGGTGCGATGCGCGAGGGCGTCTTCGGCTTCCTTCTTGGCGCGCTGCGCTGCGGCTTCGTCCAGATCCGACGCGCGGGCCGCCGTATCGGCCAGCACGGTGATCACCTGCGGCTGCACTTCCAGAATGCCGCCAGAGACGTAGAACTGCTGACGCTCACCGCCGTCCAGCACCACGTCGACATGACCGGGCTTGAGGCGGGTGATCAGCGGCGCGTGGCGAGGTGTAATACCTAGCTCACCGAGCTCGCCGGTGGCAATGACCATCGTCGCGTCGCCGGAGAAGATCTCGGCTTCGGCACTGACGATGTCGACGCGAATGGTATTGGTCATGACTCAGGTTCCGAATGCAAGAGCGGTGGGCGGCATGAAGCCGCCCCGCGAAATCAGGCCGCCTTCTTGGCGCCCATGTCTTCGGCTTTCTTGATTGCCTCGTCGATGCCACCGACCATGTAGAAGGCCTGCTCGGGCAGGTGATCCACGTCGCCGTCGACGATCATCTTGAAGCCGCGGATGGTTTCCTTCAGCGGCACGTACTTGCCCGGCGAACCGGTGAACACTTCAGCCACGTGGAACGGCTGCGAGAAGAAGCGTTCGATCTTGCGCGCACGCGTGACGGACTGTTTGTCTTCTTCGCTCAACTCGTCCATGCCGAGAATCGCGATGATGTCCTTCAGTTCCTTGTAGCGCTGCAACGTGCCCTGCACCTTGCGGGCCACTTCGTAGTGCTCGACGCCGATTACCAGCGGATCGAGCTGACGGCTGGTCGAAGCCAGCGGATCGACGGCCGGGTAGATACCCAGGCTGGCGATTTCGCGCGACAGCGCAACGGTCGAGTCCAGATGCACGAAGGTGGTAGCCGGCGACGGATCGGTGTAGTCATCCGCGGGCACGTACACGGCCTGGATCGAGGTGATCGAGCCGGTCTTGGTCGAAGTGATGCGCTCCTGCAGCACGCCCATTTCCTCGGCCAGTGTCGGCTGGTAACCCACGGCCGACGGCATACGGCCGAGCAGTGCGGACACTTCGGTACCGGCCAGCGTGTAGCGATAGATGTTGTCGACGAAGAACAGCACGTCACGGCCTTTGCCGTTGGCGTCCTTCTCGTCGCGGAAGTACTCGGCCATGGTGAGGCCGGTGAGCGCCACGCGCAGGCGGTTGCCCGGCGGCTCGTTCATCTGGCCGTAGACCATTGCGACCTTGTCGAGCACATTCGAGTCTTTCATTTCGTGGTAGAAGTCGTTGCCCTCGCGGGTACGCTCACCGACGCCAGCGAACACCGACAGGCCTTCGTGCGCCTTGGCGATGTTGTTGATCAGCTCCATCATGTTGACCGTCTTGCCCACGCCGGCGCCACCGAACAGGCCGACCTTACCGCCCTTGGCGAACGGGCAGATCAAGTCGATCACCTTGATACCGGTTTCCAGCAGGTCGTTGGCGGCCGCCTGGTCGTCGTAGCTCGGCGCCACGCGGTGGATCACCCACTGATCCTGCTCGCCGATTGGGCCAGCTTCGTCGATCGGGTTGCCCAGCACGTCCATGATGCGACCGAGCGTGGCCTTGCCAACCGGCACCTTGATGCCTTCACCGGTGTTGCGCGCAACGAGGTTGCGGCGCAGGCCGTCGGTGGAACCGAGCGCGATGCAGCGCACGATGCCGTCGCCGAGCTGCTGCTGCACTTCCAGCGTGATCTCGGTACCGTCGATTTTCAGTGCGTCATAGACCTGCGGCACTTCGTGACGGGCAAACTCCACGTCGACAACCGCACCGATGATCTGAACTACTTTGCCTTGGCTCATGAACCTGCTCCGGATGGATCTTTCAAGTTTCTGTTGCGGCGCCGCTACGCGTCGCCAATTATTTAGTTATCGCGGCGGCTGGTTAAACCGCCGCTGCGCCGCCCACAATTTCCGAAATTTCCTGGGTGATCGCGGCCTGACGCGCCTTGTTGTAGATCAGCGTCAACTCGTCGATTACCTTGTTCGCGTTGTCCGATGCGCTCTTCATGGCAACCATGCGCGCCGCGTGTTCGCTGGCCAGATTCTCCAGCGCGGCCTGGTACACCAGCGACTCGACGTAACGAGCCAGCACATGCTCCAGCACAGTCTGTGCGTCGGGCTCGTAGATGTAGTCCCACTCGTTTGTCTGCTCGAGCTTCACGCCATCGGTGTTTTCCATCTCCGCCGCTACAGCCGGCAGTGGCAGCAACGCATCGATGGTGGGCTTCTGCGTCATCGTGTTGACGAAGTCGTTATAGGCGAGAAATACCCGATCCAGGCCATTGGACGTATAGACGTCCATCATCACCTTGATCACGCCGATCAACTGCTCGAGCTTGGGCTTTTCGCCGAGATGGCTGACGCTGCCGATCAGGTTGACACCCTTGATACGACGAAAGAACGAAATCGCTTTCTGGCCAACGGCCACCACGTCCACTTCCACGCCCTGCTTGTGCCATTCGGCAATCGCCGGCAGCAGTCGGCGGAACAGGTTGGAATTGAGGCCACCGCACAGGCCGCGATCGGTCGAAACCACGATGTATCCCACGCGCGCAATGTTCTCGCGCTGGGTCAGGAACGGATGGCTGAAATCGGTGCTGGCCTGGGCTACATGCGCAATCACCTTGCGCATCGAACGGGCATACGGGCGCGAGGCCTTCATCATGTCCTGCGCGCGGCGTATTTTCGCCGCCGAGACCATTTCGAGCGCGCGCGTGACCTTGCGCATGTTCTGCGTGCTCTTGATCTTGGTTTTGATTTCGCGTCCGCTTGCCATGCTCTATCCGCTCGTTCTGCTCGCTCGTGGGACCGGATGGCGACTCGGCGCCGCATCCTGTTTCCGATTTCTGCTTACCAGCTACCGGTCTTCTTGTATTCGTCCACCGACGACTTGAAGACGGCTTCGATCTCGTTGTTCCAGTCACCGGTGGCGACGATCTTGGTCATCAGCTCTTCGTGGTTCTGATGCATGAAAGCGTGCAGACCCTTCTCGAATGGGAGCACCTTGTTGACCGCCAGGTCATCGAGGTAGCCCTTCTCGGCCGCGTACACCGACAGCGCCAGCTCGGCGATCGACAGCGGCGAATACTGGCCCTGCTTCATCAGCTCGGTCACGCGCTGACCGCGATCCAGCTGCGCGCGCGTGGCCGGGTCCAGATCCGAGGCGAACTGCGCGAACGCGGCCAGCTCACGGTACTGTGCCAGTGCCAGCTTCACGCCGCCGGACAGCTTCTTGACGATCTTGGTCTGCGCGGCACCGCCGACGCGGGACACCGAGATACCGGCGTTCACGGCCGGACGGATGCCGGCGTTGAACAGGTCGGTTTCCAGGAAGATCTGGCCGTCGGTGATCGAGATCACATTGGTCGGCACGAACGCCGACACGTCGCCGCCCTGGGTCTCGATGATCGGCAGCGCGGTCAGCGAACCGGTCTTACCCTTCACTTCGCCGTTGGTGAACTTCTCGACGTACTCCTCGGACACGCGCGATGCGCGCTCGAGCAGACGCGAATGGAGATAGAACACGTCGCCCGGATACGCTTCGCGACCCGGTGGGCGCTTCAGCAGCAGCGAGATCTGGCGATAGGCCACGGCCTGCTTGGACAAATCGTCATACACGATCAGCGCGTCTTCGCCGCGATCGCGGAAATACTCACCCATCGCGCAGCCAGAATACGGTGCCACATACTGCAGCGCCGCCGACTCGGAGGCCGAAGCAACCACGACGATGGTGTAGGCCAGCGCGCCATGCGACTCCAGCTTGCGCACCACGTTGGCGATCGACGAACGCTTCTGGCCGATGGCGACGTAGATGCACTTAACGCCGGAATCCTTCTGCGCGATGATCGCGTCGATCGCCAGCGCGGTCTTGCCGGTCTGGCGGTCGCCGATGATCAGCTCACGCTGACCGCGGCCAACCGGAATCATTGCATCGACCGATTTGTAGCCGGTCTGCAGCGGCTGGTCGACCGACTTGCGCCAGATCACGCCCGGCGCCACCTTTTCGATCGCCGCGTTGAGCTTGGCACCGAGCGGAC
>Ga0302235_10001295_pt1 | contig 18814 bp, 13 predicted proteins | sample II_Palsa_N3_3_FD_193577 | JGI IMG/M metagenome (GOLD analysis project Ga0302235, IMG submission 193577) | Peat permafrost microbial communities from Stordalen Mire near Abisko, Sweden - II_Palsa_N3_3 | ecosystem: Environmental > Terrestrial > Soil > Palsa > Peat permafrost | place: Sweden... | reverse complement strand
TGATCACGCTCGAGACGCCCAGCGGCAGCCTGCAGTACGGCGGAACCGGACGGGGCTTCTCCGGCGACACATACGTCGCGACCCCGCAACTGCTGAATGCGTTCGGGATCACGCCGGCGCAGGTCAATCCCGGCGCCGACTTCCTCACCATGCGGCCCGGCCTGGCCACGACCCAGCACGTGCAGCTCTGGGACACCCGCAAGGTCTTCCCGGACACCCCCTGCACGCCGGGCAGCTGCCTGGCCAACCCGCCGATCCAGGAGATCGGCGGGTTGCCTTCGGGGACCTCGGCGCCGAACACGGTGATCACCGAGCATGCCATGCGGCAGTTCAGGTTCACGGCGACCACGGCCGGCTGGCTGATCCAGGCGCCGGGCGGGCTGACCGCCACCCAGGTCACGAACGCCGGGCAGACCGCAGCCACGGCCGGGGCGAGCATCGAGACCGTCAACAACATCCCGTCGTACACGCAGATCACCGACGTGGCCACGATCTTCGGCATAGTGCTCGCGCTCGGCATCCTCGCGATGAGCATCGGCCTGGTCCGCAGCGAGACCGCCGGCGACCTGCGCACGCTGACCGCCACCGGGGCAAGCGGTACGGCCCGCCGCACGCTCACCGCGGCGACCGCCGGCGCGCTCGCGCTGACCGGCGCGATCATCGGAACGGCCGGGGCTTATCTCGCGGCGATCGGCTTCTTCAGGACCAACCAGCTGGACCAGCTTTCAGAGCTGGACAGCGTCCCGGTGGGCGGACTGCTGTGGATCCTGGTCGGCATGCCTGCGATCGCGGTGGTCGTGAGCTGGCTGCTTGCCGGGCGCGAGCCGCCCGCCATCGCCCGCCAGCCACTCGAATAACCGATGTCGCCGAAAAGAAAACCCACCGCACGGTCGCCGCGCCAGGGGCCGGCGCGGTCCGGCGGAGCCGAGGGCAACGAGCGGCTGACCGCGATGACCGGGGCGGTGCTACTGATCCTGCTGGCCGTCGAGTGCTACACGATCTTGCGGATCGGCCGCCTGCTCACCCTGCACGTCTTCCTCGGCATGCTGCTCCTGGGCCCGGTCACCCTCAAGGCCGGGTCAGTCATCTACCGTTTCGCCCGCTACTACACCAGGAGCGAACCGTACCGGCGCAAGGGGCCGCCCGCGCTGCTGCTGCGGCTGATAGGGCCGATCATTGTGCTGCTCACGGCGTGCGTCTTTGGCTCTGGCATCATGCTCGCCGTCACCGGCCCCAGCTACGGGCCGCCCAGCGGGTGGCTCGTGGTGCACAGGATTTCGTTCTTCGCCTGGCTCTTCTTTATCGCCATCCACGTGGTCACCTACGTGCCGCGCCTACCCAGGTTGCTCGCCGCCGAGGCCCGGCGGCCGATGGTAGTCCTCGGCGGCCGTAGCACCCGGCTGGCTCTGCTGATCGGCTCGCTCCTCGGCGGCCTGGTGATCGCCCTGCTCACCGTGCACCTCGCGGGCCCGTGGCAGTGAGAGCGGGCCGGGAATCTCTAGCCCCCGGCAGTTTGTTAGCCTTACGAACTGTAAGAGCTTCGTACTATCGGGGATGATCACATGACCGACCCGGGCGCTGTGACGGTGGACGCGGCGAGCGCGCAGGAGGCCGTGCTGACGGTGATGCGGCTGTTCCGCGGGCTGGAGCGAGTCGATACGGGCCTGACGGCCCAGCAGTACCGCATCTTGAAGCTGGCCGGGGCCGGCGGTGAGCGTTCGGCCCGGCTGGCCGAGCGGCTGGCCGTGGCCAAGCCCACGCTGACCGCCACCGCCGACGGACTGGTCGCCGCGGGCTACGCCCAGCGCGAGGCCGAGCCCGGCGACCGGCGGGTCGTGCGGCTGAGCCTGACGGCGGCGGGCCGCACCGCGCTCGAGCGGGCCGACGCGGCCTATGCCGACTGGCTCGGCCCGCTGCTCGGCGCGACCGGCGACGTGGCCGGGGTGCTCGAGACCTTGCGCACCCTGGATGCGGCGATGGATGAGCGGCGGCGGGCCCGGCTGGGGGTGGCATGAGGGCGCGCGCACAGGAGGCCTGGCTGCGGCGGCTGGCAGCGTACTGCTGGCGGCACCGCCGTCTGGAAGTCATGGCGCTGGGCGGCTCGCTGCTGGCCACCCTGGTCCAGGCGAGCATCCCGCTGATCATGGCGTGGATCGTGGACAGCGCGATCCTGGTCCACCGCGAGCCGATCTGGCTGGGCGCCTCGGCGCTCATCGTGGCCGGGCTGCTCAGCTTCGCCGGCGTCTACACCCGGCGATACCGGGGCGGGCAGCTGTCCCTTGAGGTCCAGCACGACCTGCGGACCGAACTGTTCGGTTCGCTGGAGCGGCTAGACGGGGCACGCCAGGACCAGTTGCACACCGGGCAGATCGTCAGCCGCTCCATTTCTGACCTCAACATGGTGCAGAGCCTGCTCAGTCAGATGCCGATGCTGCTCGGCAACGCGTTGCTGTTCGTGCTGTCGATCAGCATCATGGCCTACCTGTCGCCGGTGCTCACCTTGGTCGCGCTGGCCATCGCGCCGGCGCTGTGGCTGATCGCGATCGCCTCGCGGCGCAAGCTCTTCCCGGCCAGCTGGGACGCGCAGCAGAAGGAGGCGGAGGTCGCGGGCGTCGTCGACGGCGCGGTGACCGGCGTGCGGGTGGTCAAGGGGTTCGGGCAGGAGGAGCAGGAGATCGAGCGGCTGGAGGGGGTCGCCACGCGGTTGTACTCCGCCCGGCTACGCGTCGTCCGGCTAACGGCCCGCTATAACCCCGCACTGGGGGCCGTGCCCATGTTCGGCCAGGTCGGGGTGCTCGCGCTGGGCGGCTGGCTGGCCCTGCACGGGTCGATCAAGATCGGGGTGTTCCTCGCCTTCTCCCTCTACATCGGGCAGATGGTCGCGCCCGTGCGCGCGCTGACCAGCCTGATCACGATCGGCCAGGAGGCGCGGGCCAGCGTGATCCGGGTCTACGAGGTGATCGACTCCAAGCCGGTCGTCACCGAGAAGCCGGACGCGGTGGTCCTGCCGCCGGGGACGCCCGACGTCGAGCTGGACCACGTGGCCTTCGGCTACCTGCCGTCCGAGCCGGTGCTGCGGGGCCTGTCGCTGCACGTGCCGCCGGGCCAGACACTCGCCGTGGTCGGTACCTCAGGATCGGGAAAGTCGACCATCTCGCTGCTGCTGCCCCGCTTCTACGACGTCAGGGGCGGCGCGATCCGGGTCGGCGGCCAGGACGTCCGTGACCTGACCCTGGACTCGCTGCGCGCCTCGATCGGCCTGGTGATGGAGGACAGCTTCCTGTTCTCTGACACGATCCGGGCCAACATCTCCTACGGCCGGCCCGGCGCCACCCACGAGCAGATCGTCGCGGCGGCCAGGGCCGCGGAGGCCGACGAGTTCATCACCGGCCTGCCCGACGGCTACGACACAGTGATCGGCGAGCAGGGCCTGACCCTGTCCGGCGGGCAGCGGCAGCGGGTTTCGCTGGCCCGGGCGCTGATCACCGATCCGGCCATCTTGATCCTGGACGACGCCACCTCGGCGATCGACGCGGGGGTCGAGGCGCAGATCCATGCCACCTTGCGCAAGGTGATGGCCGGGCGCACGACGCTGCTGATCGCGCACCGCCGCTCCACGCTCCAGCTGGCCGACCGGATCGCCGTCCTGGACGAGGGGCGGCTGGTCGACGAGGGCACGCATGAGGAGCTGACCGCGCGCTGCGCGCTGTACCGGCTGCTGCTGTCCGGGCCGGGCGAGGACGCCGAGGGCGTGGATGCGGGTTCGCTCGCCTTCCACGAGAACGCCGGCCGGGGCGCTCCCGCCGCTTCCGGTGGGGTGACGCCCAGCCTGTGGGGCCCGGCCGGGTCCGGGTCGGGTGCCGGTGCCGGTGCTTTGGCGGGCGTGGCCGACAGCCGGCTGGCCCGCGCACCGGGCGCTGCGATCGGCCGCGGCTTCGGCGCCGCAGCCCGCGGCGGACGAGGTGGCAGCGGCGCGGCCGGGGGCATGCTCGCGGGGATACCGCCGACGCCCGAGCTGCTGGCCAAGGTCGCCGCGCTGCCGCCGGCCAATGAACTGCCCGGGGTCAGCCAGGCGGCGTCCCGTGCGGCCGACCCGCACTTCACGCTGCGCCGGCTGCTGCGGCCGATCGCCCTGGCCCTGTTCGTCGGCCTGGTTCTGGACGGTCTGGACGCGGTGGCCAGCATCGCCATGCCCGCACTGGTCCGGGGCGGCGTGGACCACGGCGTTCTGGCCAAGGAATTTCATCCGATCATCGTGGTGTCGCTGATCGGGCTCGCGATCGTCTGCGCCGACTGGGTGGTCAACGTGATCCAGACCAACGTGGTGGGCCGCAACGGCGAGCGGATGCTCTACACCCTGCGCGTGAAGATCTTTTCTCACCTGCAGCGGCTCGGCCTGGACTACTACGAGCGCGAGATGTCCGGCCGGATCATGACCCGGATGACGACGGACGTGGACGCCATGGACACGTTCCTGCAGACCGGGCTGATCACCATGGTCAACGCGCTGCTGACGTTCGTCGGCGTGCTGGCCGCGCTGCTGTACATCAACCTGCGGCTGGGTCTGATCCTGCTGACGATCATCCCGGTGCTGGCCACGGGCACGCTGGTGTTCCGGGCGAAGTCCCGGGCGGCCTACACCGATGCCCGGGAGAAGGTCAGCATCGTCAACGCCGACCTCCAGGAGAATGTCGCCGGGCTGCGCACCGCGCAGGCCTACCGGCGCGAGGGCCGCAACCAGGAGCATTTCGCCGAGCTGAGCGCCAGGTACCGGCGGTCCCGGCTGCGGGCGCAGCGCCTCATCGCGCTGTACTTCCCGTTCGTGCAGCTGTTGTCCACCGTCGGCGGGGCGCTGATCTTGTTCGTCGCGGCCGGCGAGGTGCACAACAAGACGCTGACGGCCGGCGGGCTGATCGCCTACCTGCTCTACATCGACCTGCTCTTCTCTCCCATCCAGCAGCTGTCCCAGGTCTTCGACGGCTACAACCAGGCCGCCGTCGGCACGCGGCGGATCAAGGACCTGCTCCGCCAGCCGACCAGCACGCCGCAGGCCGCGCACCCGCGGCCCGCGGGCCGCCCCCGCGGCCAGATCGAGTTCCGTGACGTCCGGTTCAGGTACTCCGGGCAGCCTGCGGACGCGCTGTCGGGCGTGAACCTGCTCGTGCGGCCCGGCGAGACCGTGGCCCTGGTCGGCCAGACCGGCGCGGGCAAGTCCACCATGGTCAAGCTGGTCGCACGGTACTACGACGTCACCTCGGGCAGCCTGCTCATCGACGGCACCGACGTGCGGGAGCTGGACCTAGCCGGCTACCGGCAGCAGCTGGGCGTGGTACCGCAGGAGCCGTACCTGTTCCCCGGCACGGTCCGGGACGCGATCGCCTACGGCCGTTCGGATGCGACGGACGCAGAAGTGGAGGCGGCGGCACGCGAGGTGGGGGCGATCGAGATGATCGCACGTCTGCCCGGCGGCTTCCGGCACGAGGTGGCCGAGCGCGGGCGCAACCTGGCCGCCGGCCAGCGGCAGCTGATCGCCCTGGCCCGCGCCTACCTGGTCGATCCGGCCATCCTGCTACTCGACGAGGCCACCGCGGCCCTGGACCTGGGGTCGGAGGCCGCGGTCAACACCGCGACCGAGCGGCTCACCGCCAGGCGCACCACCTTGGTCGTCGCGCACCGGCTGACCACCGCGGCCCGCGCCGACCGCATCGTGGTGATGGAGTCGGGCCGGATCGCCGAGGTCGGCACCCACTCCGAGCTACTGGAACGGGGTGGCAGCTACGCGGCGCTGTGGGCCGCGTTCGCCGGGGATGCCGAGCTCGTTGCCTGATCCCGCTACTCCGCGCGTGAAGCGCCGGCCGGACGCGTTCTGGCGCCAGACGTTCTCCTCGCTGAAGGTCCCGAACTACCGCCTGTACTTCACCGGCCAGTCGATATCCCTGGCCGGGACCTGGATGCAGATGACGGCGCAGTCCTGGCTCGTGCTCACCCTGACCCACTCCAGCACGGACCTGGGCTTCACCGTGGCCCTGCAGACCCTGCCCGTGCTGCTGTTCGCCCCGTACGGCGGCGTTATCGCTGACCGGGTGGACAAGCGGCGGCTCATGATCGTGCTGCAGATCGCCATGGGCTTCCAGGCCCTCGCGCTTGGGCTGCTCACCGTGCTCGGAGCGGTTCGCTTCTGGCAGGTTTGCGCGCTGGCCGTCATCCTCGGCCTGAACAACGCGTTCGAGAACTCCGCCCGGCAGGCCTTCGTCCGGGAGATGGTCGGCCCGGACGAGCTGCGCAACGCCATCACGCTGAATTCGGTGACGGTGAACGCGGCCCGGGCCGTCGGGCCAGCCATCGGCGGCATCCTTATCGCCACGGTCGGCACCGGGGTCTGCTTCTTGCTGAACGCAGCCAGCTTCGCGGCCGTCGTCACCTCCCTGCTCATCATGGACCGCTCCGCCCTGCGGCCGAGTCCCCCGGCGGGGCGGGCCAGCGGGCAGCTGCGCGAGGGCCTGCGCTACGCGGCCCGCACGCCCATGATCGCGATTCCGCTGGCGATGATGAGCCTGGTGGGCCTGCTGGCCTACGAATTTCAGGTCACGCTCCCGGTGCTGGCCCGGCAGACGTTCCACGGCGGCGCGGAAGCCTACGGCTTCATGACCGCGGCCATGGGCGTCGGGGCGGTGATCGGCGGGCTGTTCACCGCCGCGCGGGGCCGGACCGGGCTGCGGCCGATGATCATCGCCTCGGCCGGTTTCGGCGTGGCGATCCTGGCCTGCGCGTTCTCCCCGCTGCTCGGCCTCGCCTACGCCGCGCTGCTGTTCGTCGGCTGGGCCAGTGTCTCCTTTATCGCGATCGGCAACTCCACGATCCAGCTCAGCGCGGAGCCGAGCATGCGCGGACGGGTGATCGCGCTGTGGCAGGTCGCATTCCAGGGCACCACGCCGGTCGGCGGCCCGGCGATCGGCTGGATCATCGCCCTGACCGACCCGCGCATCGGCCTGGCCGTCGGCGGCGCGTCCTGCTTCGTGGCCGCACTCGGCGGCGTCGCCCTGGCTCGGCGCTCCCGCCCGTCACCGCCGCCGCGCGTGCACCAGTTGGTGGACGGCGGCCCGCCGCAGGAGGCGCCGCCGCCGCTGGTTCAGCCGGGCGGTTAGTTGTGCTGGTGATCCGCACGCTGCTGGTTCGCCTGCTCGGCTAGTATCTGCCCAGTGAGCGTGGATTCCGGCTGAGGTCAAGGTTGAGGAGTCTGGGCGTGCGCAGTCCGAAGCTCGGTCCGATCACCATAGGCAACCTCGGCTACATGGTCGCGTGCACGGCCGCTGCCATCACCCTCGCGGTGGCCGGCTACGTCCACGAGGTCGTGGGCCTGACGGCCGGGCTCGGCACGGGTGTCGGGCTCGGCGCAGGTGTCGGGCTCGGCAGCGCTCCGTCGGCCGGCGCGATAAACATCCTGGTCATGGGGCTGGAGAGCCGGACCACCTTGCAGGGACAGGACCTGTCGGTCAAGCAGCTTACGGAGACGCACTCGGGCAACGAGGCGCAGGTCGAGGCGGGCCTTGAAGGCTCGCAGGACACCGACACGCTGATCCTGATCCACGTCTTCGCCGGCGGGCAGAAGGCGATCGGCTTCTCGATCCCCCGCGACGACGTCGTCAACTACCCGCACGCCACCTACGACGGGCTCACCGAGGGCAAGATCGACGGGGCCTACGCCTTCGCCTACGACGAGTCGCTCGACCAGACCGACGGCTCCGACATGACCCAGGCCGAGCGGTACCTGGCCGCCAACCAGGCGGGCCAGCTATTCGAGGTCCAGACCGTCGAGTCGGTCACCGGCGTGCACATTGACCACTTCATCGAGTCGGACATCATCGGCTTCTACGAGCTGGCCAAGCAGTTCGGCGGGCTGGAGATCTGCATCCAGCCCGCCCCCGCCCAGGACGGCCTGCCCGCCGGGGCGAACCTGACCGACTACGATCCGCTCACCCGCACGGACAACTCGGGGTTCAGCGCCTTCAAGGCCGGCTACAACGCGAAGCAAGGCGGCAAGCAGTACCTGCACCTGGGGGCGGCCAACTCACTGGCCTACGTCCGGTCGCGCGACACCCTGCCGGGGGTCGACATCGGCCGCACCGCCCGGCAGCAGGCCGCCATCGAGTACCTCTTGTGGAAGCTGAGGACCAGCGGCGTGCTGAGCGACCTCAGCGCGATCCCCGCCCTGCTGAGCAACGCGAAGAGCTACCTCATGTATGACAGCGACTGGAACCTGATCGAGTTGTCGCAGGACGTACGCGCGCTGTCCAGCAGCAGCCTCAGCTTCACCACGCTGCCCGAGATATCGACGAACGAGGTCGTCGTCCCCGGCTACCAGGGCCCGCAGAGCGTGAACTACATCGACGTGCCGCAGATCCAGCAGCAGGTCCACCGGGCGTTCTACGGGTCCTCGATGATCCCTTCGACGGCCTCGTCGGTGACCGTGGACGTCTACAACGGCAGCGGCACCAACGCGCTGGCCGCGGACGTCTCGCAGGACCTCGTCGCGATGGGCTACCAGGCCGGCGCCGTCGCGGACTCCTCCGCCCAGTCGCAGCCGGTCCAGGACGACGGCGAGGTCTTCTACGGCGCGGGCAGTGCCACCGAGGCGAACGCGCAGGTGATCGCCAACGTCATGGGCGTGCAGTCCGCCATCCCGCTCTCGTCGCTGCCGGCCGGCCACGTGGAGGTGCTGCTGGGCTCCCAGGTCACCGCGCAGGCACCGGGGCTGGAGATGTTCGGCGCGGACACCGTCAACGCCTCGGACTACGTCAGCGCGGCAGGGCAGAACGACCAGTCCGTCCCGGCGGACGTCCAAGCCCTGGCCAACGCCGGCTCACAATCCGATGTGCCCGCCTACTCACAGGCGCCCAGCACGCCTTCCGCATCCGCGTCTGCGTCTGCCTCGTCGTCCAAGTCGAGATCCCTTCCGAAGAAGTCCTCAAACAAGGCGGCCAGCAGCTCGTCCTCGAACCCGCCGTACGGCCTTACGACCTGCCCGTACTAATCGACGCGCGGCCTGGTACGGCGCCCTGACCGCCATCATGCGTCCCGGCGGTCCAGCAGCGTCCAGGCGATGGCGTACACGATGGCGACGAACAGGCACATCACGCCGAAGCCGGGCCAGGGCTGGAGGGTGTGGGCGGAGTGGTAAACGCTGGTGATCTGGCCCCCGGCCTGGGTCGGCCAGAACTCATTGACCGGGTTCCGCCAGGAGTCCGGCAGCGCCTGGGAGATCGCGGGCAGGACGAACAGGACGCCCACCATGGCGGCGATGGCGGCGGCCGGGTGCCGGAGCAAGGTGCCCGCGGCGACGCTGAGCACCGCCAGGGCGGTCAGGTACAGCCCCGCTCCCACCACCGCTCGGGCTACCCCGGGATCGCCGAGCGCCGCGTGCGGGGCATGGCCGCTGATGAGGGCCTGGCCCACGAAGAACGCCGTGAAGCTGATGACCTCACCCAGGACGAAGGTCACCACGGCGAAGACCAGCGACTTGGCGGCCAGTACCCGGCCTCGCTTCGGGACGGCGATCAGGCTGGTGCTGATCATCCCGGAGGAGTACTCCGAGCTGATGGCGAGCACCCCGAGCACGGCGATGGCCAGCTGGGCGACGTACACCCCCACCAGGCTGACCCCGGTCGGGTCCCAGCTCAGCTTGCCGGAGACGCTGAACTTGGCGTAGCCGTGGGCGGTGACCGCGCTGACGACGGCCCCCAGGGCGACGCCGAGCACGACGGTCACGGTCAGCGCCCAGAAAGTCGACCGGACCGAACGGAGCTTGGTCCACTCCGAGCGCAGCACGTCGCCGAAGGTGGATGGACGGAACGCCGCCCGGTGGTCCGGGCCGGTGAGGGCGATCGCGGTGTCGGTCATCGGGTCCCCCCGGCCGCCTGGTACTCCACGCTGTCTCGGGTCAGTTCCATGAACGCCTCCTCCAGCGAGGCCCGGACGGGGATGAGCTCGAACAGGACGATGCCATGGGCGGCGGCCAGCCTTCCCACCTCGGCGCTGTCCATCCCGGTGATCTCGATGACATCGGGGTCGGTCCCGGCCCGGACGGTGGCGCCGGCCTCGCGGCAGCGGGCGGCCAGCTCGGCCGCCTGGGGGCTGCGGACGTGCACCGACTGCTGGGAACTGGACCGGACGAACTCGTCCACGCTGGTATCGGCGATCAGCCGGCCCTTGCCGATCACCAGCAGGTGGTCGGCGGTCACGGCCATCTCGCTCATCAGGTGGCTGGAGACCAGCACGATGCGGCCCTCGGCGGCGAGCTCCCGCATGAGGGTCCGGACCCAGTGGATGCCGTCGGGGTCCAGGCCGTTCACCGGTTCGTCGAAGATGAGCACGGCCGGGTCCCCCAGGAGCGCCGAGGCGATGCCGAGCCGCTGGCCCATGCCCAGCGAGAAGCCCTTCGTCCGGCGTCTGGCCACGCCCTCCAGACCGACGATGCGGAGCACCTCGTCCACCCGGCTGCGGGGGATGCCGTTACTCTGGGCCAGGCATAGCAGGTGGTCACGGGCCCGGCGGCCACCGTGCAGCGCCTTGGCGTCAAGGAGGGCGCCCACCTCGCGCATGGGCGCCGGCAGGTCGCGGTAGCTGCGGCCGTCTACGGTGACCGAGCCCTGCGTCGGCGCGTCCAGGCCCAGGATCATCCGCATGGTGGTGGTCTTCCCGGCGCCGTTCGGGCCGAGGAACCCGGTGACCATGCCGGGCCTGATGGAGAAAGACAGGTCGTTGACGGCCACGGTGGAGCCGTAGCGCTTGACCAGGTTGCGGGCTTCGATCATCGCTCTACGCGAACGGGACGGCGAAGTCGCCGTAGTCGTCGGGGACGCTCGCAGAGCAGGCTCCGCTCGGGCATCTCCCGCGTGGCGACTTCGTACATAACGGACCTCTTTCCGCTCAATCGGCTGACTCCCTCGTTGCCGGGCCGATCCGACCCGGCAACGTGAGTGTGCGGGTTCCCCCAAGGTGAGAGTCAAGGGTGCGTTGTCCTTCGGCAGGCGGGCTCTTAGTGTTGAATCTGGTTGGTATACGTCGGCTGATGGGAGCGCTATGAGGTACGCGGTCGGGACGCCGTTGCTGGCTGGATTCGCCGCGGTGCTGGCCGGAGCGCTGCTGGCGCCGGTCTCATCGCACGGGGCAGCGGCCCGCCCGGAACAGGCGGTGGTGGCGGTCTCACCCATGGTCGTATCCCGCTTCGAGCAGACCGGCCAGCCGCTGACCACCGCGCAGTGCGAGGCGCAGTATCACCTGGCCTGTTACCAGGCCCCGCAGCTGCAGGTCGCCTACAACCTCGGCCCGCTGTACCGCCGCGGGATCACTGGCGCCGGCCAGACCATCGTCCTCGTCGATTCCTACGGATCGCCGACGATCAGGCACGACCTGGCCGTCTACGACGCCCAGTACGGGCTTCCTGCTCCGCCTTCGTTCAAGATCATCCAGCCGGCCGGGCCGGTGCCGCCGTTCAAGAAGAACTCGGACTTCGAGGGCTGGGCGGGTGAGACGACGCTGGATGTGGAGGCGGCCCACACGATAGCGCCGGGCGCGAACATCCTCCTGGTCGAGACGCCGGTCTCGGAGACGGAGGGGGTCACCGGGTTCCCGCAGATCGTCCGGGCCGAGAACTACGTAATCAACCACAACCTCGGTGACGTGATCAGTCAGAGCTTCGGCGCGACCGAGGAAACGTTCCCGAACGCCGCGTCCGTCACGGCGCTGCGCAGCGCGTACGCGAACGCGGCCGCTCACCACGTGACAGTGCTGGCCGCGACCGGCGATGACGGGGTCACCGACGTCGGCCTCAACGAGGTCACCTTCTACACCCACCGGGTGGTGGACTGGCCACCGAGTGATCCCCTGGTCACGGCGGTCGGAGGGACCGAGCTGCACCTCGACGCCGCCGGTAACCACACCTCACCGGACACGGTATGGAACGACACCTACAACCACGCCCAGAACGAGCTGGCCTACGGCGACGCCGGCCCCAACCCCGACGCCTCCAACGGCGGGGTGTCAGTGATATTCACCCGCCCCTCGTACCAGAACGGCGTGGCCAGCGTCGTCGGGAACGCCCGCGGCGTCCCCGACATCACCATGAGCGCGGCCTGCAACGGCGCGATCCAGAACTACCAGAGCTACCCCGGATCCCCGGCGGGGTGGTACCTGAGCTGTGGCACCAGCGAGGCCACACCGCTGTTCGCCGGGATCGTCGCGCTCGCTGACCAGGTGGCCGGTCACCGTCTGGGACTCATCAACCCGGCCCTGTACGCCATGAAGGCTCACAACGCGCCTGGGCTGGTGCCCGTGACCTCAGGCAACAACACCGTCACCTTCACCCAGAACGGCCATACCTACACCATCGCCGGGTACCGGGCCAAGCGGGGATACAACCTGGCGTCGGGGCTCGGCACCGTGAACGCGGCGTTGTTCGTGCCGGCCCTGGCGGCCTACGCGGGCTAGGTCCTCGCCGGCCCTGGCGGCCTACGCGGGCTAGGTCCTCCCCGGACGGATCGGACTGCGCGAGCGGCGGGACCGCTAGCCTGGGCGGGTGACTCTTCAGCAGCCGCAGTGGCCGGACCGGGGGCGGCTCGAGGCGGTGGTGCGCGGGTTGGAGAACCTGCCGCCGCTGGTGTTCGCGGGCGAATGCGACCAGCTGAAAGAGCGGCTGGCCTCGGTAGCGCGCGGTGAGGCGTTCTTGCTGCAGGGCGGCGACTGTGCGGAGACGTTCGCCGGGATGACCGCTGACGGCATCCGGGGCAAGCTGCGGACGCTGTTGCAGATGGCCGTCGTGCTGACGTACGCGGCCAGCGTGCCGGTGGTCAAGGTCGGCCGCATGGCGGGCCAGTTCGCCAAGCCCCGGTCGGCGGCGACCGAGGTCCGGGACGGCGTGGAGCTTCCGGTGTACCGGGGCGACGCGGTGAACGGGATCGAGTTCACCGCCGCGGCCAGGACGCCTGACCCAGGCCGGCTGCTCGATGCTTATCACTGCTCGTCGGTCACGCTGAACATGTGCCGGGCCTTCGCCAGCGGCGGGTATGCCGACCTGCGCCAGGTCCATGCCTGGAACCAGGACTTCGTGGCCCGCAGCCCGGCCGGGCAGCGCTATGAGCGGCTGGCGGGCGAGATCGACCGGGCGATTGCCTTTATGCACGCCTGCGGGGCTGACCCCGAACAGTTCCGCGCCGTGGAGTTCTACTCCAGCCACGAGGCGCTGCTCCTTGACTATGAGCAGGCGCTGACCCGGACCGACCCGCGGAGCGGGCGTGCCTATGACCTGTCGGCTCACCTGCTGTGGATCGGCGAGCGCACCCGTGATCCCGGCGGCGCCCACGTCGAGTTCGCGCGCCGGGTCGGCAATCCGGTAGCGGTCAAGATCGGCCCGGCGGCCGGTGCGCAGGAGGTGCTCGCGCTGATCGCGGCCCTGGACCCGGACCGCGAGCCTGGCCGGCTCACGCTGATCACCCGGATGGGCGCGGGCCGGGTACGCGACGCGCTGCCACCGCTGGTGGAGAAGGTAGCGGCCAGCGGCGCCGAGGTCGTCTGGGCGTGCGACCCGATGCACGGCAACACCGTGGAGGCGGCGACCGGGCAAAAGACACGGTACTTCGATGACGTGCTGGACGAGGTGGCCGGTTTCTTCGAGGTGCACCGCGCGCTCGGCACCCACCCTGGTGGCCTGCACATCGAGTTCACCGGCGACGACGTGACCGAGTGCATCGGCGGCGGGCAGCCCATCGCGGAAAGCGACCTGGCTTACCGGTATGAGACCGCGTGCGACCCCCGCCTTAACCGCAGCCAGTCTCTCGACCTGGCGTTCCGTGTCGCCGGACTGTACCGCCAGCACCTGAGCGCCGAGCGCCACGGGTAAGCGGGGCGGGTCAGGCGTCGCGGGTCACCATCCGCCAGGCGCCGAGGCCGGACCAGCCGACGATCCAGCCGACGATCACCGAGATCATCGCCCAGGTCGGCATCGCCGGGATGCCGAGGGCTCCCCGCCCGCCGAACAGAGCGTGGCCCGGGCCGCCGCCGCCGCCGACCGTGCCGGGGGCGGGGGCCAGCGCCGCCGGGCGGAGCTGGTCCATCGCGATGCCGATGATGAGCCGCTGGCCGTCGATGAAGTAGGGGATCACGTGGGCGGCCAGGATCGGGGTCACGATGATCTCCAGCGCGATCAGCACGATGGTCGTGGTCGTCCGCTGCCCGGTGAGCGACCCGAAGCCGAGGCCGACCAGGAACGCGATCCCGACGTCGAGCTCGAGCCACAACCCGATCTTGGCCATCTCGTTGTCAGCCGGGATGGCACCGGAGATCTCACTGGCGGTGTAGTCGGCGTAGAAGCCGGCGATGCCCCCGTTGATCGCCGAGCGGATCTGCGCCGGGGTGGTGGCCGGGCCGACCTGGATCGGGAGCCCGTTGGCGGATTGCTGCGGATTGAGCAGGAGCCAGGTCCGCAGCCCGGCCTGGTCGAGATGCTCCGGGGCGTTGAGGCCGTACAGGCTGACCGACGTGGGTGGCGGGGTGCCCTCATAGCTGGTGACCAGGCAGTTCATGAGGAAGGCCAGGGCCACCATCGGGATCAAGATGGCCAGGCCGGCCGGGATGCGCGCCAGGTAGAGGGCCAGCCGCGAGCGGCCGGTGATGACCAGGTGGCGGAACACGCCTTCGGACAGGTCCGTCGTCCCGGCCGCGGCGCCGAGGGCCGCGGCGGCGATGAACCCGAACTCGGCCGTCAGGTTGCTCAGCTGGGAGAAAAGGTCCGGAGAGCCGGCCGGGCCGTTGCTGTGCGGATCGATCGCGTGGAACAGCAGCCGCAGGCCCAGGACGAGGACGGTCGGCACCACGATCAGCACCACGGCGGTGATCATGAGGCCGCGGCGCTTGCGGAGCTCCAGGTTCTTGGTGGTGATCAGAGCCCAGGTGGGCAGCCAGGCGCTGGTCCTCGGCGCCCGCCGCCGGCCGGGCCCGGGCGCGGCGGATCGTCCTTCGGACAGCGAGGGCTCGGTGGTGGTCACGATGGCTCTCCCAGTCGGCTCGTCACGGACAAGAACCAGTCCTCCAGCGACGCCTGGACCTCCCGGAGGCCGTACACGTCGATCCCGGCCCCGACCAGGCGCCGGTTGAGGTCGGCGACGACCTCACGCGACGCCCCGGCCGGCAGGGTCACGGCCAGCCCGGTGTCGGTGATGGCCGTGCCCGCGGCGATGCCCGCGTCGTCGACGAGCTGTTTGGCCTGGGCGGGTTCGGCGCAGTCGACCTGCACGACCGCGGCACCCGCGCCGCGGATCAGCTCGTCGATGGAACCCTGCCGGATCACCCGGCCGTGGTCGACGATCGCCACCGCGTCGCAGGTGCGCTGCACCTCATCGAGCAGGTGCGACGACAGCACGACGGTGCGGCCCTCGCCGGCCAGGCTGGCGATCATCGCCCGCATCTCGTGCATGCCGGCCGGGTCGAGCCCGTTCATGGGCTCGTCCAGGATGAGCAGTTCGGGGTCGGCGAGCAGGCACGCGGCCACGCCCAGGCGCTGGCGCATGCCCATCGAGTACGTCGCGACCTTGTCCCCGGCCCGTTCGGCCAGGCCGACCCGGGCCAGCGAGGGGGCGATGCGCTGGTCAGCGTCGCCGCCCCGGGCCGCGGCCAGCAGGCGGAGGTTGTCCCGGCCGGTCAGGTGCGGGTGGAAGCGGGGCTCGTCGACGATCGCCCCGACCCGGGCCAGGGCGCGGCTCCGCTCGGCCGGGACCGGCGTGCCGAGCAGCGCCATCGTGCCGGCATTGGCCTTGGTCAGGCCGAGCAAGGTGCGGATCAGGGTGGTCTTGCCCGCGCCGTTCGGGCCGAGGTAGCCGAAGGCGGAGCCGCGCGGCACGAGCAACTCGACGTCGTCGACCGCGACGGTGGGGCCGAACCGCTTGGTCAGGCCGTGGGTCTCGACCGCCCAGCCGCCGTTCGGGTGCTGGAAGGTCGAGGGTGCCCGGCGGGCCGTCGGCGGGGCCGGCGCGGGGCTGGGGGCGGTTGGCTCCCGGCTCGGCAGCTCTTGCCGCGGGCTTGGCGGGCGGTTGAGGCGAACGCGGTGGGTGAGGCGGACCGCGCCATAGCCCAGGGCGGCGAGCACCACGAGGCCCAGGATGATTCCTGGAGCATGGACGGACTGATGGGGTCCGGTGACAGCGGGTCCGGCGGCGAGCAGGTCGTTGGCGTTCATCGTGCCTCATCGTGGCCGAGCAGCGATTGCGCTGTCATCAGGCGGGCGGACGATAAGGGCGTCATTCCCGGGGATGACGCGCGGGGTTCAGGGCGTGGTGACCAGGCCAGATTCGTAGGCGAGGACGACGAGCTGGGTCCGGTCGCGGGCGCCGAGCTTGGTCAGGATCCGGCTCACGTGGGTCTTAACCGTCGGGAGGCTCACGTGCAGCGTCTCGGTGAGTTCGGCGTTGGACAGGCCCCGGGCGACTAGCGACAGGACCTCGCGCTCGCGCCCGGTGAGTTCGTCCAGGCCGCGGGGGGCCTTCCTCGGTGCGCGGTCGGCCTCGGTGAAGTGCGCGATGAGCCGGCGCGTCACGCTCGGGGCCAGTAGCGCCTCGCCGGCGGCGACGGTGCGGATCGCGGTCAGCAGTTCCTCAAGCGGACGGCTCTTCAGCGCGAACCCGCTTGCCCCGGCGCGCAGCGCCTCGAAGACGTACTCGTCCAGGTCGAACGTGGTGAGGATGAGGACCCGGGGGCAGGCACCACGGCCTCGTTCGGAAAAAATCTGCCGCGTGGCCTCGATCCCGTCCAGCACCGGCATCCGGACGTCCATGACGACGACGTCCGGGGCGAGGCGGGCCGCGAGCTCGACCGCCTGCCGGCCGTCGGCCGCCTCGCCGACGACCTCCAGGTCGTCCTCGGCGTCGATCAGCGAGGCGAACGCGGTGCGGAGCAGCGCCTGGTCGTCCACGACCAGAATCCTGGTCGTCACCCCGCGCCATCGATCGGGACCTGGGCGTTCACCCGGAAGCCCCGGCCGGTCAGCGGCTCGGCGACCAGCCAGCCGCCGAACGCCGCGATCCGCTCGCGCATCCCGACGATCCCGTGGCCGGGGCCTGCTTGCCACTCGCCGGCCGCCGGGGGTTCGGCCGGGAGTGTGGCCGCGAGTGTGGCCGCGAGTGTGGGGAGCCTGGCCGGGCCGCCGTCGTCGGTGACGTCGAGCAGGATCTCGCGGTCGGAGACGGCCAGGCTGACCGCGGCGCGGGCGCCTGGGGCGTGCTTGACGACGTTGGTGAGCGCCTCCTGGATGACGCGGTAGACCGACAGCTCGAGCGCCGGGGACAGCGGTCGGTCGGTCCCGGACAGGTGCAGGTCCACCGGGGTGCCCGAGGTCCGGACGGTGTCGACCAGCGCCTTGACGTCGACGAGTTTCGGGGCCGGGGTCAGGGTGGCCGTTCGATGCTCCTCGTCACGCAAGAGCCCGAGTACTACGTGCAGTTCTTCCTGGGCCGTTCGGCCGATATTTTCAATGGATTCGAGGGCGGCGCCTGCCTCCTCCGGGCGTTTGGCCATGAGGCGCCGGCCGACGCCGGCCTGGACGGTGATCACGGCGAGGGTGTGGGCCACGACGTCGTGCAGTTCGCGGGCGATGCGGACCCGCTCCTCGCGGACCTGCTGGCGGGCGCGTTCGGCCTCGGCGGCTTGCTCTTTCTGGGCTTGTCTGGCCAGCCCGGCCAGGTAGCGCCGGCGCGCCGCGACGCTGTCGCCGGTGAACCAGCCGGCCACCAGCGGCAGGAAGCCTTCCACGGCGGCGACGGCGAGGGTGTCCTGCCTGGCCGTAACCGCGGCGTACACGAGCGCTGCGCCGAGGACCACGGCGCTGGCCGCGGCCGCGACGATGGACAGCCGTCTCGGCAGGCGCGAGGCGGCCAGGAACGACGCGAGACCGAGCATGATGCCGAGCGGCAGCGGGGCGTTGCCCCCGGCCATGACCAGCGCGTTGGCGGCGGTGGCGGTCGCCAGCACCGGCAGTGGCCAGCGCCGCAGGGCCGCGATCGGGAAGCACAGCACCCACGCGAGAACCACGCGCTTGCCCGCGCCGTGCAGGTACGGTCCGGCCATTACAGTCAGCGTTATCAGGGCCGCGCAACTGACGAGCACGGCGGGCAGCCAGCGGGGCTGGCTGAGCGCCGTAGGTCCGCGCGACCGGGCCCCGGCGGAAATATCCCTAGCCACAACACTGACGGTAACCACCGGGGTTGTTCAGCGCATCAATCTGGAGGATGACGGTGCATGATCTTCGGGCTATTTGATCTGGGAGATGGAAGGGGACGGGATTGGTGACGACGTCCGGCGCTAGTTACGACCCGATGCGGCAGTTCGCTGAGCTCGCCGGGGATATACGCGACCCGTACCCGATGTTCGCGGGGATCCGGGCGGACAGCCCGGTCCTCGAGGTCCACTTTGACCCGCGACCCGGGTCCCCGGTGCACGTACCGTCCCTGTTCACCGTGACCAGCCACGAGCTCGCGCGGCAGGTGCTCACCGACAACGTGCGGTTCTCCTCGGCCGGGTACGAGGCGATGTTCGGGCCGGTCATGGGGCGGACCATCCTGCAGATGGACCCGCCCGAGCATCAGCGCCACCGCGCCCTGGTGGCCGGGGCCTTCCGCGCCCGCGTCCTGGACCAGTGGGGCGACACGATCGTCGGCGCAACCGTCGGCGAGCTGATCGACGCCTTCGCTGGCTCCGCCGCCTCCGCCGCCTCCGCCGGCGGTGGCCGCGCCGACCTCATCCCGCAGCTGACCTTCCCGTTCCCGGTCCGGGT
>Ga0302235_10001289_pt1 | contig 18845 bp, 15 predicted proteins | sample II_Palsa_N3_3_FD_193577 | JGI IMG/M metagenome (GOLD analysis project Ga0302235, IMG submission 193577) | Peat permafrost microbial communities from Stordalen Mire near Abisko, Sweden - II_Palsa_N3_3 | ecosystem: Environmental > Terrestrial > Soil > Palsa > Peat permafrost | place: Sweden... | reverse complement strand
ATTCGGGTGGCACCATCGGCACCTACGCGTGGACCTTCGGTGACGGCAGCACCTCCGCTGTCGCCAGCCCGAGCCACACCTACGCCGCCGCCGGTACCTACAGCGTCACCGAGACGGTCACCGACAGCGTCAGCGGCAAGACCAGTTCCTCGACCCAATCGGTAACGGTCTCCAGTGGCGCCACGGGTGGCACACCGACCGCCAACTTCACCGATACCACCAGCGGCCTGACGGCGACCTTCACCAACACGTCCACCGATTCGGGTGGCACCATCGGCACCTACGCGTGGACCTTCGGTGACGGCAGCACCTCCGCTGTCGCCAGCCCGAGCCACACCTACGCCGCCGCCGGTACCTACAGCGTCACCGAGACGGTCACCGACAGTGTCGATGGCAAGACCAGCTCCAAGACGGCATCGGTGACAGTCACCGCCAGCACCCCGACCCAGCTCCTCACCAACACCGGCTTCGAAACCGGCAAGGCGACGCCGTGGACCATGAGCTCGGGCACCTTGTGCGACATCAGCAGCTCGTCGTCCAGCTACTGCGGCAGCGGCGAGACCTCGCACGCCGGGTCGTGGTTCGCCTGGCTTGACGGGTATGGTGCTTCGCACACCGATACGGTTTCGCAGTCGGTAGCGATTCCGAGCGGCAAGACGACGGCGACCTTGCAGTACTACCTGCATATCGATTCGACCAAGAGCACAGCGGCCGATACCTTGACCGTGCAGGTGCTGAACTCGTCGGGCACGGTGCTGGGCACGGTGGGTTCCTTCACCAGCCTCAACACCAACACCGGTTATGCAGTGGAAACCGCCAATCTGTCCGCGTATATCGGCCAGACGGTCACCATCAAGTTCACCGGCAAGGAGACGTCGTCTTCGGGTAACACCGACTTCACGCTCGACGACATCACCCTGACCGTGCAGTAAGCCACCCTGACGGCAGCCGCTCCACGCGGCTGTCGTCAATGGTTGTCGAGGAAGCGCAAGGCTGCGTTTCCCGTTTCAAATCAAGGAATCCCCCGGCCCGATCGGCAACGATCGGGCCTTTTTTGGGACGTCCAAATGCTTTCCGTGAGTCCAGGAAAGCGTGTCTCGTTATCGCGTTGCATGGTTTGCCCAGGCCGCATCAATCAAGCTGCACGCCCAGCGAGCCAAGCCGACGCAGACCGTCAACGCTGGGCTGCACGGCCCTTCCGGGCGGCAGCCGGCGCAGCCAGCCAGCTTCAAACATTGCCGAGGTCAACGCCACGCCCAGCGGACCGCCCAGATGCATGCGCCGTTCGGTCCAGTCCACGCAGCTGCGGCCGTACAAATGCGACGCATCGGCCAGCGCCAGCCCGCTCGACGCCAGTGCCTCGGCGCCCGCCGGCCGCAAACACAAGCCACGTGTATCGGTCTCCAGCCAATCGCGTTGCAGCAGCGTGGCGCAGAAAGCCACGCCCAGCGCACCGGCCAGATGCCGATAGCAGCAGCGCGCCCGGCGCAGCTGCGCATCGCCCTTGGCCGGCGTCCTGTGCAACGCAGGCGCACGGGCCAGCGCGAGCGATTCCAACATCGCCGCGACACGCTCATCCGCCAGCCGGTAGTATCGATGACGCCCCTGCACTTGCAATGCGAGCAGACCACCGTCCAGCAGTCGGTGCAGATGCGCACTGGCGGTAGCCGGCGTGATGCCTGCCGCCTGTGCCAGTTCACCCGCCGGTCGTGACGTACCGTCGGTCAGCATCAGCAGCATCGCCGCACGCGCCGGCTCAGCCAGCAAACTGCCGAGTTCGGCCAGCTGATAGCGATTGAGCGGGGCAGCATCGTTCATGCGTGCAGTCTAGCCAGACCCTCAGCCGGACGCTTCGTCATACGACGAAGCATCACGATACATCGCACGCCGACACTGGCGGCATGGACATCTACCACGCCCCCGACACCCTGCTGATCCAGCCGTCGATCCTGTACTTCGGCACCCCGGTCGTCTTGATCACAACGCGCAACCCGGATGGCTCGACCAATATCACGCCGATGTCGTCGGCATGGGCCTTGGCCGACCGCGTCGTGATCGGCCTTACCGGCGGCAGCCAGGGCGTGGCCAACCTGCAGCGCGAACGCGAGTGTGTATTGAACCTCGCCGACGAGTCCATGCACGCATCCGTGGAACGGTTGGCGCCAACCACTGGCCGCGATCCCGTACCAGCCTGGAAGCAGGCGAAAGGTTATCGCCACGAACCGGACAAGTTCACCCTGGCCGGCTGGCACGCATTGCCATCACTCGACGTAAATGCGCCGCGCATTGCCGAAGCACCCTTGCAGCTCGAAGCGCGACTATGCAGTGCCACTCCACATACACTGGATGCGTGGCGCGGCAATGCCGAAGGCTATGTCACGCTGGAACTCGAAGTATGCCGGGTGCATGCACACGCCGACATCGTGGTGCCGGGCACGTCGCATATCGAGCCACGTCATTATCGGCCGCTGTTCTATGTGTTCCGCCACTACTTCGGCCGCGGCGCGCGGCTGGGTAGCACCTTCAAGGCTGAGGTGTAACAGCGCGCAAACGCGCTGTCAGCCTTGCCTTGATCGCCTGCCATTCACTGTCGATGATCGAAAAATAAACCGTATGTCGCACCCGGCCGGATTCGGGAATGATCATGTGGTTGCGGAACGTGCCCTCTTCCAGCGCACCCAGGCGCAGAATGGCCGTGCGTGACTGCTCATTCAGCGAATCGGTCTTGAGCTCGACCCGATTCGCCCCGAGCACGTCGAACGCTTGGGTCAGCAACAGCAGCTTCGCTTCGGTGTTCGCGCCACTACGCTGATGGCTGGTGGCCAACCACGTCCAGCCGATCTCGAGTCGCCGGTGACTGGTCTCGATGTTGGCGTAACGCGTGCTGCCGATCACCTGGTCGCTGGCCTGATCGATGATGACGAAGGGCAGCGAAACGCCCCGACGCTGTTCGTCGAGCGCCGTCAGCACATACGCCTGCATGTCCTCGGTTGTCTGCATCCGGGTGGGCACCCAGCGCCACAGCACCGGCTCCAGTCCAACCCGTGCAAGCGCAGCGGTGTGATCGAGCGTCAATGGCTCGAGTCGCACCGTGCTGCCGCACAGAGTAACCGGCTCAATCTTCATGGGATCAGCAAGCGTCATTGTGCATACTCCTCAATCAACCTCACCATGATCTTGCTCGATTCCCATGACGCGCGTAAGGCTTCACGCGGTCAACCGCGGGGCTTCGCCCGATGCGTCGGCTTTGCCGTCCACGGATCATCCGGCCACGGATGGCGCGGATAGCGACCTTTCAGTTCCTTCTTCACTTCCGGATAGGTGCGCTCCCAGAAGCCTTTCAGATCTTGCGTGACCTGGATTGGCCGACCCGCTGGCGACAACAGATGCAGGGTCACCGGGATGCGGCCGCCGCCCACACGCGGCGTGTCGGCAAGCCCGAACAGTTCCTGCAGTTTCACTGCGAGCACGGGCGGTTCGTCGGGCGCGTATTCCAGTCGGCGGTTCTGTCCACTGGGCACGGTGAGGCTGTCCGGTGCCTGCGCATCCAGCAGGCGTCGCTGCTCGTAGTCGAACAGCGCGCCGAGCGCCTGCGACAGCTCCTCGGCACTCAATGCATCGAGTCGACGCTTGCCGCTCAAATACGGCGCCAGCCACTCGTCGAGCGTGGCAAGCAGGCGCGCGTCGGAAACATCGGGCAGATCCTGTTCCGGCATCCATTCGCGCAACGCTTGCATGCGCGCGCGCAGGCGTCGCGCCTGTTCACTCCATGGCAGTACATCGATGCCCTTGGCACGCACCGCAGCGAGAAGCGCCGGCAACGCGTCCTCGGCTTTCACCGGCACGCTTCGCCGCTCCAGCACGATGGCGCCGAAACGTTGTTCGTCGAATGCTTCCACCGCGTTGCGCTCGTCGTTCCAACGCAGCGTGCGCTCGCGCACGAACTGCTGCGGGTAGTCGCGTTCCAGCGCACGCGAGTCCAGCGGCGCAGCGGCGAGAATCAGGCTGTCGCGCGCCTCGAAACGTACATCCAGCGCAACCAGCCAGGGCTCACCCAGCAACGCGGTGTTCTCATGCAGGCGTGCACCGCGACCGTTGGCCAGCGTGTAGCGCAATGGCTGATTGTCGTCGCGACGCGCAATACGATCGGGGAATGCATGCAACAGCAAGTCGCCCACCGCATGACTGTCCGGCACGCCGCTCGCCGCGCTGCGGACGTCCAGACGACGACGCCAGCCCTTGCTCGCCTGTTCGATCACCGCCAGTGCACCAGCATCAGCGCCACCACGCGCGCCACCCATGGATGGCTCGGTGTCGCGAGCGAAGGATGCACGAGAGCGACCGCCAGCACTGTGACGATCGCGCCACGCATGCAGCGCGGCTACGCGCACACGGAAGTCATCACTGCGTGCCTGCTCGCCACGCAGCGGCGAACGCGCTTCCATCAACGCCAGCAGATCGGCGATCAGCGCGCGCAATTCGGCCGGTGCGCGCAAGGCGGCAGCGCCGAGGCGCGGCGTAGCACCGAGTTCCAGCATGCGGCGACCCAGCGCGGTGATGCGCTTGCTGGTGTCGAGCGCGCCGAGGCTGACCAGAAGTTCACGCGCCTGCGCCTGCGCGCCGGCTGGCGGCGCGTCCAGCCACGGCAGCTCGATACTTCCCCAGGCGGCCAGCTCCAACGCGAGACCAGACAGTTCGGCCTGGGTGATCTCCGCCATGCGCGCCGCATCAAGCCGCTTGCTCTGCGGCCACAACCGGTACGCGGTACCTTCCGCCACTCGACCGGCTCGACCGGCGCGCTGGTCGGCCGACGCCTGCGAGATGTTGACTGTCTCCAGCCGGGTAAAGCCGGAGTTCGGATCGAAGCGCGGTTCGCGCGCGAGGCCGCTGTCGATCACCACGCGGATGCCCGGCAGGGTCACGCTGGATTCGGCCACGTTGGTGGCCAGCACGATGCGTCGGGTACCCGATTCGGCTGGACTCAAGGCGAGCTGCTGTTCAGCCAACGACAGCTCGCCATGCAGCACGACCACCTCGACGTCATCGCGCTCGAGACTCTGTGCGAGTACCGCCTGCGCCCGCGCGATCTCGCGACGACCTGGCAGGAAGGCCAGCACGTCGCCAGCGCTATCTTCCAGGGCTTGTCGCGCCACACGCCCGAGCTGATGCTCGACGCTCTCCTGCGCCCGCGCCGGCGGGTAATCGATGCGTACCGGATAACTGCGACCGGGGCTGGAGATGCGCGGCGCGTCCAGCCACTGCGCGATGCGCTCGCCATCCAGCGTGGCCGACATCACCACGATGCGCAATTCGGGCCGCAGCGTGGCCTGCACGTCAAGCGCCAGTGCGGCGCCGAGATCACCGACCAGATGGCGCTCGTGAAACTCGTCGAACAGAATCGCGCCGATGCCGCTTAATTCGGGATCGTCCTGGATCAGCCGCGTGAGGATGCCTTCGGTGACTACCTCGATCCGCGTCGCTGCACTTATCTTCGACTCGAAGCGGATGCGATAGCCAACGGTGCGACCGACCTCTTCGCCGAGCTGCTGCGCCATGAACTGCGCTGCCGCACGTGCGGCGATCCGTCGTGGCTCCAGCATCACGATCTTTTGCCCGTACAGCCATGCCGCATCGAGCAGTGCCAACGGCACCTGGGTGGTCTTGCCGGCACCAGGTGGCGCCTCCAGCACGAGCCGTGGATGCGCGGCCAGCGAGGCGCAAATCCCCGGCAGCAGCGAGGTGATCGGAAACGCGGGCGTGGATGCACTCATCCACGCGGATGATACCGGCTGTCGCAACGCGCCTTCCATGGCGCGTCATGCGTGGCTATTGGGTGGTCTTCGGCAACAGGCATGCCTGTTGCTGCTTGCGCGCGGCGGCGACACCCCTGGTGTCATTACCATGCTGGCGCGCCTGCTGGATGACCTGCCAGTTGCGCTCGCACAGGCTGCCATGTCGCGTGCCCTGTCGCCACGACTGCATCGCCAGATCCTGCGCATCGGCATAATCGGCCTGCTGCAAGGCAGTTTCAGCATGCTGCTGCAGCTGTTCCGGCCAGCCTGCGACGGTAATGGAAGTGGTGGAGGTGGAGGTTGTGGTCGACAAAGGAGTGATCACGGCCGGCACAGAGGACGTGGACGCCGTCATCGTGGACGCTGCATGCTCGGACGCGCGCAGCGGTGCCAGCGATTCGAACTTGTCCTGATAGTCGTCGGTAACCTGCTTGGCATCTTCGGCGCCGCGGATGACCCTTGGCGTGATCAACACGATCAGCTCGGTGCGGTCGCGGTTGCGGGTGGTGGTGCCGAACAGCCGGCCCAGCCACGGGATGTCATTGAGTCCTGGAATACCGGTGTTGCTGGTGGAATCGTCCTGCGTAATCAGGCCACCGAGCAACACGGTCTGGCCACTTTGTACGGCAACCTGGGTCGACACGTCGCGTTGTGCGATGGTGGGATTGCCTTGCGCGTTTGCTGTGCCCGCCGAACTGACCTGCTGATGCACGTTGAGGTAGACCAGACCACCCGGATTCACCCGCGGCTGCACGTCGAGAATTACGCCGGTGGGGAGATACGTCACACTGCTGGCCGTGGCCTCTGTGCTGGAAGTCGTGCCAATGCCAAGGATCGAGGTCTGGTTGATCGGTATCTGGTTGCCGACCTGGATATGCGCCAGCTGATTGTTGAGCACGACCATCGATGGTGCCGACAAAGTCTTGGTATTGCTGTTGGTCTCAAGCGCGCTGATAGCTACCTGAAACTTGCCGCTGCTGCTCAGAAAAGAGTAGAAGAACGGCTGACCACCATATTGGTTACCGCCCTGACCCAGGGCAATCTGGCGATGGGCACCAGGATAATTGCTGGTCGCGACCCCCGAGGAATTGGGTGTGCTGGCGGCGAGACCTTGCAGATACCACTGCACGCCGAACTGGAGGTCCCCGGTGAGCTCAACTTCCAGAATCCGCGTCTCGATCTGCACCTGCAGCGGTACATTGTCCAGCTTGTTGATCGCCTGCTTGATCTCCTCCCATTGCGAGGGCCGTGCACGTACCATCAGCTGGTTGTTGGTGTCGACCGAGCTGATCTTTATGCTGCCATCGCTGGAGCTGTACTGCTGGTCGCCCGATGCACTACCACTACCCGTGCCGCCGCCCGCACCACTGCTGTCGCGGCCACCAGTGGTGCTGCCTCCGAGGCCACTGCTGGTACCGGAAGTGCCGCCGGTACTGCTCAATCCGCCCAAGCCCGTCGAGCCGGTCGAACCTGGCACGCCAATCGCACCGGTGGAACCGGTGGAGCCGATCGAGCCGGTTGAACTACTACCGAAGCTGCCGGCGGTGCTGCCCATGCTGGTCCCGCTATTGGTGTTGTCGGCACTGCCCAGCGTACTGCCGCTCAGGCCCGGACCGACCTTGCCGCCATTGTCGCTGCTGCTACCGTTGCTGTTGCCATTGGTGTAGATCTGTCCCAGGTATTTCGCCAGATCCGACGCCTTGAGGTTGCGCACGTCGTAGACGAACAACTGTGGCTCGTTGCCGCCGCCCCGGTCGATCTTGGCGATCCAGTCGCCGACCTCCTGCAAGTATTCAGGCTGGGTGCTGATCACCACCATGGCATTGGTGCGCTCGATCGGAATGAAACGCAGCATTCCGGCCAGCGGGGTATCGCCGTGTGCGCCGAACATATCGTCGAGCTTTGGCATCAGCTCGGTGACGTTGGCGTATTGCAGGTTGAACACACCCACTGACATGCCGCGCAACCAGTCAACATCGAAGGTGCGCACCATGCTCTGATAATTGGCCAGTTCCTCCGGCGTACCGGACATCACCAGCAGGTTACGCGCCGGATCCGCCAGCAGTACCGCATCCGCTCGCGCAAACGGCTTGATCAGCTTCTGCATCTCGGTCGCGGAGATGTAGTGCAGCGGGAACATTCGCGACTGCAGGCCACCACTGGGTGCGTTGGCGCCAAGGCTCGGCACCATGTTGCCGGCCACGGCCTCCTTCTCCGGAAGTACCACATATCCGCTACTGCGTTTGACCAGTGCGTTGTGGGTCCACGACAGCAGGGTTTCCAGGATCGGCAGTGCCTGCTCGGCATCCACCGGTTCGGATGTCGAGAACGAAATATTGCCCTGCACACCCGGCACGATCGTGTAGTTCTGCTTGAGCAGGTCGCCGAGGATCGCCTTGACGACGGCCTGCACCGGCTGATTCTCGAAATTGAAGGTCACCGATCCATTGCCGCTGGCCGCTGGCCGCGGATTGCTCAAGGCCGTGGGCCGAATGAACTGCCCGCTACCTTGGCTGATCTCCGGTTGCGTCGCAGTTGCGCTGTTGGTCTGCGCATTGTTGTTCAACGGCAACGGAGCCGGTACCGGATCATGCGTGCCCGCCATCGCCTCGCGCTGCAGTGCGCCGTCGTCATGTGGCTGTGGGAGGCTGGCGCAACCGGCCAACCACACGGCAACGGCCAGCGTGCCAGTGCGCAGAACTTGCTGAGTGAGATTGCGGAACATGAATCAACGTACTCCTTCGTTGGCCGCGGCGGCATTGGCGGCACGACGCTTCTGGATGTTTTGCCTGAGCTGGTCAAGAAACGGTTGCTTTGACTGATCTTCCTGCGGATTTCTGGCTCGTGGGCCACGGCCATTGCCTGGGTGCGTCTCCGGCTTTCCGGCACTACCTGGTCCGATGATAATCATTGCTCCCGCAGGGGCACTCTGATCGACTGGAGCTGTCGCCGCGGCATCGGGCTTTTGCCCATCGAAGGGCGCTCCTGCCGGCAGTTTCAATTCGGTTCGGCCCGCCGACGTATCGAACAGCGCCGAGCGCGGCCGTACTTCGAACAGGGTCACGCTGCCATCAGGCAGCGACTGGCCCTCGTGCAGACGCACCTCTCGGTGTTCGTCGCTCTTGTCGCGCAGCAGGGCCATGCGCAGGTTCGGTGTAAGGATGATCCCGCTCAATTCGAGATCACCAAGGCCCGCGCCAGGATCAGCCATCACCGGCACCGGTTTGCGATCGGGGCTGAACAGCGGTTTTTGCCAGACCACGGCGAACTGCTCCAGTGGCAGCGGTGCCGGCAGACTGGCAGCACTGCTGGTGGGCGGCAACGGCGTCAGCAACCGCTGCGCACCCCAATGCACCTTGCTGCCCACACCGCCCAGCAGCAACAGCAACAGTGCGCCAAGCACGACGGCCGTCACGGCGAGTACCGGGGTCAGGCTGCGCTGGTGGGCTGCGTTCATGGCGCAGCTCCCTGACCGGCCGGCGTGCTGGCCGGGGCAGCTACCGGGCCCGCATGCGCAGGACGCAGGTAGCCGGATAGCGTGAACTGCACCTCCAGTGCCGCGCCATGGTTCTGCTGCGCCGCCACCGGATTGCGATAGATGCTGAGATCGTCGACGAATACGTAGGGCATGCCCTGCTCAAGCGCATGCAGGACATTCGCCAGCGACTCGATATCACAGCTCAGATTGATGCTTACGGCTGCCTTGCGATAAGGCTCGCCAGGTGTCACCGGTGGGTTCGGCAATGGCATTTTCTGGCTCACCACGCAACTGCCGCCATGGGTATTGCTGGCCACCACGTCGACCACGCGCTGCATCAGGTCCGCGGCAGCCGTGTTCGGATCATCGTCGGCCAGGAACGCACTGCTGGCGGCCTGTCCGGCACCGAGCGTGGCGAGGCGCTGCTGCAACGCCGGCTTTTCGGCGATCGCTGCCGCATAGCGACTATGGGTATCGCGCAGGTCGGCCATCTCGCTGCCGATCTCCCGCAACGGTGCCACGAACCACCAATGCAGCAGCACGAAGTAACCCAGCAACAGCGTCAGCAGCAGCAGCACGATCGCAGCGATACGACTCTCGCGCGGTTTGAGCGCGACCATCTTCATGGCGTACCGCCGGCGTCGGTCGATGCGGCAGCAGCGGGCTTTGCCCGGCCAGTGTTCGGCTGATGCAACTGCGCGGTCAGGTAGAAGCGCTCCTTGCCACTGGTCGGATCGGGCTGAATGCTGCCCTGGAAGCTGGCCTGCGTGATCAAGGTGGAGTCCTTCAGTACATCGAGCAGTTTCGCCGCCTGCAGGCTCTGTCCCTGCATGCCGATCTGGCCGGTGTTGTCGACGTTGAAGCGCTCCAGCCACGCGCTGTCCGGCAGTCGCGTCGTGACATCCTGCAGCAGGCTGAGCATGGTCACGGTGCCTTTCTTGCGCTGGACCAGGAACCCGGCGGCACCGGCGTTGTCCTGCAGTTGCTGACGCAACGACGCGATCTGCTGCGCCTCGCCGCGCATGTCGTCAACCTCGGTCTGCATCTGCGCCAACGCCGCCTGGCGATTGTGCAGCCACTGGCCCAGCATCAGCGCCAGCAACAGCACACAAGTCGCCGCCAACGCCAGATTCAGGCGTTGGCGCGGCCGTACATGGCGCGGCGTCTGTTCCGACGGCAGCAGGTTGACGCCGAGGCGCTCGTTGTCGACTGCCAGATCCACCGCGTCAATGGAAACACCGAGCGTGTGCAGGTACGCCAGCACGGGATCCAGCATGCCACGCGTGACCACCACCAGCTCCGCGTTGAATCGCCCGGCGATCGCTGGCCCGCGCAACTCGCGTGCCGCGTAATACACCTGGGCCATGCTGAACGGGGTCTGCCGATCCATTTCGAAAGCCATTACCTGCTGCAAGTTGTCGCGCGCCGCAACGGGCAGCACCAATGCACGTCTCAGCACGGCGGCCGGCGGCAACAGCAGCGCCAGCCGCAGATCATCGCGATCCACTTTCTGCAGCACTGCCTTCATTGCGGCCTGACCGACACCAGCGTCGGTGGCAGACGCCTCGTCACTGTCATCCCAACGCGCCAATACCGCACTGTAACCGGCGCGGCGCAGTGTCCATTGCGTGCCTGCGTACTGCAGCAAATGCCAGTCCGCACCACCGCCGAACCAGCCGTGCCAGTGCGGCGGCAGCATCCCGCGTAGTTCCCCGGCCCACCAACCGAAGAAAACCGGCAACGGCGAAGCACGCCAGCCACGACGCAGACGATCCACCAGCGGCCGCAACGACTGCATTGCCGTACTACTCATTCCTCGTTCCCCTCCTGCCAGCGCAGCACCGTGTACGGTTGCGTGCTGCTCCGTCCCGTCTGTGCACGAATCGTGGCGCGCAATATGGCGCGTGTGCCGTCGGCCAGCGTGGCCTCCGACCGGATACTATGCGTGGTTCCGTTGTTGAGAGCCAGACTCGGATCATTCGCATTCCGCAAACGGGTGGCCTGGATCACACTCAGTTGCTCCGGGGTCATCCCTGGAATCGCCGCAAGCGCCAGCGGCGGCGCGGTGTTCGAGTCCGGACTCTGGTTGCCGGACCAGATGGTGACCACCGGTGCCACCGTGCGATAGAGCGCCGGCGTCATGCCCAGCACCATCTGCAGTTCCTCGATACTGGCGAACGGCCCATGCCGCGGACCGTAATCACGCCCGGCAGCCGTATAGGCAGCGCGCTGGGTCTCCGCTACGCCAATGATGCTGACCTGATTGCGCCAGTCCACCACGTTGTCCGCCAGCGCCTTGGCCGGCGCCAGTGGCATCCCGGCGGCTTGAAACAAGGCTTGCAGCACATCGGGCGTGGCGCTGTTGATATCCACCTTGCCGCCCTCATCGACCGCTGTCACCACAATGGTGGCGTTGTCGTAGCGGAACTGATAGATACGTCCATCACCGATCCAGCGCTGTTTCAGGTCAGGATTCTGCAATCCGTAAACCGCGCGCATCAGGCCCGCTTCGGCGGCGTAATGCGCCTGGGTCTGGGCAAACTCATAGCGCGCCTGCAGGCCTTCGGTACGCGCCAATGCGGCATAGCCGCCCAACAGGATGGCCAGCAAGGTGCACGCCCACAGCACCAAGAGCAGGGCCACCCCGCGCTGGTCGGCACGCCGGGCCAGCATTCGCCTCATGGTGAACTCCCGCCGCGCAAGCCAGCCTGCGGCAGGGCATTCAGCGCATTGCTGCTCAACGGATTGGCGCGCAGCGGCACATCCAGTTGCGGCCAGCCCTGGTTGCCCTCAGGCTGCAAGGCGATCCGCACCAGCTGTGGCAGCGCCCGGCCGTCGGCCCACGTGCCGGACCATGGCACCGGATGGCCGTCTGCATCGACGCCGCGATAGCTGAAGCTGCCACCCTTGATGTGGTCCAGCAGCACCTGCGGGTCGCCTAACGGCTTGGGCGGCTGCCCATCGGGCGGCAGTACAGCCAAGCTCAACTCCAGCCGCAAGCCACGGTTGCCGTCATCGACCAGCTGCAGCCGTTGCAGCTGCGGGCCGAGTTTGCCGAGATAGCCTGGCAGTGGTGCGATGTAGCGCATCTCGCGCGCACTGCCAACGAAATAGATGGCCTCGCCACGCTCATTGTGGCTGATGGGTTGGATCAGGCTTTGTGCCAGCTCGCGTCGCAGGAATTCTTCGGCAGAACGAACCTGGTCAATCCGCTCGATCGCTGCGGTACCCGAGCGTACGCTGTGAGTGGCCGTGCGCAGGCCCGAATACACGCCGACCAGCAGCAGCGCCAGCAATACCAGCGATGCGAGTACCTCCAGCAAGGTGAATCCGGCGACGCGCTTCATGGGCTGCCCTGCGCGTTGCCAGTGTTGTTGCCGCCAACTTCCGGGCCAGTCAGCCGCAACGTGCTGAAATGCGCCGAGTGCGGATGCACCGACTGCCCCCACAACACGTCCAGATCAAGCTGGTAGAGATGCAGCGACGCATTGGGTACCGCGGCCCCGGCCTGATTCCATGGCGTCACGTTGAGCTGCCAGCGGAACTCCTGGTTGAACCGGCCCGAGCTGGCGCCCGGCTTGACCGACTCCCCCACGAACGCGCTGTCGAGCAGGCTGCGCGCCCACATGGCCGCCTCAGTGTGTTGCGCTGCATTCTGGCTCAGGCTGATCGAGGCGCCAGCCACCTTCATCAGTGCGGTGAACGCGATCGCCAGCAGCAGGATCGCCGCGATCACTTCGAGCAGGCTAAAACCCCGCTGCAGCCGTGGACGCGAGCGGTTCATCGCGTCGCCACGGTATCGACTACGCGTACTTCGCCGGTCAGCCACGACACGTTGACATGCCACTGCCGCTTGCCACTCTGCAACGTAATGCGGCCGCCGGTGGAACTGCCATCCGGGAAGAAGCGGATACGTCCGGTATGGTCGTTCGGCTGGTCGTCCTTCGCGCTGGTGATGCTGAGTCGCAACCCCTTGGGCAAACGCACGTCCTGCTGCTTCACGTTACGGTAGGTGTCGGCGCGGGTGTCGACGTCGAAGTTCTCTTCCTGCCCGCGCACGATCGCCTGCGCACGGGTCGCCCGCAGTGCACCGGCCAGCTCGCTGCTGGCCGCATTGATGCGCGCACTGGCCAGCCCCTGTGTCACCGAGATCGACACGGCGGCGGCAGCGATGCCGATCAACAGGATCACCGCCAGCATTTCCAGCAGGGTGAAACCTTGGGCGCGCGAAGCCTTCATGTCTTACTGCCAGTTACCCACGTCCTGACTGTAGCCATCACCGCCGGGCTTGCCGTCCTGACCGTAGAAGATCAGGTCGAAACTGCCATGCTGCCCAGGGTACTGATAGCCGAAGGCATGGCCCCACGGATCCTTCAGCTCGGACTCCTTCGCATACGGACCCTGCCAGTTCGCCGCATTGGCCGGCTTGACCACCAGATCCTCCAGCTGTTGCGGCGGCGAGCCGTTGTCCAGTGCATAGTTCTCGACCTTCTGGCTCAGCGTCATCAGCTGTGCCTTGCCCGCACCGTATTTGCCCTTGTCGACGTTCTTGCCGACCTGGGTCACCACCACCGCACCGATGATGCCGATCAACACGATCACCGCGAGCATTTCGAGCAGGGTGAAACCGGCGTTCGAGCCGAGTCGTCGTGGTTGCCTGTACTGCATGTGGATCACCTCGGGTTTGCGAATGGTTGCGTGTCTATTGGATGTTGCTGGTCAGGCTGAGCAGCGGCAGCAGTATCGCCGCCATGATGAAGGCCACCATCACCGTCATCACGATGGTCAGCGCCGGTACCAGCGCAGCCAGTAAACGATCGATCGCTCGTTTGGACTCAAGTTCAAAAGTGTCGGCGACTTTCAGCAGCATGGTGTCGAGCTGTCCGGCCTCCTCGCCCACCTGGACCATCTGCATCGCCAAGCGCGGGAACAGCTTCGACTGGCCCAGCGCGAGGCTCAAACCGTTGCCGCCCTTGACCTGCTCGTGTGCCTCGCTCAACGCCTTGTCCAGCGCGCGATTGGCGGTGACCTGGCGCGCGATGGTCAATGCACCCAGCAGCGGCACGCCGTTCTTCAGCAGGGTGCCGAGCGTTCGCGCGATTCGCGCCGTCTCCACCTTCAGCAGCAACGGGCCAACCAACCGCAGGGTCAATAACCGGGTATGCCACGCGAGTCGCGCCTGAGGATCGCGCAATCGCGCACGCCAGACGAACAACCCGCCGCCCAGCAGCAGCAGGATCAGCCACCACCAGGCCTGCAGCGTATTGCCGAGCGCCAGCACCACCTGGGTGATGAACGGGATCGGCACCTGCATGTCAGCGAAGATCGGCACGAACTGCGGCACCACATAGGCCAGCAACAACACCAGCGAGCCAAGCACACCAACCATCAGGAACGCCGGATAGATCAGCGCGTTGACGATGCTGCCGCGCAGTGCCTGCGAACGTTCCAGATAATCGGCGAGCCGGCGCAGTGTTTCCTCCAGCGAGCCACCCGCCTCGCCGGCGCGCACCAGGCTGACATACAGCTTGGGGAACACGCCATGCTCCTCGTCCAGCGCCGAGGACAACGTGTTGCCGCCGCGGACCCGATCGCGCACGCGTTCGACCAGTTTCTTCGCATGCTCGCCCTCGGGTAGATCGAGCAGGATGCTGAGTGCGCGATCCAACGGCTGGCCGGCACCGAGCAGGGTCGCCAGCTGATGGGTGAACTGTGCCAGCTGGTCGCCAGTGAACGGACCGCGCTTGAACAGCGCCGCCAGCCCACTGCCACCACCCGCGCCATCGGCTGGCTGCGCTTCCAGCGGGGTATGACCCTGATCCTGCAGGCGACCGATCACTTCATCGACGCTGGCTGCCTCCATCTGACCTTGCAGCATCTCGCCCGCATCGCTGACCGCCTTGTAACGAAACTGCGCCATCTCAGCTTTCCTGCGACACGCGCAGGACCTCTTCCAGCGTGGTGATGCCTGCCACGGCCTTGGCGATGCCGTCCTCGTACATCGTACGCATGCCCTCGGCGCGTGCCAGGCGCTCGATCTCGCCGGCGTCGGCACGCTGCATCACCAGCCGGCGCAGCGGATCGCTCATCACCAGAAATTCCATGATCGCGCGACGACCACGGTAGCCGCTGGGATTGGCCGCACTGCTGCCCGGTTTCCACAGGCGAATCGGCCGCTCATCGGTGTATTTCTCCAGTTCGAACTGCGCGATCACTTCCGGCAATGCCTCGTACGAGGTCGCGGTTTCCGGATCGAGCCGGCGTACCAGCCGCTGCGCCAGGATGCCGTTGACGGTAGAGCCGAGGAGGTAATCCTCGACACCCATGTCGAGCAGCCGGGTGATCCCGCCCGCAGCACTGTTGGTGTGCAGCGTCGACAGCACCAGATGACCGGTGAGCGCGGACTGGATCGCGATGCGGCAGGTTTCCAGATCGCGCATTTCGCCGATCATGATCACGTCCGGATCCTGGCGCACGATCGAGCGCAAGGCACCGGCGAAATCCAGCCCGATCTGCGGCTTCACCTGGATCTGGTTGATACCCTCGATCTGGTATTCGACCGGATCCTCGACCGTGATGATCTTCACGTCCGGCGTATTGATCTGCGACAGCGCGGTATACAGCGTGGTGGTCTTGCCTGAACCGGTGGGGCCTGTCACCAGCAGGATGCCGTGCGGGCGATCGAGCACGTCGACGAAGCGCTGCTGGAAATGCTCGGTGAAGCCGAGCGAGGCAAAATCGAATACCACCGATTCGCGATCGAGGATACGCATCACCACCGATTCGCCGAAGCTGGTCGGCACGGTCGATACGCGCAGGTCGAGCTCCTTGCCCTGCACACGCAACTGGATGCGGCCATCCTGCGGCAACCGGCGCTCGGCGATGTTCAGCCGCGCCATGATCTTCACGCGCGAGATCACCGCTGCGGTGGATGACGATGGTGGCGCTTCCACTTCATGCAGCACGCCGTCGATGCGGTAACGCACCTTCAGGTGATTCTCGAACGGCTCGATATGCACGTCCGACGCCCGCTGCTCGACAGCGCGTTGCAGGATCAGGTTCACCAGCCGGATCACTGGTGCTTCGGAGGCCAGATCGCGCAGGTGCTCGACGTCGTCCTCCTCGGCAGCGCTGCCGTCGAGGTTTTCCACAATGGTACCCATCGCCGAGCGGCCGCTACCGTAATAACGTTCGATCAAGCCATCGATTTCCGAACGCAGCCCCACCCGCAGCGCGACCGGCCGGCCAGCAGCCAGCATCACCGCCTGCAGCGGATACGGATCGGCCGGATCGGCCACGATCAACGCCAACCCATCCTTCTCGTCCTGCACTGGCACGACATGCTGCTGCTTGAGAAAGCGCAGCGACAACTCGAGATCGGGCGGCGGCAGCTCCGGTGCATCGCGCCCGGCCAGCAGCGGCACCTGCAGCAGTTCGGCCCACGCTTCCGCCAGATCACGCTCGGACACCAGCCCGAGCCGCGCCATTAGCGTGGTCAACGTGCCCTCGGCAGATTCCTCGTGCAACCGGCGCGCGCGACCCCAATCGCTGTCTTTCAGGCGACCACGCGCAACCAACCATGCACAGACTTCCGCTTCGCGATCGTCCACCACCTTGCCTGCCTCGCTGGCCACCGGCTCAATGACTGCCGACATCCATCCACCCCGCTCAAATTCTTGCGATTGCCCCGTCAACGCCCCTCGACGTCCACGCGGTAAACGCCATTGGTATCACATCCAGCCAACAACAGGCGAGCATGCTTAAGAGCAACGCTGAAACGGTTCAGCCGGCCCCGCATAATTGAACTCTCCGGCACAAAAAACCGGCGCCGCAAGGGCGCCGGTTTTCGTCGTACTCAACAGCCCGGCAAACCGGGCCGCTGCTGGCTCACCAGCCGAAGCCCACGCCCACGCCGCCGGAAGCTTCGTTACCGCTGACCGCAGCACCGAAAGTCAGGTTCGCTTTCGGTGACAGCTGCCGCGAGTAACCGACCGACAGCGCTGCCTCGCCATGATAGCCGCCGACGCCCACGCCAACCCGGTTCGGTGTGTTGACGCCTTGTGTGCTGAACGACATCTGCGCCATCGCCGTGCCCATCGCGCCAACCTGGTTCATGCGCTTGTCCACCGCATGGAACTGGCCGTTGACTTGGTCCCGCAGCGCATTGATGTCGCTGGTCGTGGCGAAACTGCCGATCTTCTGATCGGTATACGCATTCGCCTTCTGCAAAGTCTGCTGGTCGCCAGCATCGGCATAGGTCTTCGCCGTGACCAGCGCTTCCTGCACCTGGCCGACGTTTGCCACATCCGTCGCCTGCGTGCCGGCGGCCACATTGGTGATCTGGCGCTGGTTGGCCGCCGTACCCACCGATACCGTGTTGGCACGGTCAGCCACCGAGCCCTGACCCAACGCCACCGCACCGACCGCCGTCACCGAACTGCCCTGACCGAGCGCCGTACCGGAGGCCTCGGTCACCGACGCACCCTCACCCACCGCCACCGCATTGGTCGCACTTGCCGCAATCGTGGTGTTGGCGCCCACCGCTGTACTTCCATCGGCGTTGACCTTGGCATTGCCGCCAATCGCGGTGTCGTTCGAGCCGGCGGCATAGCTGTCTCCACCCACGGCGGTGCCGTGATCGCCACCCGCTGTTGCATGGGAACCAACCGCCACACCCGTGGAGCCCGGCACTACGCTGGCCGCATCAGTACCATCGTTCGGACCATCCGTTGCCACGTGGGTATTGGTTGTCCCGCCGCTGGCGTAGTTCTGTTCCAGCAAACTCACGCGGTTGTCGATATTGCTGATACCCGACCAGGCGCCAGCCAGAGCCGTATCCAGCGCACCCAATGCATCGCCGACATTGTTGTAGGCGCCACCCTGGATCGCGAAGCTGGGCAGGCTGATGCCACCACCTGCCTGCAACATCGCGCCACCGCCGAAGACACTCAGCAGGTCGTTTATCTGCCCCACCGTGGCGGCATCACTCAACATATTGCTGGCCTGAAGATTGCTGATCCGCGTGCCATTGGCGCCAGCCAGCGTGATCTGTTCATCATCGCTGTCATCGTATTTGACGGCACTGTCGGTCAGATCAGCCAGGTTGCCGGAGACATTGGCCACGGCCGCATCCAGCTGCCCCTTGTTCACCGCATCGTGGATGGCACTCCCATCTGCCACGTTGCCCAGCGTTACCGGTGTACTGCCATTGCCGAGTACCACCGCCGTACGGCTGGCATCGGTATAAAACACCGCCGTGTTGTTGATCGTGCCGATCGACGCCGTGTTCGTCGCGATGTTCGCTGTGTTGGTCGCGATGTTTGTCGTGTTCTGCGCCACCGCACTGTTCGTGCTGTTGAGCTGCGTGCCGTTCACCGCATCGGTGCTGGTGGCACTGACCACGCCAGAGGCCACGTTGGTGATCTGGCGCTCGTGACCGGCCGTGCCTACCGACACGCTGTTCGCACGATCCGCCTGCGAGTTCGCACCCAACGCCACGCTGTTGTCCCCGTTGGCCGTGCTGCTGTAACCCACCGCCGTGCTGCTCTTGCCCATCGCACTGGCCAGCGAGCCCA
>Ga0302235_10001284_pt1 | contig 18867 bp, 15 predicted proteins | sample II_Palsa_N3_3_FD_193577 | JGI IMG/M metagenome (GOLD analysis project Ga0302235, IMG submission 193577) | Peat permafrost microbial communities from Stordalen Mire near Abisko, Sweden - II_Palsa_N3_3 | ecosystem: Environmental > Terrestrial > Soil > Palsa > Peat permafrost | place: Sweden... | reverse complement strand
CCATCACCGAGATCCGCGCGTTCGGCCACATCCACAAGAACCGGGGCGAGTAGGCCCGGCCGCACATGGCGTAGTTCCCGGCCCCGAACGACCCGCCGATGATCACGGTGAACTTCGGCACCCGCGCGCACGCCACCGCGGTGACCATCTTGGCGCCGTGCTTGGCGATCCCGCCGGCCTCGTAGCTGCGGCCGACCATGAACCCCGTGATGTTCTGCAGGAACACCAGCGGGATGCATCGCTGGTCGCACAGCTCGATGAAGTGCGCGCCCTTCAGCGCGGACTCGCTGAACAGGATCCCGTTGTTGGCGATAATGCCGGCCGGGTGCCCGTGGATGTGCGCGAAGCCGGTGACCAGGGTCTGCCCGTAGTCGGGTTTGAACTCGGTGAACCGGCTGCCGTCCACCACCCGGGCGATGACCTCATGCACGTCGTACGGGGTCCGCCAGTCCGCCGGCACCACGCCGTACAGCTCAGCCGGGTCCACGGCGGGCTCCGCCGCCGGCTGCAGCTGCCACGGACGGGTCGGCCGCGGGCCCAGCGTCGACACGATCGAGCGGACTATCCTCAGCGCGTCCGCGTCGTCCTCGGCCAGATGATCGGTCACCCCGGACACCCGGGAATGCAGGTCACCGCCGCCCAGCTCCTCAGCCGTCACCACCTCCCCGGTGGCCGCCTTCACGAGCGGCGGGCCACCCAGGAAGATCGTGCCCTGATCGCGCACGATCACCGCCTCATCACTCATCGCGGGAACATAGGCGCCGCCCGCGGTGCAGGAGCCGAGCACGGCCGCGATCTGCGGGATCCTCCTCGCCGACATGGTGGCCTGGTTGAAGAAGATCCGCCCGAAGTGCTCCCGGTCGGGGAACACCTCATCCTGGCGGGGCAGGAACGCCCCACCGGAATCAACCAGGTAGATGCAGGGGAGCCGGTTGTGCAGGGCGACTTCCTGGGCCCGCAGGTGCTTCTTGACCGTGACCGGGTAATAGGTGCCGCCCTTGACGGTGGCGTCGTTGGCCACGATCACGCATTCCCGGCCGGCCACCCGGCCCACCCCGGTGATGATGCCCGCGGCCGGGGCCTCGTCGTCGTACATGCCGTCCGCGGCCAGCGGGGACAGCTCCAGGAACGGCGAGCCCGCATCCACGAGGGCGTCGACCCGGTCCCGCGGCAGCAGCTTCCCGCGCGCGGTATGCCGTTCCCGGCTCCGGTCCGGGCCGCCCCGGCCTGCGACCGCGAGCTTCTCCCGCAGCTCCGCCACCAGCGCGGTGTGCTGTTCCACGTTGCGCTTGAATACCTCACCGGCCGGATCCACCCGGCTGCGCAGCACCGGCGCCTCGATCGTCACGACCCCAACTTAGCGAGTGGCCGCCGGTGCCCTCAGCCCGCCGCCGGTGCCCTAAGCCCCGCCGCCGGCGCCTCGGCCTCCCAGGTGGTGGCCGGCCAGCCGGAGGCCGCCCCGCCGCCGGCCGCCGCTGGCCGCGTGCAGCGCCGGAATGGTCTCGCTGGTGACGAGCCCGTGCTCGCGGGTGAGCTCGTCGATGACGTCGAACGCGGCCGCGATGCGCTCGGGGGAGTCGATCACGATCGTGACGGCGGGTACGTGCCGGCCCAGCTGCAGCAGGCGATCACCGTGCGGCGCGTGGTCGCCATGGAAGCCCCAGATGCCGCGTTGCGTGGTCGCGCCGCTCAGGCCGGTGCGGCGCAGGCGGCGGACGATGGCGCGGTGGATCGGCTGGCCGTCGTGCCGGGCCGCCTCGGAGGTGTAAACCATGAGCTTGCCCCACAGCGCCAGGCCGTGCTCGTCCACCCCGGGCAGGACGTCCGGGCGATCGAGCAGCTGCCCGTCCCGCTTGCAGATCCGCACCCGCTCGAGCGTGAGCAGCGGGCGCTGCAGCAGCGCCCCCAGCTCGGGCAGGACGGCGCCGATACGGGCCCCGGAACCCACTGCGGTGACCATCATCGGGACGTCGGCGTTGCGGCTGAAGAACCGGGCCCGTTCCCGCTCGCCATGCGCCGTCCCGTCCACGCCGAGCAGGGCCGTGGCCCCGTCCACGCCGCGCCGGTGCAGCAGGTCGCAGACCGCGACGAACGCGGGCACCCGGTAGACACGCTCCTGGCGGCCGAGGTAGATGGTCAGCTTGGTCGCTTCGGGCAGGTCGGCGGGCCCCAGGTCCCCGGGCAGCGGCACCGGACCGGCCTCGCCGCTGATCAGCCGGGCCCGCTCCAGGGTGAGCAGCCCGGAGTCGGTGAGCTGCAGCACCTCCGGGAGCACGGCCTCGATACGCGGGCGGCGGTCGACGGCGATCGCGATCAGCGGCAGGTCCTCCGACAGGGTCAGCGACACGTCGGTGCGCAGCCGGTGCTTGAGCCCGAACCCTTCCGTGCCGCGCAGCAGGATGCTGGCCGCGATCTCGTGCCGGCCGTACAGCTCCAGCAGCGCGTCCGCGGCGAACCGGCCCCCGTCCTTGTCACCGTGGCGGTGCCGTTCCCCGAAGTAGCTGGTCAGCTTGAGGCACTCGCTGGTCAAAGGTGCGTTCCGATCAGCTTGCCGAGCGCGGCGGCGGCGACCCCGAGCACGAGGCTGACGAGCACGTTGGCTGCTACCTTGCCGAGCTGACGTTCCTCGGCGAGCCGCTCGCTCTCGAACATCCAGGTGGAGAACGTCGTGTACGAGCCCACCGCCGCGGTGCCGGCCAGCAGGGCCTGGTCGTGGCCCAGCGCCAGCCCGGTGAGGAAGCCGAGGATCAGCGCGCCGGACACGTTGATGGCCAGCGTCCCGAGCGGGAATTCCCGCCCGGTGCTGGTGGCCACGGCGCCGTCCACAAGGAAGCGGATGACCGATCCGGCCCCGCCGATGACCACGACGCCGGCCCACAGCAGGACGTTCATGCCCGCACCCGGACCCGGCGGACCATCGCGGTGGCCAGGTAGATCGCGGCGTACCCGGCGGCGATGCTGGCGGCGGCGTAACCGGCGGCCAGCCCCCAGTCATGGGCCCCGATCATTCCGAGGATCTCCACCTGCATGGTGGAGAACGTGGACAGCCCCCCGCACAGCCCGGTCCCCAGCAGCGGCCGTCGGTAGCTCGACAGCGGGAGCCGTTCCTGCAGCCGGGTCACGAAGTAGCCGAGCAGGAAACAGGCCACGATGTTGACGGTGAACGTCGGCCACGGCCACGCCGTCGGCGGATGCGGGAACGCCTCGGCCAAGGCCGCGCGGGCCAGCGTGCCCAGCGCGCCGCCCGCGAACACGGCGGCTATCTCCTGACGGTCGATCCGCGGGAGCGCACGCCGGGTGCGGGTCTGCCCGGCCGGGCCGTCGCCACCGGTCGCCATCCCGGCCACGGCAGCCCGGGCGGTATCGGGGGAAGGGTCGGGCGGCATCCAAACGGCTCCATCCGCACGAGTTCGGTGTGGATCGAAGCCATCAGCCGCCCGGCGCGACGGTTCGGGAAGCTCAGCCTCCACACCAGGGCATCATCTGGCCCGCCCAGATTAGTGCAGCCAGAGCGCGAACCCGGCCTGCGCCTGGGCTGCGCGTTCTGCCCACGCTCCGGAACGCACTGCCCGAATGACCCCTTATCGCCCTTTGCCGGGACTGGTCCGCTCCCACACGGTGGATGCGGGGGCGGCCGGCAAACCGCTGGTCGCGGCGTCGGGTAGGCGTCGGGTAAGGGTGCGGTCGCGCACCTGGGCCGGCCGGGCACGGAGGAGGACGTGGGCGTCGTGGCCCGACGAGGCGCGCCGCGTACCCGCGGCGCGCCTCTTCAGCGTCAAACGGCGACGGTGCAGGGCGCTGTATCAGGCGGCGGCGATGGGCTCCTGCAGTTCGGTGACCCACTTGTCCTCGTCGTCGGAGGTTTCGAGGTAAACCTCGCGCGGATAGCCGCTGGAGCGGTACCCGTTCTCGTCTATCCGCCGGGCCAGGATCTGGATGGTCGTCATGATGTTGGCCATGGAGCCGCGGTGCACGATCGTGGCGGCCTGGCTGATCTCGGGCAGGTCAATGAACGCCAGGCCGTCGACGCTGCCGGGCTCGGCGCCGACCGGAAGGGTGGCGTGCACAACCACCCCCTCCCCGTCCGGCGCGTCCTGGTAATAAGCGATGGCCGGGCCGGTAGGCGTCAGCCCTGCCTGGCCGAGCCGGGTGCCCAGCTCCTCGTACAGCGGGCGGATGACCGGCGTTATGAATGCGGGCTCTAGTCTGGCCGCGGTCGCCGTGAGTTGCGCGACCCGGACGGCCGGGATCCGCTTGATCTGGATGTCGTCGGCTGGCATGGCGCCCTCCATCTCGATGATCTGGAGCCTCGCCTCGACCTGCGCCAGCCGGGATGCGTCCGCGGCGATCTGGGACTGCAGTTCGGCCTGGCGCAATCGCAGCATTCCGCGCAGCTCCCCGGCGCTGACCTGCTCATCCAGAATCGCGCGCACCTGCTCGAGGGTGAAGCCGAGATCCTTCAGGGCAATGATGCGGTTGAGCCGCGCGAGCTGACTGGCCTCGTAGAACCGGTAGCTGCTGGCCGGGTCGACCTTGGCCGGGCGGAGCAGCCCGATCGCGTCGTAGTGGCGCAGCATGCGGACTGACACCCGGCCGTGCCTGGCGAAGTCTCCGATGGTGAACATGACGCCTCCCACTCGACAGCCTCACACGGTGTCAGAGTCAAGGCACCCCTCGCGGCCCCCGGCCTCAGCGCCCCGGACTGTGGGGAGCATTCTCAGCCAATACCGCGGAAAACGCTCCCCGTTGCAGCGGGTGGCTGTCGGCGGCGGGCTGATCGGCCCGCGTTCGGCTTGGACGCGGGCTGGCCACCATACTGTTCGCCGTGAACAATGTGCGGACCAGGCGGGTTGGCAGCCGCCTCGAGATCGAGGTGCAGCAGCCGCTGGAGATGATCCTCCAGCTCGCGGTGTCCGGGATGACCGGGGCCGAAGTGCGCGAAAGCCTGGTGATCACCCATGCCGGAAAGCAGGTCCCGCCGCGGGAAGTCGACGTCCCCGGCGAGGGGCGCGCGCACGTGCTGCGTGTGCAACCGGGCCGGGTGACGGTCGAATACGAGGCGTCGGTCGGCGGCCGCGCGGCTGCGCCCGAGGTGACCGAGGCCGACCACCTGAGATACCTGCGGCCCAGCCGGTACGCCGAGTCAGACCGGCTGGCGGCGGTCGCGCGCGCGGAATTCGCCGGGATCAGCCCGGGCCCGGATCTGCTCGCCGCCGTGTCGTCTTGGGTCGGCACCCGGCTCAGCTACGTGCCGGGCAGCAGCAGGCCCACTGATGGCGCGGTGAACACGCTGCTGAGCCGGCAGGGCGTATGCCGGGACTACGCCCATCTGGTCATCGCGCTGCTGCGGGCCCTGGACGTCCCGGCCCGGCTGGCGGCCGTCTATGCGCCGGGACTCGAGCCGATGGATTTCCACGCGGTGGCCGAGACGCTGGTGGCTGGCCAGTGGCGGGTCGTGGACGCCACCCTGCTCGCGCCACGGGCCGGCCTGGTGCGGATCGCGACCGGCCGGGACGCGGCGGACACCGCGTTCCTGTCCACCTACGGCGGTGCGGCCCAGCTGGCCGGCCTGGAGGTCACGGCGGTCACCGACGGGACGCTGCCCGGCGACGACGTTACCGAGCTGATCAGCATCAGCTGACCCCGCCGCCCGGCGGCCCGGAGCTTCCGCCGTCGAGCAGATGCTGGCACAGGAAATCCAGCGACAGGCCGAACACCCGGTGCGTGACGCCGGGCCCGGCCGCCAGCCACATGTGGCCGGCGCCGGCGATCAGCTCGAGCTGGACCGGCACCCCCGCTTCGCGGAGCGCGGCGGCGAAGCCGGTGCTCTGCAGGACGGGGACCAGCCGGTCGGCGGTGCCGTGCAGGAGCAGGAACGGCGGCGCCGCGGGGTGGATGTGCGTCACCGGGCTGGCATCCGCCGCGATGTCCGGCACCGTGGGCAGCGGCGCGCCCAGCAGCCGTGATTCCCGCGAGTCCGGTGCGGCCGGATCGGCGGCCGGCGCCGGGCCCACCTCGCTGGCCATGGTGCGCAGGTCGGCCGGGCCGTACCAGTCCACCACCGCCCGCACGGCCCCGGCGAGCGCTCCCGGGGCAGCGTTCTTGCTGGTGCCGTCCGTGACGATCCCCTCGGTAAGGGTACCGTCCGCGAGCGCGCCGTCCGTGACCGCGCCGTCCGGGAGCGCGCCGTCCGTGACCGCGCCGTCCGTGCGGGCGGTGTCCGTCAGGGCGGCGACCGCGGCCAGATGGCCGCCCGCGGACTCGCCCATCAGGGCCAGCCGCCCCGGATCGAGCCCTAGCTCCGGCCCTTCCCGGCGCAGCCAGTCGAGGGCGGCCAGGACGTCAGCGAGCTGCGCCGGCCAGCGCGCTTCACCGCTGAGCCGGTAGTCGATGGCCGCCACGGCCAGGCCGGCGGCGGCGATCCGCTCGAAGACGGTGGGGGACCAGCCCGCGAACGCGGGGCCGGCGCTGCGGCGGCTGCCCTGCTGCCAGCCCCCGCCGTGCAGCCAGGCCACGACCGGGACCGGCCTGCCCGGCCCGCCGCTGGCTGGCCCGCCGCTGCCTGGCCCGCCGCTCTCGGCCGGCGGCAGGATCAGGTCCAGGAGCAGCGGCCGGAACCCGGTCAGGACCGCGTACTCGACACCGGCGATGTACCGGGTGCCCGCGGCGCCGGCCTGGACGGCGGGCACCGACCGGGCCGTCATGGCGGCCGGCGGTGCCGGTACCGGTGGCCCCGCTGGCGGCCCGGGCACGGTGCTCACCGGCCGGCCCGAGTCGCGGTCACGGCCTGGGGCCAGCCGGCCCGGATCGCGATCACTACCGTCACGGGCGCCCGGGGCGAAGATGCTCGATCGTCATCGGGCCGTCCTTTGCCATCGCGCGGATGCCGGTCAACCGCGGTAGCGGACACGATAACCTGCGGACCAGCAGGAGGGGACCAACGTGCAGGTCGACAGCTACTTCCCAGCGGGTGTGCCGCTGTCGCAGGCCGGGGACGCGGCCCGGCAGGCGGCCGAGGCCGGGTTCGACGCCATCTGGCTGACCGAGACCCGGCACAACCCGTTCCTGTCTAGCGCCGCGGCCCTGGCGGCGACGGAGCACCTGCGGGTCGGCACCGGGATCGCCGTGGCGTTCCCCCGCAGCCCGATGGTGACGGCCCAGGCGGCATGGGACCTGGCCGAGCTGGGCCGGGGCCGGTTCGTGCTGGGGCTCGGTACCCAGGTCAAGGCGCACGTCGTCCGCCGCTTCTCCGCGCCGTTCGACCAGCCGGTCGCCCGGCTGCGGGAGTACATCCACGCTCTGCGGGCCATCTTCCGTGCCTTCCAAGGCCAGGAAAAGCTGCGGTTTTCCGGCGACTTCTACCAGTTCTCGCTGCTGACCGACTTTTTCAGCCCCGGGCCGTCGGAGTATGCGGACATTCCGATCTGGATCGCCGCGGTCGGCCCGGCGATGCTGCGGCTCGCGGGCGAATGCAGCGAGGGGGTGTTCCTGCACCCGCTCAACTCCGCCGAATACCTGCGCGCGACCGTACTGCCGATGATCGAGACGGGTGCGCGGTCCGCTGACCGGTCCCGCGCGGACGTGACCATGTGCTGCCCGGTGTTCGTGGCGGTCGGAGATACCCAGCAGGAGATCGACGCGCAGCGCGCGGACATCGCCCGGCAGATCGCCTTCTACGGGTCGACCCGTACCTACCGGCCGGTGTTCGAGACGCACGGCTGGGGGGAGGTCACCGGCGAGCTGCACGCACTGCTAGAACGGGGCGATACAGACGCGATGACGTCCCTGATCACGGACGAGATACTCGGCACCTTCAGCGTGTCGGCGACCTGGGGCGGCCTGGCCGACGCGCTGGCGGCCCGGTACGGCGGCCTCGTGGACCGCGTTGCGCCCTACGGCACGGACCTGCGCTCACCCGAGGCGCGCCAGCGCTGGCGCCAGGTCACGACCGATTTGCGCGCACGGACCTGACGACCGCCTGGGCCGCTGTTCGCTGGAGTTAACCCCCGTCGGCACGAGCTTGACCGGCTGCGTCTGGCTTCTCCTGGCTGACCGCATCCTTCTTGGTTGCCGCCGTGGCATGAGCGTTCGGCGATTGCCCGGTGCTCACCGTTCGCCGCTGAAGATCCGGTGAGTCCCGCGAAACCCGCAACGGCAGGCGTGCCAGTACGAGGACAACACCGCCGAGGGCGACGGCGGCGCCGACGGCCAGTGCTATCTCGGTGCCGCTCATGAACGCGGCGCGGGCAGCATGCGCGAGCAGGGTGCCGGTCGCGCCCCCGGCGTGAGCGGCCACGGCGAGGGCGCCGCCGAGTGAGCCGAGGATGGTTTGCACCGCAACTGCCGGCAGGTGCCGGCCGGCCAGCGCCGTGGTCATGTGATCCTGGTAACGAGTCGACAGCACGCTCCCGATCACAGCGACCCCGAGCGCACCGCCGACCTGCAGCGCCACGGCGTTGGAGGCTGATCCCGTCCCGGAATCGCCCTGCGGGACCGATCCCACGACGGAGTTCGTCGCCGTCGGCAGCAGGAGGCCGGCTCCCAGCCCGACCAGCAGGAGGCCAGGCACCACGTCTTGGTAGGTCGTGGTAACCGCGGACACCGCCGAGATCTGCCACAGCCCACCCGCGACCGCCGCCAGGCCGGAGGCAACGGTGAACTTGAGCCCGATGACGCGGCCGAGCAGCGGGGACAGCGGCGCGCTCACGCCAAGCACGGCGGCCATGGGAAGGATGCGCAGCCCCGCCTGCAGGGGCGAAAGCCCGAGGTCGAACTGCAGGAACTGGGTCAGTACGAACAGCCCGCCCAGCAGCCCGAAGATCCCGAGGACTTCGGCCGCTGCGGCCACAGAGAACCGCCGGTCAGCAAAAAACCCCAGCTTCAGCATCGGGTGGGGGCTGCGGGCCTCCCAGGCGACGAAGGCGCCGAGGACGGCCAGGCTGGCCAGCCCGGCTCCTACTACCTTCCCGGAGCCCCAGCCGCTCGCCGGAGCTTCGATGATGGCCCACAGCAGTAGGCCAAGGCCGGCGATCGACAGCACCGCCCCCCAGGGATCGGGCCGGCCGGCGGCCGGGTTCTTCGAGTCGGGCACCAGCAGCAGCGCACCTGCGAACGCGGCGGCCACGATCGGGACGTTGACCAGGAATATGGAGCCCCACCAGAACCGGGCGAGCAGCAGGCCGCCGGCGATCGGGCCGATCGCGATGCCGAGCCCGATGGTCGCGGCCCAGGTGCCGATGGCGCGGGCCCGCTCCGCCGGGTCGCGGAACAGGTCGTTGACGATCGACAGCGACGCGGGGATCGTCAGCGCCGCGCCGGCCCCCATCACCGCTCGCCACGCGATCAGCAGGTTCACCGAACCGGAGAACGCGGCGCCGACCGATCCGGCGGCGAAAACGCCCAGGCCAATGAGGAAGAACCGCTTGCGCCCGAACCTGTCGGCCAGGCTACCGCCGACGAGCAGCAGGCCGGCGAAGACCATCGCGTAGGAGTCGACGATCCACTGCAGCTCACTCGAGGTGGCGGCCAGCTTCCTGACGAGGGTGGGCAGGGCCACGTTCAGGATGGTGTTGTCCACATTGATGATCAGGGCGGAGGCGCACAGCACGACCAGAGCGGCCCATCGGTGTCCGCGCGGCACCGCGGAGAGCCTGCCCGCGGGGACCGCTGCGCCGGAGGATTTCACCATCGGAACTCCCTGGAGGCCCATCGTGACGGTCGACATTGCACCGCCGGGGTCCAGAGCAGCTGCCGGGTGCGCAGGCCGCGCCACGAGCGCGTCCCCTACCGGGTTTACTTAGCGCCTTACCGTACCCCAGGCCGGCCTGCGGAGGCTGTCGGCGAGCGCGCGAAAGCACGCCGCATGTTCTGGGCGCACGCAGGTTTAAGGCGGCGGGCCAGTACCGGAAACGGCGCGGCCGCTCGCCGCGGGCAACGACCGGGTGCAGGAAGCGCTCTACCACCGTAGCCAGCTGCTCGGCCTCGGTGACCAGCCCGAGATGGCCGCCGCTGAAGACGTGCAGGCGCGAGTCGGGGATGAGCCGGTGCATGAGATGGGCGTTGGCCAGCGGGATGATGGGGTCATCGTCGCCGGACATGATGAGCACGGGCTGCCGCAGCCCCGGCAGGAACGGCACGCTGGTCCAGCCGGCCGCGGCGGTGAGCTGATAGAGATAGCCCCGGGACAACGACGGGGCGTGGTGCCCCCGGTGCAGGTGGGCGCCGATCTGATGCGCCTCGGTGCGCGCCGATCCCCCGTACAGCAGCGGGGCGAAACGCTGCAGGTACCCGGGGTCGGTGTAGCGCCGGGGCGTGGCCATCCGAAGCAGAACGCTGGGCCTGGCGGGCACCATGAGCGAACCGGTGGCCGTGCTGGCCAGGACCAGGCGGCGGCAGCGCCTGGGCTGGAACGCCGCGAAGTGCTGCGCCACTGCGCCGCCCCAGGAGATGCCGAGCACGTCAGCCGTCTCGTACCCGAGCTGGGACAGCAGCGCGGCGATGAGCCTGCACAGCCCGCCGAAGCGGTAGGGGCGCTGCGGCAGCGCTGAGCCGCCGGTCCCGGGGACATCGAAGCGGATCACGGTCAGGGCGGGATTGAGCGCGTCCACGAACGGCTGCAGTACCTCGAGACTGGCGCCGATGCCGTTGATCAGGAGCAGCGGAACTCCGTCGTCATCCCCGGCCCGTACCGCGACGCGTACCTGCTGACCGTCGACATTGATGTCCTGAATCTTCATTCAAATTTATATACCCGCCGGTAACCAGGCCAAACGGCAGGGGTACCCGCCGGCCCGACGGGCCAGTTTCCCGGCCAGGCAGGGAAGAAGGTCCCTGTGCGGCAGCTAATGCATAGCGCAATATCAAGGCCAGTCGACTGGCCAGAGGTATGCCCGGCGTGGGCGTCCGCGGCCGAAGGAGATGTACACATATGTCACAGGAGACACAGCGAGTTGCCATCGTGACCGGAGCCGCACGCGGGATCGGGGCCGGGATAGCCATCCGGCTGGCCGCGGACGGGATGGCCGTAGCGGTCCTCGACCTGAACGAGGCCGACTGCGCGGGAACGGTGAAGGAGATCGAGAACGCCGGCGGGAAGGCGCTCGCGGTGGGCGCCGACGTCAGCAAGACCGATCAGGCGAACGCCGCGGTCGAGCGGATAGCCGCCGAACTCGGCGAGCCGACGGTGCTGGTCAACAACGCCGGGATCACCCGCGACGCCATGCTGTTCAAGATGAGCGACGAGCAATGGGACACGGTTGTTGCCGTCAACCTGCGCGGCCCGTTCCTGATGAGCAGGGCGGCGCAGAAGTACATGAGCGGGCAGAAGTGGGGGCGGATCGTCAACATCTCGTCGTCGTCGGCGCTCGGCAACCGCGGGCAGGCCAACTACTCCGCCACCAAGGCCGGCGTGGAGGGCTTCACCAAGACGCTCGCCAAGGAACTGGGCAAGTTCGGGATCACCGCGAACGTGATCGGGCCGCACTTCATCGCCACCGACATGACCGCGAACATGGCCACCAGCCTGAAGATGTCGTTCGAGGACCTCGTGGAGACCTACAAGAAGCAGATACCGGTAAACCGGGTCGGCCAGCCGGCCGATGTGGCGGCCGCTGTCTCCTTCCTCGTCGGCGAGGACGCGGGTTTCGTCTCCGGCCAGGTCATCTACGTGGCCGGCGGCCCGCTGAACTGACTGGGCTGTAGGCGAGGGTCCGATGACCTGTACGTTGCATGTGGCCTGGGATGGCCGGCTCGCGGGTTACGACTTCGGGGCCGGTCATCCGATGGCGCCCGCCCGGGTAGAGCTGACCATGGAACTGGCCCGCGCGTTCGGCGTGCTGTCGGCGCCCGGGGTGACGGTCGTGTGCCCGGCGCCCGCGTCGATGCTGGACCTGGCCACAGTGCACCTGGAGCGCTACATCGATGTGGTGCAGCGCGCCGGTACGCCCATCCCCGGTACGCCCTTCCCCGCGGCGGCCGAATCCTCGGTCGTGTTCGGCCTGGGCACCGCGGACAATCCGGTGTTCACCGGCATGCACGAGGCGTCCGCGCTGGTCGCCGGGGCCACCCTCGCCGCGGCCCAGGCCGTGTGGACTGGCTCGGCGCAGCACGGCGCGAGCATCGCTGGCGGCCTGCACCACGCCATGCGCGCCAGCGCCAGCGGGTTCTGCGTGTACAACGATCCCGCGATCGCCATCAACTGGCTGCTCCAGGCGGGGGCCAGGCGGGTCGCCTACGTCGACATCGACGTGCACCACGGCGACGGGGTGCAGGCCGCCTTCTACGACGATCCGCGGGTGCTGACGATCAGCCTGCACGAGGACCCGGCGACGCTGTGGCCCGGCACCGGGTGGCCGTCGGAGACCGGCGGCCCAGGGGCGCCGGGATCCGCGGTGAACGTGGCGCTTCCGACCGGGACCGGCGATGCGGAGTGGCTGCGGGCCTTCGACGCCGTGGTGCCCCCGCTGCTGCGCGCGTTTCAGCCGGAGGTCCTGGTCAGCCAGCATGGCTGTGACACACACTGGCTCGACCCGCTGGCCAACCTGCGGCTGACAATCGACGCGCAGCGCCTGGCCCACGCCGCGATCCACCGGCTCGCCCATGAGGTGGCCGGCGGTCGCTGGCTGCTGATGGGTGGTGGCGGCTATGAAATGCTTCAGGTTGTGCCACGGACCTGGACGCATCTGCTGGCCGAGGCGGCCGGGTGCCCGATCGACCCCGGCGCGCGCATCCCAGCGAGCTGGCGCGATTACGCCCTCCACCGCACCGGGCAGGAAGCACCGGAGACCATGACGGACGGCAGCGAGCCGGCGTTCGCCCGGTTCGAATCGGGCTACAACCCGGGCGATGCCGTCGACCGGGCTATCCTTGCCACCCAGTCGGCTGTCTTCCCTGAGCACGGCCTCCTGCCCGGGCCGTAGCGGCGGCCCTGCCGATCAAGCGGCCAGCCGATCAACCCACCAGCCGAACCACGAGAGCGCCCTGGCGGGCTGCCCGCCGGGGCGCTCTCGTGCTGCCGTGCCGCCTGTGCTACAGGCGCTCGAAGATCGCGGCGATGCCCTGGCCGCCGCCGATGCACATCGTCACCAGCCCGTACCGGCCACCGGTCCGCTTCAGCTCGTACAGCGCCTTGACGGTCAGGATGGAGCCCGTGGCCGCGACCGGGTGCCCCAGCGAGATGCCGCTGCCGTTGGGGTTGGTCCGGTCCTCGGGCAGACCCAGTTCGCGGATGACGGCGATGGCCTGGGCCGCGAAGGCCTCGTTCACCTCGAACACGTCGATCTCGTCGAGCTTCAGGCCGCTCTTCTCCAGCACCTTCCGGACGGCCGGCACCGGGCCGATGCCCATGATCCTGGGCTCCACACCCGCGTGACTGTAGGCCACCAGGCGGCCCAGCGGCTGCAGCCCGTGGCTCTCGGCGTACGCGCTGGTGGCCAGCACGACGGCGGAGGCCGCGTCGTTCATGCCCGAGGCGTTCCCGGCCGTCACCGTGCCGTCCTTGGCGAATGCCGGCCGCAGCCGGGCCATGGACTCCAGGCTGACGTCCTCCCGGAAGTGCTCGTCCGTCGTGATCTCGATGGTCTTCTTCTTGACGGTGACCGGGATGGGCGTTATCTGCTCGTCGAAGTAGTGCGCCGCCGTCGCAGCCGCGGCCCGGCGGTGGCTTTCGACCGCCAGCGCGTCCTGATCCTCGCGGGAGATGCCGAAGTCCTCGGCCACGTTCTCCGCCGTCACGCCCATGTGGCAGGCAGCGAACGGGTCGGACAGCCCGCCGACCACCGCGTCGATAACCTTGCCGTCGCCCATCCGCTGGCCCCAGCGCATGCCCGGCAGCCAGTACTGGCCACGGCTCATCGACTCGGCCCCGCCGGCCACCGCGACTGCGGCGTCACCCAGCGTAAGAAGCTGCGCGGCGGACACGATGGCCTGCAGCCCGCTGCCGCACAGCCGGTTCACCGTCATAGCCGGCGTTTCCACCGGAAGGCCGCCGTTGACGGCGGCGACCCGGCTCAGGTACATGTCCCTGACCTCGGTGTGAATCACGTTGCCGAAGACCGCGTGGCCGAAGTCCTCCGGATCCACGCCGGACCGGCGTACCGCCTCGCGGACCACCGTCGCCGCCAGGTCGCACGGCGGGATGTCCTTGAGGCCGCCGCCGTACCTGCCGATGGCCGTCCGGGTGCCCGACAGCACCACGACATCGTTCAGTTCAGTCATATCGTTCCCCTTACTCTTCCAGACCACCGCTGACTGCCCAGGCCTGTCCGTCCCACGGGCAGGCTTGCCCGGAGCCGGCACGCACACTACGTGGATTCAATCCCGATGCTGTGCCGAGTTACCGCTCCTGACAAGAGGACCAACGTCCCCGGCTGCCAACCGTCCGACCCGCCGTGCCTTCCGGCCGGCTAACCCTGCAGGGTCGGGACCTTTGCCCCTTACGCGGAATGGTGCAGCCAAATTAATTTAGCACTCATTGTGCGCAATGCAAATACCGGATTAATTTCCCGGCGGCGTGCGCCTAATGAATGTTGAATCATAAAGCCCGGCCGGCCGGCCGGGCCGGCAATCGTGGGAGGTGCCCATACATGGACTTCGAGCTGACTGACGAGCAAGAACTGATCCGTAACACGGTCCGAGAGTTCGCCGAAGCGGAGCTGGCGCCGGTGGCCGGTGAAGTCGACCGCAACCACCGCTTTCCCGCGGAGGTCATCCCGAAAATGGCGGGACTGGGACTCATGGGAATGCCCTGGCCGGAGAAAGTAGGCGGCGCCGGGGCCGACTTCGTGAGCTACCTCATCGCGCTGGAGGAAGTGGCCCGGGGGTGCGCGACCACCAGCGTCATCATGACCGCGCACACCACGCTGGCCACCTCGCCGATCTTCAAGTTCGGGACCGACGCCCAGAAGGACAAGTACCTCTTTGATATGGCTTCCGGGCGCCGCCTGGGCGCTTTCGCCCTGACCGAGCCCGCCGCCGGGACCGACGCGGCGGCCGGCACCTGCACGGCTATTCTCAAGGGCGACTCCTACGTGCTCAACGGGTCCAAGATTTTCATCTCCAACGCCCCTTACGCCGAGGTGTACATCGTCTTCGCGAAGACCGACCCGGACGCGCCGGGCACCCGCGGGGTGAGCGCCTTCATCGTGGAACGGGACACCCCCGGGTTCACCGTCGGCGAGGCCGAGCACAAACTGGGCATCCGCGGTTCCAGCACGCCACCGCTCTACTTCGCCGACTGCCACATCCCTAGGGACGCGCTGCTGGGCGGGGAGGGCAACGGCTTCAAGATCGCCATGCAGACCCTGGACGGCGGCCGGATCGGTATCGGCGCGCAGGCCCTGGGTATCGCCCAGGCGGCACTCGATGCGTCCATCGCGTACGCGAAGGAGCGGGTGCAGTTCGGCAAGCCGATCGCGAACCTGCAGGCCATCCAGTGGATGATCGCTGACATGGCCACCGAGATCGATGCGGCCCGGCTGCTGGTCTACCGGGCCGGCTCCTGCATCGACAACGGCCGTCCCTACTCCACCGAAGGGGCGATGGCTAAGCTGTTCGCCTCGGAGGCGGCCACCCGGGTCGCGGGCAAGGCCATCCAGATCCACGGCGGATACGGCTACACGGAAAGCTACCCGGTCGAGCGCCACTACCGTGACGCCAAGATCACCGAAATCTACGAGGGAACCTCCGAAGTCCAGCGCATGGTCATCTCGCGAGCCAGCCTGCGGTGACGGCAGCCGGCCGGAAGCGCCGGCGCGGCCATCAATGAAGGACGTGCATTATGTCTGAGCTTGCCTATGCCGACATCAAGGTCGGCGATGAGGCGTCGTTCGCCAAGACGATTACCGAAGCGGACGTCGTGAACTATGCCGGCCTAAGCGGAGATTTCAATCCGGTTCACATCGACGCCGAGTACGCGGCGCAGTCGATGTTCAAGGAACGGATCGCGCACGGCATGCTCGTGGCCGGGCTGATCTCCGCCGTGCTGGGTACCCGCCTGCCCGGCCCCAATTCCATTTACCTGGGGCAGGAGCTCAAATTCACGGCGCCGGTCAAATTCGGCGACACCGTTACGGCCCACACGTCGGTGACGGAGAAACGTGATGACAAAAGGATCATCAAGCTGCGGACCTGGGCGACGAATCAGCACGGCGACACCGTCATCGACGGCAGCGCGGTGGTCAAGAAAATCGGCCGGTAGGCCAGTAGACGGCGCGCGCGGTGCGGCCGGGCCCATCACCGGGTCCCGTCGGCCGCGGCCGGGAGGAACGCTATGAAGATTGTGGTCGCCTACAAATGGACCCGCGACCCTGAGGAAGCCAGGGCCGGTGCGGACGGCACCGTGGACTGGTCCCGGGCCAAGCCGGGCCTCAGCGCGTACGATCCCGTGGCCATCGAGCTGGCGCGCCGTCTGGCCGAGGCGACGGACGCCGAGCTGATCGGCGTGACGGCGGGGGCCGTCGGCGTCGGCGCGGCCATCGCCGCCAAGGCCGCTCTGTCCCGCGGCCTGGATCGCACGGTGATCATCGAGGACGACTCCCTCAAGGGGGCCGGCCGGGCCGAGCTCGCGGCGGTGCTCGCCGGGGCGGTGCGGCACATCGGCGACGTGGACCTGGTCGTCACCGGTGACTCGTCCGTCGATGTGGCCGCCAAGATGGTGCCGACGCTGCTGGCCGGGGAACTCGGCTGGCCTGCGGTGGCGGAGGTCAACGAGCTCACCGGCGAGGCGGGCACGCTGCGGGTGCAGCGCGCCATCCCGGGCGGCGTCCAGGTGCTGGAGATCTCCGGCCCGGCTGTCCTGGCGGCGGCCGCGGATGCCGCGGTGCCGCGCGTACCCGGCATGAAGGACCTCCTCGCGGCGGGCAAGAAGCCGGCCGAGCATCTCGATCTCGCCAGCCTCAACGTGCCCGCGAGAAACGCGGTGCTGACGGTGACGAGCACGTCGCGGCCGGAGCGGAAGGCCCGCAAAGGCCAGATCATCGACACGACCGACCCGGCTGCGGCCGCCGTCGAGCTGGTTCAGGCGCTGCACGGCGCCGGGGCCCTGTGATGGCCAGCACCGTGCTGGCCAGCACCGTGGCCGGCACTGTGCTGGCTGGCGGCACGAGAGAAAGGACTCGACAGTGAGCGTGAACGCCTGGATCGTCGTCGGTGATCAGCCGGCGATCGGCAACCTGATCGCGGTCGCGCGCGCCCTCGGCGGGGCAGCGGGCGCCGATGGGCAGGTCGCGGCGGTCGTCGCCGGGCCCCGGCCGGTGGCCGAGACCGTGGCGGCGAGCGGCGTGGACCGGGTGGTCTGGTGCGGCGGACCGGATGACGCGCCCGCCGAAGCCAGCGCCCCGGCGGTCGCCGACGTTGTCGCGGCCGATCCGCCCCGTGTTGTGCTGGGCGGCCGCAACCCCGGCGAGCGGGTGCTGCTCGGGGCCGCCGCCGCCCGGCTGCGGGCTGCGGTACTGACCGGGGCCCTTTCGGTTTCCGCCGACGGCGACGGCGTCGTCGTGGTCAACGCCGTGTTCGGCGACATTTCCGAGGAGACCGTCGCGGTTTCCGGGCCGGTCGCCCTGCTGATGGACGGCGGGTCCATCCCGCCGGCCGCCGACCGCAGTGTGCCCATCGAGGAGGTCACCGCCGCGCCGTTGGCCATTAAGGTGATCGAGACCAAGATGTTCGGCTTCGATGAGGTGGACCTCGGCGCGGCCCCGCGCGTAATCGGCATCGGGCGCGGCCTCAAGGCCAAGGAGGACCTCGCTCTGATCGAGGCGCTCGCCGAGGCCGCCAAGGCCGAGATCGCCTGCTCGCGGCCGGTGGCCGAAGGCCTCAACTGGATGGGCAAGGACCGCTACATCGGGAGTTCCGGCGCGCACATCACCCCCCAGCTCTACCTGGCCATCGGGATCTCCGGCCAGCTGCAGCACATGGTGGGCGTCGTGGGGGCGGAGACGATCGTGGCGATCAATTCCGACCCGAACGCCGCCGTGTTCGCCCAGGCTGACTACGGTCTCGTCGGCGATCTCTATCAGCTGGTGCCGGCGATCACCAGCGCGCTGAAGTGACGGTGCGGCATGCCAGAAACGGCTGAACCTGACTTCGACGTCATCGTGGTCGGCGCGGGTGTCGCTGGCTGCGTCACCGCCTACCAGCTCGCCCGGCAGGAGCGTTCGGTCCTGCTCATCGAGCGTGGCGAGGCCCCCGGCTCTAAGAACCTGTCCGGCGGGGTGCTGTACTCCCGGGGTATGCAGGAGGTCTTTCCCGATTTCCTGGCCGAGGCCCCGGTGGAGCGCCGGGTCACCCGCAACTGCGTCACCTTCCTCAACGCCGGGAGCTCCGTCGGGATCGATTACCAGGACACCCGGCTGGCCGATCCGGTCAACGCGGTCACCGTGCTGCGGGCTAAGCTCGACGCCTGGCTGGCCGACAAATGCGAGGAGGCCGGCGTGGTCGTCATGTCCGGCGTGCGCGTGGACCGGGTGCTGACCGAGGACGCGCCGGCCGGGGCCGCGACCCCGGCCGCCAACGGCGCCGCCGGGAAGCGGGTCGTCGGCGTGCAGGCCGGTGACGACGAGTTGCGGGCCCGGGTGGTCGTCGCCGCGGACGGCGTGAACTCCTTCCTCGCCAAGGACGCCGGGCTCCGGCACCAGGACCCGCCGAACCACCTGGCGGTCGGCGTGAAATCCGTGGTCTCGCTGCCCCGGGAGACGATCGAAGCCCGCTTCAACCTGACCGGCGACGAGGGCGCGGCGCTCGCTGTCGTCGGCGACTGCACCGAGGGGGTGGGCGGCGGCGGCTTCCTCTACACGAACACCGACTCCCTGTCCGTCGGCATCGTCGTGCGCCTGGACGACCTGACCGCCAAGAAGAAGGTCGTCACCGACA
>Ga0302235_10001282_pt1 | contig 18883 bp, 14 predicted proteins | sample II_Palsa_N3_3_FD_193577 | JGI IMG/M metagenome (GOLD analysis project Ga0302235, IMG submission 193577) | Peat permafrost microbial communities from Stordalen Mire near Abisko, Sweden - II_Palsa_N3_3 | ecosystem: Environmental > Terrestrial > Soil > Palsa > Peat permafrost | place: Sweden... | reverse complement strand
TGTTGTCGAACTTGGACTTGGTGACCGAGTCGTTGACGTTGATCGCCGGGAACTTGAGCGAGCCGGCCTTGTGCATCTCGTACAGCCGGTGCACGCCGGTGGTGGTCTCCTCGGTGACGCCCTTGATCGTCTCGACGGCCTTGGTCCACTTGCCGGGCGCATCGGCCAGCGAGTCGCGGAGCTTGTCGAGGATGACCACCCACTCCTCGCTGTCGGTCTCGGACGGGCTGGGCACCGCGCCGGCCGCCTCGTACTCCGCGCCCTTGTGCACGAAGAGGGTGGCGTCGCCGCCGTCGTCGAGGATCATGTTCGGCGCCTCGCCGTTCGGCCAGGTCAGCGCCTGGACCGTGCACCACCAGTACTCATCGAGGGTCTCGCCCTTCCAGGCGAAGACCGGGATGCCCTTGGGGTCGTCCGGGGTCCCGTCGGGGCCGACCGCGATCGCGGCGGCGGCGTGGTCCTGGGTCGAGAAGATGTTGCAGCTGGCCCAGCGGACCTGCGCGCCCAGCGCGACCAGGGTCTCGATCAGGACGGCGGTCTGGATGGTCATGTGCAGGGAGCCGGTGATCCGCGCGCCGCGCAGCGGCTGGGATTCGGCGTACTCCGCGCGGGTGGCCATCAGGCCGGGCATCTCGTGCTCGGCGAGCTGGATCTCCTTGCGGCCAAAATCAGCCAGGTGAATGTCGGCGACCTTGTACGGTTCGGCGCTCATGCGCGTGACTCCTCCATTGACGTGTGGGCGGCCGGCGTGCGGCATCGGACACGACGCTACGCGATCCCGGGGCCCGGCCGCACGCTTGGGGTGGGTTTTCTAACAAATAAATGTTAGATTAGTCATCATGCGGATTACGGAGGCCGCCGCGCGGCTCGGCCTGTCCCCCCGGATGCTCCGCTACCGGGAGGACCTCGGTCTGCTGCCGCCGCTGCGGGATCGGCCCAGCGGGCGCGGCCAGGCGCACCGGCAGTTCACCGACGAGGACATGGCCGCGATCACCACCGCCCTGCGCATCGAGCAACAGTACGACATCACCCCGGCCGCGCTCGCGTTCGGGCTCCGGGTGCTGACCGACCCGGCCGCCCGCGCGGCCGTGGCCGACCTCGGCCGTCGCACCGGCCACGTGCCGGCCGGCCCCGGGGCCGGCCGCGCGCTCGACTTCGAGAAGGAGCGCGCGCTGCGCGCGCTCGGCACCGGCGACACGCACCGACGCGGCTGACGGTCCCGGGCGGACGGGCGTGCCGCCGTTGCCTGCCGCTAGCTCGAGCGGCGGCGGGGCAGCCGCGGGCGGCGGCTGGTGCGCTGCACCACGGCGATCGACGGGTCGGTCAGGTCTTCCTGGCCCGGGCGGTAAATGTCCGGCTCCAGGTAGATCGTCTCCGCGATCGGCACCGCCGCCCGGATCCGCTGCTCGGTCGCGTCGATGCCCGCCGCCAGGTCGGCCGCCGTCAGCTCGGCGGCCACTCCGATCTTGCCCGCCACCAGCAGCGATTCCGGTCCGATGTGCGACGTCCGCAGGTGGATGAGGCGGTACTGCTCGGGACCGCTTTCCACCGCGACGACGATCCGCGCCGTCACCTCCTCCGAGGCCGATTCGCCGATGAGCAGGCTCTTGGTCTCGTAGCCGACGATGAGGGCGGCGGAGGCGAGCAGCAGGCCGATGCCGACCGACCCGACCCCGTCCCACTGCTCGTGCCCGGTCAGTTGGGACAGCAAGATGCCAAGGAAGGCGAAGAGCAGCCCGAGCAGGGCCGCGCTGTCCTCAAGGAGCACGACCGGCAGCTCGGGGATCTTGGTCAGGTGGACGAACTGCCCCCAGTTGCGCCCGCCCCGATGCTCGTTCGACTCGCGGATCCCGGTCCGCAGCGAGAAGCCCTCCAGGACGGCCGACACGCCCAGCACGGCGTAGGCGATCGCCGCGTTGTCGAGCTGGCCGGGGCTGATGATCTTGTGGATGCCGTCGTAGAGCGAGAACGCCGCCCCGACGGTGAACAGCATCACCGCCACCACGAAGGCGTAGAAGTACCGTTCCCGGCCGAAGCCGAACGGATGCTCGGTCGTGCGGGCCCGTTGCGACCGGCCGCCGCCAATCAACAGCAGCACCTCGTTGCCGGTGTCGGCCACCGAGTGGATGGCTTCGGCCAGCAGCGACGCCGATCCAGTCAGGAAAAACGCGGCGAACTTCGCGATCGCGATGGCCAGGTTGGCCGCGAGCGCGGCGATGACTGACTTCACTCGCGCCCGGTCAGGTCTCGCAGATCCTTGATCGCCGCGATTGCCAGCGGATCGATCCCGCTCGCGATCCCGAGGTATACCGAGGCATAGTCGATCAACTGCACCATCCCGGCCAGCCGCCGCAGCGGGGCGCCGCCCTCCATCGCGATCTCCGACACGTCGATGCCGCGCGCCTGCGCCAGCGACGCGGCCGCGATCCTGGTCCGCTCCACGACCGGGTGCTCGCCCGCCTGATCGGCCAGCAGCACCAGCCGCAGCTGCGCCTCGTCCATGGGCGGCCCGTCAAGGCCGAGCTCGTCGTCGCCCGCGTCGGAGAACGAGTCGAAATCGCCGTCGTCGAATCCGTCCTCGGCTAGCCCTCCGAGCCGTCCGAAGCCCTCGGCGGCGGGGAACACCGGCTCGGGCGGGGGCGCGTAGGGGCCGTCGAACGTGGCCACCTGGTCGTGCCCGGCGGCCGGCAGCACCCCCGCCAGCGCCGGGTACTTGGCGTTGGCGGCGAGCTGGGAGGCGAACCGCCGCGCGGCCGCCGCCGCCAGGTCCGACCCGCCCCAGATCAGCGGGAGCCGGCCGATCAGGTCAAGCGCCAGCGACTTGGCCGGGTTGACGAACGACTCGCTCGACGGGCGGCACTGGTGCGACACGTCCTCCATCACGGCGGCGGCCGACTCGTAGTCCGCCTCGTCCAGGCGGGCCACGCCGAGCCTGGTCGCAACCACCAGCAGCGGCACGGTCAGCGCCCACGCCATCGCGCGAGCAGGCCCGACCGTGGTCACCGGGATGAACGTCCCCCGGGCGCGGGCGGCGAGCTCCTGCAGGGGCGAGCCCGGCGCGCCCACCCCGATCAGGTGGCAGCCGCGCCGCGCGGCCTCTGCCGCCAGCGCCATCGTCTCGGCCGTGTGGCCGGAGCGGGACACCGCGATCACCAGGTCGGCGGCGCCGATCCAGCCCGGCAGCTGGTACCCGGACACGCCGGTCACCTGGACCGGGACTCCGGTCCCGCAGATCGCGGCGAGCGCATCGCGCGCGAATACCGCGCCGCCCGCGCCGCCCGACCCGGCGACCACGATCGCGCGCGGCCGCACGTCCGGGCTGAGCTGGGAGAGATCGGTCTCCGCGCACGCGCTCAGCGCGGTCCTGACCTGCGCCGCGGACGAGGCGACCTGCCTGAGCATGCCGCCCGGGTCGCCCGACTCGATGAGCTCGGCGTCGTCGAGGCGAAGGGCGGCCAGCGCCACCCCGCCCTGCGGCGTATTCACCCCGCGCTTCCCTCCGCCTGCGGCAGCGGCGTCTGGCGGGCCTCGTCCACCAGCAGCACCGGAATGCTGTTGCGAACCGGGTAGGCAAGCCCGCACCCGGTGCACACGAGCTCGCTGGCAGCCTCGTCCGCCCGCAGGTCGGCTCGGCACTTCGGGCAGACGATGAACTCCATCACCCAGTCTTCAATTTCCATACGAGGTCCTTTCTCCCGAAGCTCGCATGCTCGATATCCTCGCCTCTCATCGGGCATGCCGCGGGGGGTACGGGGGGTCGTCCCCCCGGGGGATAACTGTGTGCGGATCAGGCCGAGTACCTCGTCGCGGATGGCGGCCACTTCCGCTTCGCTCGACGCCTCCACGTTGAGCCGGAGCAGCGGCTCGGTGTTCGACGGACGGACGTTGAACCACCACGTGTCCCCGAGGACGGTGAGACCGTCCAGCTCGTCGAGGGTAACCCCGGACCGTTCGGAGTAAATGCTCTTGATCTTCGCCGTCGCGGCGGCCTGGTCGGAGACCTCGCTGTTGATCTCGCCGCTATCGGCGTAGCGGGAGAACTCGCTGAGGATGGCCGACAGCGGCCGGCTGTCATGGCCGAGCGCGGCCAGCGCGTGCAGCGCCGCCAGCATGCCCGAGTCGGCGAACCAGAAGTCCCTGAAGTAGAAGTGGCCCGAGTGCTCGCCGCCGAAGATGGCGTTGTGCTCGGACATCTTCGCCTTGATGAACGAGTGCCCGACCCGGGTCCTGACCGGGGTGCCGCCGTGCTCGGTGACCAGCTCGGGCACCGCGCGGGAGGTGATCAGGTTGTGGATCACGGCCGAGCCTGGCTCGCGGGCCAGCTCGCGGGTGGCGATCAGCGCGGCGAGCACGGACGGCGAGACGATCTCGCCCCGCTCGTCGACGATGAAGCAGCGGTCCGCGTCGCCGTCGAAGGCCAGGCCGATGTCGGCCTTGTGCTCCTTGACCGCCCGCTGCAGGTCGCGCAGGTTCTCCGGGTCGATCGGGTTCGCCTCGTGGTTCGGGAACGAGCCGTCGAGCTCGAAGTAGAGCGGGATGAGGGTGATCGGCAGCCCCTCGAACACGGTCGGCACGGTGTAGCCGCCCATGCCGTTGCCCGCGTCGACGACGACCTTGAGCGGGCGGATGCCGGACAGGTCGACCAGCTTCTTGAGGTATTCGGCGTAGCCCGGCAGCAGGTCCTTGTCGGTGGTCGTGCCCGGCGCGCCGTCGTAGGCGGGGACGCCGTGCTCCACCATCGCCTTGATCTCGGCCAGGCCGGTCTCGATGCCGACCGGCTTGGCGCCGGCCTTGCAGAGCTTGATCCCGTTGTAGCGGGCCGGGTTGTGGCTGGCGGTGACCATCGCGCCGGGGATGCCGAGCGACCCGGAGGCGTAGTACACCATGTCGGTGGAGCCGAGTCCGCCCCTGATGACGTCCGCGCCCTGGGACGTCGCGCCGCGGCCGATCGCGTCGGCCAGCGGGCCGCTGCTGGCGCGCATGTCATGCAGCGTGACGATCGTCTTCGCCCCAGTCAGCCGGACAAACGCCGCGCCGACCGCCTCGGCCACGCTCTCGTCAAGCTCGTCAGGTACGACACCCCTGACGTCATAAGCCTTGAAGATCTTGTCAAGGTCGCTCACGTTTAGTCCCGCCTTCTGACTGATCCCATCTAACAGACTCTTCCCAGCACCAAACCTATCGGTCGCGAAAGGTGTTTACCCCACGGGACCGCGCTCGGCAACCCGGATCAGCCAACGGGATCGAGTTACGCCTCCGGCGCGGGAGACGGGGCGGAGCGCAGCACCCGCAGGTGACCGCGGCGGCCGACCTCGACGCCCTGGCCGACTGGCTCGGAGACGGCCGGGAGCGGCTGCGCGGCCGGGCGTCCCGGCCCGGCCGGGCGCGGCTGGGCCGCCGCCCGGGACGGCACCGAACGCGACCCGACCTCACGCACCACGTTCGCAAGCGCCTCGAGATCGTCGGCCCGCTCCTGGGCCGGGTCGGGCGGCAGCCGGACCACGTCCCAGCCGCGCGGCACCACCAGTCGCCCGGCGTGCATTTCGCACAGGTCCCAGGAGTGCGGGTCGACCGAGACCGCAAGCGGCCCCAGCACTGCCGTCGAGTCCCTATACACGTATGTGAGCGTGTAAACGGGAGGCTTCTTGCACGCGGTCCGCGAGCAGCAACGGGTATTCACCAGCCCACCTCGCTCACCAGACGGTTAACGGCACGCGAACGACGCGTGTCGGCGTGAGCGTTGGCGCAGTCGTCAGACTGTCCGGCCGGCGCCGCCCCCCGGGTCGCCGGCAGGTTTTCGTTCTCGCTCACAACGGCTGACGGTACCTATCCGGAGCCATTTTCGCCACCACCCCGGGCACGGTTCGCGATCGTGTCGTTTTGTCTGCCTCCTGTCCGGCTGGCCAGTATCCGATCGGCACCCGCCGGGGATACTCTCAGTAACTGTGAGCAGCGGTGAGAACGGCGCTATCCAGCCGGCCCAGTCCCCTCGAGTCCGGCGACGCGACCGGCACGGACGGGGCCTGCGGGGCCGCCTGATACCCCCGGCGGTGCCGCTCTACCGCACCAGGTCGCAGCAGTTCGACGATATGGTGCTAGACGCCGTGGCGCGCCTTGAGGGGCGCTGGGAGGCCGAGCTGGCGGGGGTTGAGTTCGCCGTTCAGGAGGTGCCCGAGGCCGACGAGCTGACCGACGACAGCGTTCCGCTCCCGCTGGCGCGAACCGTGCCAGCGTCGCCGGAGTCCCGTGACCCGGCCCGGCCGGCCACGCCGGCCCGCATCATCGTGTACCGGCGCCCGCTGCTGGCCAGGGCCGACAACGACGGCGAGCTTAGCGATCTGGTGTTCGACGTCTTGGTCGAGGAGTTCGCCGACTTCCTCGGCGTCGAGCCGGAATCGGTTGACCCCGGTTACCGGGGCGGCCTCGACTAACCGGGACCCGGACCGGAACCGGGGACCCCGAGGGCGGCCGGCCCCTCCAGGCTTAGGGAAGGACGGCGGTGTAGGAGTTCTGGACCGGCGGCAGGGTGATCTCGGTCAGCGCGCTCTGCACCGGCAGCAGCGACGTGACCGCGGCCGTGAGGCCGCCGGTGCCCGAGGTCACCACCCGGGCGGCGTACAGCGGGCCTGAGCCCGCCTTGGGCGTGAGCACGATCGCGAACGGCTGCCCGCCCGGCGGTCGCGGCACCGCGACCGCGAGCGTGCGCCCGGCGCCGACGGCCACGTCCTGCAGGGCGGCCGGCGACGTAACGGCGCCGTCCGAGGAGATGATGTTGACGTCGGCGGTGGCGGCGGCCCCGGGCGCGGTCAGCAGCAGGCCGATAGTGAGACCGCGGGTGGCCGGGTTCCCCGCGATCACGCCCTGATCGGCGACGGGGACGGTCCCGGCCGTGAACGAGCCGATGCCCGCGCCCGGGACCAGTACGCCCGCCACGATCGGCACGTTCGACGTCAGCTCGAGCCCGGCCGCCGACGCCCCCAGCGAGCTGAGGGTCACCGGGGTGGTCGCGGCGGCCGAGGCCTGAACCGGGTCGCTGGCGCTGTCGAACTGGGTGTACGCGCCGGCCGGGGTGTACGCGACGACCTTCAGCTTCGCGTTGGTCGCGCCGGGCACCGTCACGAACAGCCGGGCCGAGCTGCTCGCCACCGTCAGGCCGGGGATCACCACGGTCGTCGACGGCGCGGCGGCCTGCGGCAGCCAGGCGCCGTTGCCCGACCCGGCGCCCTCCCAGACCGAGGCGGCGATCTGACCGGTACTCGTCTGCACGTGCAGGGCGATCGCCTGGGCGCCGTGCACGTAGGGCGACACGTTCTCCGCGACGACCTGGTCCGGTGCGACCGTGATCGCGTTGGCGAGGCCGCTCTGCTGGCCGGTGTCGGTCAGGATGGTCACGTCGACGCTGGCCTGGGCGGTCCCCGAGTTCGTCAGGTACAGCCAGACGTCCGGCTCGCCCGAACCCACGAACCACATGTCGGAGCTCGGGTGCGAGCAGCTCACCAGGCCCATGCCCGACGAGTCGGCCTGCTCCGCCTCGAATCCCTCTGCCATCTGCCCGGTGGCCGAGACCGAGCTGGCGCCGCCGTCGGCGCCGCCAGGGGCGGTGACCGTGGTCGCCGCGGCCGGCGCGTTGACGGACACGGGCACGGCCGGAGCGGGCTGGGCAGTCGACGTGCCGTTGCTCGTCGGGGTGGTGCGGCCGGGCGTCGGCGTCCCGGCTGCCGTCGGCTTGCCCTTGGCCGGCGCGGTCGCGGCGGGCGTGACGGGCGCGGCCGGGACCGAGCTCAGCGTGGCGGAGCCGGCGGCGGCGGCCGCGGTCTTGGCCGTGCCCGCTGACGAAGCGGCGGCCGACTGCGGGGGCACCGCGATCATGGACACGTGGGCCGCGCCCTCGCCCGGCGCCGACGGCGGGCACGATCTCGTGACCGACGTCACGGCGGCGGCCTGCCCGGCCGCGACCGTGGCCCGGCTCGCGGCCGGCTTGGTCGACAGGGCGAAGACGGCGACCGCGGCGAGCGCGAGCAGCACCCCGCCGAGGAGCGCGAAGCGGCGCATCATGACTCCCCGTCCCGACCAGGCCGATCGGCCGAGCCGCGCCACCGGCTCGGCCGCCCGTGCTTGCTCGCCCGGTGCGAGTGGCGCTCCGGCTTGCCGCCCGCGCCCGCGCCGACCGCAGCGTTCGTGCCGGTCGCACCGGTCGCATCGGTCACGCTCGGCGGGCCAGGGAAGGCGGAGGCCGCGGGCCACGGCCCCGAACCGTCCCCTGACCCGACCGGGTAGTCGTCTTCAACCGGGTAGGCAGGCTCGGCAAACTGAGCGGGCCGCTCCGCCCGGGCGGCCCTCTCCCACTCGCCGGTGTCGCGATTCCAGCCCGTTGGCGCGGCCGGCTGGCCCGCGTCCGGCGGGGTGATCAGGGGCCGGGGACCCGTCCCCGGCAACGGCGCCTGCGGACCCGTCGGCCAACGGGCCGGCCCCTGCGGGCCGGTCCCTGACGGGAGCGGCTGCTGCCGCTGCGGCTGCGGCTGCGGCCCGGTTTCCCACGGGGCGGAGTCCCACCGGGCGGCTTCGGCCGGCCCGGCGGGCTGCTGACCGGTCGGCCGCGCCCACGGGTCGGCGTTGTCACGTCGCCCGGCGCTGCCCCAGTCGCCCACCATGTCCCAGGGCGCCTGCTGCTCACCGACGCCGACGCCGACCTCGCCCTGGCCCTGGCCCTGGCCCTGGCCCTGGCCCTGGAAGCCACTGGGGGCCTGGTCCCTTCGGGCCCGCCGACCGGCCCCGTCCCCGTCGAGGTACTGCGCGCCCGGGCCGGCCACCGCCCCGTGGCCGCCCGCGGTCGCGCCGACTGGCCATTCGGCCGCCGGAACGGTGTCCGGCAGCTCGCCCTGGCCGAACGCGTCCGCATCGAGGTCGTCCTGGCCGAAGCCATCGCGGCGGTAGTCGTCCTGGCCGTCGGCTTTGCGCCTGCCGCCGCGCCTGCGGGTCATCGCCAGCCGGGCCGGGCCAAGGCCCGCGATGGCAATGGCAGGACGGGGGATCCGCCCGCGGCGGCCCGCGGGATCCGCCGTCTCGGTCCCGGCCGCCGCGAGGTCGTCATCGGCGACCCCGGTGCCGGCCACGTCGGGCTCGGCCGCGCCGCGCGCGAACCGCCGCGACCCCCTCGACACCCGCCTGGCGTCCCTCGCCGCCTGCAGCGCGGCCATCGCCTCGGCCTGTTCAGCCGGGTCGGCGCGCTTGCCCGGCAGCGCCAGCATGCAGACCGCGAGCAGCACGATCAGCTCGGCCAGCAGCGACGCCTCGCGGGCGAGGTCGTTCCTGCTCAGCGACAGCGTGCCGCCGCCCGCCGGGAGGGCAAACCCCTGCGCCCAGCCGTCGACCGGCGTCGCGATCGGGCGCAGCGCCCGCCCGTTGAGGGTCGCGGTCCACCCGCCGTACGGCTCGGCCAGCACCAGCGTGCCGCCGTCGGCCGGGGCGGCGGTCCCGCTCATGCTGACCGCGTTGGCGGTGAGCGGCGTGACCGTGCCGTCGGGCGCGATCACCCGCACCCGCGCGACCGGGCCCGCCACCTGCCACAGGTCGTAGCTCGACGAGCTGGTCAGCGCGTCCAGGCCCAGGGCCGCGTCGAGCCGCTCGGCCAGGGCCGGGTCGACCGGGCCTGGCAGCAGCACCCACCGGATCCCGAACGAGCCGAGGACCAGGCCGGGATCGCCCGCGTCGGCCCCGTCGGGCGCGCCGAGCGCCGCCACCTGGCGGTTGAGCGCCTGCTCGGCGGCGGAGTCGACGGTCAGCTCGGGCTCGCCCAGGATCGGGTCGCCCTGCCGGACGACCGTGTAGTCGAGCACGTTGCCGTTCGGCCGCAGGATCAGCGTCCGGTACTGCTGGCCCGAGCTGGACGAGGCGGAGACGAAGGCGGGCAGCAGCGGCGAGGTCACGCTGCCGACCGGCCCCTGCACGCCGTCCTTGACCCAGGACAGGCCGGCCAGGGCCGGCGCCGACGCCGCGGCGACCAGCGTGACGATCGCCAGCGCCCGGTACCAGGGAGAGCTCACGCGCTCGTTCGAGGCGATCTCGGCCAGCCAGCCCGCCGCGGGCGCGACCGCCAGCAGCAGCCCGAGCGCCGCCAGCGCCAGCGCCACCCCGGGCCAGCCGGCCGCGGGCTGGCCGCCGCCCGCCGGCGTGACGTTGATCCGGCTGAGCGTGGCCGCCGCGATGAAGCCGACGATGGCGGTGCCCCAGCCGACGCCGGTCACCCAGGTCCGGCGGGTCGGCAGCACCACCGCGACCAGCGCGAGCCCGAACCCGACGGTGACCCAGACCGGCGGCAGGCCCGGGCCGCCGGGGCTGAGCGCGAGCAGCTGCCGCGGCCCGAGCCCGCTCGTGGTCAGGCCGGCGGTCTGCACCCCGGCCTCGGTCACGAACGCGGTCGGGTCCGTCAGCAGGTGCAGCGACCAGGGGAAGAGCACGAAGAACGGCACGATGGCGACGATGGCGGCGTTCACCGGGTCGGCCGCCAGCACCCAGCGCCGGGCCGCGACCACGGCCAGCGCGAACACCAGGCCGAGGATCCAGGCGAGCGGCGCGAACGCGGCCGCCACCGCGACCAGCAGGCCGACCGCCCAGGCGGCCCGGCGCGCCTTCCTGGGGGTGCCGGTGAGCATCCGCGCGGCGCTGATCCCGATCAGCGGGAGCAGCACGAACGCCACCGCGGTGCCGAGACGGCCGGCCGCGACGGAGCCGATCGCGACCGGAAGCAGCGCGTAGGAAGCCGCCAGCAGCACCCGCGCCGCGGTCGACCTGACCAGGCGCCGCACGGCCAGGTAGGCGGTCAGCCCGGCCAACGGGACGCAGCCGAGCAGCAGCACGTCCACCGCCAGCCAGGCCTGCCCGCCGAGGATCGTGCCCAGTGCCGCCACCACCGCCAGGTACGGCGGGGCGGAGGCGGTCGATCCGACGCCGACCGCGTGGAAGCCCGCGAGGTACTCCGACCACAGCGCGCCAGAACCGCCCCAGGCGGGCACCAACGCGCCGCCGCCGAGCGGGCTGGTGCCGAGCAGCCGCCGCTCGGCGATAAGCGCGACCACCAGCAGGACCGCGAACAGCTGGACGCAGGGGTTGCCGATGATCTTGCGCATGACCGACTGCGTGTCGACGAACTGCTCGTCTTCTTCCGATTCCTCGGACGCGGCCTGGTGACGCCCGCCTGACGCCTGCGGCGGGCCGTTCGATATCAGCCCCGCGACCTTCTCCGCGAGCCGCGACAGGGTGCGCGCGGGCGGGATCAGGGTGCGGACCGCGGCATAGGCCTCCGCGCGCCCGACCGCGCGCCGCCGGCGGCCCTGCCAGAGCCGGATCGGGTGCAGCAACAGCCAGCCGACCGCCTCGGCCTGCGCCCGTGCCAGGTCGAGTTGCTTGGTCGCGGCGAAGTAGACGGCCTTGATGATCGAGCCGGCCACGGCCCCGCCGACGATCCGCAGCATGGCCAGCAGCGGGAGGTTGACGGCGAGCACGTAGAGCGCGTTGCGCCGGTCAAGCCTGCGCGAGCCGCCGCCCTCGGTCGGGCGGCGGCGCCGGGCCGACAGCTCCCGGTGGTAGAGCACCGCGTCGGTGACGACCTGCACCCGGTACCCGGCCGCCTGCACCCGCCAGCAGAAGTCCAGATCGTCGCGGAACAGCCGCAGCCGGGTGTCGAACCCGCCGAGCTGCTCCCACACATCGCGCCGGACGAGCATTCCCGCCGAGCCCACCGCGAGCACGGCCCGGTTGTGATCGTGCTGGCCCTGGTCGATCTCGCCCGGCTCGATGCCGGTGATCCGGCGGCCCGCCCGGTCGATGGAGACGCCCACCTCGCGGAGCGTCCGCCGGTCCTGGCCGTCGAGCACCTTGGGCCCGAGCACCACGACCGAACGATCCTTGCTGGCCGCCCGCAGCAGCCGTTCTAGCGCCTGCGGGGCCGGCTCGCAGTCGTCGTGCAGCAGCCAGATCCACTCGATCCTGGTCAGGTTCGGGTCGGTCTGGCCGGAGCGCCGCCGGGTGGCGTGCCGCAGGGCGACCGAGACCGCCTCGCCGTAGCCGGTAGACCGCTCCATGCCGAAGACCGCGTCCTGCCCGATCAGCTCGGCCAGCACGGACCCGCTGCGATCCCGGCTGCCGGTGTCCACCCCGACCACCTGGTCGACCTGATAGGTCTGCGCGTGGAGCGCCTGGACGAGGCCGGGCAGCAGGCGAGCGCCGTCATGCGCCACGATGAGCGCGGTAACGGTGTGCCTGGTTTGCGGTGCAGTAGTTGACACGTGGTCCAGCGCAGGTCGGAGGTCAGGGCCGCCCCGCGTGGAGGCACGCAGAAGCGCTCACCCTCCCCGCGGGAACCCGGTTCACATTACAGTGCATGCACAGCCGACGGCAGGATTACGGTCAGATGCCCTAAACCACCTGGCGTTTGATCCTTCGTCGCTCACGTTCGGACAAACCGCCCCAGATGCCGAACCTCTCGTCGTTCTCCAGCGCGTACTCCAGGCACTCGGCCCGGACCTCGCACCCCCGGCAGACCCGTTTGGCCTCCCGGGTGGAACCGCCCTTCTCTGGAAAGAACGCCTCCGGATCCGTCTGCGCGCACAGCGCCTGGTCCTGCCAACCCACGTCATCTACGTCTTCCGGACGGACAACAACCTGCGTTAGCGGGACGATGACCTCAGTCAAAGCGCATCCTCCCCTCATGGAGCCCCCTTGACGCTCACTGCCCTTCCCGTGACAGCGAGAATCACACCAATGAAATTACACCCGCGTGTCTTGCTTCACGTCAAGCGAGGAAGGTGGTATTGGCCACCTGGTTGTCCAAGTTGCACGATAAATTCTTTAAAAACTTCGCTCCGCACATACTTCACTACTCACCGCAATTGCGACAACCGTGGATGACCGGCCCGCCGGCGCAGCCCGGCGTCCCCCGCATGCAAGACTGGCGATATGCGGATTACCGTGCTCGCCGGCGGCGTCGGCGCCTCTCGCTTCCTGCGCGGCCTGGTCGCGGCCGCCCCCGACGCCAAGATCACCGTCATCGGCAACACCGCCGACGACATCACCCTGTTCGGCCTGCGGGTCTGCCCGGACCTGGACACGGTGATGTACACGCTCGGCGGCGGCATCAACCCCGACCAGGGCTGGGGGCGCGCGGACGAGACGTTCAGCGTCGGCCAGGAGCTCGCCGCCTACGGCGCCGAGCCGTCCTGGTTCACCCTCGGCGACCGCGACTTCGCGACCCACATCCTGCGCAGCCAGCTGCTCGCGTCCGGCCTGCCGCTGTCCGCGGTCACCCGGCGGCTGTGCGAGCGCTGGCAGCCGGGGGTCGAGCTCATCCCGATGTCCGATGACACGATCGAAACCCATGTCAAGATCAACCCCGCTGATATCGAACGGACCCTGGTTTCACCCGGCGGCGCTCAGGCCGAGGACCTGATCCACTTCCAGGAGTGGTGGGTCAGGCTGCACGCGGCGGTCCCGGCTTCGGCCATCATCCCGGTCGGCGCCGACCGGGCCGCTCCCGCCCCGGGCGTGCTCGAGGCCATCGCGGAGGCCGACTTCGTGCTCTTCCCGCCGTCCAACCCAGTGGTCTCGATCGGGCCGATCCTGGCCGTCCCCGGCATCAGGGACGCGGTCTCGGCCAAGACCGTGGTCGCCGTCTCCGGCATCATCGGCGGCGCCCCGGTCCGCGGCATGGCCGACGCCTGCCTGACCACGATCGGGGTGGAGACCACGGCGGTCGCGGTGGCCGCCCACTACGGCGCCGACCTGCTCGACGGATGGCTGGTCGACGACGAGGACAAGGCGGCGGCCGACGACCCGGCGCTGGCCGGGATCGCGGTGCGCGCCCTCCCGCTGTACATGCGCGACGTCCCGTCGACGGCCGCCATCGCCAAGGCCGCCATCGACCTCGCCCACGAGCTGGCCCGATGACCGCCCAGGTCACCATCTCCGGTCTGGCCGGCATCCCGGAGGTCTCGTCCGGCGACGACCTGGCCCGGCTGATCGCGGACGCCGCGCTGGCCGAGGGCGGGCCGGGCCTGCGCGACGGCGACATCCTCGTGGTCACCTCGAAGGTGGTCAGCAAGGCCGAGGGCCGGGTGGTGGCGATGTCGCGCGATGACGCGATCGCGGCCGAGACCGTCCGCGTGGTGGCCAGGCGCGGCGCGACGACAATCGCGCAGACCAGGCACGGGCTGGTCATGGCGGCGGCCGGGGTCGACGAGTCCAACACCGCCCCGGGCACGGTGGTGCTGCTCCCGGAGGACTCCGACGACTCCGCCCGGCGGTTGCGCAAGGCCCTGCGGGCCCGGCTCGGGGTGACGGTCGGGGTGGTCGTCACCGACACCATGGGGCGGCCGTGGCGGGCCGGCCAGACCGACACCGCGATCGGCGCGGCCGGGGTGCTGCCGGTGCGCGACCATCGGGGCGAGCAGGACACGTTCGGCAACACCCTCGAGGTCACGATGGCGGCGGTGGCGGACGAGATCGCCGCCGCGGGCGACCTGGTCAAGAGCAAGGCCCTGCAGCTGCCAGTGGCGCTCGTCCGGGGGCTGGCCGCCCTGGTCACCGACGACGACGGCCCGGGCGCGCGGGCGCTCATCCGGGTGGCGAGCGAGGACATGTTCCGGCTGGGGGCGGCGGACGTGCTGCCCGCCCGGCGCACGGTCCGCTCGTTCACCGCCCAGCCGGTCGACCCGGCCGCCGTCACGCGCGCGATCGAGGCCGCCCTCACCGCCCCCGCGCCGCACCACAGCGAGCCCTGGCGGTTCGTGATCGTCTCGTCCGCGGCCGCCAGGACCCGGCTGCTCGACGCGATGCACGACGCGTGGGTGGCGGACCTGCGCGGCGACGGGTTCACCGCGGATCAGATCGCCCGCCGTACCCGGCGCGGCCTGCCGCTGCGCGACGCGCCGCTGATCGTCGTCCCCTGCCTGGAGCTGTCGGCCGCCCACGGCTACCCGGACGAACGGCGGTCCCAGGCCGAGCGGGACATGTTCACGGTCTCCATGGGCGCGGCCGTGCAGAACTTCCTGGTTGCCCTCGCGGTCGAGAACCTCGGCTCCGCCTGGATCTCGTCCACCCTGTTCTGCCAGGACCTGGCCGCCCGCGCGCTCGACCTGCCGCCCGGCTGGCGCCCGATGGGCACGGTGGCCATCGGCCACCCGGCCGCGCCCCCTCCCGCGCGCCCCGCCCGTAACCCCGACACCTTCACCATCACCCGCTGACCAAAGCGCGCCAATTCAGGACCGTGATCACGAAGGCTTTTATTTTGCCGAAGGATAATTGTCGTATAAGTGCAAAGATCCTTCACGGAAGTGAAATCATTCGTGATCACGCCGTCTTAGTCCTCGACCAGTCGCCGCCACCACGGGACGAGGACGAGCAGGCCCGCGATGACCAGCAGTGCGCCGGCCGCGAAGTAGCCGACCGACGGCGTCGTCGAGCAGGTCGCCCCCAGGCCCAGGGCCCGGTTAAGGTCGTTGATCCTGTTGCAGGAACTCGCGGTTGGGGCGTTCACGAAGCCCACGGCGACCGCGGCAGGCCCGGCGATGATCAGCACGATCCCGAGCGCGCGGCGAGGCATTCCGCTCATTGGCAACCCTTCTCGTCTCTTGCGATAGCGAGAAGAATCGTCGCAGAGGTCCCGCAGATATCAGGCCGCATTTCGGGGCGGCCGGCGTCACGTAAGCTTTCCAGCCTGACCTCGAATGCTTTGCTTTCGGGTTTAGCCGTGGCGCCGTTGGTGCAGGTGCTCGTACGAGACTCCGGTGAAGGTGGCGAGACGGTCACGGAAAGACGTGGCCGAGTCCGGCCACAGCAGCGTGACCCGGCCGGTCCGCTCGTCGCGGTACCAGCTCGTGCAGCCGCCCTGCACCCAGACCGTGTCCCGCGCCATCGTGTCGATGTCGCGCATGTACGAGTGCACGGCCTCGGCGGTGACATCGAGCGCGTCGGCGCCGCTGGTCGCGAGATGATCGAGCGCGCTGAGCACATAGCCCACTTGCGTCTCGATCATGTAGATCGCCGAATTGTGGCCGAGCGCCGCGTTCGGCCCGTCGAGCACGTACATGTTCGGGAAGCCGTGCACGGTGGTGGAGGCGTGCGCGGCCATGCCGTTGCTCCACTCCTCGCCGAGCAGCCGGGAGCGGCGGCCGCGGATGTGGCCGGCGATGGACGGGCGGGTGGAGTTGAATCCCGTCGCGAGCACCAGCACGTCCAGCTCGTGGCTGCTGCCGCCGGCGGCGATCGCCGTGCGGCTGCCGCTGGCGCCGACGTTCCCGCTCCCGTCGGCGATCCGGGCCAACGGGGTCGGCTCAAGCCGCACGTGGCCGCGCTGCAGCGCGGCGTAGTAGTCGTCGGAGAACAGGATCCGCTTGCAGCCGATCTCATAATCGGGGGTCAGCCGGGCGCGCAGCCCCGGATCGGGGACCGAGGCGGTGAGATGGTCGAGCGCCCGCTGACGAAGCAGGTCGATGTCCGGATGCCGCCGCTGCCGGGCCCCGAGGCCGCGTTCAGCCTCGGCGAACAGCTCGTCCCTGAGCGCGGTGACGGTGCCCGGGTCGGCCGCGAAGCGTTCCATCTCCTCCCGGCTGTACTCCCGGTCGCCCCGCGGCAGCACGTACGGGGCGGAACGCTGGAAGACCACGACCTCGCTGGCCTCGGCCGCCAGCCGGGGCAGGATCTGGATCGCCGACGCACCGGTGCCGATCAGCCCGACCCGCTTGCCGACGAGGGACACCTTCGCGTTCCAGCGGGCCGAGTGCCACCACCGTCCGCCGAACCGGTCCAGGTTCTTGATCAGGGGGATCTTCGGCTCGGACAGCCGGCCGGTGGCGATGACGAGGCTGGCGGCCGAGAAGTCGCCCCGGGTGGTGCGGACGAGCCAGCGCGCGTCGTCGTCGCTCCACTGCGCCTCCGACAGCGCGCAGTTCAGCCGCAGGTGGTCCTCGAGTCCCTCCTCGGCCACGCAGGCCCGCAGGTAGGCGTGGATCTCCCGCCCTTCGGCGAAGACGCGGGACCAATGGGGATTCGGCCGGAACGAGAACGAGTACAGATGGGATGGGATGTCGCACGACACGCCCGGGTAGCGGTTGTCCCGCCAGGTCCCGCCGACGTCTTCGGCCTGCTCGATGATGACGAACGACTCCCGGCCGCGGCGGGCGAGCTGGATGCCCATGCCGATCCCGGCGAAGCCCGCCCCGACGATCAGGACGTCGACCGCCGTCATCCCGGCGCCGTCAGACACCGGCTACGACCTTGCCGTAGCCGGTGGTGCGCTGCCAGACCGGCCGGCCCAGCTCCCGCGCCACCCGGTCAACGTCATCAAGGGTCAGCACGAGGCCGGCTTCGGCCCCCGCGTCCGGCGCCAGACGGCCGTCGAGGAGCAGCCCGCCAAGGTCGTTGGCACCGCTGCGCAGTAGGTCGACCGACGCCTCGAGACCGAACTTAGGCCAGGCCGCCTGGATATTGCCGATGCGCTGGTGCAGCATCAGCCGGGCCACCGCGTGCACCGCCAGGACCTGCCGCCAGGACGGGCCGGGTACGTCCGCCCCGACCAGGCCGGGGGCGGGGGTGGGGGCGGGGAAGCCGGCCGGGGTGGGGGCGGCCGCGGGGACGAACGGCATCGCGATGAACTCGGTGAAGCCGCCGGTGCGGTCCTGGATCGCGGCCAGCGTCCGCAGGTGCGCGACCTGCTGCGCGGGGGTCTCGATATGCCCGAAGACCATGGTCGAGGTCGAGGTCAGCCCGGCCCGGTGGGCGGCCTCGATCACCTCGGCCCAGCGCGCCACCGGAAGGTCGGGGCCGCCCGCCAGGCGGGCCCGCACGTCGTCGTCGAGGATGCGCGCGGCGGTGCCGGGGACCGAGTCGAGCCCGGCCTCCCGCGCGGCGAGCAGGAACTCTTCCAGCGGCATCCCGCGCCGGGCCGCGCCGTCGAGCAGTTCGGCCGGGCGGAAGGCGTGCAGGTGGATGTCCGGCGCGGTCGCCTTGACGGCGGCGATGAGATCCAGGTAGTCGTCGTCGGAGTCACGCGGCAGCGGTCCCTGCATGCAGATCTCGGTCGCGCCGAGGTCACGCGCCTCGGCCACCAGGGCGGCCAGCCGCTGCCGCGACCCCGGGTCGGGGCCGGCCACGGCGGACGGATCAAGATTCCGGTTGACCACGTAGGTGAGCCCGCTGCCGACGGCCTGCTCGCGGACCGAGTCGGCCAGCGCGCGCAGCTCGGCCAGCTGCGGGCCGTCCGCGCCGAGCAGGGCGGCATAGCCCTCGTCGGGCAGGCCGACCGGATCCGCGGTCGCCGCGCGGAGCCACTGGCTGACTAGACCGGATGACGGAAGGCCTGCCTCGGCCGCGTCATGACTCATCGGATCAGCATAAGCGGGAGAGGGCGCGGCCGCCGCTGGCGGCGTTCCCGGCGGCTGGCTCCGGCCGCGGGCGGCCCTGCGGCCGCGCGGACTCGTCGGCCAGGCCGCTGGCCGGGTCGGCGAGGGCGGCCACGTGCGCCGCCACCCGCGGGTCGAGCCATGGCGCGCGCTGGTACGGCGGGTAGATCGTCAGGCGCTCGCGCAGCGTGAAGCCACCGTTCTTGGTGACCTGGGCGAGCTCGTCGATCTGCGGCCACGGGCGCTCGGGGTTCACGTGGTCCGGGGTGAGCGGTGAGACGCCGCCCCAGTCGTCGATCCCGGCGTCCAGGATCAGCTGGTACTGCTCGCCGACGAGGTTCGGCGGGGCCTGGATGCGGGCGTCCGCCCCGAGCACCAGCCGGGTGACCGCGATGGTGGCGGCAAGGTCGGCCAGCTCGGCGTCGGGCGTGTCGCGCATCTTCGTGTCCGGCTTGGCCCGGAAGTTCTGCACGATGACTTCCTGGATGCCA
>Ga0302235_10001281_pt1 | contig 18903 bp, 18 predicted proteins | sample II_Palsa_N3_3_FD_193577 | JGI IMG/M metagenome (GOLD analysis project Ga0302235, IMG submission 193577) | Peat permafrost microbial communities from Stordalen Mire near Abisko, Sweden - II_Palsa_N3_3 | ecosystem: Environmental > Terrestrial > Soil > Palsa > Peat permafrost | place: Sweden... | reverse complement strand
GCAGGTTCATTTGCAACTGAGTGACGGCACGCCGCTGACGATCGACTACCACCCCATGCCCAGTGCGCCGCTGTCACCGTGGTTGTCGTGGGTGCTGGTGCTGCAACTGGCGGTGCTGGCCGCATGCTGCTGGCTGGCCGTACGCATCGCGACGCGCCCATTGAGCGAGCTGGCGCGTGCGGCCGATACGCTCGGCCCCGATCTCAAAGCGGAGCGCCTGCCCGAAGACGGGCCGGACGAAGTGGCGCGCGCGGCGCGAGCGTTCAACGCCATGCAGGACCGCATCCGGATGTACATGACCGAGCGCTTGCAGATCCTCGCGGCAATCTCGCACGATCTGCAAACACCGATCACCCGCATGCGTTTGCGCGTCGACGTGATGGACGAGAGTGCAGAGGGCGCAAAACTGCAGCAAGACCTGCGGGAAATGGAAACGATGGTCAAGGAAGGCGTTACCTATGCGCGCACGATGCATGGCGCCACTGAAGCGCCGCTACGGATCGATCCGGATGCGCTGTTCGACAGCCTCGTGCTCGACTACGTGGACGCCGGCAAGGACGTGTCGCTGCACGGGAAAATCTCCACCGCGTTAGTGACGCGTCCCCAGGCGTTGCGCCGGATCGTAGGCAATCTGGTCGACAACGCGCTGAAGTTCGGCGGCTCGGCCGAGATCAGACTGGCCGCTTCGAAGGGCGGGCAGGTGACAGTCTCCGTGCTCGATCGCGGGCCGGGTATTCCGGCCGAATCGCTGGAAGCGGTGTTCGAGCCGTTCTATCGGCTGGAGGGGTCGCGCAACCGTGGCACGGGTGGCACGGGGCTCGGCCTCGCGATTGCTCGCCAACTCGCTTTGGCGATGGACGCGTCGCTGTCATTGCAGAACCGGCCCGAAGGCGGCCTGGAAGCCAGGCTCGTGTTGAAGAGCGTTAGCTAGCATTTCCGAAAGAGGCGGCGGTTGAACCTGCCGTCTCCGTCGTTTGGTATCGCAATGTATCTGCGTCCTCGATAAATACAAACGCTTGCACTGGCGCTTTTCGCAGACACAAGCCAGATACGTCCACGGGCTTTAATACTTCCACGCCAGACGTTCTGGCTTCGCACATCAGACGTCCTAAGGGGCGTTGGCGCGAACAACCTGTGACCATTCTTTGAGGAGAATCAGTGATGCCGGAACAGATCAATAATCGACGTCGTCTTCTGCTGGGGACGACCGTGGCTGGGATCAGTTTGCTGGAGTTGGGCCTAAGCGGACTCGCGAAAGCGCAATCGAACAGCACGTCGGCGAACACATTGGCCGCAACGCGCGTAGCTTCGTTCGACAACCTTCGCCAGATCAACGCCGGAACACTGAGCATCGGTTACGCGGAAGCGGGCCCGCAGAATGGCCCCGTCGTCATTCTGCTGCACGGATGGCCGTACGATATCTACAGCTTTGCCGAGGTGACGCCGATACTTGCCGCTGCCGGCTATCGGGTCATCGTGCCGTATCTGCGTGGCTATGGCTCGACGCGCTTTCTGTCCGCGGATACGCCGCGCAACGGCCAACAGTCTGTGGTCGCCGTGGACATCATCGCGCTGATGGACGCCTTGAAGATCGACAAGGCGATCTTGGGCGGCTTCGATTGGGGCGCACGCACGGTCGATATCATCGCCGCGCTGTGGCCGCAACGGGTCAAAGCGATCGTGTCGGTGAGCGGGTATCTGATCGGCAATCAGGCAGCCGGCAATGCGCCGCTGCCACCGAAGGCTGAGCTGCAGTGGTGGTATCAGTTCTATTTCGCCACGGAGCGTGGCCAGGCGGGCTACGAAGCGAACCGTCACGACTTCAACAAGCTGATCTGGCGTCTCGCATCGCCCAAATGGAATTTCGACGATGCGACCTACGACCGCTCGGCTGAGTCGTTCAACAATCCCGATCACGTCGCGGTGGTGATTCACAACTACCGCTGGCGTCTTGGCCTCGCCCAGGGCGAGCCGCAATACGACGCACTCGAAGCGCGTCTCGCGACAGCGCCGGCCATCTCGGTGCCGGCCATCACCATGGAGGGCGATGCCAACGGTGCGCCGCATCCCGAACCGGCCGCCTACGCGAAGAAGTTTACCGGCAAGTATCAACACCGGAACATCGACGGCGGCATTGGACACAACCTGCCCCAGGAAGCGCCGAAGGCCTTTGCCGACGCCATCCTCGACGTCGTCCGGCTCTAACCGCCTGGCAATCCGGCCGCCTTCATCCCGTCTGAGTGTAAACTGCTGCCTTTTTTGCCTCTGACGGAATGGTGCAAGCTTCGCAACGTACAGCAGCTTCCAGCGGTCCGGCACTTATTCGCTTACTCGCCCGTCTGACGGACGTCGAGGTTGCCGAATCCAGCCAATCGCTCTCGGACCGGCTCAGCCAATGGCTCGGCTGGACCGATGCCATCGGGCTTTCCACCGCGCTGAGCGGCAACCCGCCGGTTGTCGCGCCCGGTGCGCGGGCGTTCGGCAGCGCGGAGGAGAGCGAGTGCGCCCGCGTGCGCGCTTCGTTGACGAGTACCATTGCCCGCGAGACCACGCTCTCCGCCGCGAACCGGCGCGGTTCGCCGAGAGAGCGCGCGCAAGCCGCTCCTACCGAGGTGGTAGTCGATTACGCGGTGTTCCGTCAGCAATACCAGTCGATCCAGCAGACGATGGACACCGACATCGGCAATCTGCGCGGCCGGCTACGGGCGATGCTGGCCGCCAGAACGCCCGCCATGGCCCGCCTCGCCGTCGTGGACGCCATCATGGAGCGCGCTTTGAGCCCGCGTGAGCGGAATCTGCTGGCGGGCGTCCCTGGCATGCTCGCGGGGCATTTCGACCGTCTGCGTCTGGCCGAGCAGGCTTCGCTGGCCGACGCCGACGCCGCGGGGGAGAGCGCCGCGGTCAAGGCCGGCACATGGCAGAACGTGTTCCGCAAGGATATGCAGAGCGTGTTGCTCGCCGAACTGGATGTTCGTTTTCAACCGGTCGAGGGGCTGCTTGCGGCCCTTCGCACCCCTTTGCACCCCGCAACCGGGACGCTATGTCCAAGCATCTGATTAATCTCGCTGTTTTTCTGGCTGGTCTGGCCGCTGTGTCCTGGATCGGGGTGGGCTACATCGGCTCGAATCCGCTGGCGCTGATCGTGACGTTGCTGGTGGGCGCCTGCTACGTCGCTGGCGCGCTTGAGTTGTGGCGCTACAGTCAGGGTACTCAGACGTTGACGCGGGCCGTCGCGGGTCTGTCCACGCGACCGTCCAGCCTGGGCGCCTGGCTTGAACCGATCCATCCGACCCTGCGCAATGCAGTGAGTCTGCGCGTCGAGGGTGAGCGCGTGGCCATGCCGGGACCGGCGTTGACGCCGTATCTGGTCGGCCTGCTCGTGTTGCTGGGCATGCTGGGGACGCTGCTGGGCATGGTAGCGACCCTGCGGGGCACCGGCCAGGCGCTGCAGAGCGCGACGGACCTTGATGCGATCCGCTCCTCGCTCGCCGCACCGGTCAAAGGTCTGGGATTCGCATTCGGCACCTCGATTGCCGGTGTAGCCACTTCCGCGATGCTGGGGCTGCTCTCCGCGCTGTGCCGGCGCGAACGGGTCGAAGCGGCGCAACTGCTCGACCTCAAGGTGGCGACGACCTTGCGCGTCTACTCGCAGGCCCATCAGCGTGACGAGACCTTCAGGCTGCTGCAGCGGCAGGCTGAGATGATGCCGACCCTGGTCGATCGCCTGCAGGCGATGATGGCCACCATCGAGCAACAGAGCGTCGCGCTGAGCGAGCGGCAGATCGTCACTCAGGATGCCTTCCATAGCAAGGCTGCGGCTGCCTACACGCGCCTCGCGGCGTCAGTGGAGCAGTCGATGAGGGCGAGCGTCGCCGATAGCGCCCGCGCCGCCAGCGCGGCGCTGCAGCCGGTCATGGAAGCGACGATGGCCGGTCTCGCACGCGAAACGGCTGGCTTGCACAACACCGTGACGCTGGCCGTCGAGCGGCAGTTGGACGGGCTGTCGAGGGGTTTCGCGGCCACCACCACAAACGTGGCGGGCATCTGGACCGAGGCGCTGGCAGGGCAGCAACGTTCGAGCGAGGCGCTCGCGGACAATCTGCGGACTTCGCTGCAGCGCTTCACCGAGACTTTCGAGCAACGCTCGGCGGGCCTGCTGGAAAGCGTCTCTGCACGCATGGATGCCACGGCGGGCAGTGTGTCGCAAGCGTGGAGCGAAGCCATGGCGCAGCAAGAGCGCGTCGGAGTGACGCTGGCTGGCCACAACGAGCAGGCTCTGGCTGCCGCCGCTGCGACCTTCGAACAGCATTCCGCGACGCTGCTGCGCACCGTGAGCGAGTCGCATGCGAACTTGCAGACGGAATTGGCTTCGCGCGACGAACAACGTTTGACGGCATGGACCGAGGTGCTCGGTTCGATGGCGGCGTCGCTGGCCAAGGAGTGGGAGCAGGCAGGCACCAGCACGGCGAACCGGCAACAGGAAATCTGCACAACGCTGGAACAAACCGCGCGGGACATATCCGCTCAGAGCCAGGCGCACGCCAGCGAGACGATTGGCGAGATATCCAGACTCGTGCAAGCGGCGTCGGAAGCACCGAAAGCGGCGGCCGAAGTCGTCGCGGAATTGCGCCAGAAACTATCCGACAGCATGGTCCGCGATACCGCGATGCTCGAAGAGCGCAGCCGTCTGCTGGCCACGCTGGAAACCCTGCTCGACGCCGTGAACCACGCCTCCACGGAGCAGCGCTCGGCTGTCGATGCGCTCGTCGCCACGTCGGCGGATCTGCTGGAGCGCGTCGGCACGCAGTTCACCGACAAGGTCGAGGCCGAAACCGGCAAACTCGGCGCGGTGGCCGCGCAGGTCACCGGCAGCGCCGTCGAAGTCGCGAGCCTCGGCGAAGCGTTCGGTGCGGCCGTGCAGATGTTCGGCGAGTCGAACGACAAGCTGGTGGCCCATCTGCAGCGTATCGAAAACGCGCTGGACAAGTCCCTCGCACGCAGCGACGAACAGCTCGCCTACTACGTGGCGCAGGCTCGTGAAGCGATCGATCTAAGCATGATGTCGCAGAAGCAGATCGTCGAGGATCTGCAGATGATCGCCAGTCAGCGCGCATCCGCCGGAGCCGATGCGGCATGAGCGAGGACATCGATGGCGGCGCGGAAGCGACCGCGCCGATATGGCCTGCCTTCGCCGACCTGATGTCGGCGTTGCTGGGTGCGTTCGTGCTGATCCTCGTATGTGTGATTGGCGTGCAGCTCGAACTCTCGACCCGGCTCGAACAGGAGGTCAAGCAGCGGCAGATGGAGACGCAGCGCCGCAAGACCCTCGAGCAGGCATTGGCGGGGCCGCTGGCTGCTGGACGCGTGACGCTGGTGAACGGGCGCATCGGCATCAACGGCAGCGTGCTGTTCGCGCTGAACTCCGATCAGTTGCAGCCTGAGGGTCGTGAGATTTTGAAGAGCCTGGCGGGGCCGCTGTCTGCGTATCTTCGGGCCAGTGACCAGATCCTGATGGTGAGCGGCTTTACCGATGACCGCCAGGTGAAGGGGGCTAACCGCGGCTTTGCCGATAACTGGGAGCTCTCGGCCCAGCGCGCGTTGACGGTGACGCGTGCGTTGATCGATGAAGGTATTCCGGTATCCTCAGTATTTGCGGCCGCGTTCGGTTCCGGGCAGCCGGTCGGTTCGAATGCCGACGAAGCAGGGCGTGCCCGCAACCGGCGTGTGGAAATCGCGCCGGTTCCGAGGCCGTCGTCTAACGCTACGGTGAAATCCGGTGACTAGCGGCAGTGGCGATATGAGCGGCAGCGATACGGCGAGCGGAGTCCGCGCGACGCTCGACGTCTGGCGCGAGCGCGGCGCCGATCGTCTGAATCCTGTCCGTTTTCGTTTTATTGAGGCGCTGGAGCGGCGGGCCGCCGGCCATAACGGCGAGGCACGACGTATTCTCGACAGCAGGCTTTCTGTTTTGGTCGCGGCCTATGCGCAGGCTCTTGAACGCGCCGAGTCGTGTGACACAGAAGCTGGATCTACGACCGCAACGTCGTCGTCGGGAAACACGCCGTCCGCTCGCGGAGCGCTTGCTGAGTTGACCATATACATGGCCAATCATGCACGGGCGGCGGATGGCCCCGCGCCGCGCTCGCACTTGTATCCCGAACTCGAGCTACTCGATTACTTCAGGGATGTCTGGTCGAAGCTCAGCGCCGAGAGCCAGTTGCGGCAGTCGCTGGAGCAGGTGCCTGGCAATGCCGGTCCACTCAATTCGAGTAGCCTCGTGCATCGGGCGCTTTCGTTGATGCGTGAACTCTCGCCGGGTTATCTGCAACAGTTTCTGTCGTACGTTGATGCTCTGTCGTGGATGGAACAGATGAACGGTGACGACGCCGCGGCGAGTAAAGATGCGCCTCGTGCCGGGAGCGCGAAGAAGGGCGCTCGGGGCAAACACCGCTAGCGCTAACGCTGAACGTTAAGCGCCCCGCGGATGCCTAGCTCGACGAGTTCGTCTGCTCAGCATTGCGGCAACCCAACAGGCGCCGCAGCGTCCCGGGTTCTTCCACCACCACGCCGGCCTCCGCAACCTCGCGCCACCAGCGCTGACCGCGATGCGGTGCGGCCAGATCCAGCCGCTCCCCCATGCGCGGCGTCGCCAGCAGAATCCCGCGCGACATGGCAAGTCCTACCACGCGTTCGAACGGCTCTTGCCAGCGATGCATGGCCAGATCGAACGTGCCGTTGTGAATCGGCACCATCCAGCGGCCGCGCAGATCGACATGGGCCTGCACGGTTTCATCAGGCTGCATGTGCACATACGGCCATTGCGCGTCGTAGGCGCCTGTTTCGAGCAGCGTCACATCGAACGGACCGAGCCGCTCGCCGATCGCCTTGAAACCGTCGAAGTAGCCGGTGTCGCCGCTGAAGAACACGCGCAGATCGCCGTCCACGATCACCCATGAGGCCCACAACGTGCTGTTGCCATCAAAGAGGCTGCGGCCGGAGAAATGCTGGCCAGGCGTTGCGGTGAACGTCAGGCCGTCGATGTTCGTGCCTTGCCACCAGTCGAACTGCTGGACCTTCGACGCATCGATACCCCACTCGATCAGGCGGTCGCCGACACCCAGCGGCGTGAGGAACACGCCCGTTTTAGCGGCGAGCGCAATCACCGTCTCGCGGTCCAGGTGATCGTAGTGGTCGTGCGACAGAATCACGCCGCGCAGCGGCGGCAGGTCGGCCAGCGCGATCGGCGGTGCATGAAAACGCTTTGGGCCAAAGCGCCGGAAAGGCGACGCCCGTTCGGCGAAGACCGGGTCGGTCAGCCAGAACTCGCCGCGCAGCTTGAGCAGCATGGTCGAATGCCCGAGGCGATACAGGCTGCGATCCGGCGCCGCATCGAGCTGTTCGCGCGTCAGCGCGTCGACGGGCATGGCGGCGGCCGGCGCGGTGCCGGCGGGCTTGTTGAGCAACATATTCCAGACGATGCCCAAGGTCTTGCCGATACCTTCGACAGGACGCGGCTTGACGTTGCGAAAGCGTTCGCCGTCGTGCTGGGCTGAGGAGTCGAACGACTCTCGTCCGCGACGGGCGGCTGTCAGGCCCAAAGCGCGGCGGATGGATCCGGTGAACGATGTCATGTAAGGCGTCCCGATACGGAAGGTGGGCGAAAAGTAGACTGTTCAGTGTAGTTTATCCTGAAAAAAAGTAAACTGCATAGTGTAAAATTTGGCCATGGATACCCGCGATACGCCTCTCCGTCTGACCGACCGCAAGCGCGCCGCCATCATCAGTGCGGCGATCGAAGAATTCCTTGCGGCCGGTTTCGACGCCACCAGCATGGACCGCGTCGCTGCTCGGGCCGGCGTCTCGAAGCGCACGGTCTACAACCATTTTCCGAGCAAGGAAGCGCTGTTCGCCGCGATCATGCGGCAACTGTGGGAATCGAGTGACGCCGGCGCGGCACCGGCTTATTCCGCCTCGGAGCCGTTGCGTCCGCAGTTGCTCCAACTGCTGCTGAAAAAGCTCAGCCTGTTGAATAACGAGGCGTTTCTCTCGCTCGCGCGGGTGGCGATTGCTGCGGGTATTCATTCGCCGGAGCGCGCTCGCGACATGGTGGCGCGCATGGGTGAGCGCGAAGAAGATCTGACCGTATGGGTCCGCGCCGCAGCAGCCGATGGGCGTCTCGAGACCTCAGATCCGGTGTTCGCTTCGCTGCAGTTGCAGAGTCTGGTGAAGGCGTTCGCTTTCTGGCCGCAGGTGACGATGGGGCAGCCGCCTCTTGGCAAGGCCGAACAGAAGCACGTAGCGGAATCCGCGGTGGATATGTTTCTGGCGCGTTATGCGTGAATGCTGAAGAACGGGCGGGAAATCCGGCCTATGCTATAGCGTCCGCCCTTTCTCTGCGATCTTCGGAGCGATCATGTCCACACCCGCAACAGATAACAGCATCGTCACGGTGCCGACGCATCGCACGGTGGAGCAAGCCGCCGACAAACTCGCTTCGTTGATCGAAGCCAAGGGCATCCTCCTGTTTGCGCGCATCAACTTTGCGGCGGATGCGGAGCGCGCCGGGCTCACGATGAACCCGTCGCAATTGATCGTGTTTGGCAATCCGCGAGCCGGCACGCCGCTAATGCAGGCGGTGCCCACCGCCGCGCTTGATTTGCCGCTCAAGGTGCTGGTGTGGCAGGACGGCGACCACCGCGTCTGGTACTCGTATAACGCGACGAGCTATCTGCAGGAACGGCATGGGTTGGCTGCGGATCTGATGAAACCCATTGATGCCGTTGCAGCGCTTGTGCAGGCGGCTGCGGCTGAGTGAACGCGGCGTCGTTGTCGGTCGAATTCAGTTCGTCCCGAACAGGCTCACCGAATCAGGCAGCCTGAGCCGTAATCAATCGCAGACCCCAACCCGCGCGAATCGTGCCGTCGCTTTGCTGTAAGCGAGAGAGTCTTTGCAGTAACGCCTCGCGCAGTCGTTCGCGTGGCCCTTCGGCCATCCGGTCAATATCGTAGGTCCCGAGCAGCGAGTTCCACAGTTCGTCGGGACTGGGTGCCCATTCGATTTCAACGTCTTCAAACTCGATGTTCTGGAACTCGCGACCGAGGAGTTCGATCCAGCCGTCTTCAGTGCTCGTTCGGCGGTCTCCAAACGGCAGGTGTGACAGATGTTCCCTGGCGATCGGCCTGAAAACCTCCATAAAAATTTCGCGTACCTCTCCTTGCAGGAAGCTTCGCCCGACGATCGCGGCCAGCCGTCCACGCGGACGTAGAACGCGCCGGATCTCGCTGAGCACCTGCTCGATATCCCGCATGAGCATCAAGGCCATGTGGGATATGACGACGTCCACCGAGCCTGTACCGAGAGACAAGGTCTGGGCACGCTCGTTTAACAGAGTGACATCGCCCGGCAGCGCCGCACTTGCTGCGTCCAGTTCGCTCTGGCTCATGTCTACGCCAATGAGCCGCAGCGGTGAGCGCCGACGCTCAGCCAGCAGCTTGAGCAGATATCCGTCGCCACAGGCGAGATCAAGGACCGTTTGTGCGGTAGCGGCAGTGGGTACGCAGGAGGTGAGAAGCGCGTATGACGATGCATATTGCGCGTGCCGCGTACGAGCGGGTAGCGCGCCAAACATGGCGCTGGTTACACCGGGCAGGCGGCGATGCGCATCCTGAAGATACTGTTCGGCGGGGGACAGGTTTTCCATATATTCCTTGGGGCCTTTTCATTACAAGGGGTCTCTCGGCACGCAAGCGGAATGAGCCGGACTGGCTTGCAGTTCAACTTACACTTCGTTCCAGCCACGCCGGGGAAATCCCTCTGGTCGATACGAGCCAGAGTGTAGATGACGACGGGTCGCGAAGCGCAACTGGCCTTCGCCGGCGTCGTCCAAAGCGCTGATTTTGCCGGATTCCCATACCCCCGTACTTCTCCTGGTACGCCCGAAAACCGGCTCGCTTTCCTGCCGGGTCCCACCGCCCGGCCTTACCCACTCCCGCTTTCAGCGCACCCGCCTTTCATTGTTTGCGATTCGCGAATGACGTATTCGGCGGTTGTGCCGTACCGACTATGCCGCTCTTGCACCTATCTTTGCAGCATCGATGTCGTGCATCCACGCGCGCCGATCGATATCTGTTCAACGAACCCGACGGCGCGGCCGGAGCATGCAAACGTCGTTCGTCGGCAGCAAAGGCGCCGGTTGCCAGGCGCCCCGCATGCGGCGACCGGCTCTAGGAGACAAAGATGAAATCGAATGACTGGGATGTGGCGTATGAGTGGAAAGCCGTGGTGCTGCTGGCGCTCGGCTTCGGGCTGGTGGGCCTCGACCGGTGGCTGATCGCGCCGCTGTTCCCGTCCATCATGCGGGATCTGCACCTGACCGCGCAGGACGTCGGCAACTGCATCGGCATACTCGGGCTTTCGTGGGGCATCTTCGCGGCGCTGATGGGCGGCATCTCCGACAAGATCGGACGTCGTAAGGTGCTGATTCCGGCGATCATCGTTTTTTCGCTGCTGTCGGGCTTTTCCGGGCTCGCCGGCGGCCTGATGAGTCTGCTCGCCGTGCGCGCGCTGATGGGCGTCGCTGAAGGATCGTTTTGCCCGACGAGCTTCGCCGCCACCGCCGATGCGTCTCATCCGAAGCGGCGCGGCTTCAATCTCGGCCTCCAGCAAAGCGGCTTCGCGCTATTCGGACTTGCGCTGTCGCCGATCATCGCAACGCAACTGCTTAGTGTGATGTCGTGGCGCGGCGTGTTCGCGCTGGTGTCGATTCCTGGCCTGATTCTCGGTCTGTTGATGTTCCGCGTGATCCGTGAACCGCAAGCCGCGCCGAAGCCTGTCGCGACGACCACCGCGCGCGGCAACTGGCGCGACGTGCTGAAGAGCCGCAACATTCGCGTTGCGATGGCAGCGCTGTTCTGCGCGATGACGGGCGTGTTCGTGCTGGGCGCGATGCTGCCACTCTATCTCACCGAGTATCTGTCGCTCGACACGCAGCACATGGGCGTCGTCGTATCGGCGATCGGATTTGGTGGATTTATCGGACAGTTCGGCTTGCCGGGCCTGTCCGATCTCGTCGGCCGGCGCGTGGCGAGCATCGTCGGCTTTGCGGGCACGGCGGTCATGCTGTACCTGTTCCGTGGACTTGGCGCGCAGCCGGTCGAACTGTTCGCGGTGCTGTTCGTCGCGTCGTTCTTCACGCTTGGCCTGGTTTCGCTGCTGTCCGGACCCGTCGCGACGGAAGCCGCACCAGTGGGGATGCTTTCGACTGCAATCGGCGTCGTGGTGGGCGCGGGCGAGATCTTTGGCGGCGGCGTTGCGCCGGCGCTGGCCGGCTTCGTCGCGACGCACTTCGGAATCCAGAACATTCTCTGGCTGCCGATCTCTGCGGTGCTGCTCGGCATCGGCGTGAGTCTGCTGCTCGAAGAAACTGCACCGGCCATTCTGCGTCGACGCAATATCCGTGCTGCGCTCGAGTTGCCAGCGGCCGGACGGCCCGACTAGATTGCCCGATTCCGCACGATCACGCGGCACATCGCTCCGGAAAAACCCCAGGCATTCCAGAGCGATGCGCCGCCGGCTGTTGCAGCACGGCCCATGTACACTGACGCGCTGAACCGGAGAGACCGGTGCGATCGGCGGAGAGGGAAGCAGCGTGGACCGTTTTCTGAGTATCGAAGCCTTCGTGCGCGTAGCGGAGACCAGCAGCTTTGCCGAAGCATCGCGGCAACTCGGCGTGACGAGTTCGGTCATCACGACCCGCATCCAGCAGCTGGAGAAGTTCGTCAATGCGCCGCTCTTTCATCGAAGCACGCGGCATGTGCGGCTGTCCGAAGTGGGCGAGGCGTTCTATCGCGAATGCGCGGAAGTGGTCGGGCGCGTCAACGAACTGACCGACCAGATGCGCGAACTGCGCGCGACGCCCACCGGCCGGATGCGCATCCAGGTGCTGCCGGGCTTCGCGCTAGGCCACTTCGGCGCGCCGCTCGCCGAATTCAACCGCCGCTATCCCGGCATTCAGCTCGACGTGATCGTCAACGACCGGGTGGTCGATCCCATCGAAGAAGGCTTCGACGTCGCGTTCCAGATATTCCCGCCCATTTCCGAATCGCTGATCGAGCGGCGGCTCTTCGCGGTGCGCCGGCTGTTCTGCGCGACCCCCGCGTATGTCAGCGAGCATGGCGCGCCGCAACATCCACGCGATTTGCTGCAGCACACCACGGCGCTCTATTCGGGCTATCCGTCGCGTAATCGATGGACCATGACGCGCGGCGATGAAGTCGTCGAAATGGAGTTGCCGGGCATGATCCGGTCGAACTCCGTGCACCTGCTGCGCGACTACGCGCTCACGGGCGGCGGTGTCGTATGTCTGCCGACACTCGTGGCGAGCGCCGCGCTGCTGGACGGCTCGCTCGTGCCGATCTTGACGGAGTACACGCTGTCGGCGCTGAGCTTTGCTGCCGTTTATCCCGCAACGCAACGACAGGCGCTGAAGGTGAAAGCGCTCGTCGAGTTTCTCGCCGAATATCTCGGCCCAGAGCCCGCATGGGATCGGCCGCTGATCGAGCGCGGCTGGGTGAGCTAGCGCGGCGATTATTTGCAAAGCGCAAATGCCGTAGTCGCCCGATCGCCGGTTGTTGCCGTCCCGCTGTGCTCCTAAAGTTCAATCCAACGACAAACACTTTTCATCACAGGAGACAGCGATGACCGAGTCGTCATTCCACACCGTTTTTGCCTCGCTCGACGGCTACCGCAAGGGCGAGATCGAAATCACGAGCGGCGACGCGCGCCACTACGTGTTCTCCAACGTCTTCGAAGCCGCTGCCCAGTCTGCGCCCTACGAAAAGGTCGTGGTCGGCAAGAATCTCGATTACGTGATCGAGACGCTGCGCGCGGAAGGACAGTCTGCCTGGTTCGCCTGCGCGCACGACGAATTCGTGATCCTGATGGACGGCGAAGTCCGCATCGACTTTATCCAGCTTGCCGCGCCGCCGAAGAGCGGGATCGGCACCGTTCACGCTGGCGCCAACCCCACCGGCCGTCCGATGGGCCACGTGGTGCTGCGCCGTGGCCACCAGGCGCTACTGCCGGCCGGCTGCGCGTATCGCTTCAGCGCCGAGAAAAGCGGCGTCGCCCTCGTGCAAACGATGATCGGCGAGCTCTCGGTGCAAAAGTGGGCCGACATCTGCCTGCATTGAGACGCATCGCCGAACCGAACACCGCCCATTCAGGAGACAAGCCATGGCAACCCTCACGACCAACGACCATCCAGCCGGCTTTGCCGCCGACACCGTGCGCGCGAGCGAACCCGACACCGTGACCGGCTATCGCCGCTTCACGCTCGGCGAATTCGAATTCATGCGCGACGAGTACTTCGTCAAGATCAACTGGCCGGCCAAAGGTCAGACCCGCACCCATAACGTTCCCGCCGACGCTTTCCTGCGCGCGATGATGCGCGACGTCGCGTGGGGCTTCTTCTACGGCTGGGTCAATTTCGACCACGTATTCGGCACGCGCAATCATTACGGCAAGGTCGATGTGTACGCCGGCTCGTTCAACGGCATCATGAAGGAAGCGGGCGTCGACTACATCGAGACCTTCGAAACGCCGACGATCATGGCGACCTTCAAGGCGATCCTGCACGACTGGACCAACGAAGGCTTCGATCCGTTCGCGGCGCCGGAAGAAACCGGCACGGCATTTGGCCGCAAGCACGGCGACAACGATGCAGCGATCGAACGCACACGTGTCGCGACGCGCCGCATGCCGGGCCTCGAAGGCGACTCGCCGCTGCGCGACGAGCTGCCCGTGAACCGCGCCTTCGCCGACGTCGTGCAGGACGAGCCGGAAGTGCATGTCGAACCAGGCTTCGAAGGGCAGTTGCATGCGTTCAATCTGTTCAAGTATCTGTCGCGCTCGGACGTCACGTGGAATCCGTCGGTGACGTCAGTGTGCGGGCAAAGCCTGTTCTGTCCGACTACCGAGGAATACATCCTGCCGGTTTTTCATGGCAACGATCGCGTGGAGTGGTTCCTGCAGCTTTCCGACGAGATCGTCTGGGACATCGGTGACAAGAACACCGGCGCGCCGCGCGCACGGATCACGATGCGCGCGGGCGATATCTGCGCGATGCCCGCCGACATCCGCCATCAAGGCTACTCGACCAAACGCTCGATGCTGCTCGTCTGGGAGAACGCGACGCCCGGCCTGCCGAAACGCTATGAGAGCGGCGAACTGAAGCCCTATCCGGTCGACTTCTGAGTGACCGGTTACTCAATTCACCGCGCCTGCATTCCCTGAAGGACTACTATGCAAACCAAACTGTTCATCGACGGCCGGTTCACAGATGCCGTCGAAGGCGGGACGATCGATGTGCTCAATCCGCATGACGGCTCGCTGATCACGAAAATCGCCGCTGCCACTGCCGCCGATGTCGATCTCGCCGTAGACGCCGCCGCGCGCGCGTTCCCGAAGTGGTCCGCGATGGCGGCCGCGGATCGCGGCCGCCTGCTGCTGCGTCTCGCCGACGCGATCGAAGCCAACGCCGAAGAACTCGCGCAACTCGAATCGCTCGATACCGGCCATCCGATCCGCGATTCGCGTGCGCTCGACGTGCCGCGTACGGCTGCGTGCTTCCGTTACTTCGGAGGTATGGCCGACAAGCTGCAAGGCTCCGTGATCCCCGTCGAATCCGGCTTTCTCAACTACGTGCAGCGCGCGCCGATCGGCGTCGTGGGGCAGATCGTGCCGTGGAATTTCCCGCTGATGTTCACCAGCTGGAAGATGGGCCCGGCGCTGGCCGCCGGTAACACGGTCGTGCTCAAGCCCTCGGAAATCACGCCGCTTTCGACGCTGCGCATCGTCGAGCTGATGGCGGAGGTCGGTTTTCCGGCGGGTGTGGTCAATATCGTGGCGGGCTACGGTCACACGGCCGGACAGCGGCTCGCCGAACATGAAGGCGTCGGCAAGATCGCGTTCACCGGTTCGACGGCGACAGGGCGGCGTATCGTCGAGGCATCGCAGGGCAATCTCAAGCGCGTGCAACTCGAACTGGGCGGGAAGGGCGCCAACATCGTGTTCGACGATGCGAATCTCGACGCAGCCGTCAATGGTGCCGCGTGGGCGATCTTCCACAACCAGGGGCAGGCGTGCATTGCCGGCTCGCGACTGATCCTGCACGAGCGTATCGCCGATGCGTTCCTCGAGCGCTTCGGCGCGCTGGCGTCGACGATTCGCGTTGGCAATCCGCTCGATCCCGAGACCGAAATGGGGCCGCTCACATCGAAGCAGCATCTCGAACGCGTGCTCGCCTATGTCGATGTCGCGCGCGAACAGGGCGGCCGCGTGCTGACCGGCGGCACCGCGCCGCGCGACGCTGCGCTCGCGAACGGCTATTACGTGCGGCCGACCGTCGTCGAAGCCGCGACGCCGAACGATCGCATCGCGCAGGAAGAAGTGTTCGGGCCGTTCGTGACGGTGCTGCGTTTCCGCACCGATGAAGAAGCGTTGGCGATCGCCAATGGTACTGACTACGGCCTAGGAAGCGGACTGTGGACGCGCGATCTGTCGCGCGCACATCGCGTCGCTGGACAGATTCAAGCGGGCATGTGCTGGATCAACTGCTACAAGCGCGTCAATCCGGGAAGTCCGTTCGGCGGCGTAGGGAAATCGGGCTATGGCCGCGAGATGGGCTTCGAGGCGATGCACGACTACACGGAAGCGCGTTCGGTGTGGGTCAATGTCGATGGCAATGTGCCGCCGCATTTCCAGCGCTGAGGTTCGCATGGAGCGCTTCGTCTATCAGGGCATGCCTTCGCGCGTGGTATTCGAATGGGGCGCGCTCGCGACGCTGCCCGCGGAAGTGGAGCGTCTAGGTTCCCGCCGCGCGCTGATTCTCGCGACGCCCGACCAGCTTCCGTTAGCCGACGAGGTCGCGCGCGTACTCGGCGCACGCGCCGTGGGCGTACATGCGCAGGCCGTGATGCACGTGCCAGTCGAAGTGGCGCGCGCCGCACGCGATGCAGCGCAAGCGCTCGACGCCGACTGCTGCGTGGCCGTCGGCGGCGGCTCGACGATCGGGCTTGGCAAGGCGATCGCGCTCGAATCGTCACTGCCGATCGTTGCAGTGCCCACGACTTACGCCGGTTCCGAGATGACGCCGATCTACGGACTCACCGAAGGCCGTCTCAAGCGTACGGGCCGCGACGCGCGTGTGTTGCCGCGCACGGTGATCTACGATCCGTCGCTGACGTTATCGTTGCCGGTGGCGGTATCGGCCGCGTCGGGCATCAACGCGATGGCGCACGCGGTGGAAGCGCTCTATGCCGAAGACGCGAACCCGGTCGTCAGTCTGATGGCGGAAGAAGCGATCCGTGCGCTGGGCGAAGCGCTGCCCGTTATCGTTCGTATACCTGATGACAAGACGATGCGCAGCCGCGCGCTGTACGGTGCGTGGCTCGCGGGAACGTGCCTCGGATCGGTTGGCATGGCGCTGCATCACAAACTGTGTCACACGCTCGGCGGCACGTTTAATCTGCCGCACGCGCAAACACACGCAGCGATGCTGCCGCATACCGCGCACTATAACCATACCGCGGCACCCGACGCGCTGGCGCGCGTGGCACGTGCGCTCGGCGGCAACGATGCGGCCGATGCGGGTTCGCTGCTGTTCGAACTCAACCGCGCGCTCGGTATTCCGGCGGCGCTTGCGCAGATCGGCATGCCGGAAGAAGGGCTCGACGAAGCGGCGGATCTCGCGTGCAAGAATCCCTACGCGAATCCACGCCCCATCGAACGCGATGCGATTCGTGCGCTGCTGCAGCGCGCGTGGCAAGGTGCGGCGCCGGCCTGAGCACGAAAGACCAATTCATGGAGGAAGACATGCGACGTTTCTTCGCCGTATTTGCCACCGATAAACCTGGCATGCGCGACGTGCGCGAACGCGTGCGCCCGAATCATCGAAGCTGGCTGCGCAGCGCCGCACACGGCGTGCTCGTGCGTCTCGGCGGTCCGACGCTCGCGCCACAATGCGACGCGATGAACGGCACGTTGCTGGTTGTCGAAGCGGAAGGCATCGACGATGTGATGGCGTTTGTGAGCAACGATCCGTACATGCAGGCGGGGCTGTTCGATCGCGTTGAAGTGCGGCCGTGGGACTGGAGCCTCGGCAATCCCGAGCGGAGAGTGTAGGCGATGGACGGGACGCGGCTCTGTCTTTTCGCCGATGTGCCGGACGGCGGCGCGCGGGTTGTGGATGGAACAGATGAGCGCGTGCCTATTGTGATCGTGCGGCGTGGCGAGCAGGTCTGGGCCTATGCCAACCGCTGCCCGCATTTTTCGGTGCCGCTCGACTTCGAGCCTGGCGAAGTCTTGTGCTATCGCGAGCAGGTGCTGATGTGCGCGCACCATAGCGCGCTGTTTCGCTTCGAGGACGGACATTGCATCGAAGGTCCGTGCGCAGGGGCGAATCTGGATGCGATTCGGGTGGCCGTCGATAGCGGTGTGTGGATCGTTTTGAAGCAGTAACGCCGACGCGCGGATCCCCCCGGTGCGAGCCAGCGGCCAGTTCTCAAGTGTATTTCGCGAGCGCGACGCAATACGCTACGTTGCATAATGCAGACGTGCGTACCACGGCCGACGCCACCGTTCGAAATACCAGGGGAAATCTATGACCGACCCGGCGCATGACCCGTCCGACTTTCGCCGGCAGCGCGCAGCAGGCATGGCTGGCATCGCGGCAGCCTCGCTTCTTGCCTTGGCGCTTTGGCTTGGTATCGATTATTTGATGTCGCCCTTGCCGGGCATGGATAGTCTCGGCGCCCGGATGGTGCTAACGCTTAAATGCTGCTGTGTTGCCGTGCTGTTCTGCCTGGTGACGGGTGTCGAAGCTGTGGCGCACGAGCGATTGACCTCGCCCGCGTTCGATCCGCTGGCGGGCTTCGAGACACGCAGGTTGCGCGTCAATCAACGGTACCTGCAGAACACGGTAGAGCAGATCATTGTGTTTGTGGCGTCGATTTTCGGCCTGGCTGCTTACTCCGCCGACGGATCGGCGATGCGCGCGGTGGTAGCGACAACCGTGGTCTGGATCGTCGCGCGAGCCTCGTTCTGGGTCGGCTATCATCGCAGCGCGGCGCTGCGAGGGCTCGGTGCGCCTGGCATGGCGATCAGCGTGATCGTGCTGCTTTATGTCGCGAGCCGGTTTGGACGTGAAATCGCAGGGACGGTGGGGGCGATTGTGCCGATGGTTGTATTTTTCGCCATCGAGGCGGTGTTGTTTTGGGGGACGCGGGCGGTCGAAGGTGGTTGATTCGATAGATTCGGGGGCGGCCGACTCAATTCGACCCACTGCGGCCGGTCGACCCAGCGCGACACATGGGGCAGCTTTCAAGGTACGACGAACGTTCGTTTAGTCACATTGGAAGACGGGAGCTCGGCCTGAGCCGCCGTTCGCACATCATCACTAATGCGTCCGCTGGGCGCCAACGACCGGACATTCGTCATCGCCCGGCGGCAGCCGAATCCCTACTACGAACAAGCCAGTTATTCACAAGGGAATGGGCAGTGCGATGTCGGTGGCCATCTTCCAGCCAGATTCAGTTCGCACCCATTCCAGGATCATGAGGAACGGCTTCGGCACGGGCATTTGCCCCGCGTACGCCACCGTAATTTTCACCGGAACATAAGTTTGAACGACATCCTTCGAGAGCGCAGTTTCCTTTTCGCTTTCATATTCGGGGGCAATCTGGAAAGGGCCTTTGTAGATGTCCCGGAGGTGTTCGAGCATCGTATCCGCGCCCCAGAAGCCGGCCCATCCCCCTTCGGCCGGCGTCGCGGTTTTCGCGACGAAGACGGCCGTAGACGAATTCCAGACAAACGGTTGGACGGCTTGGATGTCGTGCCGGTTTTCC
>Ga0302235_10001280_pt1 | contig 18903 bp, 11 predicted proteins | sample II_Palsa_N3_3_FD_193577 | JGI IMG/M metagenome (GOLD analysis project Ga0302235, IMG submission 193577) | Peat permafrost microbial communities from Stordalen Mire near Abisko, Sweden - II_Palsa_N3_3 | ecosystem: Environmental > Terrestrial > Soil > Palsa > Peat permafrost | place: Sweden... | reverse complement strand
CGATCCTCTCGCGCCGGCTCGGGGCGGCGTCGATCTACTCGGCGCGCCTGGGGCCGTCCGCCGCATCGCCGACCAGCAACGCGGCCGCCGTCGCCGTGATCCTCGCGCTCGACGAGTCGCTGCCGGCCGAGCCGTGAGCTGTTAACCTTGGTGGTCCGGCGGATCGCCCACTCGACCAGCGGGCCATCAGCCCGGCACAGATATGTGCCGGCGGGCCCAACCGGCGCCACGCGCTCCCGCGTGTAACGGGGGCGGCCAGTCCCGGTGGTCGGGAGTGTCACGCCGCCCAGGCAGACACTAAAAGTCCTGGGACGTAAGAAGTCAGAGGCGATCGAGCCGGTCGCTTACGGGGCGGCCCGGATCCGGCGGAGCTGTGCGCGCCGGGCGGGCCCGCTCCGGGGCGGCCTCCGCAAATCCGTAGCCGACCGAATCCGGTGGCCGGGTTTGACCAGATGCGCGCGACCGGGCGATGCGGTCTGATCGGGGTGATCACATCACCACGAAGACTGATGGAGGAACGATGACGCTGCACCCCAAGAGCCCAACCGACCTGATGCTGGCCCCAGTCGCCGCCGAGGTCGACCTCAACCTGGCCTCTCTGCGCGACCGCACCGAGCAGGAGATCGAGCTCGAGCTCGCTATCGCGCTCGACCTGCCCGGCGCCAACACCCGCCAAGGGCGCGACAGCCAGGTCGTCGCCGCCGCCGTGCGCGGCGTCGATCCGCACGGCTGGGAGGCGACGATCACCGATGACCACAACCGCCTGCGACTGGTGGGCGGCTCGGTCTCGATCGAGCTCGGGCTGGGCACCGCGCTGACCGCATACATCGACGCGGGCAGCTGAGCGGCGTCAGGCGGCGCGGTGCAGCAGGCAGCGCGCGCAGATGCAGTGGCGGCCGTGGACGGGATCGACGAACGGCTCGCGCGAGGAGACATCGCACAACTGAGCCTGCTCGCCACTCCGTCGCCGGTGCGGCTGCTCGCTGCGTCGCTCCGACTTGGACGTCGAATCGCGCAACTCTGGCTTACGCTGAATGTGGAACATGGTGTGGACCATAGACATAGGGTCGGCTGGAATCATGGGTCGCTTGACACACCCGAAGAAAGGTGCGTAATCGGTCCATGCAGAGATGAGTACTTAGGGCGGATCCAGATACACCCTAATCCCGTTGTCGTGCTTCAAGCATCCTCTGGAGGGCTTCCCCAGAGGCGCTCGCGCAGCCCCGTCGCCCGGGCGACCGGCTGCGCCACCGCCGCCCTCAACGACGCCTCACTGCCCACAACCAGCAACTGACGCCGCGCGCGCGTGATCGCCGTGTAGAGGAGCTCGCGGCTCAGCAGCCGCGAGCTCGGGTCGGGGAGCAGCACCGCGACCTGCTCGAATTGAGACCCCTGGCTCTTGTGGATCGTCGTCGCATACAGCGTCTCCGCCGCCTCGATCCGCGAAGGCGCGAACCGGACCAGCTCGCCGTCGCGCTCGAACACCGCGCTCACATCCGCTTCGCCGGACCGGATCACGACGCCCATGTCGCCGTTGTAGAGCCGCAGCTCGTGGTCGTTGCGCGTGACGAGCAGCGGCCGCCCCGGCTGGTCGCGCGCGTCGGGGACGAATCCGTCGATCGCGTCCGCCAGCCATCGCTCGACCTGCCCGCCCCAGACGCCGACCCCGTAGGGCCCGTGCCGGTGGGCGCACAGCAGCCGGAAGCGCCCGAGCGCCGCGAGCGCGCCCCGGCCGTCGCCCGCAACCGCGTCAGCGACGACGTCGGCTCCGGCGCGCACGGCCGCCGCCCGCAGCGGCTCGAGCGCCGCCGCGGCCGCAGGGGCGCTTTCGGCCGCGCCTTCGCCGTCGCCGAGATCGGCACGGATCCACTCGATGTCCTCCGGCGCGGCGTCGATCGCCGCCAGCACGCCATCGCCGTCGCCGCGCCGGACCGCGTCGGCGAGCGCGCCGATTGCGGCGCCGAACCGGTGCCCGCGGGCCAGCACGACGATCCCATCACCGATCCCGCCCGCGGGCTGCGGTTGCCCACCGAGCGGGCCGCCCGCGACCCGCTCGAGCAGCGCCCGCGCGCCCGGCCCGAGGCGCGGACCCGTTGCGGCCGGCCCGACGATGTCGCGCAGCACGGCTCCGGCTTCGACTGCGGTCAGCTGGTCCGGGTCGCCGACCAGCACGATCCGGGCATCGTCCCGCACCGACTCGACGAGCCTCGCCATCAGCGTGAGTGAGACCATCGAGGTCTCATCGACGATCACGACGTCGTGCGGGAGCCGGTTGCCGGCGTCGTGGCGGAAGCGGGCGCGCGCGTCGGGCCGCCAGCCGAGCAGGCGGTGGATCGTCGAGGCGCGCAGGCCGAGGAGCTCGCGCTGGCGCCCAGGATCGAGCTCGAGCCTGCCGGCCTCGGCGTGGACCGCCTCCTGGAGCCGCGCGGCGGCCTTGCCGGTGGGGGCGCACAGCGCGATCAGCGGGGGCCGCTCCCCGGCGCCGGCAGCAGCCCCGAGCAGCAGCGCGCAGATCCTCGCGACCGTGGTCGTCTTGCCGGTGCCCGGTCCGCCGGCGATCACGGTCAGGCCACGCAGCGCCGCCGTGCCCGCCGCCGCACGCTGCGGGAGGTCCTCGCGGTCCGGAAACAGCCAGGCGAGCGACCCGGCGAGTGCCTCCAGCTCGACGGCGCGCGCAGGCGCCGTCGCGAACCCCAGCAGCGCCCCGGCCAAGCGCCGCTCCAGGCGCCAGTAGCGGTCCAGGTACAGGCGCGTGCCGAGCAGCCGCAATGGCAGCGGCCCCGCTCCGGGCGCCTCCTCGTCGCCGAATGCGACCAGCGACGCGCATCGCACCAGCGCGGTCACCCACTCGCCCGGCTCGGGCCAGTCGAGCCCGTCCAGATCGACCTCCTCGTCCTCGACCGCGACCGTGTCACGGACGCTGGCGAGGTCGACGAGCACGTTCCCGAGCCGCGTCGCCCGCACCGCGAACGCCGCCGCGATCAGGACCAACCGCCCGTCGCTGGATTCGCGGTCAACGCCGGCGAGGGATCCGAGCACGGAGGCGACGTGCACGTCGGCGGCCGACAGCACGCCGGCGCGGTTGAACGCCCGCAAGGGCTCGGGGGCGGCGACCGCCGTGAGCGGCTCGATCACGGCGCCGACCGTCCGGCCAGCAGGTCACTGAGCCCGATCACAACCGCGGCCTCCGGGCGCCAGGCGAACACCCCGGAGCGCCCGCCGTCGAATACCGGCGCGTCGGCTCCGAGCATCCCGCGCAGAAACAGGTAGTGGACGCCGAGCAGGTCGTCGTCGGGGTCGTAGTCTGGGACGCGCCAGCGCAGGAAGCGGTGCAGCGCGACCAGGTAGAGCAGCGCCTGCAGCGCGTAGTGCGAGCGCTGCATCTCGGCGGCCAGCGCCGCCGGCCGGTAGTGCCAGGCGGTGAGCGACTCGCCGGGGGCCGCCAGCCAGTTGGTCTTGTAGTCGACGATCGCGTAGCGGTCCCGCCCGCCCCGATCTTCAGTCCCTCGAATTCTCAGCACGAGGTCGATCGTGCCCGTCAGGTAGCCGCGCAGGGTGCCGGACAGCGCCGGGTCGAGCAGCCGCTCGGCGTATCCCGCCAGCGGGTCGTCCGGCGCGAGCTCGCGCCGCAGCAGCGACGCCACCGCCGCCAGCCCGACAGACCCCGCCGGACGGTCGCCGCCGGCGAGCGGGAGCTCGAACTCGAGCTCGTCGAGCCGGTCGGCTCGCGCCAGCTCGCGTAGCGTGGTCGACCCCAGGGCGCCGCCGAGCGGCGTTGCGAGCGCCAGCGCCAGCCCCTCGCCGGCGCCGGTGACCGGGCACCCCAGCTCGACGCCGCTCCGCTCGGCGCCGGCCGCCAGCGCCCCGGTGAGCGCCCCCGCGAGGTCGCCCGCCGTGAACTCGACCACCTCGAGCGCGGTGTGCACGACCGTTCCGACGCGCGCCCCGACCGCCATTGCCGCGAGCGGCAGCTCGGTCTCGACCTGGCACGGCCCGGCGGGGGCATCGCTCGCTTCGCCGGCGTTCGACAATGCGAACGTCACCCGGTGCTCGGGCTCGTCTGTGATGCCGCGCTCCTCGGGCTCGCTCGCGACCCACGCCTCGTGCGCAGCGGCGGTGATCGCGGTATAGGAGGTGCGCCGCCAGGCGAGGTCGAGCCGGCGCTCGAGTCGCGCGACGTCGAGCTCGGCGGCCGGCGCGCCCGCGCCGCTGTACCGCGCCGGCGTCCGCTGGCGCGACCATTCGACGGCAACCGCGCCCGCGGCTCCTGCGGCGATCTGCTCGAAGCGCTCGAACACCACCCGGTCAGACGGCGTCGGTCCCGACAGCCGCACGTTTCCCTTGTCGTCCTGCGAGAGCGCCAGCCGCGTCAGCGGCGCGTCGCCGGCCTTCCAGCCGCCCGCCCACCACAGCACGACCTGGTGGCGGGCGCGCGTCAGCGCCACGTAGGCGAGCCGGAGCTCCTCGCCGCGCTCCTCGCGCTCGTACTGGGCAAGGTGGTCGCGGTACTCGTGCCCGCTAATCCCGACATCGATCGCGCGCCGGTTCCCCTGCTCGGCGTCGTGGAAGTAGACCGGGACGGGGTGCCTCGGAAGGCGGCTCGGCTCCCACAGGAACGGGCAGTAGACGATCGGGAACTCGAGCCCCTTGGCGCGGTGGATCGTCAGTACCTGGACCGCTTCGGCGTCCGACTCGAGCCGCCGCGCGAGCTCGTCGTCGCCGCGCTCGCGATCCGCTGCCGCGTCGATCCGCTGGCGCAACCATCCCGCCAGCGCCGCCACGCCGAGGCCGCCGGTCGCGGCCGCGCGATGCAGCAGCTCGGCGACGTGCGTGAGGTCAGTCAGGCGTCGCTCGCCCCCGCGCTCGGTGAGCACGCGTCCCGGTAGCCGCTCGCCGAGCGCAATCGTCTCCGCGAGCGCCGCCATCCCTCGGGCGCGCAGCACGTGCGCCCACGAGAACAGCCGCTGGTGCAGCTCCTCGAGCTGCGCCTCGCTCGCCAGCGCGACGTCGCGGGCGCTCCAGCCGAGCAGCGGCGTCAGCGCGGCGGCGCGTGCCCGCGAGGGCGCCGCCGGCCGCTCGAGCGCCTCGAGCAGCGCCAGCCAGTCGCGCGCCGCCGGCGTCGCGAACACGCTGCCCGCACCGCCGACGACGGCGGGCACGCCGGCGTCGGCGAGTGCCGCCTGCACCTGGCTTGCCTGCCAGTGGTTGTGCACGAGCACGGCCAGGTGGCGCGGCGCGACCCGCTCCTCGCCCCGCCGAGCGCCGTCCTGGGCTCGGGTCTCGATCCGGGCGTCCGCCTCGAGCAGCTCCACCATGTCAGCCGCGAGATCAGCGGCGATGTGCGCGCGGGCGGACGGCGCCTGCGCGTAGCCGCGCGCGGTCAGCTCGAGCGTCGGCTGCGAGCGGTCGAGCACGCGCACGCGCAGCGCGGCGAACCCCGTCCCACCCAACCCGCCCCCACCGTCTGGTCCTCGCAGGCGCGGCTCGCGGTGGCCGGGGGCGGCCCGCACACGGCGGTAGACGATCCCCTCGTGTCCCAGGCGGGCGCGGCGGAAGAGCGCGTCGAAGGCGTCGATCAGCGGCTGGTCGCTGCGGCGGTTGACCCGCAGGGTGCGACGCGTGCCGGCGCCGTCGACGGCGTCGAGGTAGGCGTACACGTCGGCGCCGCGGAAGGCGTAGATCGCCTGCTTGGGGTCGGCGATCAGCACGAGTGCGACCGACCCGTCGCCGAACGCGCGCGAGACGATCTCCCACTGGATCGGGTCGGTGTCCTGGAACTCGTCGATCAGGACGGCCCGGTAGCGTGCTCGCAGCCGGGCGACGGCCTCGGGCCCGCGCGGTCCCGCGAGCGTCGCCTGCAGGCGCGTCAGCAGGTCGTCGTAGGTGATCACCGCGAGCGCGCGCTTGCGCCGCTCGAGCTCGCTGCGCGCTCGCAGCGCCAGCCGCGCCCGCATCGCCGCCTCCGTGTGCTCGGGCGCCGAGGCGGGGTACACCTTGGCGAGCGGGTGCTCGATCGCGGTCCGCGCGACCTCCAGCGCGGCGGCGCGGCTGAATGGCGGCTGGCCCTCGCGGTGGAAGCGCCTGACGTACAAGTCGTCGACGACCTCCTCGATCAGGTCGTCGACGTTCTCGGTGAAGGTCACGTCGGGCTCGAGATCGCCGAGCGTGCCGAGCTCGTCGAGCACGCCCTGGCAGAAGCTGTGGGTGGTGTCGATCGTGGCGGCGTCGAAGTCGGCGATCGCTGCGGCCAGCCGTGCGCGCCGCAGCTCGACCTGCTCGCGCGGCCCGGTGGCCAGCAGGCTGGCCACCCCGTCGCCTTCGCCCCGTCCCGCGCCGGCGAGCGCGCGCGCGAGCGCGCGCTCGGTCGCGACCAGCCGCTCCCGCACGCGCTCGCGCAGCTCACCGGTGGCCATCCGCGTGAAGGTCACGAGCAGCAGTTGCTCGAGCCCGACGCCGTCTGCCACGAAGCGCGCGGCGAGCGTCGCGATCGTGAACGTCTTGCCGGTCCCGGCGCTCGCCTCGAGCACCGTGACGCCGGTGGGCAGGGGCCCGCACAGGTCGAACTCGAGTTCCTGGGCTGCGTCCGCGGTCATGGCCTCGCGAAGCTTTCCCGGCGCAGCAGCGGCGCCCACAGTTGCCAGGCGAGGCGGCCGAATCGCGAAGGCTCGTCGACGGCCCAGTCACCGCCGGCTTCATCGGCGCTCGGCGGGATCGCCAGCAGCTCGCTCAGCGCGAGCTCTCGGCCGAACGCGAGCACGTGCTCGCGCGCTCGATCCTCCTTCTCGCGCGGATATCTCGAGGTCCACTCGCCGCCGGCACGTTCGACGGCGATCGCCCGATCCATACCGCCGTGACGCGCGCTCGCATACGCCGCAGCGGCGAGGCAGGGCAGCGGCAACGGCTCGCGCATGCCCCGCCGGCGCAGGTCGAGGACCGTGGCGAGCTCCGCGAGAGCCGTCTCCAGGCGCTCGTCGCGGCCGCGTCCGAGCGGCGGGATCCGAACCACTGCCGGATCGTCGGGGTCGTCGTCCCGCCGGCCGATCGTGATCGCCTCGTAGGGGACCTCCGGCTGCGCAGCCGTCAGCGCGAGCAGACGGACCCAGGCGGAGATCCGATGTCGCGGGCCCAGCCGCGAGTAGGTTGCGCTCAGCAGGACGCGATCGCGGACTCCGGCGACGGTGCCGGTCAGGCGCGTGCCGTCCCGGAGCAGCACATTGGTCTGGACAGACACGGGTGGGGCCGCACCAGCGGTGACGCCGGCCGACCTGACGATCGGGACCACCTTGTCGCGGACGGCCATCAGCACGGGCCGCCCGAGCTCCCCGGGCGGCAGCGTGCCACGAGCGATCTCGGCCTGGACGATGTCGACCGGGTTGCGGCCCGAGAGCACGCCTTCCAGCAGCCGCTGTCCGACCCCCCACAGCTCGAGGCCATCGAGCTCGACAGGCAGCTCGTCGCGAACCTCGTCGTCGTAGTCGACAACCGAGATCCCGAGGCGCTGGCGCACGAACGCTCGCACCGGGCGCTCGACGAACGCGACCAGGTCGGTGAGCGCCACCGTCTCCTCTTCCAGCGGCGGCAGCGGCTCGCGCAGGAACGGCTCGGCCGGGCGCCGCGCGCCGACGAGCGCGCGGGCGCCCTCGAGCGCGACCGGATCAAAGCTCCACGGCCGGCCGGTCGCGAGCCTACCCGCGACGAAGTTGGCCGGGTCGAACGGTTGCAGCGGGTGGCGGATGAGTACCTGCCCACGGGCGCTCGGATCGGCCGTCCCGGGCGTGGGCGAACGCGCCGTCGCGTCGATCGCGTCGAGCAGCTCACCGACCGGCACCGCGGGCGGGCGCGGCGCGTTCGTGCGCTCGTCGTTGCCCGTGTAGGTCACGATCAGGTGCTCGCCGGCGGCGAGCAGCGCATCGAGCAGCAGCTGGCGGTCCTCAGCGCGGGGGTCGCGGTCGCCGACGTGGGGCTGCTCGAGCAGCAGATCGTCGCCGTTGCGGGGTGTGCGGCGCGGGAAAGCGCCGTCGTCGAGACCGAGTAGGCAGACAACCCGGTGGGGAACCGAGCGCATCGGATGCAGCGTGCAGACGGTCAGGTGGCCGGTGCGGAAGTTGGCGCGGGTCGGACGCCCCTCGAGCCGGTCCGCGAGCAGCGCGCGCACCTCGGGGAGCGCGAGGTTGGCGGCTGCGCCGGCGCCGGCTGCCTCGGCGACGACGTCATCGAGCAACCGGGAGAGCTCGTAGCGCTGCCAGGCGTCGGCGTCCGCCACGGCGGTCAGCGCGTCGGCCGCCCGGGCCAGCGCCTGGGCCCAGCCGCCGATCGTCTGCGGGCGAGCGAGCGAATCGAGCGCCTCGCCAAGACGGCCAAGCAGCTCGGCCAACCTGCCGGCGAGCTCGATCGCGTCGCCCTCGACGTCCTCGAGCGGCAGCACGCCGGCGTACAGCCGGTCAGCGTCCTCGCCGAGCGCGACCCCGAGCAGCAGGCGGCGCAGCCCCGCGACCCAGGTGCCGGCCTCGAGGTCGGCGAGCCCGAACGGGCCTCGCGATGGCGCGTCGAGCCCCCAGTGGATTCCCGCCGCGACGATCCACTCCTGGATCCGGGCGAGGTCGTCGTCGCCGAACTGGAAGCGGCGGCGGACCGGCTCGGTGTCGGCGAGGTCAAGCACCTGCGACGCCGTCAGGCGCGCTGAGGCGAGCTCGAGCAGCTGCGCGATCACGCCGAGCACCGGATTGGTCTGGCGCAGCGCGCGGTCGGCGAGGCGTACGCGCAGGTCGGTTCCTGACCACTCGTCCTGCTCGTCAACGGGCGCGGAGTCGGCGGCATGGGTCGTCCCGAACGTCGCCTGGATCAGCGGCGCAAACGTCTCGACGTCCGGGCACATCACGATCACGTCGCGCGGCTCGAGCGTCGGATCGGCGGCGAGCCTGTGCAGGATCGCCTGGCGCAAGACCTCGACCTGCCGGTGGCGCCCGTGGCAAGCGTGGATGCGAACGCTCTCGTCCGCCGGCGTCAGCACGAGCCGCTCCTCCGGCGCGCCCGGCAGCGGCGATCCCGGCGGCTGGCGGTCGGCCCGGATGTCGGCCTGGAGCGTCGTCAGTAGCGTCGGGCTGCTGCGCACCGGCACGTCCAGCGGGTGGTGGAGATCGACCCCACGACCGCCGAGCACCAGCTGCAGCTCGCGCGACTCGCGGCCCCACGAGGCGAGCAGACGGTTGCGTGGCAGCGCTACCGTCGGGTCCAGAGCGCGCACGATCGCCGGCCCATCGGCCGGCACATATATGTGCCGGCACGCCGCCGGCCCGCTGACCCGCTCCCACAAGGCCGGCGAGGGGTGCAGCAGCATCAGATGCACGTCGCGCCCGGCGGCGAGCGCGTCGAGCACGCCCAGATGGCTCGGCGCCATGCGAGTCAGCCCGAACAGCGACAGCCGGGCCGGCAGGTCGAGCAGGTCGGGATGATCGCGCAGGCGTGTGCAGGCACCCGCCAGGCGCTCCGCCGGGCTCGGCATCCCAATCCGCGCGCGCAGCGCCCGCCACAGCCGCGGCTGCCAGGAGCGTTCGTCGCCACCGCCGCGCGCCCATGCGTCGATCAGCGCCGGGCGTCGGACCTGGTAGCCGTCGAACAGGCCGGCGATCACGCGCACGCGGGCGAACCGGCGTCCGGGAGCCGACTCCAGATGCTCGCTGAGCGCCGCCAGCCAGGGCTCGCCGGTGCAGGCCTCGACGGTCTCCAGCAGCGGCCATACGGTGCGTTCGAGCAGCCACGGATCGGTGTCGGGCTCGATCCCGCTGGCGACCGCGACGGCGCCGGCGATCACGCGGCCCGGGAAGGGGAATGCGACGTTTGCGCAGACGCCGTCGCGCCCGCTCGTGGCGCCGAGCCGGGCGGCGAGCGTCTGCGACAACCACCGCTCGACACCGCGGGTCGTGACCGCGACGACCTCGCGCGCGAACGGGTCCGGCGACGGCTCCGCGAGGAGCTCGCCGAGCGCGCCGGCGAGACGGTCGGCCCGCTCTGCTCGGTGGACGTAAAGCATCTGCTAGGAGCTGATTAAACGCCAGAGCCCCTCTTGACGATAAAGGGGGCGTGCCCTCGATCGAGCGTTCCCATACCGTCTTTAGGTGTGCCCCTACCGGCATGGCGATCGTCTCGCTCGAGGGCCATTGGGTCGAGGTGAACCAGGCGCTTTGCCGGAGCCTCGGTTACCCCGAGGCGGACCTGGTCGGCGACACCGTCGAGACGTTCGTGCACCCGAGCGACTTCTCGACCGGCGAGCTCGAGGCGAGGTTGCTGGCGGACGAGATCTCGACCGGACAGGTCGAGCGCCGGTTCATCCGCCGTGACGGAACCGTCGTGTGGATGCGCGTGTCATGCTCGCTGGTGCGTGACGAGCTCGGCGACCCCGAGTACTTCGTGACCCAGTGCGAGGACATCACCAGCGCCAAGGCGATCGAGCGGGAGTTGGCACGCGAGCGGCTGTGGCTCACCGAGTCACAGGTCGCAGGGCGGATCGGGAGCTGGGAGCTCGACCTCGAGACCGGCTTGATGCGCTGGTCCAAGGAGCAGTTCAACCTGTACGGGGTCGATCCGAGCGTCGGCGTCCCCGGGCTCGACCAGCTGCTCGAGCTGATCCACCCCGACGATCGCGGCGCGATGCTCGAGTCGCTGCGACACCACGCAGCCTCGGGTGAGGACTTCATCGACGAGTACCGAATCCGGCATTCGCGGCTGGGGGCCCGAGCGCTGCTCGTGCGTGGCCGCTTCCTCCCGCGTGACCCGGAGCTGGGGCGCCCCGCCCGGATGTCGGGGACGACGCTCGACGTGACCGCCGAGCGGGCGTTCGAGGCCGAGCGTAGGGGTCACGAGGACCAGCTGCGGTTGCTGGCGACGATCGTCCAGCAGAGCGACGACGCGATCGTCGCGGTCGGCGCCGACGGGCTGATCGCCCAGTGGAACGCGGGCGCGCGCCGGTTGTACGGCTACGAGCCGGCTGAGGTGATCGGGCGCGCGGTTTCGTTGCTGGTGCCGCCCGAGCGCGCGGGGGAGGGCGAGGAGATCGTCCGCGAGGCGCTGCGCGGCAAGTCGGTGCGCGGTCTACAGACGGTCCGCTGCCACCGTGACGGCACGCTCGTGCAAGTGTCGCTGACGGTCTCGCCGATCGTCGGTGGTGACGGCAAGCCGATGGGCGTCTCGACGATCGCCCGCGACATCACCGAACAGATGCGGGCGCGGGAGCAGCTGCTCAACAACGTGCGCCAGAAGGACGAGGCGCAGGCGCTCGCTCGCGTCGGCTCCTGGGAATGGGATCTGCCGTGCTCACGGACGTCGTGGAGCCACGAGATGGCGCGCCTCTACGGCTACGACCAAAGCCAGTCGCCGCTCGTCTCAGACTTGGTCGCTCGCGTCCACCCGGAGGATCGTGATCGCGTCTGGCGCTCGATCGAGGAGGCCAAGGCGGGGACCTCGAACGAGGCTGAGTACAGGATCGTCCTGCCCGACGGCGAGATCCGGCAGATGCACGGCCGCCACCAGACGCGCTGTGATGACAGCGGCGAGGTGAGCCACATCTACGGCGCGGTACAGGACGTCACCGAATACCGGCATTACCAGGCCGAGCTCGAGCGCCTGGCGACCCACGACTCGCTGACCGGTCTGCCGAACCGGCGCACGTTCGAGGCGCAGATGACGAACGAGCTCGCGCGCTGCCGGCGCGACGGCAGCCACCTCAGCCTGGCGATGCTCGACATCGACTCGTTCAAGCGGATCAACGACACGTTCGGCCACCAAGCGGGGGACATGGTGCTCGAACTGGCGGGCGCGGAGCTGGCGCGGCAGGTGCGCAGCCACGAGCTGATCGCGCGGGTCGGGGGCGAGGAATTCGCCTGGATCCTGCCGGGCGCCGATGCGCTGGGCGCGCACCTGGCGGTCGAGCGGCTCCGCGCGGCGATCGCCGCAACGTCGTTCGGCGAGGTTGGTCAGGTGACGCTGTCGGCCGGGATCTGCACGCTCGAGCACGATATGGAGGCCGAGGAGCTGTACCGCTGTGCCGACATGGCCCTGCTCGCCGCCAAGGGCGAGGGCCGCAACCGCGTGGTCTTCTCGCGCGAGGCGTCGAAGCGGGTCGCCTACACGGCGCTCGCAACTCGCGACGAAGCCGCGGCCTGAGCCGGCTCCAGCGCCGGATGGCGGCCTGGCGCCGGCCGTTGGAGACGGCGGGGTCGCTCGGATGAGAACAGGATCCGCCCGATGCCCCGCAGGTCGGCGAGCGCGGTCGGGAGGACCGCGACGCGCGAGTCAGGGTCGTCGACCCAGTCGACCGGAACCTCGGCGATCCGCAGCCCGCGGCGCTGGGCGAGCATCAGCAGCTCGGTGTCGAAGAACCACGCCTCGTCTGCGACGTGCGGGAGCAGCTCCGCGGCGACGTCGGCCCGGATCGCCTTGAAGCCGCACTGCGCATCGCTGAAGCGTGCCCTGAGGGCGGCGCGCAGGAGCCGGTTGTAGGAGCGGGAGATGAGCTCGCGCTTGGCGCCGCGGGTGACGCGTGAGCCGGGTGCGAGCCGCGTCCCGATCGCGAGCTCCGAGTGTCCGGAGGCGATCGAGGCCAGCAGCGGCAGCAGCGCCCGCAGGTCGGTCGACAGGTCGACGTCCATATAGGCGAGGATCTCGGCGTCGCTCGCCGACCAGGCGGCGCGCAGCGCGCGGCCGCGGCCCTTCTGGTCGAGGTGCAAGACGTCGATGCTCGGCAGCCGCTCGGCCAGCTCATGGGCGATCTGGAGCGTGCGGTCGGTGCTGGCGTTGTCGGCGATCACGACGCGCCAGTCGAACGGCAGCCGGCCGTCACCGGATAGGAACGTCGTCAGCTTCGTGATCGAGCGGGCGAGGCCGGCCTCCTCGTTGAAGACGGGGATCACGATCTCGATCGTGGTGGTGTCGGAGCGGTGGGAGTGCATGTCCGCCAGCATCCGCCCGTGGCCAAAGCGATCGCTATGAACGAGCTAAGAGCAGCGTCGGAGTTCGAACGACTACGCTGGCGGGCGATGAACGACGACTTCCGTGTGCGGGTGAGGTTCGGCGAGCGCCGCCAGGCGGCAGTGCTCGGCGACCGGCTCGAGCGCGGCGAGCTCGAGCACGAGCTGGCGCGGGGCGCCGCCGATCGCGTCGTCGTATCGATCGACGACCGCGACGTGTTCCTCTACGCGGCCACGCGCGATCAGGCCGACGCGGCTGCGACCGCCGTCGCCGGGCTCGCGCAGCGCGAGGGCTGGGACGCGCACGTGGAGGTCCGCCGCTGGCACCCGGTTGCCGAGGACTGGGAGGACCCCGACACACCGCTGCCCGAGTCAGACACGCAGCTGGCGGCCGAGCAGGCGGAGCGGATCGCGCAGGAGCGGGCCGAGTCCGCCGCTTGGGGCTTCCCCGAGTACGAGGTGCGGTTGGAGCTGCGCTCGCACCGCGACACCGTGGCACTCGACGAGCAGCTCCGCGCCGAGGGGCTGCGGTCGCTGCGGCGCTGGCACTACCTGCTGATCGGCGCCGCCGACGAGCAGCAGGCGCAGGCGCTTGCGGACCGGCTCGGCGCCGAGGCGCCGCCCGGGACCACGGTCAGCGTCGAGGCGAGCCTCCGCGCGATCGCGCACGAGACCCCCGCAAACCCGTTCGCGGTGCTCGGCGGACTCGGCGGCTAAGGCGCGTCGACCTGGGCCAGGGGACTGGCTGGTCGATCCGCGCCACCGGCCGCTGCTGACGCTGTGGCTCGAGGCGTACGCGCTGTCGCTGACCGAGCCGGACGGCCCCTGGGCCGGATTCGCGGCGCAGACGGTGGAGGACTGGCTGTCGCTGCTCGCTGGTGGTCAAGCCGGTGACCGCAGCGATGCGAAGGCTCGCGTTACCGAACGCACGCTCGCGTTGTGCGTGCTGCGCGGGGCACTGATCGACCTGCTCGCAACGGGTGACAGCGAACGCACGGGCGCCGCCGTCGAGGCGTACCTGCACGCGCGTGGAGCTAGTCCACGGTGAAGACGATCTTGCCCTGCAGATCGCCGGCGAGCATCCGCTCGAACCCGGCGCGGGCGTCGGACAGCGGCAGCGTGCTGTCGATCTGCGGGCGCACGCCGCGGTCGACGCACAGCCTGATCAGGCGCTCGAGCTCGTCGCGCGTTCCCATCGTCGAGCCCACGATCGACAGCTGCAGGAAGAAGATCCGCGTCAGCTCGGCGGGGGACGCGTCGCCGGTCGTCGCGCCCGAGATGACGAGCACGCCACCTGGCTTGAGCGAGCGGATCGAGTGGCCCCAGGTGGCGGCGCCGGTCGTCTCCATGACCGCGTCGACCCGGTCGGACAGGCGCGCGCCCGGCTCGAACGCCCGGTCGGCTCCGAGCGCGAGCGCCGCGGCGCGCTTCTCCTTCGATCGGCTGGTGACCCACACGCGCACGCCGGTCGCCGACGCGAGCGTGATCAGTGCGGTCGCGACGCCACCGCTCGCGCCCTGCACGAGGATCGTCTGACCGGGCACGACGCGCCCGCGGGTGAACAGCATCCGGTAGGCCGTCAGCCACGCGGTCGGGAGGCACGCCGCCTGCTCGAAGCTCAGCTCCGCCGGCTTGGGCACGAGGTTGCGCGCCGGCACCGCGACGCGCTGGGCAAACGTCCCCTGATGGCGTTCGGACAGCAGCGAACGGCGCGGGTCGAACGTGTCGTCGCCGCGCCACTCCTCGCTGGTGATGACCGCGTGGACGATCACCTCCCGGCCCGACTCGTCGATGCCGGCGGCGTCGCAGCCGAGGATCATCGGCAGCGCCTCCTCCGCCAGCCCGACGCCGCGCAGCGACCACAGGTCGTGGTGGTTGAGCGACGCCGCCCTGACGCTGACCGTCGTCCAGCCGTCGGGGACGCTCGGCTCCGGGCGCTCACTCACCTCGAGCGCGCCGAGCGGGTTCTCGCGATCGATCCGGGCGGCGAAGGCGGCGAGCATCAGCGCGTGGGAGTGAGGCCTCGGACCCTCACCGGCGGCCGCTGACCGCCAGGGCTGGGCGCCCGTTGAGCTCGAGGTCGACCGCCGTCCCAGACGGGGCGAGCTCGGCGAGGCCGCCGTCGACCTGCGCCTCGATCACCGCGCCGCGCGGGAGCGCCGGGTCGTAGGGCGCGAGCAGCAGCCGCCTGACCCGGCAGCCGACCGCCTGCACGTACTGGGTCGCGTCGGCGAGCGGGATCACCGAGATCGGGTCGAGCTCGCAGGCGCCGACGGTCGCGACCGTCGGCGTCGTCGCGATCGCCTGCGCGACCGAGTAGGAGAGCGAGCCGAGCGCGCCGCCGGTCGCGCTCGTGAACGAATAGGTGCTGCCGTCGCCCGCGCACTGGTTCGACTCGATCGCGACCGACTCGGTCGCGATCGTACCGTCGGCGACCGCCGCGCTGGCGTCGTGGTACTGGATGCCGCACTGCGTCGTCGTGACCGCGTAGCGGAACGGGGCGCCGACGTCGATCGCGTTGAGCGTGTAGGCGCCGCCGACGCCGCTGCTCGCGCTCGGGAGCGCCGACACCGTCGCCGCGAACAGGCCGTTCAGCAGCTGGATTGGCTCCGACAGCCGCAGGCTGCGCGCGTGCTCGGTCGCGGCGATCCACACGCACGCGCGCACCAGCCTGCGCAGGCGCACGGTTATTCCGGGCAGTGTGACGGCGTAATCGCCGGCCTGTGCGCCCGCGAACGGCGACCCCGACTGGTGGGCGATCAGGTTCTGGGTGGTGTAGTAGGACGGGATCTCGAGCAGCGACTCGTGATCGCCGGCAGGCGTCGCGGCGCAGCGCCTGCTGCCGCGCTGCAGCGCGATGTAGGCGTTGTAGGCGGCCGCCCGCGCGGATCGCGGAGCGCCCGAGAACAGCGTCAGCCCGGTCGGCGTGCCGCTCTCCGGGAGCCACTGCGGCGGATTTCCGAGCGAGACGAGCAACTTCCCGCGCGCCAGCGGCAGCACAGGCGCGAACGCGGGCTGGGCGAGCGCCGCGCCGGCGTCCGCGAGGGCGACGCTCGCGGCCAGCGCCGAGATGACCACCGCCCCGACGAGCGCGCGCCTGCGCCTGACCGACCGCAGCATCGTTCTCAGGCTACCGCGAGCGGTGGTCATCGACGCCACCGCCCACCCGCACCCTGAACCGCTCGACCGTCGCGTTTCCGAGCGCGTCGGTTGCGACCACGCGCACGGTGTACAGACCCGGCCTCGCGTAGGTGTGCGAGACCTGCGCGCCAACGACCGTGGTGCCGTCCCCAAACGTCCACACCGGCGGGCGTACGGCCAGCGGCCACGGGTCGCCGACGGTGACGCTCATCACGGTGCTGCGATCCACCTGGGTGGTTCGCGGGACCGAGGCGGACAGGCGCAGCGGGCCACTTGTCTCGAACGCCGACGCGGTCAGCGAGCCGCCGGTGCTCCACAGCGCCGCGAAGTCGCCGGCGCTGTCGGCCAACGCCTGCGTGAGCGAGCCCGTGGGCGACAGCTTCGCCACGCGCCCGGGCGCGCTCGCCGCCGGCCGCCAGCCGATGCCGAACACGCCGCCCGCTCCCGACCAGGCCGCGTACGCGTTCCCGCCGATGAATCCGATCCCGCCCTGCCCGGCACCGCCGCCCGGCAGACAGCGGCTCGAAGTGAACCCGCCGCCGATCGGCGCGCGGGAGAGGAACGCGCACCCGGCGTCGGCCGACAGGACGTAGGCCTGGCGCGCGGGCGCGATCGCGTACGGCGCGGCAGCCGGCGAGATCGCCGCCGCCACCGGCGGCTGGCCCGGCGCCACCACGACGGATCCTGACCAGCGCTCGCCGGCCTGATCACGGATGACCGCCTCCGTTCCCGTGGGGCCCGAGTAGGCGACCACGGCGCTGCCATCGGGGCCAACCCCAAGCACCGTCGTCGAGCCGACGGCATCAGTGGCGACGATCTGCATCGTCGACAGCCCGCCCGTCGCGGCGATCACGTCGCTGCCGCTGATGAACGACAAGGTCAGCGCGCCCGCTTCGTCATAGCCGAGCGCGAGCCCGGTGTCCGGCGGCTGCCCAGCGGTCGCCGGCGTCGCGAACGCGTCGTCGGGGCGAAACGTGCTGAGGCTGAAGCCGCCGCCCGCGGCCGTGACTCCAGCGGCAGCCGAGTCCGTCGGCGAGATCGCCGTGACGAGCGTCCCATCCTGGTGGGCGACCGTCACGGGCTCGTCCCAGCCGGCGCGGTGCGCCGGCCGGTAGGCGGCGAACGTCGACAGGTCCGGGCCGACCCACTCGAGCACCGCCGCGCCGTCGGGCGACACCGCGAGGCTCGGGGGAGTACCCGACGACGCGATCGAGAGCTGCTGCACGTATCCGCGCCCCGGCGCGATCGTGCCCGCATGCAGCACCCCGCCGGTGTCCAGGTAGGCGACCGTCGCGACGTCGCCGTCGGCGAATTCGACCCGCGCCGAGCTCGCGATCGCGCCCGCCGGCAGCGGATACTGGGACGCGGGCGTCCACGCGGGCGACGCCCGGGCCGCCGGGGCCAGCCAGCCAGCGGCCCCGGCGGACAGCACCGCCAGCAACGAGCAACGCACCCGCCTCACGGGTCGCAGACTATCCCGCCGCGAGCCGGTCGATCGCCCAGCGCGCGCCCGCGAGGATCCGCGGGCGATCGAACCGCGCCGGGTCGAGCAGCATCAGTCTCGCCCAGTGGACCGCGAGCACCTGGATCGAGGTGGCCAGCATTGGCGGGTCGGGCGAGGTGAGCGCTCCACCGGGCGCGAGCAGCTCGGTCAGCCGCGCGACCACCGTTGCGCGGGTCTGCTCGATCCCGGTGCGCAGGAAGGTCGGAGCGCCCTCGGGCGGCATCAGCATCAGCCGCCAGGTGACCGGATCGCTCGCGACCGCGTCGAGGAAGGCGCCGAGCGTCTCGATCAACACCTCGGTCACAGGCGTGCCGGCACCCGGCTGGCCCGACGCCTCACGCGCCGGCAGCGCGGCCTCGACCTGCGCAATCGCCCGCCGGCCCTCGCGCTCGAGGAGCGCACCGAGCAGGCCCGCGAGGTCGCTGAAGTGCTCGTAGACGATCGGTCGGCTGATTCCCGCCGCGCGCGCGACACGGTCGATCGAGACGGCATGGAAGCCGGCCTCGTCGACGATCTCGCGGGTCACGTCGAGCAGCTGCTCGCGGCGCTGCAGGCGCGGTAGCCGCGCCGGAGGGGCAAGTCGGGCCATGCGGTCAGGTCAGGAGGCTGTAAACCAGGGTTACGAGACTGTAAGTTACTGACGCCCGTGACCGACTTCCGCGACAAGGTTTGCGTCGTCACCGGGGCGGGTGCGGGGATCGGCAGGGCACTCGGGCTGGCGCTGGCCGCGCGCGGCGCGCGGCTCGCGATCTCCGACATCGATCCTGGCACGGTCGCCCAGACGGCCGGGGCCGCCGCCGCTCGCGGGGCCGAGGTCGAGCACTACGCGCTCGACGTGTCCGACCGCGACGCCGTCTCCGATCACGCCGCCGCCGTCGCCGAGCGGTTCGGCGCCGTCGACCTGCTGATCAACAACGCGGGCGTGGCGGCCGAGGGCGCCGTCGGCGAAATGGGCATCGACGACTTCGAGTGGGTGATGGCCGTCAACTTCTGGGGCGTCGTGTACGGCTGCAGGGCGTTCCTGCCGCAGCTGATCGAGTCGGGCGACGGCCACATCGTCAACATCTCGAGCATCCTCGGGATCATCGCGGTGCCCGACCTCGCCGCCTACAGCGCCTCGAAGTTCGCGGTCCGCGGGTTCAGCGAGGCGCTCGCGGGGGAGCTGATGGTCGCGGGCGCGCCGGTGCGCCTCAGCTGCGTGCACCCGGGCGGGATCAAGACCGACATCGCGCGCTCTGCCCGCAGCCCGGGGCGCACGCCCGACGAGCTCGCAGCCGAGTTCGAGCTGGTCGCCCA
>Ga0302235_10001279_pt1 | contig 18906 bp, 19 predicted proteins | sample II_Palsa_N3_3_FD_193577 | JGI IMG/M metagenome (GOLD analysis project Ga0302235, IMG submission 193577) | Peat permafrost microbial communities from Stordalen Mire near Abisko, Sweden - II_Palsa_N3_3 | ecosystem: Environmental > Terrestrial > Soil > Palsa > Peat permafrost | place: Sweden... | reverse complement strand
CAAGTGCTCGGCTTCGTACGGAAGAGGCAACTCGATGGCAAGTGAAACCCCCCTTAGCGACGTCAGATTTCTCACCGTTGCCGAAGTGGCCTTGATCATGCGCGTGTCAAAGATGACCGTGTATCGCTTGGTGCACTCCGGTGAACTAGAGGCGATCCGGGTAGGTCGTTCCTTCCGGGTGCCGGAGGCAGCCGTCAATCAGTATCTGCGAGCTGCTTTCGTCGGCACCGGTTGAGCTAGCCCAGGATTAGGACGGCTCAACCCAGGCCGGATCCCTGTGCGCCAGGGGTCCGGCCGCACGGGGCGTGCGGTAGCTGTGGTAGCCGCGCGCCCTAGCACCCCGTATCGGGGGTACTCTCTAACGTTGGGTGTGTGTCCAACCGCCCCTACCGGGCGAGCGCGTTGGCGTGCCCGTCACCGCAGTGCCAAGGAAGGGTGGTCTTATGGGGTCTGTCATCAAGAAGCGCCGCAAGCGCATGGCCAAGAAGAAGCACCGCAAGCTGCTCAAGAAGACGCGCATCCAGCGCCGCAACAAGAAGTAACGACTCCCTGCGTCATGGTCCCGGTCAGGCCGGGTGTCATGCACCATAGGGTTTAATGTCTCTTCCTGTCCTGATCGGGTTCGCGGGCGTGCTAGTCGCGGCCGTCGCCACGGGTGTGCTCGCCGGGCGGTGCTTTCACCAGCCGCGGATCTACCTGCTCCTGTGGACCGCCGCGACCTTCGGCCTGGCGGTAGCGCTCGCCGCGCAGAGCATGGGTTTCGCCAGTGGCTTCGGCCTGGCGACATTCCGGGCGGTCCAGCTGCCGACCCAGCTGTTCGCGCCGTTGTGGCTGGCCTGGGGGCTGGTCGAGCTGGTCGCCTGGAGCGAGGCCGCCAGGTTCGGCATGAGGCTGATTTCCAGCGCCCTGACCGTTATCGCTTCGGTGATCCTGGCGACCGACCCGCTCACCGCGCAGCCGTTCAGCAAGTCCTGGCCGTCCGTCAGCGCGCACTTCCAGCCGATTTCGCACTACGCGCTGGACGTGGAGCAGGTCGTAGCGGCCGTCGCCGTGCTGGCGAGCGTGGCCCTCGCCGTGGCGCGGGCCAGGAAAGATCCGCGAAGCCTGGCTGAGTTGACGGGGATCTTCCCGGTCGGGCTGGCCGTGCTGGCGGCCATGGGGCTGCGCCTGGCCTGGCCGGACCGGTCCGCTTATCCGCTGCTCAGCATGCTGGCGGCGGCGCTTATCTGGTTCGGCGTGACCAGGATCCAGCATGCGCCTCGCCAGGAAGTCCGGGAACCCCAGGCCGGCCGGGGCCGCGGATCCGGTGCGGCAGAGGGCCTGCGGGATGTTCAGGTTGTTCGGGGTGGAGCCGACGACGTGTCGGCTGGCCAGTACGCGACCTACGGCCATCGGTGGCCCCACCCGCCGCGACGCATGCCGATGGCTGCCCCTGCGCCTCTGGCTGCGTCCCCCGGCCCCAGGACCGGCGGCTCTGGGACCGGCGGCTCTGGGACCGGCGGCTCTGGGACCGGCGACTCTGGGACAGCGGCGATGGCCGGAGCGGACGCCGAACCCGGCACCCAGGCGAGGGCGGCGGGAGCACCGGCGGCCGCGCCCGCCAAGCCGTACGGCCGGATCCTGATCTTCACTCTGCTTGAGGACCGGGTCGCCGATTTCGACTGGCTCGCCGAGCAGGCGGCGGAGCAGGTCAGGACCGGTGAGCCCGGCACCCTGGTGTACGTCATTCACCTTGTGCCGAACGCGCCGCTGCAGCGGATCTTCTATGAGGTCTACCGGGACCCCGCCGCATTCGACAGCCATGAGAGCCAGCCGTATATGCAGCGTTTCGTGGCGGACAGGAGATCGTATGTGCTCGCGACCAACGTCATCGAACTAAGGCTTAAGTACGCGAAGATCGCGCCGCTCCCGGGCCCGCCCCGGGGGGCTGCGGGCGCTCCGGGCGCTCCGGCGGCACCGCGGCTCCAGCCCTTGCCGCCGCCCGGGTCCCAGCGGCCGGACCGGCCCAGCCAGCTGCCGCCGGCCGGCCGACGGTACGGGGGTACCTAGCGTGTCCCCTCGGATCACGCTGCTGGCCAAGCCGGGCTGCCACCTGTGCGACGACGCCCGGGCCGTGATCGAGCGGGTGGCCGCCGACCTGGGCGTCGGCTGGGAGGAGCGCGACATCACCACCTCGCCCGAGGACACGCGGGACTACTGGGACAAGATCCCCGTGACGTTCGTCGACGGGGTGCAGATCGATTTCTGGCGGGTGAGTGAGGCCCGGTTGCGGTCGGCGCTCCGCTAGCCGTGGAACTTCGGGCTAGCCGGGGAACTTCGGGCTAGCCGGGAACCAGGGCACACCCAGGTCCGTTCAGCTAACGGCGACTTTGTGAATCCATGCACAAAGGCGTACCTTTAGGAAGACGTCGGCTGACGCGGGTTCATACCGCCGCCTTGATTCCAACCCTGAGGAGCCCAACCCCAGGAGCCCAACCCCAGGAGCGCTGCCGCGATGCACAACAACGCTATGCCGTCTGGGTCCAACGGCCAGGTGGCAGCCCGTGATCTGGCCGAGGCCAACGGTCGGCCTGACGGTATACCTGAAGCTACCGTGGCGCGGTTGCCTGTCTACCTGCGCGCGCTTTACGGCCTGGCTGAGCGAGGCGTCAGCACGGTCGCCAGCGAAGCGCTCGCGGCCGCGGCGGGGGTGAACTCGGCGAAGCTGCGCAAGGACCTCTCCCACCTCGGCTCCTACGGGATCAGGGGAGTCGGGTATGACGTCGACTACCTCGTCTACCAGGTGTCGAGGACGCTCGGCCTGACTCAGGACTGGCCGGTGGTCATCGTCGGCGCCGGCAATCTGGGCCGCGCCCTGGCTAATTACGGCGGTTTCGTCTCCCGCGGCTTCACCATCTCGGCCATGCTGGACTGCGATCCCACTATCGTGGGCAGCAGGATCGCGAGGCTGACCGTCCGCCACGTCGATGAGCTTGAGGGCGTAGTGCTCAGGCACAAGGTGTCGATCGGCGTGATCGCCACTCCGGCCGGCTCCGCGCAGGCTGTCTGCGACCGGCTGGTCGCGGCGGGTGTGACCAGCATCCTCAACTTCGCTCCGCTTGTGCTCAGCGTGCCGGAAGGGGTGGACGTGCGGAAGGTCGACCTGTCGATCGAGCTGCAGATCCTCGCTTTTCACGCGCAGCGCCGGTCCGAGTCCCGGTCGGCGGATCGGGCGGGGGGCCAGGTCCGCGGCGCACGCCCAGCGGCGGTCAACGGGCGACCGAGGCCCGCGGCCCAAGAACTCGCGGCCCAGGGCTAAGGCGGTGGACATGTGAGCGTGCTGGTAGTCGGCCTCAGCCACAAGAGCGCGCCGGTGGCGATCTTGGAGCGAGCCGCCGTGAGCGGCGACTCGCTCGGCAAGCTGCTCCACGACGTGGCCCAGGCGGAGCCCGTGGCCGAGGTGTTCGTCGTCTCCACCTGCAACCGGGTCGAGGTCTACGCCGATGTAGACCGCTTCCACGCTGCCGTGACGGCAATCTGCGAGCTGCTCGGCCGGCACTGCGGAGTCGCGGCCCAGGAGCTCACCGGGTATCTCTACGTGCATTACGAGGATCGTGCCATCAGCCACCTGATGGGCGTGGCCTGCGGGCTCGACTCGATGGTGGTCGGCGAGGGTCAGATACTCGGCCAGGTCCGCTCGGCGCTCAAGTTCGCCGGAGAACAAGGAACCGTGGGCCGCGTTCTGTCCGAGCTTGGCCGGCTGGCCCTGCGGGCGGGCAAGCGGTCCAGGACCGAGACCGGGATCGACCGGGCTGGCCTCAGCCTGCTCACGGTGGCGATCGAGCTCGCCGCTCAGTCGGCTGCGGGCAGTTCCGGCGCTGGGGCGCTCGCGGGCCGCGATGTGCTCATCGTCGGCGCTGGTTCGATGAGCGCGCTCGCGGCGGCGACCGCCATCAGGAGCGGCGCGACGAGCATCGTGGTGGCCAACCGGACGCGGAGCCACGCGGAGCGTCTGGCCGCGGATGTGAGCGCTATCACGGCCGGGCTCACCGACCTGCCCGCCGCTATGGGCGCCGCGGATGTGGTCATTTCCTGTACCGGTGCGGCCGGGCAGGTCATCACCCGTGACATGGTGTCCGTGGCGGTCTCGGCCAGGACGCTGGCCGGCCGGCCGGGACCGCTCGTCGTCTTGGACCTCGCGATGCCGCGTGACGTGGACCCCGCCGCCGATGGCCTGCCGGGCGTGGTGCTGATCGGCATGGACCTGCTCAGCGACCACGGGACCGCGGCCACCGACGAGGACGTCCTCGCCGTGCGCGCGATCATCGAGGCCGAACTCGCCGCCTACCACTCGGCGATAGATGCCGCCCGGGTCGCCCCGACGGTGGTCGCCCTCCGGGCCAAGGCCGCCAAGGTGGTCGAGGCCGAGCTGGCCAGGCTGGAGGGCCGGCTGAACTCCGACGGCTTGAGCGGTCACGCTCTGGATGAGATAGCCCAGACGGTGCGCCGAGTGGTAGACAAGCTATTGCACGCGCCAACGGTACGGGTGAAGGAACTCGCGGGCTCGCCTGGGGGCGAGGAGTACGCCGCGGCGCTGCGAGTTCTCTTCGATCTCGATCCGCGCGCAGTCGAGGCGGTTACCCGCGCCGCCACCGAGCAGGAGGTGCGCTCGTGAGTGGCAGTCCACGCGAGCACGGCCGTGCGGCAAGGAGGGTGCGCGGATGAAAGAGCGGATGCAAGAACAGACGCTAAGGCTCGGCAGCCGCAGGAGTCCGATGGCCATCGCGCAGTCCCGCCAGGTGGCCGACATGATCACCAAGCGGACCGGCAGGCCCGTCGAGATCGTCGGGGTCACGACGCTGGGCGACGTCAGCCGGGCGCAGCTGACCCAGATCGGCGGGACCGGCGTCTTCGTCAGCGCGCTGCGTGAAGCGCTGCTCGGCGGCGAGGTGGACCTGGCCGTGCATTCGCTGAAGGACCTGCCCACCGGTCCCGCGGCGGGCATCGTGCTGGCCGCGGTACCGCCGCGGGATGATCCCAGGGACGTGCTCATCGCGCGGGACGGCGCCAAACTGGCCGATCTCCCGGCCGGGGCCAGCATCGGCACCGGCTCGCCGCGGCGGGCCGCGCAACTGCTTGGCCTCCGGGCTGACCTGCGGTGCGTGCCGATCCGCGGGAACGCCAACACCCGGCTGGGCAAGGTGGAAGAGGGCGAGCTCGACGGAGTCGTGCTGGCCCTGGCCGGCCTGGCCAGGATCGGCTGCGTCAGCGCCGTCACCCAGGTCTTCGAGCCGGAGGAGATGCTGCCGGCCCCCGGCCAGGGAGCGCTGGCGATCGAATGCCGGAGCGGCGAGCCCGGGCTCGCCGCACTGCTTGAGGCCGTGACCGACCACGCGAGCATGGCCGCCGTCACCGCCGAGCGCAGCCTGCTCGAGGCGCTCGAGGCCGGCTGCAGCGCGCCGGTAGGCGCTTACGCGGCCGGATTCGAACAGCTTCGGATGCAGGCCGCCGTGATGTGCACCGACGGGAGCCGTGTGCTGCGCGTACACGGCGTCGCCCCAGGTGCTGACGCCAGCCAGCTCGGCCGTGACCTCGCAGCGGAGCTGCTTGCGTCGGGGGCGAGAGATCTCATCAGCGTGCCGCAGGCACCGACGAGCGTCGGGAATGATGTGCAGTGAGCGTTAGTCAAGGTTCTCTGGGCCAAGGCTCTCCGGGCCACGATATGGAGCAGCGGGAAGCAGGCTGGGTCGCCCTGATCGGGGCGGGCCCCGGCGACGAAGGGCTGCTGACGGTGCGCGCGGCCGAGCTGCTCGGGCAGGCCAGCGTGGTCATCGCCGGGGCGGACCTGGCGGCCATCGCCCGGCGCTACCTGGGCCAGGACGCTACCCTGGCTGATCCCGCCGACGGGCCCACGGCCCGGCTGCTCGTGCAGACGGCGAAGAGCGGCCAGCTCGCGGTCCGGCTGTTCAACGGCGATCCGCTGTTGAGCGGCGCGGCCCAGGACGCGACGGCGTGCGCCAAGGCCGGAGTCAGGTTCGAGATCGTGCCCGGCGTGCCCGCGGCCACCGCGGTCCCCGCCTACGCGGGCATTCCGCTGGCCAGCGACCGGTCCGGCGAGCTGCGGGTGATCCACGCCGCCGAGGTCAGCCAGGTGGCGTACAGTCCGGCCACGCTGGTCGTGATCGGCGCCGACGCGGGGCCTGCCGAGCTGGGCAAGATGCTGATCGCCGCGGGCTGGCCGGAAGCGACCAAATTCGCCATCACCTGGGACGGCACGACCAGCGCCCAGCAGACGGTGGTCACCACGCTGGGCCGTATCGGGCCCGACCTCAAGGCCGCGGGCGTGTCCCTGGCCAACACCAGGGGCTCGGCCATCGCGGTCGTGGGTGACGCGGTGGCGGCCCGGGACCGGCTGTCGTGGTTCGAGACCAAGCCACTGTTCGGCTGGCGGGTCCTGGTGCCGCGGACCAAGGAACAGGCGGCCGTGGTGTCGGAGCGCCTGCGGGAGTACGGCGCCGTGCCCGAAGAGGTGCCGACGATCGCGGTGGAGCCGCCGCGGACGCCGCAGCAGATGGAGCGCGCGGTCAAGGGGCTGGTCACCGGCCGGTACCAGTGGGTGGCTTTCACCTCGGCGAACGCGGTCCGCGCGGTGCGGGAACGGTTCGAGGAGTACGGCCTGGACGCCAGGGCGTTCGCCGGCGTGAAGGTGGCCGCCGTCGGCGAGCAGACCGCCGCGTCGCTGCTCGAGTTCGGCATCCGGCCGGACCTGGTCCCCGAGGGCGACCAGTCGGCCGAGGGTCTGGCCGCGGTCTGGCCGCCCTACGATGACCTGCTCGACCCGATCAACCGGGTGCTGCTGCCGCGCGCCGACATCGCCACCGAGACGTTGCTGGCGCGGCTGCTTGACCTCGGCTGGGAGGCCGAGGACGTGACCGCGTACCGGACCGTCCGTGCCGCACCACCGCCCGCGCCGATCCGCGAGGCGATCAAGGGCGGCGGCTTCGACGCGGTCCTGTTCACCTCGTCTTCGACCGTGCGGAACCTAGTCGGCATCGCGGGCAAGCCGCACGCGGTCACCGTGATCGGCGTCATCGGGCCGCAGACCGCCAAGACCGCGGCCGAGTTCGGGCTGCGGGTGGATGTGACGGCGCCGACGCCGTCGATGGCGGCCCTAGTCGACGCGATGGCCGAGTACGGGGCGGCGCTGCGGGACGCGGCGGCCGACGCGGGAGAACCTGTCCGCCGGCCGAGCGAGCGCCGTCGCGGCGCCCGCCGCCGGCTGCGCTAGGGGGTTATCGAAATGAACGCTGGCTATCCCGTCGTGCGCCCCCGGCGGCTGCGCCGGACACCGGCCCTGCGGGCTCTGGTGGCCGAGACTTCGCTGCGCCCGGGCGAGCTGGTGCTGCCGGTGTTCGTCAAGGAAGGGATCGGCGAGCCGCATCCGGTCAGCTCGATGCCGGGCGTCGTCCAGCACACCAGGGATAGCCTGCGGAAGGCGGCCGCGGAAGCGGCCGCCGCGGGTGTGGGCGGGCTGATGGTGTTCGGCATTCCTTCGCTTAAGGACGGTCGCGGATCGGCCGCCGACGACCCGGCGGGCATCTCTCAGCTCGCCCTCGCCGACCTGCGCGCGGAGATCGGCGATGGCTGCGTCATCATGGCCGACCTGTGTCTGTGCGAGTACACCGACCACGGTCATTGCGGGCTGCTCACCGAGTCGGGCGACGTCGCCAACGATGCCACCGTCGGGCGGTACGCCTCGATCGCCGTGGCCCAGGCACGGGCCGGCGCGCACATGGTCGCGCCGAGCGGGATGATGGACGGCCAGGTGGGGGCGATCAGGGCCGCGCTCGATGACGCGGGTCACGACGACGTCGGGGTGTGCGCTTACTCGGCCAAGTACGCGTCCGCCTTCTACGGCCCGTTCCGCGAGGCCGCCGAGGGCGCGCCGGCGTTCGGTGACCGCGCGAGTCACCAGCAGGACCCGGCCAACGTGGTCGAGGCGCTGCGGGAGGTGGCGCTTGACATCGACGAGGGCGCCGACATGGTGATGGTCAAGCCGGCCCTGGCCTACCTCGACGTCATCAGGCGCGTCGCGGACTCGGTGCCGCTGCCGGTCGCCGCGTACCAGGTCAGCGGCGAGTTCGCGATGGTCGAGGCGGCGGCGGCCAATGGCTGGCTGGACCGGGACCGGGCGATCATGGAGACGCTGACCGCGATCCGCCGGGCCGGCGCAGGCGTCATCTTGACCTACTGGGCGGCCGAGGTGGCGCGCCGGCTGAAACCCCTATAAACCGCTGGTTACGCCGGTGCTGTTGCCCAAAATGTGACCGTATCGGCCGGCCCGCCCGGTCAACGGGCCGAACGGCCTGTGGTTCGTGCCCTACGATAGGTAACAATCCAACGCAGGGGAGTGGCAGAATTTTATGGTCGACGTGGTGCGGCGCCGTGGGCTTGGCGGCCGCGGCCGGGCGGCAGAACGTCACCAGCCGCTCGGCGCGGTGGCGGTGCAGTACGCGTCCATGGGCTGGCCGGTGTGCGCCGGCGCGCATCCTTTCCGCGGCACCCGGGGGTCGATGGAGCCGGGCCGCGCGTGCTCGTGCGACCGGGTCGGATGCCCCGCACCCGGGGCCCATCCGGTGTCGCCGACCTGGCAGATGCAGGCGACCGTCGATGAGAATGTGATTGCGACCTGGTGGGAAACCCGGCCCGAGGCGAATGTCATACTCGTCACCGGCCGGGTTTTTGATGTGCTCGACGTCCCGGCCGCGGCCGGGACGTCGGCCCTGGAGCGGATGACGGCGGCCGGGGTGGCCGTCGGCCCGGTGGCGGCGCTCGGCCAGGACAGGATGATGTTCTTCGTGGTGACCAGGGGCTCGCCCACCGACGAAGACGAGTGGTGGTCGTGCGGTCTTGACTGCGAGCCGGAAAGCGTCGTGGCAGGCCTGCGGTGGCACTGCCGGGATAGCTACGTGCTCGCCCCGCCATCGAGTTACGCGGCCGGCCTGGGCTCGCGCTGGCTCCGCTCGCCGGCCGAGCATCCGCTGCCTGACGCGCTGCGGCTGCTCGAGTACATCGTCGACGCATGCGAGGCTTCGTGACCGGCCCGGGTTTGAGCGGCCGCAGCGAGTCCCTGTTCGCCCGCGCGCGCGAGGTCACGCCGGGCGGCGTGAACTCGCCGGTGCGCGCGTTCGGCGCGGTCGGCGGGGTGCCCCGGTTCATGGTCCGCGGGTCGGGACCCTACCTGACCGATGCGGACGGGCGCGAGTACGTCGACCTGGTGTGCTCGTGGGGACCGATGATCCTCGGGCACGCGCACCCGTCGGTCCTAGCCGCCGTCTCCGCCGCGCTGGCCGATGGCACGTCGTTCGGTACGGCCACGCCCGGTGAAGTGGAGCTGGCTGAGGAGATCGTCGCGCGCACCCCGGTGGAGCAGGTCCGCCTGGTCAATTCGGGTACCGAGGCGACGATGTCCGCCGTGCGGCTGGCCCGCGGCTTCACCGGTCGCTCGCTGGTGGTCAAGTTCGCCGGCTGTTATCACGGGCACGTGGACGCCTTGCTCGCGGCCGCGGGTTCCGGCGTGGCGACGTTCGGGCTGCCGGACTCACCTGGCGTCACCGGCGCCGCCGCCGCGGACACCATCGTGCTGCCTTACAACGACATCGGCGCCGTGGCATCGGTGTTCGCCGACCGCGGTTCGCAGATCGCGTGCGTGATCACGGAGGGCTGCCCGGCGAACATGGGCATTGTCCCGCCCGCCGCCGGGTTCAACGCCTCGCTGGCCTCGTTGTGCCGGTCGGCCGGCGCCCTGCTGATCATGGACGAGGTGCTGACCGGTTTCCGGGTGACCTCCTCAGGCTGGTACGGCGTCGACGGCGTAGCGGGTGACCTGGTGACGTTCGGCAAGGTGATGGGCGGCGGGCTGCCGTGCGCGGCCTTCGGCGGGCGCGCTGACATCATGTCGCGGCTCGCGCCGGCCGGGCCGGTCTACCAGGCGGGCACGCTGTCGGGTAACCCGCTCGCGACCGCGGCCGGCCTGGCGACCCTGCGCGGCTGCACCCCGGAGGTCTATGCGCGGGTCGATGCCGCCGCCAGCGCCGTGGCCAAGCTCGCGGCCTCCGCGCTGAGCTCGGCGGGAGTGCCGTTCTGGCTGTCCGAGGCGGGCAACCTGTTCTCCGTGTTCCTGGGCCGGACCGAACCGGTGCGTTCGTTCGCCGACGCGAAGCAGCAGTCGGCCGCCGCCTACGCCGCGTTCTTCCACGCCATGCTGGACGGCGGCGTCTACCTGCCGCCGTCCCCCTACGAGGCCTGGTTCGTCTCGGCGGCGCACGACGATACCGCGGTGTCGCGCATCGCCGAGGCCCTGCCCGCCGCCGCCCAGACCGCCGCCGCCGCGCTAGGCGTCTGACCCGCCCGCCGGTACCCGGCCCGTCGGTTGTTACTTTAGGTGTAGTATCGGCTACACTTAGTAGCAGGTGAGGAGGGCGGCATCTCGGTTGGGCGCGATACTGGTCGTTGACGACGAACCGGCCCATCGGTTCCTGCTCCGGCGGATCTTCGAGAGGGCTGGGCATGAGGTTGTCGATGCTGGTGATGGTGCCGCCGCGCTGCGGGCGGTGGCCGAGTCGCCGCCCGACCTGGTGGTGACCGACATGATGATGCCGGTCATGAATGGTGCTGAGCTCATCCGGCGGCTGCGATCCGAGCCCGCCACCGCGGGCATTCCGATTCTGGCGGCGAGCAGTGATCCCCATCTTGCCGACGGCGCGGATGCGGTCGTCCCCAAGCCGTACGCGTGGCGTCACCTCCTTAAAGTTGCCGATGCCTTGCTGAAAGATGCCGTGCTGAAAGATGCCGTGCTGAAAGATGCCGTGCTGAAAGATGCCGTGCTGAAAGATGCCGCGTTGAAGGATGAAGGTGGTCCGCGGTGAAGCGGATAAGTACCGGCGTCGCCGGGCTGGACGTGGTGCTCGATGGCGGGCGGGAGCCGGGCGCGGTCGTGGTGCTGGCTGGTGCGCCAGGCACCGGCAAGACGATCCTGGCCCATCAGGTGTGCTTCGCGGCGGGGACCGCCGAGCACAAGGCCGTCTACTACACGACCGTGTCTGAGCCGCATACCAAGCTCGTCCGGCACCTGGAGTCGTTCACCTTCTTCGATGCCGCGTCCCTGGGCTCCCGGGTCGAGCACATCCACCTGGGTGACTTCCTGCGGCCCGGCCGCCCGGATGGGCTTGAGCCGATGGTCGCGGAGATCGTGCGGAAAACGCTGGAGGACGAGCCGGCCGTCGTGGTGATCGACAGCGCCAAGATGCTGAGCGACTTCGCCAGCGAGCGCCAACTGCGCGGCGCCTTCTACGACCTGAGCGCCAGCTTCGCGGAAACCGACGCGATCCTGCTGCTCGTGGGTGAGTACACCCCGCGTGATCTGGACAGCGGTATCGAGTTCTCCCTGGCTGACGGCATCATTCAGCTCGAATACCAGATCCGCGAGCCCATCGACCGGCGGTCACTGCGGGTCGTGAAGATGCGCGGCGGGAGCCACCTGCCCGGAAGGCACACCTTCCAGATCGGTCCGGCCGGCATCCACGTCTTCCCCCGGATAGAGACCCTCGCCCTGGAGGCAGTTCCGCCGTTGGCCGGCCCGCTGCACAGCGGGATCCCTGGCCTGGACAAACTGATGCCTAACGGGATGAGGCGAGGCGACGCCACTCTTGTCATGGGGCCTTCTGGCGTCGGCAAGACGACCCTGGGGATGGGCTGGATCGCCCGGGGACTGGAAGAGGGCGAACACTGCCTGTTCGTCACCTTCCAGGATACCGCCGACCATCTTATTGAGATGGGCACCGCCTTCGGATGGGACCTCGCGGCCGCTCAGGCCTCCGGGCAGCTGGTGATCTCTTACGTCTCGATGGGCGACCTTGACCTGGACGTGCTGGCGAACGCCATACGTGCCAACCTGGCCGAGCACCGGGTTAGCCGCGTCGCCGTGGACAGCCTGGCCGAACTGGTCCTCGCCGACCGTGAATGGGTCCGCTTCCCCGCTTACATGCGCAGTCTGGTCGGGCTCGTCCGCGCGGCTGACGTCTCCTTGCTGGCCACCAGCGAGTCGACCGGAAGCGGGATTACCGCCCAGTCGCTGGAAGGCCTCATGTTCTTGTTCGACAACGTCATCGACCTGCGGTACATCGAGCAGCAGTCCACGCTCGGCCGCGCGATCAACGTCGTCAAGATGCGGAACAGCCCGCACAAGATGACCCTGAACAGCGCCGCCATCACCGGCAAAGGCCTGGTCGTCGGGGACAAGCTCGAAGGAGTAAGCGGGCGGCTCGGCTGGAGCGCGCTGCGAGCACAGGATCCGTCGTATCCCGCCAGCCTCAGCGCCACCGTCCCCGCGCCCGCCAGCCGTTCCTGAATATCTCCCCGGATACCGCCCGCTGCGTTTCCCCACCGTCATCGTGCGGTACAACCCGGCTACGGCGGGACAACGGGAGGTAACGGCCCATGGCCATGCGGAGCGTCATCAGCACCCTGAACCACGACGGGACGGAGGTCATGGGACCGGGGATCCTCATGTACCACTATCCAGGGAACGACATCGTGAACGGCAGCCTGCTGACCGTGGAGAGCAACCACTTCTGCGTGCTGAAGTCGCGCGGGGCCGTCCTGAACGTCTACGAGACCGGCCAGTACCCGGTGGAGACGCCGCAGCGTCCGCTGCTCGGCAATTTCCAGCAGGCCTTCTACGGCGGCCAGTCGCCGTGGCAGTACGAGGCGCTGTTCGTATCCAGGGCCAAGAGCGTGGCCAAGGCGAAGGGCGTCGCGCTCTCCCGCGAGCTGGCCGAGCTGGTCTACGACGTGGACTACTACGTCCACATCGACACCCCGCAGGACGCGGTCAAGCTGGTCACCCACATGCCGTACGCCGGGCACGTGCTCACCACGGAGGCGCTGAACAACTACGTCGGGCCGGTGATCGAGCAGGCGGTCAACCAGCTGGTTCAGATCACGCCGCTGGAGCAGGTGAACGAGAAGATCCACGAGATCACCGAGCTGGTGCGCGGGCACGTGCAGGACTTCCTGTCCGCCTACGGGGTCATGCTCAACGACGTCAAGGTCCTGATCAGGCCGCGGGACGAGCGCATGCGCGAGCTGATCTCACTCCGCGCGTTCGGCCTGTCCGAGCTGGACGCGGTGCGCTACTACGTGGCGATGAAGATGGCCGAGCACGGCCTGCTGACCGCGCCGAACATGGCGGTGGGCGAGCCCTTCAACGTCGGGCTCACCGCGGCCACCCTGACCGGGGCGGCCGCGCCCTGGGCCGGGCCGCTGCCCGGCCCGCTGCCCGGCATGCCGTCAGCCGACGGCGTGGCCGGCGTCCCCGGCGGCCACGGGCAGGTTCGGCCGGCGTCGCCGTGACCGAACCGGTCGCCGGCAGGCTGCGCAGCCTGCTCGGATCCGATGTGTACACGGTGAAGGGCAGGCTCCGCTCGGATGACCTGCTGGTCCGCGAGCGGGTAAGGCGCGGGCTCGGTGAGGCCTCGGCCCGGCTGCGTCAGCTGGCGAGCGAATGGCGCGCGGCCCGGGTGCCCCCGTCCACCCGCGAGCAGCCGTTCCCGCCCGCCGAGGTGATGGAACCCATCCGGCGGGCCGAGCGGCTCGGCCGCGCCATCGAGGATGTGTCGACGGCGGTGGGCGGCCTTCCGGTGATGAGCCAGGACCGCGTGTGGGACCGGGTGCGCAAGGTCGGGCTGGATGAGCTGCTTCAGTTCGACTGGACCATGGTGGGCGAGTCGGACGCGCTGGCCCTGGAGATCACGCAGTGCGGTGCGCTCGACCAGATCGACATCGGTTCCGCGCAGGAGCGGATCGCCTCGCTCCGTGAGGCGATGGCCGACCGCTGCCGCTACCTTGAAATCCTCGCCTGAGCTGCAGTGGGCCTGACCGCCAGTGGGTAAGCTGGCCGGGCTATGTCCGACACAACGATTGTCCACCTGCTCAGGCACGGCGAGGTGGAGAACCCGAGCGGCGTAATCTACGGGCGCCTGCCTGGCTACCACCTGTCCGCCCAGGGCCGCCTGATGGCCAGCGCCGCAGCGGATTATTTCGCGGAACGGCCCGTGGTTTCCCTGTTCTGTTCTCCGCTCGAGCGAGCCCAGGAGACCGCGCGCCCAGTGGCCGAGCGGCTGGGACTGAACATCGTCACGGACCAGCGGCTGATCGAGTCGTTGAACCATTTCGAAGGGCTGACGTTCGGCGTGGGGGACGGATCGCTGCGCCGCCCGGTGCACTGGCCCTACCTGATCAACCCGTTCCGCCCGTCCTGGGGCGAGCCGTACCGCGCGGTGGCGGCCAGGATGCTCGCCATGATGGAGGTCGCCCGGGCGAGCGCGGTCGGCGCCGAAGCGGTGTGCGTCAGTCATCAGCTGCCCATCTGGGTGAGCAGGCGGGCGGCCGAGGGCAAGCGGTTGTGGCACAACCCGGCCGCGCGCCAGTGCGCGCTGGGCAGCGTGACCAGCTTTACCTATTCGGGTGACCGGCTGACCGGCGTGTCCTACGCGGTGCCGGCCCGGCGACAGGTAACCCAGGGCGATGCGGCACAATAGGCCTGTACTACCCCCTGTAGGAGATCGCAAGGATCCGCCCGTGACCAGAGCCCCGGTGACCAGAGCCCGGCGCCGCGCGGTCGTCTTGGTGGCGGCCGTGTCCGCCGGGGTGCTGCTGATCGTGGTCCTGGTGGCCGGGTGGGCCGGTAGCGGGAAAAGCGATGTGACCGAGGTGGACGGCAGCACGAGCGCCGTGCTTTACGCGGCCGGGCACCGCCCGGTGGCGCCGGGCTTCAGCGGCACCACGCTGGCCGGCTCGCGGCTGAGCTTTTCCTCTTACCGGGGCAGGGTCGTGGTGCTCAACTTCTGGGGATCATGGTGCGTGCCGTGCCGCGCGGAGGCCTCGACCCTGGCCGCGGTGGCGGCGCTTTACCGGTCGTCCGGGGTGGCATTCCTGGGCGTGGACGTGCGTGACACGACGGCCAGCGCGCTGGCCTTCACGCGCACCTTCGGCATCACCTATCCGAGCGTGACCGATCCGAGCTCGGCGATCACGCTCGATTTCACCTCGGTGGTGCCCATCGCCGGGACCCCGACCACGCTGGTGATCGACCGTACCGGGCACATCGCCGGGGCCGTCTTCGGCTCGACGACCTATCCGGAACTGACTACGATCCTGGCCAAGGTCAGCGGGAAGGCGGCCGATGAGGCGGTGAGCCGATGACCGATGTGCGGGTCTCTGAGACGGATCCCTTCGAATCCGCGGTCCCCGAACGGGACGGCAGGCGGCCGGGAAACCCGGGGCCCGCGGGCGGTTCGTTCGGAACCGCCGACTGGCTGAAGTGGGCCTGGCGGCAGCTCACGTCGATGCGGATCGCGCTGGTCCTGCTGTTCCTGCTGGCCCTGGGCAGCGTGCCTGGCTCGATGCTGCCGCAGGAGGGCACCGATCCGGCCGGCGTCCAGCAGTACTTCACGTCACATCCGGCTCTTGCGCCCCTGCTGAACCACCTGGGGCTGTTCGACGTCTTCGGCGCACCCTGGTTCGCCGCCATCTACCTGTTGCTGTTCGCCTCCCTGGTGGGCTGCGTGGTACCGCGCACGTTCCGGCTGGCGGGCTCGGCGCGCACGCTCCCGCCGCGGGCCCCGCGTAACCTGGCCCGGTTGCCCGCCTCAGCCGGGTACGCCACCGCGGTTTCCCCCGCGCAGGCCGCGGAGGTGGCGGCCCGGGTCCTGTCCAGCCACGGCTTCCGGCTCCGGCGGCCCGCGCCGACTGTGCTAGCCGAGCCGACTGTGCTAGCCGAGCCGACTGTGCTAGCCGAGCCGACCGGCGCGCCGGACTCCGGCTCCGGCTCCGGCCCCGGAGAGCTTGAGGGCCACTGGGTCTCCGCGGAAAAGGGATACCTGAGGGAAGTCGGCAACCTGCTCTTCCACTTGGCGCTGCTCGGCGTGCTCGTGTCGGTCGCCCTCGGCGGCCTGTTCGGCTACAAGGCCGACCGGCTGCTCGTCCAGGGCACCAGCTTCGCCGACACCCAGACCGACCTCGACGAGTTCTATCCCGGTCGGCTCGTCACCGCCGCTGACCTTCCCCCGTTCACGGTCACGCTGAACACGTTCGAGGCCAGCTACATCTCCTCCGGGGCCCAGCGTGGCCAGCCGAACTCGTTCGACGCGCAGATCAGCTACACGGCGTCCTCCGGCGGCCCGGTCCGTACCGACCGCCTCGAGGTCAACCGGCCGCTGTCGGTCGACGGCGCGAAGGTGTACCTGATCGGGCACGGGTACGCCCCGGAGTTCAAGGTGACCGACGCCCGCGGCCAGGTGGTCTTCGATGGGGCGCAGCCCTTCATCTCCGGGACGACGGGGAACTTCCTCTCCCAGGGCGTGCTGAAGGTGTCGGGCGCGCAGCCGGAGCAACTCGGCTTCAGCGGTGTCTTCGTGCCGACCGCGGTCGACGTCGACGGCACCCTTGAGTCCGTGTTTCCCGCCGCCGACAACCCGGTGGTGAGCCTGATCGCCTACGCGGGCAACCTCGGCATGAACTCCGGCCCGTCGCAGTCCGTCTACCAGATGGATACCACCGGGATGAAGCAGCTGACGGCCGCTCCGCAGCTGCTGCGGGTCGGCCAGTCGCTGAAGCTGCCGGACGGCCAGGGCACGGTCACGTTCACCGGCTACCAGCAGTGGGTCAGTCTGGCCATCACCCATGACCCGGGCCAGCTGCCCGCCCTGATCTGCGGCATGGCCGCCCTCGGCGGGCTGCTGCTTTCGTTCGTGGTCCGGCGCAGGCGCGTCTTCGTCCGGGCAAGCACCAGCCCGGAGGGCACCACGGTGCACGTCGGCGGGCTCGCCAGGACCGACGCCAGCGGCTCCTTCGAGGACGAGTTCGCGTCGCTCGCCGCCGAGCTGCGGTCGGCTCACCAGCAAGCCGCGCAGGATCAAGGAGTGCCGCCGTCCGCACCAGCGGCGCCCAACCGACACGAGGGAGAGTGAGGGCCATGCCCGTCAACCTTGCCCTAGGCCACGTCAGCAACGACTTCCTGATCGCGGCGCTGGTCATTTACTCCCTCTCGGTGGTCGCGTTCGCCGGCGACTTCGCCTTCGGGCGACCGCGCCGGGCCGGCGCATCCGGTCGCGTCCCGCAGGAGCGGGCCGCGGCTCTGGCCGCGGTCGGCGCGGCCGCGGTCGGTGGCGTGGTCGGTGCGGACCCGGCGCTCGCGGCAGGGTCCGCCGGCGTCCTGGCCCCGGACGGTGTCCAGACGCCGGCCGACGATCAGGTGCCGGGCGCCGGAGGTGGTTCCGGCGGCACCGACTCGATGCCCGAGCTGGCGGTCCCCGCGCTGCGCGCGATCCGCGAGGCGGGCGCGTGGGTGCGGGCCGGAGTCGCGCTCAGCGGCGTCGGTGTGGCGGCGCATATCGTGGCTGTGGTCACCCGCGGGCTGGCGGTGCACCGAGCGCCCTGGGGCAACATGTACGAATTCGTCACCGCCCTGACCTGTGTCGCCGCGATCTTCTTCCTCTTCGTCATGATCCGGTACCGGGCCTGGAGCCTCGGCGTTTTCGTCATGGGCGCGGTGGTGCTGGCGCTGGGCCTGGCGGAGACGCTTATTTACACCGCGGCTGGCCAGCTCGTCCCGGCCCTGCAGTCGTACTGGCTCGACATCCACGTCACCGCGATGACGCTGGCGACCGGCATTTTCTTCGTCGCGGCGGCGCTCGGAGCCGTCTACCTGATCGTTGACAGGTACGCGAGGCGGGTTGCGGCCGGCCGGGCCGAACCGGGCAACGGGATCGTCCGCAGGCTGCCCACGACCGAGCAGCTCGACCGGCTGACCTACCGGACCATCGTGTTCGGTTTCCCGGTCTGGACGTTCGGCGTCATCGCGGGCGCGATCTGGGCCGACCAGGCCTGGGGCCGCTACTGGGGCTGGGACCCGGTGGAAACCTGGGCCTTCATCACCTGGGTGCTTTACGCCGCGTTCCTGCACGCGAGGGCCACCGCGGGCTGGCGCGGCCGGCGGGCTCACTACATTCAGCTGCTCGGCTTCACGAGCCTGATGTTCAACATCCTGGTGGTGCAGGTGTTCGTCACCGGGCTGCACTCCTACGCCGGGGTGAGCTGACCCCGGCGTAGCGCTGTCCCTGCTGACCCCAGCCCTGCAACCCACTCAGGATCGTGGCCACCTACCGTCTTCTGCCGAAGATACCTGTCCACCATCACCACCGCCGCTCTTGGCCCCCCAGAGCCAATATTCACTCAGCGAATCGGTCCCCTCCGCGCGGTGCCGCAAATTGGTCCGATGTGACTACTGAATCGCGTGAGGACAGCCGCGCCGCGCCGCCACCGCACCGATGGAACATCGGACCGCATAGGACCGGCCCTATGTGCCATCGGTGCGGCCCGATCACGGGCGGGGGCACCGTCCCTGGGTCAGTAAGGGCAGGGCCTCGGCGGTGAGCCGGCGGAAATCGGGTCAGACCTCTTCGCCTGCCTGGAAGTTGCCGCGGATGACGCGGTCGAGCGCACGCAGGAAGTCGAGATCGTCGTCGGGGCCCTTGGGCCGGCCGAGGACGGCATCGGTAATCCGGGCTCGCCCGGCCGGATGGCGCGCTACGGCGTCGTCCGCAGCGGTCCATCGCTCGCTTCGAAAGGAGCCCTCGTCATCGGGGCTATCCGGGTCCCGGGGCAGCGCCGGCGTGAGCGGCGGCGCGGATGAGCTGCGCACCGGCCGCCGCACGATGAGCCAGGCGATGGCGCCGCCGATGAACGTCACGGTGATAATGACGACCCAGGCTGGCTTGGGCAGGCCCCGGCATTCCGCGGCGGGCGTCAGTACGGCGTCTGTCAGGCAGTAAAGCCAGAAGCCCGTCATGAACAGGGCAAATAGGG
>Ga0302235_10001274_pt1 | contig 19010 bp, 17 predicted proteins | sample II_Palsa_N3_3_FD_193577 | JGI IMG/M metagenome (GOLD analysis project Ga0302235, IMG submission 193577) | Peat permafrost microbial communities from Stordalen Mire near Abisko, Sweden - II_Palsa_N3_3 | ecosystem: Environmental > Terrestrial > Soil > Palsa > Peat permafrost | place: Sweden... | reverse complement strand
CGGCATCAGTGGCTGGCCGCGCAGCGACCACTGACCACTGACCACTGACCACTGACCACTGAGCACTGAGCACTGAGCACTCCAGCTAGCACCGAGGAGCACCGTGGAAGTCAAGATCGGTATTCAATCCGTTCCGCGTGAACTGGTGGTGGAGACTGACACCCCAGCGGATGAGCTTGAGCGCAGCCTGTCCGAGGCGCTGGGAATCGGGGCACCCGCGGTCTTCACGCTCTCGATGGCCAAGGGCGGCAAGGTCCTAGTGCCTGCCGACAAAATCGCCTACGTGGAATTCGGCGCGCCCGAGGCGCGCCGGGTGGGTTTCGGCAATATCGGTTGAGCCGGGGGGCAGGCTGGCCTGCCCGTGAGCTGGAGCCCAGGCTCGTTTTGGTATCGTCCTAAGTGAGACGAGGTGGGCTTGTTCTAACTGAGGCCGCCTGATCACACTGATCTGCTCGGTGTATACTGGGTTGCGACTAGCAAATGGAATGACGTAACCGATGGCCGTGTTACATAGTCAGCTGCTGTTTACGCTGGGCCCTAGTGCCTAACGTCCGGGGGGCGCCCGCGAGGCGAACCCAGAGAAACGGTAGTGTTCCGGCGGTGATGGCGGGCTCCCAGGCAGCGCGCGGCGGGTGGGGTTTCAGACGCCGTGCGGCCAGGTAGCAGCTCGCATCGAGCGGGCCACTGCGGGCAGCTTGCAGGCACGACCGGGCCGGACCCGTATGCGATGGGGAAGGCCACGATAAAGGATGGAACCCCTGACAACTCAAACTTTTAGCGGGGATAAGACGGAAGATCCGCAGTCCGCGCCGCCGGCGTCCGGCACTGTCGAGTCCGGCACTGTCGAGTCCGGCGCCGCCGGCGACACCCTCGCGGTCCCGTTCCGGGATTTTCCGATCAGCGATGAGATCTGCCGGGGCCTCGAGGCGGCGGGTATCTTCACTACCTTCCCCATTCAGGCTCTGACGCTGCCGCTTGCGCTGCGCGGGCAGGACATCATCGGGCAGGCCAGGACCGGTACCGGCAAGACGCTCGCGTTCGGCATCCCGCTGCTGCAGATGCTCGGCGATGGTCCCTCGGGTGCCCCGAAGGCCCTGGTCGTGGTGCCCACCAGGGAGCTGGCGATCCAGGTCGCCGACGACCTGCGCATCGCCGCGGTCAACCTGCGCGCCCGCGTCCTCACCGTCTATGGCGGCCGGGCCTACGAGCCGCAGATCGACGCGCTGACGGCTGGCGTGGACATCGTCGTCGGCACCCCCGGGCGGCTGCTTGACCTGGTCGAGCGCCGTCACCTTAACCTGGGTTCGGTCGAGGCCCTGGTGCTCGACGAGGCCGACAAGATGCTCGACCTCGGCTTCCTGCCGGACGTCGAGCGGATCGTCAGCCGCACCCCGGAGAGCCGGCAGACGATGCTGTTCTCCGCGACCATGCCCGGCGACGTCGTCACGCTCGCGCGCCGTCACATGCGGCGCCCGACCAACATCCGAGCCGAAGGGCACGACGCGCCCGCACCGGCCCCGAACACGCGCCAGCATGTGTTCCGGGCGCACCAGATGGACAAGATCGAGGTGCTGGCCCGGGTGCTGCAAGCCAGGGACCGGGGCCTGACCATGGTCTTCTGCCAGACCAAGCGAGCCGCGGATCAGGTCGCTACGGCGCTGGAGACCCGGGGTTTCGCGGTGGCGACCGTGCACGGCGACCTGGGCCAGGGCCAGCGGGAGCGAGCGTTGCGGGCGTTCCGCAGTGGCAAGGTGGATGTGCTCACCGCGACTGAGGTCGCGGCCCGCGGGCTGGACGTAGACGACGTCACCCACGTGGTGAACTACGAATGCCCCGATGACGACATGACGTACGTGCACCGCATCGGCCGTACCGGGCGAGCCGGGAAAGCTGGTGTCGCGGTCACGTTTGTCGACTGGCGGGACATGCACCGCTGGAAGACCATCAACGACGCCCTGAAGCTGGGCAAGCCCGAGCCGGAAGAGACGTACTCCACCTCCGAGCACCTCTACAGCCAGCTGGACATTCCGCGCGAGGCGACGGGAACACTCCCCCGCGCCATGCGAGCGCGGGCCGGCCTGGAGGCTGAGGCCCTGGAGGACATCGGCGAAACCGGCAAGATACGCTCCGCCGCGTCTGGGCGCGGGGAGAGTCCGGCTCCTCGGAGCGGTTCCGGGCGGAGTTCCGAGCGGGGCTCCGGACGGAGTTCCGGGCGGGGCGGGCGCAGCGAGCGGGTGGAGCGGGGTCAGCGGGTCGGTGCCGGCGGACAGACACGCGGCGGCCCCGGCCAGCCCCGGAGGGCCACGGGGTCCCCGGACGCGGCGGCCCGCGACACGGGCGACGGCACCGGTCAGCCAGCCGGCGGGGCGACCAGGTCCAGGCGGCGTCGCCGGACCCGGGCAGGCCGCGACCTCAGCGCCCGGGAAAACCAGCCCGGGGAGACCCAGCGCAAGGCCTCGTGAACAGCGTATTCTCTGCGCGCTTTACCCGTTCGTGGAGATAGCGTCGAGGTTTTGTTCAACGTAACCGGGTAGGTTCGCCACTGTGAGCACACCAAACTCCCTGGATCTGCCTGACGGGGTCCGGCGTACCACCATTCACACCAGCCGCGGGGCGTTCGCGGCGCTTGAGGCGGTTCCAGGGTCCGGGGTGTGTGACCGGGATGCCGCTCTGCTCGTCCCCGGCTACACCGGCAGCAAAGAGGACTTCATCGCTGTCCTCGACCTGCTGGCCGACGGCAGCCGCCGGGTGATCGCGATCGACATGCGCGGGCAGTTCGAGACGCCAGGCGCGCAGGAAGGCGACGCCTACCTCGCGCCCGCCCTTGGGGCCGACGTCGCGGCCATCATCCACGCGACGGGCGCGAAGCACCTGCTTGGACACTCCTACGGCGGGCTGGTGGCCCGCGAGACCGTCCTGGCCGGCGTCCGAGGAACCTCTTTCACGCTGATGAGTTCGGGTCCGGGCGCGCTCACGGGCGCACGGGCGAAGGAAGTGCGCGCGATGCTGACCGCCCTCGGTGTCCGGGACGGCACCATGCCGGACCGGGCCGCGCTCGCGGCCGGGATCGCCAAGCTCTGGCAAGCACACCTGGAACCGCAGGCGGTCACGGCCGGAGTCCCCGCCCCGATCGTCGCGTTCCTGGCCGAGCGGATGCTGGGCAACGACCCGTACGGGCTTGTCCTGATGGCCAAGCACATGCTCGCCGCACCGGACCGGACGGCCGAACTGGCCCGGCTCAGCCAGCTCCCGATGCTTGTGATCTACGGTGAGAACGACAATGCCTGGCCACCGGCCGCGCAGGAGACCATGGCCAGGCAGCTGGGCGCCTGCCGGGTGTGCATCCCCGGGGCCGTGCACTCGCCCGCCGTCGAAGCTCCCGCCACGACGGCCAGCGCGCTCACGAACTTCTGGGACGAGGCCGAGACGATCGTCGCGAAGCACGCCGCCAACACCACCGGAATGCCGTAAGCCCACGCTGAGTCTGGCCGCCGGCCCGGTTACCTCTGCGCGCTGTGAGCCGTAAGCGTGCCCGTAGTGCTTCTGCCTCCCGAAGATCGTGGTGGATCCGGGCTCCGTGGCGGATTGGGTGTATCCGCGTACACCGGATCCACCATCAAGCCCGGATCCACCACGCAAATACGTGCTTGGGGGAAGATCGGGAGCTATCGGGGTGAGTGGGACTGGTGAGAGTAGGGCCCGTCAGGTGAGGCTGAGGGTGGTGAGAGTTTAGTGGCGCTTGCGGGGTCAGGTGGTGGAGAGGCCGTCCCAGGGGCGGCGGGGGACGGCGGCTGCGGCGCCCTCTGGGCAGTGCCTGAGGTAGTCGCACCAGCCGCACGACGGGCTGGGGCGGGGCGGGAACACCTCGTCGCGGGCGTCGGCGGACAGGCCGTCGCGCATCCGCTCATCCGCAGCCGCGCACTCCTGCGCGATATCTTCGGCCCGGCTCAGGTGCCTGGCCAGCGATTCGGCGGTGTGCGGCCAGGTGATAATCTCGCCGGTCGGCAGATGGTGCAGTTCCACCCGGTGGCACGGCTGCCTGAGCACCCGCCCGGCGGCGAGCGCGTAAAGCGCCAGCGCCAGCGAGCTGCGCGCGTCGTCCGCGGTGAGCAGGTGCCGGCCGGTCTTGTAGTCGACGACCACGAGTTCGGTGCCCGCGTCGGCGGGCCGGGCATCGAGCCGGTCGATCCGCCCGGAGACCGCGATCTTGTCGGTGCGGGTCGCCACCGTCCGTTCGACTCCCAACGGCTCGTCGGCCGGGTCGAGCCGGGCGACATAAGCCTCCACCATCGCGATTGCGCGTTCGCGTTGCCGTACCGACTGGGTTTCGTCCGCGAAGCCCTGGTCAATCCAGCCGCGGTCGACCAGCGTGCCCGCGGCCGCGACGGTCCGCCGCGCCAGTGGCAGCCGCCACCATCCGGCGAGCGCGTTGTGGACGGCGGCGCCGAGGCTGTTATGCGCCCAGGGCGGTCCCTTGGGCGGAGCGGGCCGGTCCAGGTAGCTCATCCGGTACCGGCGGGGGCAGTCGAGCCAGGCGGAAAGGCGCGTCGGCGTGCACGCGTACAGCCGCCGCGGCATCCCCTCGAATCCCAGTTGCTCCACCGCAGGCCTACTCGGCGAGGCTGGCCGCCTGCGACGGGTCGGAGCCCGCGGAGACCCAGGAGTCGAACCTCTTCTCGGCCACCGCGATCGTGGTTTCCCTGCCGCGGCCAGGCAGGACCCGGGTGTCCCGCGGCAGCGCCAGCAGGTTCTCGCCGATCGCGGTCAGCTGCCCGGGGAAATCGGGAAACTCCCCCTCGTGCGGGACCGGGCCCTCGGCCCGCAGCACGTCCCCGGCGAAGACCACGCCGAGTTCCGGGGAGTACAGGCAGACCGAGCCGTCCGTGTGACCCGGCGCGTGGATTACCTCGAGCGTGGCGTCGGCGACCTCGAAGACGCCGCCGTCCTCCATGTCGATATCGGGGTCGTCCTCGCCATGGGCTTCGCGCCACAGCCACCGGTCCTTGCGGTGCAGCGCCACCTCGGCCTCGTCCCGCTCGGCCACCTCGATGGCCGCGGCGACGTAGTCGCCATGGCCGTGCGTGCAGATGACCGCGAGCACCTCACGCTCGCCCACCACGTCGAGCACGGCCGCCGCGTCGCTGCCCGGATCGATGACGATGACCTTGTCGTCGTCACCGACGATCCAGACGTTGATCTCCGCGGCGCCGGGACCGCCGTCCGCCGCCGGCGACGACACCTGATCAATCCGTGCGCTCATCCGGGCGTTTCCTTTCTCGGTTCGCCTGACTCGCCGCCCTTCCTACCACAGCCGCCTGACCGCTGGGGCCGGGACGGCCAGGCCCCGCTCCGAGGGCACGCCTGCGGCCAGGGCGGTTACCGTTTCCGGCGGCGCAGGGCGCGCAGCAGGGGCAGCGCGGCGAAGTAGGTCCCGGCGAGGGAACTGCCGCCGACACCCAGGTCGACCGATATCCGGCCCTGCTTCGCCCAGTAGACGTCCTTGAGGTCCAGGAGCAGCGCGAACTCATCGACGATGAGCGCGAGCCCGACGCCGTAGGACAGAGCTACCAGCGGGTGCTTGCGGTGGGCGTCCTCGCCGTGGACGGCGACGCCGCCGACCCCGCTGATCAGGCCGATGCCCCACATGTAGTGGTGCAGGTGCTCACCTCCGACGCTGAGATTGCCGAACGGGCCCTTGCCGTTCTTGATGCTGTAGGTAATGCCCCGGACCGCGCCGAAGGTGGCCGTGAAGGCGAGCCAGCTGAGCAAGGCGGCCCGCTGCCCGGCGTCCAGGTCCTCGCGGAAGGCGTGGCGGATATCCCTAGGGAGCGACGACGTGAAGGCCATGGTCGTACAATACTCACGCGCTGTTCCTGTCACACAGCGCTATGACATAACGGTGGCGCCGACCCTGAAACAGGACCGGCGCCACCGGGGTTACTGGTTACTGACGAGCGGTAAGGCCCTTACGTCGGGACGATGCCAGTCCACTCCTCGTTGTTGTACACGGTGGGGGGAGCGCCGGCGTACTGCTGCAGCGTGTAGGTGTTGAGCTGCGGACGCGGCGAGTTCGTCGGGTATGCGCTGCCCGGGTAGTGCAGGACGAACGGGTGGGAGAAGTTGGTGTCCGAGCCGTTGATTAGCGGGTCGTAGGCACCGCTAGCATTGGCGGTGTCCACCACCCAGACGGTCTTGGAAGAAGCCCCGCACGGCTCGAGCGCGACCGGCGTACCGTCGCCTGCGGTGCTGCCGACGCCCACGCACAGTCCGCTGTCCACGCCGTACGGCGCGTACGCGAGCTCATACGCTGTGTCAGTCCCGTATGTCTTGGCCAGCCCGGCGGAGACCAGTCCGTAGGTCGTGTAGAAGGTGTTCACCGTGCCCTCGTCGGCGATGGTGAAATCCTCGGCCGGGTCGCTGTTGCTGGTGCGGAACAAGATGACGGGCTGGCCGGCCTTTTCCCCCTGCCGGAGGACGTCGAGGACGAAGGGGGCGCCGTACTCCTGGCCGTACGCAAAGATGCGGCCAACGGGCGGCGGCGGCCCCCCGGTGGCCGCATCGGCGGGCAGCAGGCCGGCGGCACTGACGCCGCCCACCATGGCCATCGTCGCTGCTGCGGCGAGGACCTTGCTCTTGATCGACATGGGCTACTTCCTCTTTCGACAGGTCGGCCGCACCTGCGCGGCTGCCGTACTGCGCTCATTGCGCATGGAAATTAGACGGCAACAATGAGTCACATCCATGAAGACGCGAAAAACGCCCGCTTTGGTTGCCCCAAACCACGCAGTAAGTTAATTACAATTCAGTAGGGGCCCATTCAGGCAGGAAAGCGATATCTTACCGGATAATAATCGATAAGCCTCATTTACCACGCAAAGGCCCTGCGGCAGATACCGCGACAGGACCGGGCAGGGCAGGGCAGCGACGGTACCGCGAGACCGTGACGTGCCGCGACAAGACGGTGGCGCCGGCCCTGGGACAGGACCGGCGCCACCGGGGTTACTGGTTACTGACGAGCGGGAAAGCCCTTGCTACCCAAGACTGATACTGGGAGTGGGAGTGGGAGTGGGAGTGGGAGTGGGAGTGGGAGTGGGAGTGGGAATTGGAATGGGAATGGGAGTCGTGGGGGCGATGCCAGTCCACTCCTCGTTGTTGAACACCGCGCCGCTTGAGTACTTCTGCAGCGTGTAGGTGTTGAGCTGCGGACGCGGCATGTCCGTCGGGTATGCGTTGCCCGGGTAGTGCAGGACGAACGGGTGGGAGAAGTTGGTATCCGACCCGTTGATCAGCGGATAGTAGGCACCGCTAGCGTCGGCCCCGGCGTCCGCCACCCAGAGGGTCTTGGACGAAGCGCCGCACGGTTCGAGCGCGACCGGCGTGCCGTTGCCGACGGTGCTGGCGACGCCCGCGCACAGGTTACTGTCCACGCCGTATGGCGCGTACTCGAGCTCATAGGCTGTGTCGCCCCCGTATGTCTTATCCAGCCCGGAGGAGACCAGGCCGCCGTCTGCGTAGAAAGTGGACACGAGCCCCTCGTCGGAGATGGTGAAATCCTCGGCCGGGTCGCTGGTGCTGGCGCGGAACAAGATGACGGGCTGGCCGACCTTTTCCCCCTGGCGGAGGACGTCGAGGACGAAGGGGGCGCCGTACTCCTGGCCGTACGCATTGATGCAGCTGCCGCAGCCCGGGCGGGCCGAACCGGGGGGCCCGGGGGCCGCAGCGGCGGGCAGCAGGCCGACGGCACCGATGCCGCCCACCATGGCCATCATCGCCGCGGCGGCGAGGACCTTGCTCTTGATCGACATGTGTTACTTCCTTCTTCGACAGGTCAGCCGCACCCTGCGCGCGGCTGCCGCACGCGACTCATTACGCATAGTTGGATGGAAAGCACAATGAGTCACATTTATGAAGACGCGAAGCACGCCCGCTTTGGTTGCCCCCAAACCACGCAGCAAGTTAATTACAATTCGATTGAGTCCCATTCAGGCAGGAAAGCGATATCTTGCCGGATAATTATCGATAAGCCTCATTTACCACGCAAAGGCCCTGCGGCAGATACCGCGACAGGGCGGGGCGGGGTCGGGCAGGGACGGGACCGCGAGACCGTGACGTGCGGCGACAAGACGGTGGCGCCGGGCCTGGGACAGGGCCGGCGCCACCGGGGTTACTGGTTACTGACGAGCGGAAAGCCCTTACGCCGGAGGGGTAGGGGTGGCAGGCGCGAGGCCATCCCAATTCTCGTTGTTGTACACGGAGGAGGGAGTAGTGTTGCGGTACTCCTGCAGCGAGTAGGTGTTGAGCTGCGGACGCAGCACGTCCGTCGGGTATCCGTTGCTCGGGTAGTGCAGGACGAACGGGTTGGAGAAGTTGGTATCCGAGCCGTTGATCCACGGGTAGTAGGTGGGGCCAGCGCTGTCGTAGGAGTCCACCACCCAGACGGTCTTGGAGGAAGCACCGCACGGCTCGAGCGCGACCGGCGAGCCGTCGCCGGCCGTGCTGCCGACACCGATGCACAGGCCGCTGTCCACGCCGTACGGCGAGTACTCGACCTCGTACCCCTCGTCGCCACCGTAGTTCTTATCCAGCGCCTCGGAGACCAGGCCGGCGGTGTAGTAATCGGCCACCGTGCCCTGGTCAAGGATGGTGAAATCCTCCGCCGGGTCGCTGTTGCTGGCGCGGAACAAGATGATGGGCTGGCCGACCTTTTCCCCCTGGCGAAGGACGTCGAAGACGAAGCTCGAACCGAACTCTTGGCTGAAGACGCTGAGGCAGGCACTTCCGCAAGACCCGGTGGACGCGTCGGCGGGCAGCAGGCCGACGGCACTGACGCCGCCCACCATGGTCATCGTCGCCGCGACGGCGAAGACCTTACTCTTGATCGACATGTGCTACTTCCTTCTTCGACAGGTCAACCACACCCTGCCCGCGGCTGCCGCATATGACTATTACACATAGTTAGAAGACAGCAACAATGAGCCACATTCATGAAGACGCGAGACATGCCCGCCTTGGTTGTCGCAAACCGCAAAGCAAGTCAACTAAAATTCGTTAGCTGCCCATTTAGGCAGGAAAGCGGTATCTCCTCAGATAATCACCGATAAGCTCAATTAGACGGCCACCGTGTCGCGGTCGGTCAGCAGCACCACGTCCGGGCTAGCTCGCGCGGCCCGGCGGATGACCTCGGCCGGAGCGTCGGTCCCGTCGGAGGCATTGCTGTGCACATGGAGGTCAGCGCGGCGGTGGCGCCGGCCCTGGGACAGGGCCGGCGCCACCGGGTTACTGGTTACTGACGAGCGGGAAAGCCCTTACGGCACGGTGAGGCCAGTCCACCTCTCGTTGTTGTACACGGTTTGGGGAGTGCCGGCCTGCTGCAGCGTGTAGGTGTTGAGCTGCGGACGCGGCATGTCCGTCGGGTATGCGGTGCCCGGGTAGTGCAGGACGAACGGGTGGGTGAAGTTGGTGTCCGAGCCGTTGATCCACGCGTAGGGAGCAACAGCGCTGTCGTTGTCGTCCACCACCCAGACGGTCTTGGAAGAAGCCCCGCACGGCTCGAGCGCGACCGGCGTGTCGTCGCCGGCGGTGCTACCGACACCGATGCACAGACCGCTGTCCACGCCGTACGGCGAGTACTCGACCTCATACGCCTCTTCGCCAGAATAATTGAATTCCAGCGCCTCGGAGACCAGGGGGTCAACGCCGCCATTGTAGAAGTCGTCCACCGTACCCTGGTCGGCGATGGTGAAATCCTCGGCCGGGTCGCTGTTGCTGGTGCGGAACAAGATAATGGGCTGGCCGACCTTTTCCCCCTGGCGGAGGACGTCGAGGACGAAGGGGGCGCCGTACTCCTGGCCGTAAAAAGTGACGCAGCTAGTTCCGCAGGACGGGGTGGCCGCATCGGCGGGCAGCAGCCCGACGGCACCGACACCGCCCACCATGGTCATCGTCGCCGTGGCAGCGAGGACCCTTCTCTTGATCGACATATGCTACTTCCTTCTTCGACAGGTCAGCCGCACCCTGCGCACGGCTGCCGCACTGTGCTCGTTGCGCATATAGGAATCAGATGGCGACAATGAGTCACAGTTATGAAGACGCGAAACACACCCGCTTTAGTTGCTCCAAACTACGCAGTCAGTTAGTTAAAACTCGGTAGAGGCACATTCGGGCATGAAAGCGATAGTTAGCTAGGTAATTACCGATAGCCGGCAGAACACCTCCATCCCGGGCACCAGGGTCAGCGAGTCGGCAGCACCCGCCGGGCCTGTTCGTGGCCGGCCACCGTGTCGTGGTCGGCGGTCAACGCGGCGGTGGCGCCGGCCCTGGGACAGGGCCGGCGCCACCGGGATTACTGACGAGCGGGAAACGTTTACCCCGGCAGAACGCCGTCCTCGTTGGCCCACATCTCGTTGTTGTACACGGCGGGGGTGGTGCCTGCGGACGTCTGCAGCGTGTAGGTGTTCAGCTGCGGACGCGGCATGTCCGTCGGGTACGCGCTGCCCGGGTAGTGCAGCACGAACGGGTGGGAGAAGTTGGTGTCCGACCCGTTGATCAGCGGGTAGTAGGCGGGGCCAGTGCCGGGGTCGGTTGCGTCCACCACCCAGACGGTCTTGGAAGAAGCGCCGCACGGCTCGAGCACGACCGGCGTGTCGTTGCCTGCGGTGCTGGCCACGCCCACGCACAGGCCACTTTCCACGCCGTACGGCGAGTACTCGGCCTCATACGCTGCGTCGGTCCCGTATGTCTTGGCCAGCCCGGCGGAGACCAGTCCGTAGGTCGTGTAGAAGCTGTTCACCGTGCCCTCGGTGGCGTAGGTGAAATCCTCGGCCGGGTCGCTGTTGCTGGTGCGGAACAAGATGACGGGCTGGCCGACCTTTTCCCCCTGGCGGAGGACGTCGAGGACGAAGGCCGGACCGTACTCCTGGCCGACCCCACTGACGCAGGTACCTCCGCAGGACGGGGTGGCCGCCTGGGCGGGCAGCAGGCCGACGGCACCGATGCCGCCCACCATGGTCATGGTCGCCGCGGTGGCGAAGACCTTACTCTTGATCGACATGTGTTACTTCCTCTTTCGACAGGTCAGCCGCACCCTGCGCGCGGCTGCCGCACTGTGATCATTGCTCATAGGCATCAGACGGCGACAATGAGTCACATTCATGAAGACGCGAAACACACCCGCTTTAGTTGCTCCCAAACTACGCAGTAAGTTAGTTAAAATTCGGTAGAGGCATATTCGACCATGAAAGCGATATCTCGCCAGATAATCGCTATTAAAGGCTTAATTGCCACGCAAAGGCTGAGCGCCGGTGGTCATGGATATCAGTTTCTGATAAACACCGGCGGCCGCGACCTCGGAGCCGATCCGGTGACCGGTCAGGGCGCCATGGTCGTCGCTGCCGCCACTGGCGAGCAAGCCGAGATCGTGGGTGAGGACAAGCAGGCGGGCCCGTTCCGAATCTGGCTGGTCGGGGTGGAAGACCTCCACCCCGGCCAGGCCCACGGCGGCCAGCCTGGCGATCTGGGTGTCCGAGACGTGTCCTTCCCGGCCCGCTCGCGGGTGGGCCAGCACCGCGGCCCCGCCCGCGGCCTGGACCAGCCCGATCGCGTGCACGGGCTCGAGCGCGTACCGGTCCACGTAGGCCCGGCCGCCGTCCGCGATCCAGTCGCGGGTGAATGCCTCGCGCGGCTCGGCGATGGCACCGCTCGCGGCCATCGCGCGCGCGATATGCGGCCGGCCGACCACGGCCGGGCCCGCGATGGCGGCCACCTGGTCCCAGCTGACATCGACGCCGAGTTTGGCCAGACGGCGCACCATGGCCCGCGCGCGCAGCACGCGGTCGTCCCGGATCCGGGCGAGCTCGGCGGCCAGCTCCGGGTGGCCCGGGTCGAACAGGTAGGCCAGCAGGTGCACGCTGTGGTCGGCCAGCCGGCAGGACAGCTCCATCCCGGGTACCAGGGTCAGGCAGTCCGGCAGCGCCCGCCGGGCCTGTTCGTGGCCGGCCACCGTGTCATGGTCGGTCAGCGCCACCGCGTCCAGGCCGGCCCGCGCGGCCCGGCGGATGACCTCGGCCGGGGCGTCGGTCCCGTCGGAGGCATTGCTGTGCACATGCAGGTCGGCGCGCATGGGCGCCCAGTGTAAGGGGTGGGGTTTAGGGGACACGGTTTGGCCGGTGGCGTTAGCCGGCCGGCAGGCGCGGCGAGGCCGCCCCGAAGGGCAGGTCCAGGTCCTGGCCCGGGTCACGCAGGTCACGCAGGCCGATCGGCTCGATGAACAGCGCACCCGCGGTATCAGGCCACAGCACGAACCACAGCCAGTAACCCTTGATCTCACCGGCGAAGACGGCGCGGTCCGGCGAATCCACCTGCCAGAGCGGAAAATCATGGTTACCGAACGAGGCCACCGCTATCGGCAGCGCAGTCGCGAACCCCGCGCCCGGGTCCACGCTCGCCAGGCCGGCCAGCGCCGCACCGAGGCCGACGCCGGGTTCCTCGGCGACGACCAGCATGTCCGCGGGACCACCGAGAGGGTTCGGGCCCGACAGCGCCACCGCGCAGGCGCGGACGCCGGTTCGCTCGTCGCCCGCGCCGGCGAAACCCGCGACCAGCCAGCCGGCCGGCAGCGGCCAGGGCAGCCAGACCGGAACGCCCGCGGTGCGGAGCAGCCCGTCCAGGCCTTCCCGGGACGGCCTGAAGGCCGGGAACAGAGGGTGGACCTCACCGTGCAGATCACAACGCCAGGCGCTGGACCACGCGGTCGGCGCGTGCACAGCCCGACCGCAGCGCGGACAGCCAGCGGCGGGGTGACGGCGACTGTCCCGGCTCATGTCTGAACCTCATTGCAACGGACTGTAGTTGCGATCGTGGATAAGTGTGAGCGGTCTTACCCCGTTTGCGGGCGGAACATGCCGCCTGCGCCGGATACCGTGACCCAGTCGGATGAGCGGGCACGAAAGCAGTAACGCCGGCCCTCGGGATGAGGACCGGCGTTACTTCGCCATTCGGGGCTGGAGAACAGGGCTCCCTACGTGAGGGGGCCCGTGTCCTCGCCCCACAGCTGTTGGCTATTGACGGTGCCTGGAGTCGGGTAGAAGTTGGTGCCCACGGAACCGGTCAGGTTGGTGACGTACAGCCCCGCCCGCGGCATGTCGGTCGGGTAGGAGTTCGTCGGGTAGGTCAGCACGAACGGCTGGGAGAAATTGGTGTCCGAGCCGTTGATCAGCGGGGCGACGGCGGTCGTGTCGACGGTGGCGGAGTCGATGATCCAGACCGTGTTGGCGGAAGCGCCGCAGGGCTGCAGCGTGACCTTGGTGCCGGCCACCGCGGTGGTGCCGACGCCCACGCATAGGCCGCTGTCCACACCGTAAGGCGAGTACTCGATCTCATAGGCCGACAGGTCCGGGTAAGAGGTCGTGCACATCGCCGGCGGCCCGGCGACGTAGCCCGCTTCGCAGCCGCCGCCGTAGCGCAGGGCCACCTCCGGGGAGACCAGGCCGGCCGTGTAGAAGTCGGACACAGAGCCCTCGTCGGAGATGGTGTAGTCCTCGGCCGGGTCGCTGTTGGACGTACGGAACAGGATCTGCGGCTGGCCGACCTTTTCGCCCTGGCGCAGCGTGTCCAGCACGAAGTTCGGCGAGGCGAAGGTACCGAATTCTTGGCCGAAGAAATCGACGCAGGTGCTGCCACAGGACGGGGTGGCCGCGTCAGCGGTCCCCGCGGTGAGCGCTCCCACCGCGCCGACACCGCCGACCAGGGTCAGCGCCGCCGCAGCGGCGAAAACCTTGCTCTTGATGGACATGGAAGTTTCCTCCTTGAAACGGCAGCCGTACCCTGCGCACGGCTGGCGGCCTCACCGCCGCGGTCTGTCGGCCGGTAAAGGCCGTCCTGCGCATGCCTGAGGCGATACGACCGGGGCAGGAATTAACGTCCCCGCCCCGCACTACTAAGGAGGACGCAGCCGAACCTGGTTCGGTTGTCACGTTCAGTAATTAATTAGATACACTGAGTGATACAGATGGCAGCCGGGCATGAAACTGGCGTCGCCCCCATAACGGGAACGACGCCGCTTTCTTACTTAAAACGAGGAAACTCTCTGGCGGCGAGAGCACCCCTTAATCCGCACCGGACAGCTAACGCGGTTACCATAGGAGTTAGATCCTCCGCCTCCTGTGCAGGCCGGGGGTCAAGGTCCTGCCCGGTGAGTTGCGGTCACCGTGCTGGGCCGCTTAGTCGGCTTAACCTTCGATCCGATCAGCGATCGGGATTGATCCGCTTGCACTGATCTGCTCGGGGCTAGGCGCTTTCGTCCCTTACCCGATATAAAACGCGGGGTCCGGCATCGGGTTGATGCGGATTATCGCGAAAATACCGGCGTGACCGCCCAGCTCATCGGGGACGCTACGCCCAGGCGATGATGCCGCCGATGCGCTGGGTCGATCCCGAGGAGCTGGGCGTCCTCGCGGTCACAGAAGGATTGGTACAAGCCCTCACCGAGTGGGGAGTTCGGTCTTACCCCGTTCGCGGCGGAACATGCCGCTCACGCCGGACACCGTGACCCAGACCTCCGCGGCAGGGCGATGGCGCCGGCCCTTGGAGAAGGACCGGCGCCACCGTAGTCAGGGCCCAGGCTTCAGCACGGACGGCTGGGAGAAGTTGGTGTCCGAGCCGTTGATCCAAGGGATCTCATACGCCTCGTCGGACCCGTAGTCTACATTCAGCAGGGGCCGTCACTACGCAGGCCGTGAAGGTACAGGCCACCTTGCTGCCCTGGCCTGCCACGGTAGAATCCTCCGAAGTACGACTGTTGCTGGTACTGAACCTGCTGATAGGAAGACCGACCCCTTTCCCCCTGCCAGTTTTTCCCCTGCCAGTTTTCCCCCTGCCAGTTTTCCCCCTGCCAGTTTTCCCCTTGCCAGTTTTCCCCCTGGCGGTTTCCCCCCTGGCGGTTTCCCCCCTGGTGGCCGCAGGGCGAGGTGTCGCTGTGACCGTGCTCCTGGCTGGACATAGTCATGTGCGAACCTGCGCCGAGGACGGCCGCATCGGCGGGCAGGAGGCCGGCGACACTGAGGCCTCCCACCAGGGTCAGCGTCGCCGTAGCGGCGAAAACCTTGCTCTTGATGGACATAGAACGTTTCCTCCTTGAAACGGCAGCCGTACGCTGTGCACGGCTGGCGGCCTTACCGCCGGGCCGCCAGCCGGTAAAGGCCGCCCGGCGCATGCCTGAGGCGATACGACCGGGGCGGGAATTAACATCGCCGCCCCGCACTACTAGGGAGGACGCAGCCGAACCTGGTTCGGTTGACACGATCAGTAATTAATTAGATACGTTCGGTGATACAAATATGGCAGCCGGGCATGAAACTGGCGTCGTCCCCATAACGGGAACGACGCCGCTTTCTTACTTGCAACGAGAAACTCCGTGGCGAGGCACCCTTTAATGCGCACTGGATAGCTAACTGTCGTCCGCACCGAAGAGGTTTCAGCCAGGCCCGTCAGAAAAGCCGGTGAGGTTCCAGCACAAACTGAGATGTCATACGGCGGTTACCATAGGACATAGATCCTCGTCCTCCTGTGCAGGCCGGGGGGTCAAGGTCCTGCCCGGTGAGTTGCGGTCACCGGGCTGGGCCGTTTGGCTGGCTCAATCTTCGATCTGATCAGCGATCGGGATTATGCGGGGTCCGGGCACTTGGTTGACGCGGATTACCGGGAATATCCGGTGTGACCGCCCGCGACTTTTGATGCCATTGTGATCCTTGTGACGACTGGGGCTGACGAGCAATCTACCGCGCTCTTGCCGTTATGGAAGGTAAGACCCGATACTTAGCGGCGTGTCTGGCTCCTGGGTACCTTGCGTTGGTGCGGTCGTCACGGACGGACGCGGACGGCTGCTGCTGATCAAGCGCGGGCACGAGCCGGGCGCGGGGCTCTGGTCGCTACCCGGCGGGCGCATTGAGCCGGGTGAGACGGACGCCGAGGCGCTAGTGCGGGAGATGAGAGAGGAAACCGGGCTCACCGTGCAGCCGGGACGCCTGATCGGCCAGGTACAGCGGCCCGGTCTGGCGGGCGACGTCATCGACATCAAGGACTATGCGGCGACCGTCATCGCGGGGACGCTGCGCCCAGGCGATGATGCCGCCGATGCGCGCTGGGTCGATCCCGAGGAGCTGGGCGTTCTCGCGGTCACAGAAGGATTGATAGAAGCCCTCACCGAGTGGGGAGTTCTGAGGCGCTGATGTGTACTCTGTCGTTGCCCGGCTTACCTCCGGCGGCGTGATCGATTCTTGATCGGGCGTTTCCCTTTTAGTCAGGTTCAGTGCGCATCTGTGTCATCCTGTCGTGTCAGTTTTTGCTCCTGGTGCGGGGTTCGCAGACCCACCACGTCAGCAGACTCAGGAGGGCGAGATGGGCGAAGGGCCAGCAACGGTGCGTGGCAGGCAGAGCTCGAAGAAACGAGGCAGGTACTACACGGCCATCGGCGCGGCGGTCGTTATCGGCACCGGTGTTGCCGTCGGCACCGGGGTTACCAGCGCGAGCGCGACGCCGAACACGGTGAACGCGGCACTCGTCCCGGCGACGAGCCCGGCGAGCAGCGAGTATTACACGTCAGGGACCGCGACACCGATCAAGCACGTGGTGGTGATCTTCGACGAGAACGTGTCGTTCGACCACTACTTCGGGACATACCCGTACGCGGCCAACACCGACGGCAGTACCTTTCACGCCAAGCCGGGCACCCCGACGGTCAACGGGCTGTATACCAAGATCACCCCGAGCGGGCCGGTCGGCCCGCTACTTACGGCCAACCCGAACCTGAACAACCCGACTCGGCTGACCCACTCGCAGGCCTTGACCTGCGATCAGGACCACGCCTACACGCCGGAGCAGGAAGCCGTGGACGGCGGCAAGATGGACAAGTTCGTCCAGTACACCGAGACCGCCACCTGCACCGGGACACCCACCACCCCGTACGGCGCGCCGGGGCTTGTGATGGACTACTACGACGGCAACACGGTCACCGGGCTGTGGAACTACGCGCAGAACTACGCGCTGAGCGACAACAACTTCGACACCACGTTCGGCCCGTCCACGCCGGGCGCGCTCAACGTCATCTCGGGGAACGACAGCCCCGGCTACGCGGTCAGCCCGAGCACCGGCGCGGTCGAGCCGGACCCGGGCACGGTCAGCGCCCTGAACAGCAGCGGTCTGGGCACCATCTACGGCGACCTGGACCCCGCGTACGACGACTGCTCGGACACCAGCCACACCACGACCAGCCCGGTCGGCGTCATGACGGGCCAGAACATCGGCAACATGCTCACCGCCAGGGGCATCACCTGGGGCTGGTTCCAGGGCGGGTTCGCACCCACCGGCACCAACAGCGCCGGTTACGCGGTCTGCGGCGCTTCCCACACCAACATCGGCGGCGACACCGCCGCCGACTACTCCCCGCACCACGACCCGTTCCAGTACTTCAAGTCCACGGCCAACCCCAAGCACCTGCCGCCGTCGTCGGAGGCCGCCATCGGCCACACCGACCAGGCCAACCACCAGTACGACCTGTCCGACTTCTACACCACGCTCAGCCACGGGAACATGCCGGCGGTCAGCTACCTGAAGGCCGCGGAGTACCAGGACGGCCATCCCGGCTACTCCGACCCGCTGGACGAGCAGACGTTCCTGGTGAACACGATCAACCAGATCGAGAAGTCCAAGTACTGGGCCTCGACCGCGATCGTGGTCACCTGGGACGATTCCGACGGCTGGTACGACCACCAGCTCATGCCGATCGTCAACGGCTCGAACACCGCGGCCGACACCGCGATCTGCTCCTCGGCGGCTATGACGCTGGGCAGCTATCCCGACCGGTGCGGCTACGGCCAGCGCCTGCCGATGCTCGTGATCTCGCCCTGGACCCGGCAGAACTACGTCAGCAACGAGCTGACCAACACCTCCTCGATCCCCGCCTTCATCGAAGATAACTGGCTGCATGGGGAGCGGCTCGGGACCGGCTCCTACGATGCGATCTCGGGCCGGCTGGACGGACCGGGTGGCCTGCTCGACTTCCACACCAGGCCGCACTTGGCGCCCGTCATCCTCAACCCGACCACGGGTGAGGTCGTCAATACCTGGTAGCAACCCACGCGGCTAACGGCTGCGACCGTATCCGACGGTCGCAGCCGCTGCTGTTATGGGGCGCTGCTGTTATGGGGCGCTGCTGTTGCGGGACGCTGCTGTTATGGGACGCAGCTTTTTCAGAGGCGCGGTCTCGGCGGAAGGTGCACCTGGCCCGGGACAAGCAGCACCGTCCGTTTCGAGTCATTGGCTTGTTGGGCCGGGTATTAGCATGAAGGCATGACCTCCCCGCCGATGGCCCCGCCCAGCCCCGCCCAAGTTACCCAGGCGCTTGATGGGGTGCAGGATCCTGAGATTCACCGGCCCATCACCGAGCTTGGCATGGTCAAGAACATCGACATCGCGGCGGACGGGGCGGTGCTGGTCGAGGTGTGGCTGACCGTGTCGGGATGCCCGCTGCGGGAGACCATCATCCGTGAGGTCACCGCGGCGGTCACCAAGGTCCCAGGCGTCTCCTCGGTGCGCGTCGACCTGGACGTGATGAGCGAGGAGCAGCGGCGGGCGCTGCAAACCCAGCTCCGCGGCGGTAAGGCGGAGCCGGTGATCTCGTTCGCCCAGCCGTCGTCGCTGACCCGCGTCTACGCGGTGGCCAGCGGCAAGGGCGGCGTGGGCAAATCCTCGGTCACGGTGAACCTGGCCGCCGCGCTGGCCGCGTCCGGCCTGGCGACCGGCGTGGTGGACGCCGACATCTACGGGCACTCCGTGCCCCGGATGCTGGGCGTCACCGGCCGGCCCACCCCGGTCGAGAACATGATCATGCCGCCGTCGGCGTACGGCGTGAAGGTCATCTCGATCGGCATGTTCACCAAGGGCAACACGCCCGTGGTCTGGCGTGGGCCGATGCTGCACCGGGCGCTGCAGCAGTTCCTCGCCGACGTGTACTGGGG
>Ga0302235_10001272_pt1 | contig 19032 bp, 16 predicted proteins | sample II_Palsa_N3_3_FD_193577 | JGI IMG/M metagenome (GOLD analysis project Ga0302235, IMG submission 193577) | Peat permafrost microbial communities from Stordalen Mire near Abisko, Sweden - II_Palsa_N3_3 | ecosystem: Environmental > Terrestrial > Soil > Palsa > Peat permafrost | place: Sweden... | reverse complement strand
ATCCTCCTCGACGGCGACGGATCCGCGATGTACACGATCTCCGCCCTGTGGACACACGCCCGCGAGCACCTGAACATCACCACGATCATCCTCAAGAACAGCTCCTACGGAATTCTCCGCGAGGAATGGGAACACCTCCGGGAACCAGGCCAGAACGAACTGCACGACAGCCCTTTGATCAACCTCAGCGGAGCACCGCTCGACTTCACCGGGCTGGCCCAATCCATGGGTGTCCCCGCAGCGCACGCCGACACGGCCGAAGAACTCGCCCAGCACCTGACCCGAGCGTTGACCGAACCCGGACCCCACCTGATCGAGGCTGTTGTTCCCGCCATCGTCTGAGGAGCCGGGTCCCGCAGGGACTTCGGTTCGGGTGCGCGTGGAGGATGAGGGCGTTCATGATGGCACCGGCTTGGTCTGCCGGCACATCCACACCACGCCAGCCTGGTCGAGGGTGTCGAAGTAGACGAATCCGGTTCCGTTGTCCCGGCGGCCGGACATGAGTACATCCAGGCCAGACGCGTTCGCCTGCGCGGTTGCGGTGTTGAGGTCGGACTCGAACCCGATGTGGAAGACGCCTTCCCCGTGGGTGTCGAGGAAGCGGCGCTGCGCGCAATCCAGTCGCGGGGGCTCGCAGAGCTGGACCTGGACGTTGTCCAGGTCGACGTAGCGGTACTTCAGCTGGGCGAATGCCTCAGGATCGGGCACGTTCAGGTCGGCGAACTGGCTGAGCGGCGGGTAGTCCTGCCAGGGACCGATACCGAGGCCTTCGTAGTACGCCACGGCGGCGTCGATGTCGTGCACGACGAGGCAGACGTGGTGCAATCGCTGGAACGGGCTGGTCATGGGGTGCTCCTTAATCGAGGCAGGGCGATGGTGGTTATGGCATGAGCAGGCCGCTGGTCTGCGTGGTCATGATCGCGGCCGCGGCGCCCGGCCCGACGCGGTGTTCCAGGCGGTGCAGCCACGGCGGGACCGCGGCCGACGGCGGCGCGTGGTGAGCGTGGCCGAGGTCACCGCCGAACACGAGCAGGGATGCGGGGTAGCTTGCGGTCAGCCGGAGGCTGGCGTGATCCCCGTCGCCGAGCAGGTCGGGCAGGATCCCGAGTTCCAGATGGGCTCCGAGCTCCCGGAGTATTTCCGCCGCTTCGGCGTTCCAGTGCAGGAACGCCATCATCGGGTGGTTGACCATCAGCCGGCGCACGCCGTGGCGGCGGGCCTCGCGGAACAGCACCACGGTCTCGTCCGCCGACAGGTGACCGCTGGCGAGCAGCAGGTCGTGGGCGGCGATGACGTCCAGGACGTCGTGCCATTCGGGACGCAGCGTACCGTCGTCGACGACGTCGACCGGCGCGAGCTCGAAGCCGCGGTGCACCGAGAGTTCCGGCGACGAGGCGCCCGCCTTGTGGGTGCGTGACGAGACCGTAGGCATCCAGACGGCGCGCCCCCCCAGGCGGGCCGCGACCTGGACGGCGTCGGGGTTGGCCCCGCCGATCGCGCTGTTCAGGACCACGCCGCCGTATACGCCAGGGCCCGCGATGGCGGCGCGCTCGACGGTGCTGCCCTCGTGTGACTTCAGGACGATCGTGCTGAAGCCCAGCTCGCGCTCGGCCGCTACGGTCTGGGCGTCGTCGCCGTGCCGCGGCAGCAGGCTCGGCGACGCATGGGCATGCAGGTCGGTCATGCCCGCCGCCCAGGAGGGTAGCGCCTCGGCGCCGGTCATGGTCAGTTCACGCCTTCGTGGCCGGGTTCCTTGAGGATCCGCCGGGCGATGTAGTTGCGCATGATTTCCGACGAGCCGCCGGCGACCTTGAGCACCTTGATCTCGTTGTCAATGTCGGTGTAGGGCTGGTCGAAGTAGAGGCTGTGGCCGCCGGTCATGCTGTAGGCAGTCCGGGATGCGCTCTCCGCGCCGATGACGGCCAGTTGCTTGGCCGCCGTGGTGTGCAGCGCGACCTCCTGGCCCTGGTCGTAGATCTGGGCGGCGAGGTCGCGGGCCAGCGAGGCGGCGTGCAGTGCGGTCCAGGCGTCGGCGACCATCCACTGGATGCCCTGGAAGTCGGTGACCATGTTGTCGCCCACCTGGCGCTGCTGGGCATAGCGCAGGGCCAGCTCCATGGCCCGGCGGCCCAGGCCGATGAGCTCGGACGCGTTGCCCAGGCGGCTCACGTTGAAGGTCGACAGGAAGGTCTGCAGGCCGCCGCCGGCCGGGCCGAGCAGGTCGGCGTCGCGGACGCGGACGTGGTCGAAGTGCACGTCGGCGGTGCGGATGAGCCGGGAGCCGATCGCGTCGGTCACCTCGGTGGTGATGCCGGGCAGGGACGTGTCGACCAGGAAGCTGGTCAGGCCCTCGGGCGCGTTGGCGTAGAACAGCGTGACGTCGCAGTCGGCGCCCATGTTCACGTGCGTCTTGTCGCCGTTGAGGATCCAGTCCGCGCCATCGCGGGTGGCGGTGGCCTGCATGGTCTTGAACGATGAGCCGGCGTTCTTCTCGCTGATCGACTCGGAGAACACCAGCTGGCCGGCGGCGATGCCGCGCAGCCAGCGTTCCTTCTGCTCGTCGGTGCCCCAGTCCAGCAGCCAGCGCTGGCCCTGGATCGCGACCTGGCCGGTCACCATGCCGTGCCGGCCGATCTCCTCGTTGATGACGACGTATTCCGCCGCGCCGCCGCCCAGGCCGCCCCACTCCCGGGGGACCAGCGGGCCGAGGTAGCCGCGACGGCCGAGCTCGGCGTAGATCTCGCGCGGGAAGCGGTTCTGGCGGTTGGCGGCGTCCAGTTCGGCGCGGCTGTCCTCGGCCAGGGCACCGATGTCGGCCGCGAACCGGTCGATCCAGGCGGCGCGTTCGGGGTCGGTGCGGAGCAGGGGGAACATCAAGACTCCTTCGGGTCGCGTGCGAGTGACCACATCTGGCGGGCTCGTTCGATCTCCACGGCCCGGTCCCACGCGCCGGCGTCGTGGACCGTCCGGTGCAGGTCGGCGGCCAGGGCGCGGGCGAGGGCAGGATCGGCCGCCAGGTGCGCCACCATCGAGCGGACGGTGCCGAGCAGGTCGGCGCCGGTGACGACGGCTGACACCAGGCCCGCGGAAAGGGCCTGGTCGGCACCCATCCGCTGGCCGAACACACCCAAGTACGCGGCGGCACTGGCGCCCGCGGCCCGGGCGATCAGGTGCAGGTGGCCGCCGCCGGGATGCATACCGAGCGGGGCGAACCCGGAGATGAAGACCGCATCGGTGCTCGCGACGCGCAGGTCGGCGGCCAGCGCGAGGTTGAGCCCGGCGCCGACCGCCGCGCCGTTGACCGCGGCGACGGTGGGCACCGTCAGCGCCGCGAAGCGGCGGAAGCCGGCGTACAGCTCATCAAGTCCTTCGTAGGACTGGTCCGGCGATGCGGTGCGGATGCGGTTCAGGATGGCGGTGTCGGCGCCCGAGCAGAAGGCGCGGCCGGTGCCGGTGATGACGGCAACCCCGAGGGCGGAGTCCGCATCGACGGTGTCGCAGATCGCCGCCAGGTCTCGCGCGGCCTGGGCGTCGAGGGCGTTGCGCCGTTCCGGGCCGTCCAGGGTGATCCAGGCGGCGCCCGCCTCGACGGTGAGATCGACCTTCGTGCTGGTCATCAGAACACCATCCCGACGGCCGTGCCCTGTACAGCATGAGAGAACCGCTGGATGCGCAGCGGCGTCATGTCCACGCTGCTGATCTGGCCGGTGACTACTTCCTCGGCCACCAGCCGGCCGATCTCAGGGGCCTGCATGAAGCCGTGGCCGGAGAAACCGCAGGCGTTGAACCAGGCCGGGGCGTCCGGGTGCGGGCCGAGGATGCCCTGGCTGTCCGGGGACATCTCGTAAGTGCCGGCCCACGAGGCGGCACGGTCCAGGGGCAGGTCGGCGAGCCACGGGAAGCGCGGCGTCCCCCGGTCCAGCACCTCCTCCATCCAGGCCCAGTCGACCTCGGTGGAGTAGCCCGCCGAGCCAGGGGACGCCGGGCCGCCGAACAGCAGCCGGTCCCCCTCAGTGCGGACGTAGACGCCGCTGGCCAGGTCGATCGTCATCGGCAGCGCCCGGTCAAGCGCGCCAGGTGCGCTGGCGTAGATGTTGCGGCGGGAGTGGACCACGGGCACGTCGAGCCTGGCCAGCGCGGCGACCTGACCTGCCCAGCCGCCGGCCGCGTTGACGATCAGGCCCGCGGCGAACTCCTCTGGCCCGGCGCGAACGACCCATCCCGACGCGACCCGGTCCAGCGACGTGACCGCGTGCCGGAACCTGACCTCGGCTCCGTGAGCTCGCGCGAGCTCGAGGTAGGCCACGGTCAGCCCGTGCGGGTCGACCACGCCGTCGGCGGGTCCCCAGGTGGCGCCGGCTATGCCAGCCGGCTCGAACGGAGTGATCTCGGTTGCCCGGGCAATATCGAGGACATCGACGGGAACGCCGTGCGCCCGCTGCCGCTCCACGGCCGCCAGGTGCGTGGGCCACGCCTCGTGCGGGACGGCGAAAAGGTAGCCCCTCGCCGCGTACCCGACGTCGATTCCGTGCTCGTCGGGAAACGAGCGGAACGCCTGGATGCTGCGCCAGGACAGCTCGATGTTCAGGTCGTCGGCCCACTGCCCGCGGACCGAGGCGAAGCACCGGCCGGTGCTACCTTCTGCGGGACCGCCGAACTGGTCGACGACCACGGTACGCAGGCCAGCGCGTGCGAGGTGGAAAGCGCAGCTCGCGCCGACGGCGCCCGCCCCGATCACCAGGGCATCTGCGGACGTAACCATGGGACCTCCTTGATCAGGTGTCCTCACGGTAGGCCGCGTCCGGCCGGCGGCGGATCGGCGCCAGACCGGAACTTCGGCGGGTTCTTCCGACAGATGTCGAAGGCAGCGGGTTAATTCAGCCGCCGGCCTGGCGGTAGGCCGCCAGCCAGAGAGCGAGCTGAAGGTCGGTGCGGCCGGCCCCGGCGCGCAGGTCGACGCCGGTCAGCTCCTGGATCCGGTCGAGCCGGTAATACAGCGTGGTGCGGTGGACGCGCAGCGCCTCGGCGGCCGTGGCGACGTCGCCGCCCAGGTCGAGGACGACGCGGGCGGTGGCCAGCAGGTCGGTGCGCGGGGCCGAGGCCAGGACCTCGGCCCCGGGGTGGATCTCGGAGACAGTGAGCGATTCCGGTGCCTCGACGACGAGCCGCCACACGCCGAGCGCGTCCCATGACGGCCGTTCGAGCCGCGCTCCGACCGCGAGCGCCCGCCGGGTGCAGGCCGCCCGGCGGACCGCCTCGCGCAGCTCGACCAGGGGCAGCGCCCGGCCGCTGGCCGCCGGCGCGGCCCGCGGCCGCCACACGTGCACGCTCATGCCTCCCGGCAGCTTCCACCCGCCGGCCAGCGACGGCGCCCGCACGACGACGGTCACGTCGTGCGCCAGATGCTCCAGAGCCGCGAGCTCGCGCGCCGCCTCCTCATCGACGTCGTGGAGCAGCCGGTCGATCAGCGCCGAGCGCCGACGGGTCAGGTCCTCATAGGTGGATCGATCGCGGGCCAGGACATCGGCAGCCAGGTCGGCGCACTCCTGGAGCCGCGGCAGCTGGTCCTGTCCGATCTGACCATGGTCGTCTTCGACCCACAGGTAGCCGAGGTGGGTCCCGCCCGAGCGGATCGGCACGCACCAGCGTTCGCGCATGCCGATCTCGGCGATCTCGGGCGTTCGCACCGGATGGGTTGCGCGGGTCAGCTGCAGCCGGCGGACCATCGCTTTGGCCTCCGGCGCCACCATGCGGTGCAGGATGGTGCGCATCCGGACCTCGTCGACCGATCCCTGGGCGCTCCACCACAGCGGCTGGTGCTCGGCGTCCTCGATCAGCACCGGGCAGCCCAGATCGGCGGCGAGCGCGTCGACCACGGCCTGCAGGCCAGACGGGTCGGTCATTCGACAAGTGTAGGAAATCGGCGGCCAAGTTCCGCGCCGTGGCCGAAGCCTCCCGGGCGGTGGCCTGGTTACGGTCGAGACGTTCGATCATCTCTGCCTAGGAGTGACGCCATGACCGCACCTGCCGCGCGTACCGGCCTGTTCCCCATCGGCCCCACGGCCCCGCGCCAGTTCGCGCCGGGCTCGCCCGAACGGGCGGCGACCACGGCCGCCCTCGCCGAGGTGCGCGCCGCCGGTTACGACGTGCCGAACCTGATCGGCTCTCAGGAGGTAAGGACCGGGCGCACCGCCCCGGTCGTTACCCCGCACGACCACGGCACCCGGATCGGCCAGGTGCACTACGCGTCGCAGCCGGACGTGGCCGCCGCGATCGACGCCGCGCTGGCGGCGTCGAGCTGGTGGGCGCGCCTGCCGTGGGAGGAGCGGGTCGCGCCGTTCCTGCGGGCGGCCGACATGCTGGAGTACGGGCCGTGGCGCGATCGGCTCAACGCCGCCACCATGCTCGAGCTGTCGAAGACGACCTACCAGGCCGACATCGACGCGGCCTGCGAGACCGTCGACTTCATCCGGGTCAACGTCAAGAACATGCTGGACATGTACGACGTGCAGCCGGGGTCGCTGCCGGGCATGTGGAACCAGCTCGAGTACCGGCCGCTGGAGGGCTTCGTCTTCGCGGTCACGCCGTTCAACTTCACCTGCATGAACAACCTCGCGTTCGGCCCCGCGGTGCTGGGCAATACGGTCGTGTGGAAGCCGGCCGAGAGCGCCTCGCTGGTGGCGCACCTGTCCATGCAGTTGCTGCGGGAGGCCGGGCTCCCTGACGGCGTCATCAACGTCGTCTACGGCACCGGCCCCGAGGTCGGTCAGGTCGCCCTCACCCACCGCGACCTCGCCGCCGTGCACTTCACTGGCTCGACCGCCACCTTCCAGCACATCTGGCGAACGGTCGGCCAGAACGTGGCCGGCTACAAGAACTACCCGCGGCTGGTCGGCGAGACCGGCGGCAAGGATTTCATCCTGGCCCACCCCAGCGCCGACCTCGAGGCGCTGGCCGTCGCCTGCATCCGCGGCTCGTATGAGTTCCAGGGCCAGAAGTGTTCGGCGTCCGCCCGCCTGTACGCGCCGCGCAGCATGTGGCCTGCGCTGCGGGAGCGGCTCGTGGACCTGACCAAGTCGGTGGTGGTCGGCGACCCGACCGAGCCGGAGACGTTCGTCGGCGCGGTCATCAACCAGCGGCAGCACGCCAAGCACGCCGAGGCGCTCGCCCGCGCCCGCGCCGAGGGGATCGTCGTCGTCGGCGGCACCACCGACGCGTCCCAGGGCTGGTTCGTCGACCCGACCGTGCTCGAAGTCCCCGACCCGCGCTCGCCGTTCATCACCGAGGAGCTGTTCGCGCCGGTGCTGACCGCCTACGTGTACGACGACCGCGACTGGGCGGGGACGCTGCGCCTGGTCGACGAGAGCACGGCCTACGGCCTGACCGGCGCGGTGTTCGGCGCCGACGAGCACGCGGTCGCCGAGGCGGGTGACGCCCTGCGCTACACCGCGGGCAACTTCTACGTCAACGACAAGCCGACCGGTTCGGTCGTCGGCCAGCAGCCGTTCGGCGGCGCCCGCGCTTCGGGCACCAACGACAAGGCAGGCACCGTGTGGAACCTGATCCGCTTCGCCAGCCCGCGGGCCACCAAGCGGAACCACCTGCCGGTGCGCGACTACCGCTACCCGCACCTGGAGCCCTAACCCACCGCTGGAACGTGACCGGATTCACGAACCACGGCCGTTCGGCCAAAAGTCTGTGACGGTTCGCCTCGCGCCGGACCTACGACGGAAGGATCGCGGTCAGATCCCAGGCCCGGGCCCGACGCGCGGACAGCCGGCCGATGTCGACCCGAGCCACTCGAGGGCCGCCTCGACGTCGGCGGTCGCGGCGGCGGGCGGCGGGTTCTGGGCCGCGGCACTGGTCGTCCGCGCGAATACTTGCTGGCTGGCCGAGAGCATCGATGCTGGCAGTCCCATCGAGGTCAGCTGAGCCTCGGCGCGCTGTATTTCGTGCAGCCGCCTGCCGCTGTGCTGGATATGGGTACGCACCAGCATGTCGAGGAAGGCGGTGAAGCCGATCGCGTCGACGTCGTGCATGGCGTCATAGAGTTCTCTCCTGATGCCTTGCTTCTCGGCCGCCACCAGGCACTCGACGGCAAGTGCCTCCAGACCCTTGGTCAGAATGGTCCGCAAGAGCTTGAGCGCCGCGGCGTCGCCGACCCTGGCCTCCGGGAGGATCCGGACGGGCGCTCCGAGGTCGGCGAAGTCGCGCATTGCTTCGGGGCCGGCCGGCCCCGCGGCCAGCAGCGGCGTGGCGGCCGCGGTGAGCGCGATCGCCCCGAGGATGACCGCGTCCACGTACTGAACGTCATGCTCGGCGGCGAGGTCGAAGGCGCTTCGCTTGTCGCCGGGCGCCGCGGTGGTCAAGTCGACCACGACGGTCCCAGGTCTCAGTCGCCAGAGGAGTTCGCGGCAGACGGAGAGCGTCAGGTCGCCCGTTACGCACAGCCACACCCGGTCGACGTCCGCGAGCCATGTTCCGGCCTCGCGATGCAGCTCCAATCCGGCTTCGCTGACGAATCGCAGCGTCGCGTCCTTCGGGTACGGATCGCACAAGATCGCGGTATGCGCAGACTGCTCCGCCACGGCCTTCGCGTATGTCCGGCCCACTTCTCCAGCCCCGATGATGGCGATATTCACGTGAGCAGAGTAGGCAGGGAGCCTCGCAGAATGCTTCGGTCGCAGCGAGAAATCGGCGCAGCGCATCTCGACAAGTGTCGAATCGGCCAGTTCCCGGGCTTGACTCGGCGCTAGCTCACGGCAGCGACTCCGCCGGGTTCGACATCTGTAGAAACATGATGCGGCATTTTGCTCGGCGGCACCGAAGCGCCGCTGCGCCCCTGGCTCCTACGCTGTGCTGGTCGGACTGGCCGGTACCACGCCTGTGGGCGATATCGCGGCATGTCGGCCGAGAGGGGAACCACGTGTCTCATTCTGCTTATGCCACCCGCGTCGAGCGGATCAGGACATCAGCCAGCCTGGCCGCGGCGGCGCGGGCGCGCGAACTGTCGGTCGCCGGACGTGACATCCTCGACCTCACGCTGGGCGAGCCTGACTTCGAGACGCCGCGCCACATCAAGGACGCGGCGATCGTCGCGATCGAAGCCGGGCAGACGAAGTACACCGCGGTGAACGGCACGCCCGAACTGCGCCGGGCGATCATCGGCCATGTCCGCAGGCGCACCGGCATCGGCTACGGCGACGCGGAGGTCAGTGTCAGCGGTGGCGCCAAGCAGGTCATCTACCTCGCTCTCGCCGCCACTGTCGACCGCGGTGACGAGGTCATCATCCCCGCCCCGTACTGGGTCTCCTACCCCGATATGGTCCTGGCCAACGACGGGAAGCCGGTCATCGTCCCGTGCCCGGCCACCGATGGTTTCCTGCTCACCCCCGATGCGCTCGACGACGCGATCGGCCCCCGCACCCGCTGGGTCATGCTCAACACGCCGAGCAACCCGACCGGAGCGGTCTACTCCGCTGAGCAGCTGCGGGCCCTGGCCGACGTGCTGCTTTCGCACCCCCACGTCCGCATCCTCACCGATGAGATCTACGACGCGATCTACTTCGGCCCGGACGAGCTGCGCTCTATCGTCTCCGTTGAACCGGGGCTGGCCGACCGCACGGTCGTCGTCAACGGCGTCTCCAAGGCCTACGCGATGACGGGCTGGCGCATCGGTTACGCGGTGGGACCGGCGGGGCTCATCGCCGCCATGAACAAGCTGCAGGGACAGATCTCGACCTGCCCGTCCTCGATCAGCCAGGCCGCGGCCGTGGCGGCCCTGGAGGGTGACCAGTCCCCGGTGCACGACATGGTGGAGGCCTACCGGCGACGGCGCGACCTGACCGTCGAGTTGGTGCGAACCGTTCCCGGCTTGACCGTTGTCCCGCCGGCCGGCGCCTTCTACCTCTTCCCGCACTGCGGCGCGCTGCTGGGCCAGCGCACTCGCGATGGGAAAGTACTGCGCACCGACGAGGACGTCGTGCTGTATCTGCTCGACGCGGCGGGCGTCGCCACCGTCCAAGGCGCGGCCTTCGGCCTGTCCCCGCATTTCCGCATCTCCTTCGCTACCTCAGAGACGGTTCTCACCGATGCTGTCGCCCGTATCGCGGTCGCCGTGGCCGACCTGCGCTGACGGCGCCGCGCGCCCGCGCCGACGCTCAACCCGAGGAACTGTGATGACCACGACGACGCACCCCGCGAACCTGGCCCGCGCGATTACCGCGCAGGCCGCCGCCCGGCCCGGCCTGCGGCTGGGCGCAATCGACGAACAGGTCACCCTGCGGGACGCGCTCGGATTCGCCGCGAGCCGGGCACGCGTTCTGCTTGACTCCGGGCTACGGCCCGGCCAGCGGGTGGCCATGGTCGACTCGACCTCAACGGACTACCTGGTCACCTGGCTGGCGTGCCTGCTGGCCGGTACCCCGGTCGCGCTGGTCAATCCGACCTATCCCGCGGATCTGATCGGGCGGATGCTGGAACCGCTGGGTCCGGACCGCGTCCTAAGCCCGGAGGCCATCGCGCAGGCGCGCACCACCGGTATGGCCGAGCCGGACGGGCTGCCCGGGCTCGATGCCGGCCCGTTCGATGTCGTGTCCTACCTGCACACCTCCGGAACCACTGGACCGCCGAAGTTCTGCATCCAGACTCACGATTACTTCCGCCGGATGGCCACGGCGATGGCGCAAGCACTCGACCTGACACCGAACGACCGGGTGCTCGCGCCGCTGCCGCTGTTCCACATCAACCCGATGGGCTACGGCATCGTCACCGCGCTGCTGACCGGCGCCGACGCTCTTACAGTGCCGAAGTTCTCGGCCCGCCGGTTCTGGCCTTGGGTGGTATCGGAGCAGGTCACCGTGCTGATCCTGCACGCGCCGCCGGTGGAGATCCTCAAGCGGACCACTACCGGCGCGGACGCGGCCGGCCACCGGGTGCGCACTATGTTCTACGCCGACGCGGAGTTCCTGCACCGGTTCGCGATCCCGGCCGCGGTGTCCGGGTACGGCTCGACCGAGGCCGGCGGGGTGTCGCACCTGCGCCGCTGGCTGGCGACCGACGACATTCCCGCTGACGCCAGCCGACACGGCGGCCCGGGCCGCGCCGATATCGAGTGGCGGGTCGATCCGGACGGCACGATCTTCGTGCGGGAACGGGAGCACGCGGCGCTGTTCGGCGGTTACGTCACCGCCGGCGGGCACAACGTCGCCCGCGACGCCGACGGCTGGTTCGACACCGCCGACATCGGCCGCGCGGACGGGCCCGACTATCTCGTCTTCCTCGAACGCCGCGCCGAGTCGATCCGGGTGAAGGGCGAGTTCGTGCCCATCCCGTTCGTGGAGAATCACCTGGCCGGCATCCCAGACATCGCCGACCACGCCCTGTGGAAACGGCGCGGCGAACTGGTAGACGAAGAGGTCGTGCTCTATGTCGTCGCCGACAGCCTTCCGCTCGACGAGATCAAGCAGCGCATCGCCGAGCTTCCCGCGTTCATGCGGCCCGCCGCGGTGGCCCAGGTCGCGGCGCTACCCCGCGACGCCGCCGCCGGAAAGGTGCAGCGCCGGCTGCTCACCGAGCAGCCCGTCCTCAGCTGGAGCGAACTAGGCTGACCCCCGCGACATGCAGCCTGCCCTGCCGTCACCGGGCGCACTACGTATCAGAAGCGGACAAAGTGTCTCCGTGACAGGTAAAGGCGCGGTGAACGCCAGGTGACGGGGCGCCGCGCACACGGGGTTCGGTACGGCGGGCTAGGTGATGCCGTCGTTCTGCGGCCGGGCGAGGAAGGCTCGGAAATGAACGGGAAATATGTCGGGTACGTCGCGGGCGGGGACCCGCTGCACGGGTTCCTGAGCAAGATCATGCGTGATCGCCTGGAGGTACGCGAGCCGCAGCTGGCGTACCGGGTGTTCCGGCTGTCGGGGAGCAACGAGGTCTACGCGTACGAGGAAAAGTTCAGCGGCGCCAAGGTTATCTGCAAGTTCTACGGCACGAGGTTCGCGACAGACCTGGACAAGGCTGCCTGGATGGCCCGCCAGGAGTACGAGGGGCTCGAGACGCTGCGCCGGTACAACCTGATCGGGTCGCCGCACCACGTGATCCGCCCGCTGGGAGTCAGTCGCGACATCAACGGCGTGCTGGCCGTCGAATATTATCCCGGCGAGGAATTCAGCGACGCGATCGCACGCGCGACGCAGCACGGAGACGACGCGCACCTGTACTGGCGGCTCACGGCCCTGGCGTACTTCCTGGCCACCCAGCACAATCGGACGGCCAACGGGGCAACGGTTGATTTCGATCCTGAGTGCCGCTACCTCGACACGATCGTCGGCAGGCTCAGCAAGGCCCACCGCATCGGGCAGCAAGATGTCGACGAGCTCTGCGGGCTGCGCGACCGCTGGCGGGAGCGGCCGCGGATGTGGCAGGACCGGCAGGTCTGGCTGCACGGTGACGCGACCCCCGCGAACTTCTTGTTCGGCCACGACATGGACGTCGCGGCGATCGACCTGGAGCGGATGAAGCGTGGCGACCGGGTATTCGACGTCGGGCGGGTCGCTGGCGAGCTCCAGCACGCGTTTATGCGGGACTCCGGCGACCGGCACCGCGCGGAGCCGTTCATCAGGCACTTCCTGTGGGAGTACAGCTGTCATTTCCCCGACCCCGAGCAGACGTTCGAGTCGATTACCGCTCGCGCGCCGTACTACATGGCGCTGAACCTGCTGCGGGTCGCGCGCAACGGCTACATCGGCCACGACTACGGCCGAAGGCTCGTGCGGCACGCGAAGAGGATGCTGCAAGCCGCTTGAGCGCACATTCGGGCCGTCAGGTCGCCGGTGTCGGTCTGCTGGCCAGTGCCAGTGAGGGATGCGACCTGCGGATCCTTTCCGGATCGGCGGTCTAAACTCGGTGCAACGCCCTGCCGAGCGAGGAGCCCTGACCCAAAGCTATGGACATCCGAGCGGTCGTCTTCGACGTGAACGGCACCCTGGTCAGGATCCTGACCGCTGACGACGACGAGGGGATCTTCCGGGCCGCGGCGCACTTCCTCACTTACCAGGGCATCGACCTGCACCGGCACGAGGTCCGTGAGCTCTATTTCCAGATCATGAAGGAGCAGTTGCGCGGCAGCCCGGAGAAGTACCCCGAATTCGACGCCGCCGGTATCTGGCGCAGCATGATCGAAGATCACCAAACGGATTTCACCCGCGCCCTGCCAGCTGGCCGGCTCCAGCAGATCCCGCTGTTCCTGGCCGAGATGGCCCGGGGCATCTCGCGTCGGCGGCTCGGCCTGTACCCATACGTCCGTGAGGTGCTCGACGTCCTGCGCGACCGCTACCCGCTCGCGATCGTCACCGACGCGCAGAGCACATCTGCCCGCGGCGAGCTGCACAAGGTTGGCCTGCTCGGCTACTTCGACCCGATCATCGTTTCCGGCGACCATGGATACCGCAAACCTGACCCGCGGCTCTTCCAGTTCGCGCTCGACGGTATGGCCGTGGCGGCCGAGAACGTGCTGTACGTCGGCAATGACATGTACCGCGACATCTACGGAGCGCGGGAAGCCCGCATGACGACTGTGATGTTCGATTCCGATCAAGGCGAGAAGACTTACCGGGATTGCACTCCCGACTACACGATCACGGACTTCCGCGACCTCCTTCAGATCCTCGGCCTGCCCTTGTCCTGAACCGCCTGCAATCCACTGCAGCGAAGAGCTACCTCCTTCCAGGTAATCCCGCATGTATCAGTGGTCTTGTGGCCTGCTCCGTGAGAAGAGAAGGTATTCAGGCGCGCCGCTCTGTGGAGTAGTTGTGAACGGGGCCGCGGGAAAGGCACAGGCACGGGGGAAGCATGGACACGGCTGTCTGCGGGGACCGGTTCGGTGAGATATCCAACAGGCGTGCGGTGACGGCATGGGAGCTGCCCGGGCGTGACAGAGGCGCGGCGAGCGAGATGGCAGGCCGTCCTGACGCGTCGCTAGGGAAGCCGGAGTTCTTCGGCGCGGACATGTACATGGTTCATGTCACGGGATTCCGTCCGGGACGCGGTGTCCTGACCGAACCGCTGAGACCCGGCCGTGGCGCCAGGCTCGATGTGTGGACGACCAATCCGGGCGACCGCCGACCCGTTCCGGTCCCCGGCGACGGAGAGGTTCTTTTCAGTACCGAGGCCTTCGCGCTCAAAAACAGCGGGAACCGCACGTTGCACGCATCGAAGCCGTCCTGGAGGATAATTCTCGATCCCGTAGGACAGGGCAACTGGCTGGCCGGAATGACCCGAGTCAATCTCAAGGCGATGTACAACGATCCATCGCAGATGCGCGAAGCGCTGGCCTGGCGTCTGTTCGGCCTGGCCAATATTCCCGCGCCACGGCATACGTACGCGAAGCTGGCCTTCGGTACGAAATATAGGGGCCTCTTCTCGGTCATCGAGCACGTCGACAAGAAGTTCTTGAGAGATCATTTCGGCCGGAATTACCGGGGAAACCTCTACAAGACCGGCTACCGCGACATTGGGGGCGCGTATCTTGAACACCGGACCGCGCCCGACGGGGATGACTCGGGACGGCAGTATTTCATTCCCGGCTCTGGCGAGCGCACCTACCGGCTTCAGACCAACAAGGGTAACCCAGAGGCCAGCACCTACGATGACCTGGCCTGTTTCATCAGAACGATCAACGGCATCGGACTGGGCGGCGGCGAGGGACGCTTCGCCACCGACGCCTTCCGTGACTCGGTAGACAGCATCATGAACGTTAATGCTTTCCTCAGGTGGGCGGCCGTTAATATGCTGCTCGGGAGCTGGGACAACTATTACGCGTCCGGTTCTAATTATTATCTTTACAACTCGGGACACCGAGGAGCGGCGAAGGATTTTGCCGGCTCTCCTTATTTCAACTTCATACCATGGGACTACGACAACTGCTTGGGGATCGATTATTCCGGCACCCAGTGGCAGTACGCCGATATCCTGGACTGGCCGGGAAAAGTGAACCGTCATAAGCCAAAGATCCCGCTCGTCCGGAACCTGCTCCGCAACCACGACTACCGCCAGTACTACCTGGATTATTTGGAGCACATGCTCGATACCGAGTTCAATCCGAAGGCCATTGCCGCGCAGATCGGGCCGCGCTCTTCCGATGGCCTATGGTACCGGGTCCGGCAGGCAGCCTACCTGGAATCGGATACACCCTGTGGGCGCCCGTTCACCGGCCGGCGGTACAGCAATGACGAGGTTTACCAGAGCGGCTGCCGACAGCGCGAACTGCGGCACGGGAAAAAGACGGTCGAAGGCATCGTCCACTACGTCCGTATGCGTCATGACAGCGCCCGCGTTCAGCTGAGGCGGCTGAGGCGAACAATGCCGCGTGCTGTCGATCGCTTTCCGGCCGCTGCGGAGCAGTTGCCGCGTGCTGCCTAGTACGGGCCTCCCCCGGCGGGGATGTGAGTAAGAAAACCGTCTGCGAGCTGTGGAGTTGACGCTCATGTATGGACAAGATGTCGGCGAGGCGCCTGGCTGCGTTCACGCCTTGTTCCAGCAGCGCGTCGACGGGGATGAGGCGCTACTGCGGCTCGCCGGGCTGCGCTTCGCCCAGATGGGCACGGGCGCCGAGGTCTACGCCGACACGCCAGATCAGCTCGAGCAGGTCCTGCGGTTCGTACCTCCCCATCCACCCCTGCCCGTCGTCCACCTGAACCGGGCCGTCAACGTGCTGCATGGGCGGGACCGCGCGTTGGTGCAGGAATTCGCCGACCGCTTCGCGGGCCGTATCGCCGGCCTCGTCGTTCACGACAAGCGTGAGATGGGGGCACAGACCGACCGTTTGCTCGCCGGGATGCGTGAGCTGAATGCCCGCCTCGGCCAGCAGCCAGCTGGTCCCCTGCTTTTCCTGGAGTACGCCGCCGGACTGGATCGCGGATGGTTCGTCGAGGTGGCGGAACAGCTCCGGGACGCGGAACGAGTAAGCGTCTGCGTCGACGTCGGACACATCGGCCTGAGACAAGTGGCCGCCCGATTCGGGGACAGCCATCCCGGCCTGGATCTCAAGAAGCTCGACCTGACGGACAACCGCCTGCCTGACCTGGTAGCAGACATCCAGGATGCGGTGGCAGCCGCCCTGCCACACGTGCTCGACGTCACACATTCGCTTGGCCGGCTGGGCAAGCACGTGCACTTTCACCTGCACGATGGGCATCCGCTTGTCCCAGGGCTCAGGGACCACCTTAGTTTCTTGGCCCTGCTGCCCATCCCCTTCAGCTATCAGGGCCGCAGGTCACTAAACATGATGTACGGGCCAGGCGGCCTGGCTTCCATCGTGTCGGCGGCCATCGACGCATGCCCTCCGCGGGAGGCCTCCTTCACCGTCGAGGTCCACCAGGTAGAAGGCCGGTTGCCTCTCTCCGACGCCGCCGGGCTGTTCGCCCATTGGCAGGACACCACCAACGCCGAACGGATGAACTACTGGCTCTCGGTCCTGTCCGAGAATGCGATCCTCACGGCCGATAGCATTCCGCCTGTACCGCACAGATAGGGCAACCGCGAGCTGACGCCGGGCGCTGGGCGCTGGGCGGACGTCGTCATCAGCCCTGCCGGGCACAATTCACGGCATGTCGCGGACGTTTCGCCGCGCGAGGATGATGTCGAGCGAAGGAGACCGATGACTATCGCTACGCGGGAGAAAATAGCATGAGCCTCCCGCTGGACGGCATCACCGTCGTGACTGTCGAACAGGCCGTGGCCGTCCCGCTGGCCACCCGGAACCTCGCGGACCTCGGCGCCCGGGTGATCAAAGTGGAGCGGGTCGACGGGGGCGACTTCGCACGCAGCTACGACCACGTGGTCCACGGCACCGGTGCGCATTTCGTCTGGCTCAACCGGGGCAAGGAGTCGATCGCCGTCGACCTCAAGACGAGCGAGGGATGCGCGGTCGTCCAGCGCATGGCGGCGCGGGCGGATGTCTTCGTGCAGAACCTCGCGCCCGGGGCGGCCGAGCGGCTCGGACTCGGGGCCCGGGAGCTGCGGTCGAGCCGGCCCCAGCTGGTCGTAGCCAGCCTGTCCGGGTTCGGGCTCGGCGGCCCGATGGAGCAGCGTAAGGCCTACGACATGCTCATCCAAGCCGAAGCCGGGCTCATCGCGATCACGGGCACGCCCGAGACCCCGGTCAAGACGGGCATCCCGACGGCGGACATCGCGTCGGGCATGTACTGCTCCCAGGCGATCCTGGCCGCCCTGCTGCGCCGGTGGCGCACCGGCGAGGGCGCCACCATCGAGGTATCCATGCTCGAGGCCACCGTCGAGTGGATGGGGTACGCGCTCTACACCCAGATGCACACTGGCCACCAGCCACCGAGGATGGGACTGAGCCACAGCTCCATCGCCCCCTACGACGCGTTCCCGACCCGCGACGGCCAGATCCTGATCGGCGTGCAGAACGACAGCGGCTGGCGCACGCTGGTCACCGAGGTCCTGGGTGTCCCCGGAGCCGCCGATGACCCGAGGTTCACCACCAACGTGCAGCGAGTGCGGCACCGGGCCGAGTGCGACGGGCTCGTGGCGGCCCAGACGTCCAAGTGGTCCACCGCGGAACTGGACGCCCGGCTGGCCACGGCCGGCATCCCCGCCGCGCAGGTCAAGCAGCTCGACCAGGTGGTCGAGCACCCGCAACTACGCGCCCGCGACCGCTGGCGGACGATCGGGACCGAGCACGCGCCGGCCGAGGCGCTGCTGCCCCCCGCGACGTTCACGGACACCGAGGCGCGCATGGGTGACGTCCCCGCGCTCGGCCAGCACACCCGCGCGCTGCTCATAGAGTCGGGCCTAGACGCCGCCGCCGCCGACGACGCCATCCGCCGGAACGTCGCACGACGAACGCCGTGATCCGGCTCGGCGTGACCGCGACGGTGTAGAAGCGGCGAGCAGGGCGCAGCCGACGTCGAAGACCCGGGAACGCGGCGGGCGCGTTCCCGGGTTCTCGGCCGGTGTCCAGAAGGAGGTACTCGTATCCTTTCCGCGTGCTCAGTGTTTCTGCCTCACGCGTCGCGGCGGCGCAGCTGCCAGGCGGCCAGGGCGGTCAGGACGACTGCGTAGCCGCACAGGACCGCGAATCCGGTCCACGGGCTCAGCGCCTGCGCGGTGTCCTGCGGGGTGCCCCACAGGGCCCCGCCGGCGTTGGACGGCAGGTAGGGCGCGAACCCCCGGATGTTCTGCGGGAGGGCACTGACGATGATCGGGACGACGAAGAACACCCCGGCGAACACGGACAGGCCCGCGGCGGTCTTGCGGAGCAGGGCTCCCAGGGCCAGGGCGATGATGACCACGACGGTCAGGTACAACGAGGAGCCCACGACTTCTCGCAGCACACCAGGGGCACCCAGCGAGAGCGCCGAACCCCCGCGGGAGGACTCGATAGCGGCCCCGGCGAAGAAGTCGGTGAACGCGCACAGCATGGTCACCGGCAGCACCAGGCCGGCCAGCACGATCACCTTGGCCCGCAGCACCGGCAGCCGGGCGGGCACGACGGCCAGGGTGGCGCGGATCATCCCGGTGCCGTACTCGCCGCTGAACGCCAGCACGCCGATCACGCCGAGGACCAGCTGGGCGAACAGCACGCCCAGCAGGGCCGTCGATATCCCCGCCGCGGCGGTATCGGCCGCCGAGACGCGGTACGGCGTCCCGGAGCCTGCGATCGCGGCACCCAGGCCGACGATCAGCACGGCCGCGGTCAGCGCGCACCACCGGGTCGAGCGCAGCGCCCGCAGCTTGGTCCACTCCGCGCGGATGACGCGGGCCTGGGTCACTGGTCCCGCTACGGTCGCCGGGGCCGGGGCTGCGGGCGCGGGGGCCAGCCCGGTGCCCATCACGGCGGTCATCGGGTTGCTCCGGCGTGGTACTCGATGCTGTCCTTGGTGACTTGCATGAAGGCCTCTTCCAGCGATGCGTGGGTGGGGGTGAGCTCGTAGACGGGCAGGTGAGCCCGCCAGGCGGCGGTGCCGATCTGCTCGGCGGTGATGCCCGAGACACGCAGGACGCCCGTTC
>Ga0302235_10001259_pt1 | contig 19146 bp, 18 predicted proteins | sample II_Palsa_N3_3_FD_193577 | JGI IMG/M metagenome (GOLD analysis project Ga0302235, IMG submission 193577) | Peat permafrost microbial communities from Stordalen Mire near Abisko, Sweden - II_Palsa_N3_3 | ecosystem: Environmental > Terrestrial > Soil > Palsa > Peat permafrost | place: Sweden... | reverse complement strand
CCACCGGCATCGTCTACTTCTTCCAGATCCGCTCGCTCGGCGGCGCGGTCGGCGACGTGCCCGCCGAGGCCACCGCGTTCGGCCACCGCGACGCCAACTTCGCGGTGGTCGCGTTCGGCACCGACCGGGCTCGCCTGGACGAGGCCTGGGAGGACATCCACCGGCACACCCGCGGCCTGTACCTCAGCTTCGAGACCGACACCCGCGCGGAACGCCTCGGCGACGCCTTCCCCGAGCCCACGCTGGCCCGGCTGCGCGTGCTCAAGCGCCGCTACGACCCCGACAACGTGTTCCGGGACAACTTCAACATCGCCCCGGCCCTCGGCTAGGCCGCAGCGATGTGACATCGGGGCGGTGCCCACCGCATCGGTGTGACATTGGTGCGGTTAGGATCTTGGGGTTCGCTTCGAGCTGACCCGTCATCTGCCAGCGAAAGGTGCTTCACGTGCCCGTCATTTCACCCAGCCACCGGGATCTGCTGGAAAAACCGCACACGGTGGCGTTCGCCACCGTCGGCGCCGACGGGCAGCCTCAGGTGACGGCGATCTGGGCCATGCTCGACGGCGACGTCGTGCGTACCTCGCTGCACAAGAGCCGGCAGAAGTACAAGAACCTGGTCGCCCACCCGCAGGTGACGCTGTTCGTGATCGACCCGCAGAACCCGTACCGGACGCTGGAGGTGCGGGCCACCGCCGAGATCACCGACGACACCGGCCTGGAATTCCTCCAGCGGCTGCTGCACCTGTACGGCACCGACCTGGAACACTTCCCCGCCCCGACCCAGGACCGGGTGGTGATCACGCTGCACCCGACCCGCATCGTCGAGAACGGGTAGGAACCGGCTGGTCAGGCGGCCCGAAGCGGCAGGCGGACAATGAACGCGGTCTGGCCGGGGCGGCTCATGACCTGGACTGTGCCGTGGTGGCTCGCCACGATGGCCCGGACGATGGCCAGGCCGAGGCCGGTGCTGCCGGCGTCGCGGTGCCGGGACTCGGCCCCGCGGGCGAACCGCTCGAAGATGGTGGGCAGCAGGGCGGCGTCGATGCCCGGCCCGTCGTCGAGCACGGTGACCACGGCCGTGCCGGGCTCGCTGCTGCTCAGCATCACCACCACGCGGGTGCCGGGCGGGGTGTGCACCCGGCTGTTGGCCAGCAGGTTGGCGAACACCTGGTGCAGGCGGCTGGCGTCGCCGGTCACGGTGAACGGCGCCTCGGGCAGCTTCAGCTCGTAGTGGTGCCCGGGACTGCTGGCCACCGCGTCGCTGACCACATCGAGCAGCAGGTGCGTGAGGTCGACGGGGTCGCGGGCGAGTTCCCGGCCGGCGTCCAGCCGGGCCAGCATGAGCAGGTCCTCGACCATCGCGGTCATGCGTTCGGCCTCGGACTCGACGCGTTCCAGCGCGTAGCTCATCTGGGCCGGCGCGTCGGGGCGCATCGGGCGGGTCAGCTCCGCGTACCCGCGGATCGCGGTCAGCGGCGTGCGGAGTTCGTGGCTGGCGTCGGCCACGAACCGGCGCAGCTTCATCTCGCTGCTCTGGCGGGCGGTCAGCGCGGCGTCGACGTGATCGAGCAGCCGGTTCACCGCCCCCGCGACCTGGCCGACCTCGGTCCGGTCGGCGGCCTGGCGCACGTCGATCCGTTCCTCGATCGCGACGTCGCCCTGGGCCAGCGGCAGCATGCTCACCCGGACCGCGGTGTCCGCGACCCGGCGCAGCGGCCGCAGCGTCCGGCGGATGATCAACGCGCCCGCCGCGGTGGCCAGCACCAGGCCCGCCGCCGCGACGACGATCTCGACCACGACGATCTGGTGGATGGTGCGCTGAACGTCACTCAGCGGCAGCCCGGTGATAAGCACGTCGCCCTGGCCCGCCGGCAGGCCGGCCACCCGGAACTCGCCGAGCCCGGCGATCGTCACCGTCCGCGGCGGCCCGCCCGGGCGCACCGAACCGAGCACAGACACCCGGGCAGGCGCCACCCCCACCAGCTTCCCGTTGCCGCCCAGGACGGCGGCCGCGGTGACCTTCCCGTTGTCGACGCGGACGCCGAGCGTGCCGACCGCCTGGCCGGGAGCGAGCAGGAACCTCGCCCCCGACTGGCCAGGGGCCGCGCCGCCGCCCTGGCCGCCGGCCGGCGGCGCGACGTGGACCGCCCGGCCGCCGGCCGAGGTCAGCTGCGTGTCCAGCTGGCCGATGAGGAAGTCCTGCATCGCGATCACGGTGATCCAGCCGACGGCGGCGCACACCACCGCGAGCAGGGCGACCAGGACGAACAGCAGCCGGACCCGCAGCGACGCCGAACCCCGGCGAAGGCGGGGGCGGGGGCGGGGTAGCACCGTCCGTTCGGCCCTAGTCATTGGGTTTGAGGACGTAGCCGACGCCGCGGACGGTGTGGATCATCGGCGGGCGGCCCGCCTCGATCTTGCGGCGCAGGTAGGAGATGTACAGCTCGACGACGTTGGTCTGGCCGCCGAAGTCGTACCGCCAGACGCGGTCGAGGATCTGGCCCTTGGTCAGCACGTGCCGCGGGTTCTGCATGAGGAAGCGCAGCACCTCGAACTCGGTCGCGGTCAGCGTCAGGTCCGCACCGGCGCGGGTGACCTCCCGGGTGCTCTCGTTGAGGACGAGATCGCCTACGACCAGGCGGGTTTCGGCCGTCTCGGCGGCGATCCCGGCCCGGCGGAGCATGCCGCGGACCCGGGTGACCACCTCGGCCAGGCTGAACGGCTTGGTGACGTAGTCCTGGGCGCCCGCGTCCAGGCCGGCGATCCGGTCCTCGACGGCGTCCCGGGCGGACAGGTAGAGCACCGGCACCTCGAGCGCCTCGGCGCGCAGCCGGGCCAGCACCTCCAGGCCGTCGAAGCCGGGCAGCATGACGTCGAGCACCACCACGTCGGGTTTGAACTCGCGCGCGGCCCGGACCCCGGCCGGCCCGTCCGCCGCCGTCTTGACGGCCCAGCCTTCGTACTCGAACGCCATGGTCAGCATCTGGGCCAGCGTGCCCTCGTCCTCCACCACCAGGACCCGCATGGGGGTCCCGTCCGCCCGGCTGAGCTGAATCCGCTCGGTCACGACTACCCCACATTCCCCTACGGAGGTCCCGAACTAACCATTAAGGCCGAACGTAACGTGCCATCACCCGTCACGACCAGCATCACGCCCGCCGTGGCTCCGGCCTCGATCACCCACCGTATGACGAGCCCCGTCACCACCGGGGCGGGGGTGGTGACGGGGCCATAGCCGGCCGGGGGGTGAGCCGGCTAGCTCAGCGGCTGGCTGAGGTCGTAGACCGTCTGCCCGCCGATGGTGATCTTCTTGTAGTGCGCCGCCACCCACTTGGTGATCTGGGCGGCCACGCCGGCGGAACCGCCGCCCATCGCCATGCCGCCGGAGGCGATCAGGTACCGGACCTGCCCGGTGGCGACGTAGCGCTCGAACTGCGCCAGCGTCGGGGAGGGGTCGGTCCCGCTCCAGCCGCCGATCGAGATCACAGCCTTGCCGGTGGCCAGCTCGAGGGTGGCCGCGCTCTGGTCACCGACGACCGCGGCGGCCCACGTCGACGACGTGGCCTTGAGCGCGTCGGTCAGCGCGGTGCTCGTGGTCGCGCCGCCCCCGCCGGACGCCATGCCGCCGGCGGCGCCGCCCAGCCCGGAGGAGCCCGACGTCGTGCCGCCTGCCGCCCTGGACCCGGTCGGCGCGGACCCGGTCGGCATCGAGCCGCTCTTAGCGGAACCGCCCGGCGCGGAGCCGGTCTTCGCGGCGCTGCCCGGCGCGGACGTTCCCGTGCCGCCGCGGCTGGCCGATCCCGCCGACGAGCCTGCTCCGCCAGCCGCACCGGCCCGGCCGGAGGGCAGTCCGCCTCCGGTCCCCGGTCCACCGGCGGCCGAGGCGGCCGCCGCGGGACCCACGCTCGGGATGCTGCCGGTGTGCGGGCTGGCCGCGGTGGCCACGCCGAACGCGGCGGTGCCGAGCAGCGCGGCCGCCAGGCCACCCGCGAGCAGGCCGCGCACGGCCAGGCGGGGCCGGATCGGCACGGCCAGGCCGATCCCGGCCACCAGCGTCAGGACGAGAACGAGCCAGCGCAGCTCGGGCTGCCAGCTGCTGGTCCGGCCGAGCAGCACGAAGCTCCACAGCCCGGCGGCCAGGACGAGCGCGACGCAGGTCAGCCGGCCGGTGACAGTCGCGCGGCGTTCCCAGGCGGCGCGGGCGGCCAGGGCGACGAGCGCCGCGATCGCCGGGGCGAGAGCCACCGTGTAGTACGGGTGGATGGTGCCCTGCATGTAGCTGAACACCAGGCCGGTGACCAGCAGCCAGCCGCCCCACAGCAGCGCGGCCGCGCGCAGCCGGTCGGTGCGCGGAGCCCGCCGGGTGAACCACAGCAGGGCGACGAACCCGACCAGCGCGGCCGGAAGCAGCCAGGAGATCTCGTTACCCATCTCGCTGCTGAACAGCCGGGACAATCCGGTGGCCCCGCCGAAGCTCGAACCGCTGGCGCCGCCCGCACCGCCGCCGCCGTTGCCGCTGCCCCCGAAGATCCGGCCCAGGCCGTTGTACCCGAAGACCAGCTCAAGGATCGAGTTGTTGGTCGAGCCGCCGATGTAGGGCCGGTCGGAGGCCGGCCACAGCGTGACGGCCAGCACCCACCAGCCGGCCGCCACCACCACGGCCGCGGCCCCGGCGAGCACCTGGCCGATCCGGCGCCGCAGCGGGACGGGCCCGGCGAGCAGGTAGGTGAGCGCGAAGGCGGGCAGCACCAGGAAACCCTGCAGCATCTTGGTCAGGAACGCCAGGCCGATCACCGACCCGGCCAGGACCAGCCAGCGGGTCCGCCCGTCGTCCAGGGCCCGGGTCACCGCGTAGGCCCCGGTGACCATGCACAGGACGAGCAGCGCGTCGGGATTGTCGAAGCGGAACATCAGCACCGCGGCTGGGGTGAGCGCGAGCGCGGCCCCGGCGGCCAGGCCCGCGGTAGAGCTGGCCACGCGGCGCACGGTGCTGTAAAGCAACCCGACGGCGGCGACCCCCTCCAGGGCCTGCGGGACCAGCAGGGACCAGGAGTTGAACCCGAAGATCCGGCCGGAAAGCTCCATCACCCACAGCGATGCCGGCGGCTTGTCGACGGTGATCGAGTTGCCCGCGTCCAGCGAGCCGAAGAAGAACGCCTTCCAGCTCTTGGTGCCCGCCTGCACCGCGGCGGCGTAGAAGCTGTTGGCGTAGCCGGAAGCGGACAGGTCCCATAGGTACAGCACCGCGGTCAGGGCGAGCAGGCCGAGCAGCGCCGGGCGCGCCCAGCGCGGCTGGTCCGCCGGACCGCGCCAGATCCGCTCCACGCGGCGGCGGTCATCCGGCGGGATGGGGCGCCCGGCGCCGGCGGCGTCGGGGCGGTGAGCGGCGTGCCGGGCCGGCAGCAGCTTCGTGGTCATGGCGAAGTCCTCGTCAAGTCGTCGATGGGATGTCACGCGGCGGAGCGGACGGTCTGGCCGGCCTGGCTGGACGGGTCGCCGGCCAGGCTGGGCGGGTCGCCGGCCAGCGAGGTTGACGCCAGCGAGGTTGACGCCAGCGGCGCACGGCCTAGTTGCGCGCGCACCGCCGCGACCGGTAGCCGGCCGGTGGCCAGCGCCCGGCCGAGCCGGGCGACGCCGCGCAGGTCGGCCAGGGCCGTGGCGACGATGTCGACCCGGCTGTCGGGGTCGTCGATCCAGTCGACCGGCACCTCGGCGATCCGCAGCCCGGCCCGCTCGGCGAGAACGAGCAGCTCGGTGTCGAAGAACCAGCCGCTGTCCTCCACCAGCGGCAGCAACTGCTGGGCCACCTCGCGGCGGATGGCCTTGAATCCGCACTGCGCGTCGGAGAACCGGGTGTGCAAGGTGCGGTGCAGCAGGACGTTGTAGCTACGCGAGATGAACTCGCGTTTGGGTCCGCGCACGACCCGGGCGGTGCGGGCCAGCCGGGTCCCGATGGCCAGGTCGGAGTGGCCCGACAGCAGCGGCGCGACCAGCGGCAGCAGGGCCGTCAGGTCGGTGGACAGGTCGACGTCCATGTAGGCGAGCACCGGTGCGTCGGAGGCCAGCCAGACCGCGCGCAGCGCCCGGCCCCGCCCCTTCTCGGGGAGATGGACGGCGCGGACTTCCGCCAGGGCCGCCTGGAGCGTTTCGGCCAGGGCGAGGGTGTCGTCGGTGCTGGCGTTATCGGCGATGGTGATGCGGAACCGGTAGGGGAACGTGCCGGTCAGGTGGGCGTGCAGCTGCCGCACGCACGGTTCCAGGTCGTCCTGCTCGTTGTAGACGGGTATGACCACGTCGAGGACGGGCGGGCCAGACGCCGCTTCGCCGGCCGGGTAGGGCGCGGGTCGGTTGAGAGTGATCGTCATGCAGCCAATCTCGCCGCTGCGCTTATCACCAGCCTGTTGCGTGTCTATCGAAATCGTAAGTCTGCCCAGGCGCCCCCTATACCTGGACATTGCACTCATATCGGCCTGACGCCAGCCGGGACGAAATGTATGGTTGTGGCAGTCTAAACACGCTATTGTGCAGGTTGCCACTTCCATGCACTGGCGGGTCCGCCGCCGGGCGAGCCGACCCCGGCCGCAGCGAGATTCCTGTTGTTTGTGCGAATGGCGGTGCCGTTCAGTTAAAAAATGGGCAGACCGTAAAGTGAATAGCCTGCCCCACCACAGACGACGGAGGCACCCGCATGACCACCACCACAACCATCGCCGAACTGCCCTCGCTCCAAGGCCAGGAGCTGGAGGCCAGCCCGTGGATCGAGGTCACCCAGGAGCGGGTGAACACCTTCGCCGACGCCACCGACGACCACCAGTGGATCCACGTCGACGTGGAGCGGGCCAAGAAGGAAAGCCCGTTCGGAGGGCCGATCGCGCACGGCTACCTCACCCTCTCGCTGCTCATCCCCCTGTGGGCGCAGGTGCTCACCGTCTCCGACGCGACGACGGTCATCAACTACGGCCTGAACAAGGTCCGCTTCCCTTCCCCCGTACCCGTCGGCGGCAAGATCCGGCTGACCGCGACCCTCACCGACATAGCCGAAGTCAAGGGCGGCCTGCAGCTCACGATCAGGGCCGTCATCGAGCTCGAAGGCGGCGCTAAGCCCGTCTGCGTCGCGGAACCCGTATTCCGCGTCTACGCATGACAACCGTCTGCGCCTGACAACCGCCTACGCCTGACAACCAGGGTCGCTGGCGTCAGGTGGCCGGGTACTTCAGCAACCGCGGGCCTCCAGGGTGATGGCTACTTGATGAGCGGGTCCCGGGGGAGGCCGAGGATCCGCTCGGCGATCTGATTGCGCTTGATCTCCGATGTGCCGCCCGCGATCGACATGGCCCGGCTCATCAGCACCAGGGTCGCGGCCATGGCGCCGGGGCCGTCCAGGAACGCAGCGTCCGGCCCGGCGAGCTCGGCCATGATCGCCGCGGTCTCATGGCCGATCTCGGACAGCAGCAGCTTCGTGATGTTGCCCTCCGGTCCCGGGCCGCCGCCAGCTGCCACCGCCCGGTAGGCGCTTCGCTGGTTGAGCACGCCCATCGCGTGCGTTCGGGAGATCTGCCTGCCGACCCGGCCGGCCCCGCCGGCCAGCCGCTCCGGGTGCGCGTCGAGCGGGGCGATGAACGCGTCGGCCGGCATGACCATGGGTCCGTCGCCGCCGCCGATGCTGACGCTCTCGTTGCCCAGCGTCGCGCGCGCTACGGTCCAGCCAGCATCCACCGGTCCGACCACGTCGGTGTCGGGCACGAACACGTCGTCAAGGAAGACTTCGTTGAAGTCGGAGTTGCCGGTCGGCATTTTCAGCGGCCGGACGGTGACACCGGGCGCGTGCATATCGATCACCATCATGGTGATGCCCTGGTGCTTGGGCGCGTCCGGGTTCGTCCGGACGGTGGCGAGGCCGAAATCGGCTAGGTGCGCGCCGCTGGTCCAGACCTTCTGGCCGTTGATCCGCCAGCCCCCAGCTACCTTTTCCGGGCCCGGGGGGCTCCCGCCCTCCGTTCCCCCTGAGCCATCCCCCTTCACCCTGGTCGCCCTGGTCCTGATGCCGGCCGCGTCGGACCCCGCGCCTGGCTCGCTGAACAGCTGGCACCAGATCACGTCCTGGTTGAGGGCCGGGCGGACCCAGCGCTCAACCTGGTCCGCACGGGCGTGCTGGATCAGGGTCAAGATGATCCAGCTGGTGATGCCGTAGCTGGGCCGCTTGATTCCGGCCGCGGCGAACTCCTGCTCGATCACCAGCTGCTCGAGGGCGCCCGCGCCCCGGCCCCACGGCGCCGGCCAGTGCGGTACCGCGTAGCCGGTCTCGATCAGCGCCTGCTTCCTCGCGGCGCCGGTCAGGTCGCGCAGCCGGGCCACGTCGGGCCCGATCGCCACCCGGATCGGCTCCGCCTCCGCGGGCAGCTCAATCGCGGCCGCCCGGCGCACGCCGCTGCGGATCAGGTCGGTGATCTCGATCGCCGCCTGCTCGGTGTCCACCACGGCCGCGATGGCCGCGGCGCGGCGCAGGTACAGGTGCGCGTCGTGCTCCCAGGTGAAGCCGATGCCGCCGTGCACCTGGATGCTGAGGCTGGCGTTGCCGACCGCGGCGGGCACGGCCAGCGCCGCGGCGATCGCCGCGGTATAGCTGAGCTGGTCACCGCCGCCGATCCCGGCCCGGCCCGTGTCCCAGACGGCCGCCGTCGCCAGCTCGGCCGCCACCAGCATGTTCGCGCAGTGGTGCTTGACCGCCTGAAAGGTGGCGATAGGCCGGCCGAACTGCTGGCGCACCTTCGCGTACCCGGCCGCCTGTTCGGTAGTCTCGGCGGCGAGGCCGGCTGCCTCCGCGGCGAACATGGCCCTGGCGATGTCGGTCAGCAGCCTGCGAGCACCCGGCAGCACCGTCGCTGGCGCCGCGTCCAGCCTGACCCTGGCCGCGGGCCGGCTCGGGTCCAGGTTGGCGGGCACCTCAGCCTGAACTCCGCCGGCTGACTTCTCGATCACCAGCACGTCCTCACCGGCCGGGACCAGCAGCACGTCCGCCAGGTGACCGCTGATCACGACGCCGGCCTTCCCGGTCGCGGCACCGCGGGCGAGCCGCACCTCGCCGCCCAGCGCGGTCGCGCCGATCACGCTGCCGTCAGCCAGCCCGGGCAGCAGCCGCTTGCGCAGCTCACCGGGCCCGGCAGCAGCCAGCACAGCGCTGGTCACCACGGTCGGGACGAACGGCCCCGGTGCGAGGTAGCGGCCCATCTGTTCGGCCACGATCAGCGTCTCGGGCAGCCCGAAACCCGAGCCGCCGTATTCTTCAGGTAGGTGCAGCCCGAGCAGGCCCAGGCCGCTCAGCTCGCCCCAGAAGGCCGGCCGCGGGTCCGCGGCGGCCGTCAGCAGGCTGCGGGCCGCCGCGCGGGACTGATACTTGGTCAGCAAGCCGGCAACGGTCTGCGCGAGGGCCCGGTGCTCTTCGGTTATGGCGATCGACATAGCTAGATAGTTCCTCGTTTAGGCGGCGTTGGCTACCAGGGGGCCTGCGGTCAGGCCCGGGGCATTGTGAGCGTCATCTGCGTGCCGTGTCCCGGCCGGCTGCTCGCGGTCAGCCGGCCTCCGTGCGCCTGGGCCAGCTCGGCGGCGATCGCCAGGCCGATGCCGCTGCCGGAGATCTGGGCCGCACGCTGACCGCGCCAGAACCGGTCGAAGATATGGGGCAGGTCGCCGGCCGGGATGCCGGCGCCGGTGTCGGTGACGCGCAGCACCGCCTCAGCGCCGACGTGACCGGTGCTGATGGTGACGTGGCCGCCCGCCGGGGTGAACTTCAGCGCGTTGGTGAGCAGGTTGGTGATCACCTGGTGCAGCCAGTGCGGATCGGCGGAAACCGGGATCGGGGCAAGCTGCCGGTCCAGGCTGATCCCGGTCGCCTCGAACCGGCGGGCCAGGCTGTCGGCCGCCGTGGCCGCGAGGTCGGCCAGGTCACAGGTCCGCCGGGACAGGTTCAGCGCGGCGGCATCGGCGGCGGCCAGCGTCTGCAGGTCGCCGACCATGCGGGCCAGCCGGAAAACCTCGTCCCGCAGCGAGCCAAGCTCGGCCGGGGTAGGTTCAGCCACGCCGTCGAGCAGGGCCTCGTGGCCAGCCTGCAGGACAGCGATGGGAGTGCGCAGCTCGTGGGCGACGTCGGCCACGAGGTTACGGCGGATCTGCTCCTGCCGGTCCAGGGCGCCGGCCATCTGGTCGAAGGCGGTCGCCAGCTCGCGTAGCTCGCCGGCCGCGCGGATCTCGCCCGCCCGCGCGGTGCGGTCGCCGGCCGCCATCGCCCTGGTCACCGTGATCAGCCGGGTGATCGGGCGGGTGATCCGGCGCGCCACCGCGAGCCCGGTGAACAACGCGAGCAGCGCCGCCAGCCCCGCGGCCCCGGCGATGGCCCGCAACAGCGCGGTCTGCAGGCTGCGGTCCGCGGCGTTGAGCCCGGAACCAGTGAACCGGGCCACGGCCGTGCCCACCGGCCGGCCCCGCACCTTGATCGGAAGGCTCGACTGCGGCCCTTTCGCAGCGGTGAAATCAGCCGAGGACGCGACGATGTGCCCGGCCTGATCGCGTATCTGGACGGCCGCGCCGGTGCGCGCGGCGTTGTCCAGGACCGAGGAGAGGTCACTGGAGTTCCAGGTGTTGTCCTGGCCCCATACGGCCCCGGCGGCGACCGCGAACCCGCCGGTCAGTTCGGTGCGCTGCTGGTTGGCCAGGGTGGAGACGTCCGCGGCCGCGAACGCCGCGGTGAGCCCGGCGAGCAGCGCGACCGCGGCCAGCGCCACCATCAGGAAGGCCAGGGTGAGCCGCAACCCGAGCGTGCCGCCGCGAGCCGCCCCGCCAGACGCGCCAGGATCGTCAGTCATCGCGGGCCAGGCCGAGCCGGTAACCGCCGCCCAGGACGGTCTGCACGATCGTGGGCTGGCCCGGATCGTCCTCGACCTTACGGCGCAGGTTCTTCACGTGGGAGTCCACGGTGCGCTCATACCCTTCGAATTCATACCCGCGCACCCGGTTGATCAGCTCGAACCGCGAGTACACCCGGCCCGGGACGCTGGCCAGCGCGAAGAGCACGCCCCATTCGGTCGGCGTCAGGGCGACCGCTGCGCCGCGCACCATGGCCAGACGCTGCGGCTCGTCGATAACCAGCTCGCCCCCGCCGTAGCTGGTGATGCCCTGGACGGTAGCCGACCGGCCCCGGCGCAGGATCGCCTGCACCCGCAGGACCAGCTCCCGCGGACTGAACGGCTTGGTCACGTAGTCATCGGCGCCAAGCTCGAGTCCGCGGATCCGGTCCTCCTCGGAGCTCTTGGCCGTCAGCATCAGGATCGGCGTGGCCGACGTGCTCCGGAGCTCACGGGCCACGGTCTCACCGGGCACGTCAGGCAACCCGAGATCGAGCACCACCAGGTCCGGCGACGCGGTGGCCGCCATGGTGATGGCCTCGGCACCCGAGCCGGTCGACAACACGGTGAACCCGGCCCGCTCCAGGTAAGACCGCACCAGGTCACGCAGTTTGCGCTCATCCTCAACGACCAGCACCGTCGACGCCATCCCCGCTGTCCCCCTCTCCGTCTCCGCCAGCCCGGCGGCCGGCCGCCTCCACACCGTCACCATGCCAGCTTCACCGGTCCCGCATGCCCACCGGGTGGACTCGTGGTGACAGCACTGGCCGCTGGCAAGGTTTAGGGGGCTTTGGGGGATGAAGCTGATGACCGGGATTGACTTGATCGTGGCGGCACCATGGATCGTCTTCGCGGCAGCGGTCAGCCGATCCGGAGCGGAAGCGTGCGCGGTCCGCGGATCTGACCCGCGGACCAGGTCACCCCGCCGGGGTCGTCGAGGGCGAACGCCGGGATCCGCTCGAGCCAGACCTCGAGGGCGACCCGGAGCTCCATCCGCGCCAGGTGCGAACCAACGCAGCGATGGATGCCGAGGCCGAAGGCGGCGTGCCGGTTGACCTCGCGGTCGATGACGACCTCGCCGGCCTGGTCGAACTGCGCCGGGTCACGGTTCGCCGCCGGGAATGACAGCAGGATCCAGTCCTCGGCCTTCATGTCCACGCCGTGCCAGTGCAGGTCCTGCTTGACCAGCCGCGCCATCGTGACCGGCGCGTAAACCCGGAGGAACTCCTCCATCGCGGTCGGCAGCAGCCCCGGTTCGGCGACCAGGCGCTCGCGGTCACCGGGAGTCTTCGCCAGGTGCCACAAGGACGCGCCGATGGCACTCCAGCTCGTGTCGATACCGGCGATGAGCAGCAGCGCCATCGCGCCGGTGACCACCGACGGGTCGAGCTTGCGGCCGTAGAGCTCGGCGTTGATCAGGTAGGTCGTGAGGTCGTCACGCGGTCGGTCCAGGTGGTCGTGGACCTGCGCGAGCAGGTAGTCGAACAGCCGCGAGACCCGCTCGATGCGGTCATCCGGCGGCAGGTTGATGCCTTCGAGCAAATCCTCGACGAACTCACGGAACTGCGGCCCGTCCTCCGGCGGGAAGCCGAGCATGTCGGCGATGACCCGGACCGGGATGTGCTGCGCGTAATCATGGGCCGCGTCGACCACATCGCGCCCCGCCAGCGAGTCGATGAGCGAGTGGCAGAACGCCCTCGTCGCCGGTTCGCACCTGGCGACGGTCTTCTTGGTGAACGCGGGCAGCAGCAGCTTGCGGGCCTCGTGGTGAAACGGCGGGTCCGAGGAGATAGGCGGCGAGCCGCCGATCGGCGCGAGCTCGCGGGGTGGCCGGAAGTTACTCAGGATGATCGACCGCGACGAGAAGTGCTCGGTGTCGTACGCGATCGCCGCCACGTCTTCGTAGCGTGTCGGCAGCCAGGCACCGCCGAACCGCTCGGTGCGGGCGATCGGGCAGCGCTGGCGCAGGTCGTCCTGGATCGGGTAGGGATCGGCGGACCACTCCGGCTCGAGGTGGGAGAAGTCGGTCGCCCAGTCGGTGACCGGCCCGGTGATGATCTCGCTGCGGGTGCCGGGTACCTCGTCTTCGCCTGTCTCCTGAGCCTGGAAGGCGAAGCGGTCGTCGACGGCCATGTCACCTCTCCTCGAGCAGCTCGACGGCGCGTTCGGGGCAGTTGAGAGCGGCCAGGCGGGCGTCGCGCTCCGCCTCCGGCGGCACGGCGCCGTCGGACAGGACCTGCCCGTAGCCCTCGTCGTCATCTCGGAACAGGCCGGGGGCGAGGTCGTAGCAGCGGCCGTGCCCTTGGCAGAGCCCGGGATTGATCTGTACCTTCACCGTGCTGCTCCTAGTAAGTCTGGGCTGTTCGGCGTCTGTGCGGTGATGGCGAGCGCGGCGACCAGCCGGGTGAGCAACGCGGCCCGCTCGTCCTGATTTTATTCGTCCGCATCTTTTGCCTCCGATCTGGACGGGATGCTAACCCTGCGCGCGGACCCAGGCCGGGTCGGCCTTTCCTAGCTGGTAGGCCGCCGCGGCGCCGAGGCTGATCACGACCAGGGCGATGAGGAGCGGGTAGTAGGCCTGGGTGTGGCGGATCAGCGCGGCACCGAGGCAAGCGCCCGCGAGCATGGTGGCTATCGCGAGCAGCCGGCGGCCCGCTTTGGACCCGCTGCCGCCCGCCAGGGTGCTGTCGGCGGCGATCCCGGTGATGGTGAGGGTAAGCACGGTGGTGGTCAGGTCGGGTACCGCGATCTTGCGGGCGGAGGCGTTCTGGATACCCATGGAGATGCCGAGCACCGCGATCAGGGCGTAGCGGTATCCGGCCGTCACCGGGCTGCCGGCCGCCGCGAGGACGACCGAGGCAGCCAGGAAGAAGGCCTGAATCGCGGCCGCGGAGCTGTGCAGGCGGCCCCGGTGGTCGCGGTACAGCGAGCCGAGTTTGCCGCCGATGAGGGCTCCGAGGGCAAACGCGGCCACGGCGGCCAGGGACGCGAGCACCGAGAATCCCGGGACGCCGGCCAGGGCGAAACCCAGGAACACGACATTTCCCGTCATGTTGGCTACGAAGACGTGCCCCAGAATCAGGTAGCTGAAGGCGTCGACGAGACCCGTAACCAGTGTCATGCTGAGCAGTAGCGGCGGCAGCGGGCCGTGCCTGCTGTCGCGATCCGGGATGATCGTCTCGCGGATATCCGTGAGGAAAGCTGCGCTCATCGCCTGTCCTTCTTGTCGCGTGCGCCAGGTAGGCCGCTGTGAAGTCGGAAGTACCTTCTCAGGATCATGCATCACTGCCGCCGGCGGACCTGCGGCCGTCCCGCTACCAGCTAGCAGGTATCTGGCCGGTTCGGTTAGCGGGGGTATGCACATGACCGCTGGCAGTGATGTGACCAGGCCGCCGCCCGCGAGATCGTCAAGGAGAGCGAGGCGTTCACCGAGGAGGTGGCGAGATGACGGACACCAACCCACGGCGCGGTCCTGCGGGGCCGCGCCAACGAGTCAGGCGGCCGGGCCCCGGAACGAAAGCATAAGAAAAGGAGTAGTTATGACACAGGAGAATGGCAGCGATGCCCGCCCTACGGTGGCGGTGATCGGAGCCGGCATCATGGGGTCGGCGATGGCCCGCAACCTGGCGGCCGCGGGGGTGAGCACGCGGGTGTGGGACAGGTCGCCATCGGCTACCGCTCCGCTGGCTGATGCGGGCGCGGTCGTCGCGGCGTCGGCGGCAGAGGCGGTGCGGGACGCGGACGTGGTGATCACGATGCTGCCCACCGCCGACGCGGTGGAGTCGGTGATCTTCGACGGCGGCGTGGCAGGCGCGTTCGCCCGCGGATCGGTGTGGGCGCAGATGGGCACGATCGGCGTCGAGGCGACCCGCCGGATCGCGGCCCGGCTGGCCGGGCAGCGGCCCGGGGTCCTGTTCGTGGACGCCCCGGTGTCGGGCAGCAAGGGACCGGCCGAGCAGGGCCAGCTGCTGATCCTGGCGTCGGGACCCGCCGCGGCGGCGGGCACCGTGCGCCCGGTGTTCGACATCCTCGGCCGCAAGACCGTGTGGCTGGGCGAGGCCGGCCAGGGCAGCGTGGTCAAGCTGGTCGTCAACGCCTACATGTCGATCCTGATCGAGGGCGTGGCGGAGACGATGGAGCTCGCTGACCGGTTCGGCATCGGTCACGCCGAGCTCGCCGAGGTCATCGCGGGCGGCCCGCTGGACGCGCCGATCGCCGACGCCAAGCTGCACAAGATGGACCGGGGTGATTATGCCGCGGAGTTCCCGCTGGAGTGGGCGCTGAAGGACGTGGACCTCGCCATCAGCGCCGCGGGCGGCCAGGCGCCGCCGCTGCTGGCCGCGCTGTCTGAACAGTGGCACGCCGCCGTGGCCGCCGGGCACGGCCGCCAGGACATCAGCGCCGCCCGCCTGGCCCTGGCCAGCCCGAACCCGACAAGCTAGCACGCTGACGCGCCGCCGGCGAAGCGAGAGGAAGCCCATGGCCAGGCGGAATTCCCGACTCTGGACGGCGCCTGCAGACAGGCAGTACGGCGGCGGCTAGTGTTTAGAGTCGGCGGGGGCACCGCCGAAGGAGGTCTACATGGCACGCAATCCGCACACCACCGATGACAACGAGGCGGGTGGCTCTGATCTGCTCGGTCACGAAGTAGGCGGCACCGACGAACTCGGACCCGACGTACCCGGCACCGACGAACTCGGTCACGAAGTAGGCGGCACCGACGAACTCGGTCACGAAGTAGGCGGCACCGACGAACTCGGTCACGCCGTACCCGGCACCGACGAACTCCGGCCCAAGCCGCGCTGAGCAACTGACTACCCGTTCAGCGGGTACACGTCCGCGGTCCTGCCGGTCGACGCCTGTGCTTCGCTGCTGTGCGGAGCGCAGGACGGGCGCTGCCTGGTACGGCTAGCACTTCCCGGTGGCGCCGGAGAACGCGCCGATAGCGCTGTTGCCCTCCTCGAGCTGCGGCACGGCGCCGCTCGCGTCACCTCCCGCGATAGCGGTTCCCGCCACCGCGTAGTCAGCGGTGAGGGTTTTCCACGAGCCGGGGTCGACGGGAGGCAGCGGTAGCGCGGCGGCGGCTATGGCATCTGAGGCGAGTTTGCGGCCGGCCTTCGCGACTCCGGGCAGGTTGTTGGCGCTGGCGTCCGCCGACAAGGCCCCGGTGTCGGCGTACAGCGCCGTCACCGACGCCGCTCCGCGCTTGGCCCAAGTGGTCTGCTCGGAGCACGCGAGCCGGGCGGAATCGGCCGCGGCGGCCACGGCGGCTGGCGTGGCGGCGACCGAGCTCGAGGTATGGCGCACCGCGCTCGCGCAGCCGGTGAGGGCGGCTACGGCCAGGACCGGTCCCGCCAGGATGACGACGATCTGGCGCTTCATCGCATCCTCCCAAGACCCACTGGCGGCCTCGCGGAGGGCGAACGATCCCCGTCTACCCGTCTGTGACGCAAAGCGCATGGTTAATAACTTAATGTAATACAACCATACCAGGCTCCCGCTTGAGCAGGTCACGAGCGGGGTCAGCCGGGGTCGGTGAACCGGGGCGGGCGCTTGTCGAACTCCGCGCCGACCGCCTCGACCTGATTCGGGCTGCCGATGAGGGCGTCGATCTCCTTCTGTTCGGCGGCGAAGCCCGTCTCCAGGTCCACCCGGCCCGCCAGGTCCAGGAGCCGTTTGGCCGCCCGGATGGCGTGCGGGCTGCGGCCGGCGACGTTGCGGGCCAGCTCGAGGGCGGCCTGGCGCGGCTCAGGATCGACCCTGGTCGCCAGGCCGAGCGCCACGGCCTCCTCGCCGCGGACGACGCGGCCGGAGAAGGTCAGCTCCTTGGCCACGTCCCGGCCGACGAGCTCGGGGAGCAGCTGGGAACCTGTCATGTCGGGTATCAGGCCCCACCTGATCTCGAGCACCGACATCCTCGCGTCCGGTGCGACGATCCGGATGTCGGCGCCGAGCGCGATCTGCAGGCCGCCGCCGAGCGCATTCCCGGTGATGGCCGCGATGACCGGGACGGGAATCTCGGTCCAGACGTAGGCCGCGCGCTGGCCGGTCGCCTGGGCCGGCCCACGGCTAGCGGGCAGGTCGACCTGGGCGCTGAGACGAGCGCCGTTCCGCATCGCCTGAAACATGCCGAAGTCCAGGCCCGCACAGAAGTCCGGCCCGTCACCTGAGAGCACGACCGCGCGGACGCCGGGTTCGGACTTGAGCCGCTCGCCCGCCGTGACCAGGCCGGCGAACATCGCCGCGTCCAGGGCGTTGCGCTTGTCGGGCCGGGCCAGCCGGACGTCGGCCACCCCGTCCGTGATCTCCACTGTGACCCGCTGTCCGGCCATCACCGCTCCTTTGCCCGCGTCCTTGCTCAGGAGTCTGCCCCGGCCCGTTGAATAAACTCGCGGTGGCCAGCTGATGTCCCGGCGCGGATGCCATGCTTCCCGGCGCGCCGGTGGCTGATGACCTTGTGGTCAGATCCCGAACGGAAATGGAGTCTTGCGCGTGCCGGACCCGTCATCGCCCCACGCCGGGCGGCCCGACGACGCCATGGCCGCGCCCGCAGCCACCGCGCCGCCCGGGGCGGCGCGGACCGGCGTCCGCGCGCGGCGGCTGCCCCAGATCGACCGGCGGGAAGTCGCCGCGATCTTCGCCGGCGGCGCACTGGGCACGCTGGCGCGCGCGGCGCTGGCCGAGTCTTTCCCGCGGCCGGCCACGGCCTGGCCGTGGCCCACGTTCGCGGTCAATATCGCGGCCGCGTTCCTGCTCGGCTACTTCGTCACCCGGCTCGCCGAACGCCTGCCGCTGTCCAGCTACCGGCGGCCGCTGCTCGGCACCGGCCTGTGCGGGGGACTTTCCACGTTCTCCACGATGCAGGTGGAGATCCTCAAGATGCTCGACGCCCACGCCTGGGGCCTGGCGGCCGGCTACGCGGCGGCCAGCGTGGCCGCCGGGTTCGCGGCGATTCAGCTGGCCAGCGCCATGGTCCGGCGGGTCCGGGTCCGGGTCCGGGTGCGGTCATGAACGCGGCCATCTGGGCGGGTGTCACGCTGATCGGCGGGGCGGGCTCGGTGGTCCGCTTCCTGGCCGACGGCCTGGCAGGCTCCGCCGCGGACCGTGATTTCCCGCTCGGCACCCTGGCCGTCAACGTGTCCGGCGCGGTGATCCTGGGCCTGATCACCGGGCTGGCCCTCGGCCATGAGCAGGCGCTGCTGGCCGGTACCGCCGCCGTCGGCTCGTACACGACGTTCTCGACCTGGATGCTGGAAACCCAGCGGCTGACCGAGGAGCGCCAGTACCGGACGGCTGCGGTCAACGTGATCGCCAGCCTCGCGCTCGGCATCGGCGCGGCGGCGCTGGGCCGCCTGCTCGGAGCGCAGCTGTGACGGCCGACAGCGTCAAGCTCACCAGCTACTTCGGCGAACGGCACCGAAGCCAGGGCGCCTTCACCGCGGACGCCCTGCTCGAGTTGTACGGGCGGCACAAGATCGCGGCCAGCATCCTGCTGCGCGGCACCGAGGGCTTCGGGCTCAAGCACCACCTGCGCACCGACCGCTCCCTGACCCTGTCCGAGGACCTGCCGCTGATCGCGATCGCCGTCGACACCCGGTCCCGTATCGAGGCCGTTCTGCCGCAGACCGTCCAGCTCAACCGCACCGGGCTGGTCACCTTGGAGCGAGCCCGGCTGGTGACCAGCCTCACCCGCCCCAGCTGGTCGCCCGGGGACCTGCACGAGGCGACCAAGCTGACCATCTACCTCGGCCGCCAGGAACGCGCCGGCCGGGTCCCGGCCTTCGTCGCGGTCTGCGACCTGCTGCATCGCCGCGGCCTCGACGGCGCGACCGCGCTGCTCGGGGTCGACGGCACCGCGCACGGCCGCCGCGAACGGGCCGCCTTCTTCAGCCGGAACGCCGAGGTGCCGATGATGGTCATCGCCGTCGGCGCCGGGGAACGGATCCGCGGCATCTTGCCCGAGCTCGGCCCGCTGCTGCAGCGCCCGCTGCTCACCCTCGAACGCGTCCGCATCTGCAAGCGGGACGGCACGCTGCTGGCCACCCCCGCGGCGCTGCCCGGTGCCGATGACCACGGCATGGCGCTGTGGCACAAGCTCATGGTGTACACCTCAGAGGCGGTCCAGCACCACGGGGAACCGATCCACCGGGCCATCGTCCGCCGGCTGCGCTCGGCCGGGCTCAGCGGCGCCACCACCCAGCGCGGCATCTGGGGCTTCCACGGCGACCACGCGCCACACGGCGACCGG
>Ga0302235_10001249_pt1 | contig 19202 bp, 13 predicted proteins | sample II_Palsa_N3_3_FD_193577 | JGI IMG/M metagenome (GOLD analysis project Ga0302235, IMG submission 193577) | Peat permafrost microbial communities from Stordalen Mire near Abisko, Sweden - II_Palsa_N3_3 | ecosystem: Environmental > Terrestrial > Soil > Palsa > Peat permafrost | place: Sweden... | reverse complement strand
TCGCCGAGCACCACCGCCTGTTTCTCGATGGCGCGCTCAAGGGCCCGCAGGTCATCTCGGAGCCGGGCCGCGCGCTCGAACTCCTCTTCTCGCGCGGCCTGTTTCATCTCGGCTTCCAGGCGGCTGGCGAAGCGGGCGGTCTGCCCGGCCATGAAGTCGCAGAAATCCTCGGCCAGCGCGCGATGCTCCTCCTCGCTGATCCGCTTGACGCACGGCGCGGAGCACTTTCCGATGTAGCCGAGCAGGCAGGGCCGGCCGATCTGGCCTGACCGCTTGAACACGCCGGCCGAGCAGGTACGCACGGGGAACACCCGGAGCAGCGTGTCCACCGTGTCGCGAATGGCCCAGGCGTGGCTGTACGGGCCGAAGTACCTGGTGCCCTTGCGCTTGGCCCCGCGCATCACCATGACCCGCGGGTACTGCTCGCCCATGGTGACGGCGAGATAGGGATAGCTCTTGTCGTCCCGGTACTTGACGTTGAAACGGGGGTCGAACTCCTTGATCCAGGAGTACTCCAGCTGCAGTGCCTCGACCTCGGTGCCGACCACGGTCCACTCCACGCCCGCCGCTGTCGTCAGCATCATCTGAGTGCGCGGGTGCAGGCTGGCGAAGTCGGCGAAGTAAGAGTTGAGCCGCTGCCTGAGCGACTTCGCCTTGCCGACGTAAATCACCCGGCCGCGCTGGTCGCGGAATCTGTAGACCCCTGGGGACTCGGGAATCTCGCCCGGCGCGGGCCGGTAGCCGTGGGGATCTGCCACGAGGCAACTTTACGCGCCCGCAGGACCCGCAACCCGCCGCCAGCCGGCCACGATGGGCTTCGTGGGAACCTTCTTTGCCGCGGCCGGGCGTTTGTCTGTGCGGCTGCGGTGGGTGATCCTGCTCGCCTGGGTGACGGGCGCGGCCGCGGCCATGGTGCTGCTGCCGTCACTGTCGAGCGTGACGCAGAGCGACAATACCTCTTTCCTCCCGGCCAGCGCGCCCAGCGAGCAGGCGGCCCAGCTGGCCTCGCCGCTGCAGGAGGCCTCACTCACGGCGGTCACCGTAGTCGCCGCGACCCGCGGCCAGCCGCTGACCGGGACCGACCAGGCACGGGTCGCGCGGCTGGCGGCCGCGCTGGCGCGGGTCCCGCGGGTGGTGTCGGTGCGGGACGCCGGGCAGTCCGCCGACGGCCAGGCCGAGCAGCTCACGGTGCTCGCCGCGCTCGCCCAGTCCGGCGGGCTCGCCACAACGCAGCAGGCTCACCTGGTGGCCGGGCTGCGCGGCGTCATCCGCTCCGCGGGGCTGCCGTCCGGGCTCGAGGCGCATACCGCCGGGACCGTGGCGACCCGGGTGGACAGCAATGCGACGTCTGCCAAGACCGGCGGCCAGGTGCAGTGGTTCTCGATCATCTTCGTGATCGCGCTGCTCATCGCCGTGTTCCGCTCGGCGCTGGCTCCGCTCATCGCCGTGCTGCCTGCCGTCGTCGTGGTCCTGGTGGCCGAGCGGCTCACCGCTGTCGCCGCCGTCCACGGGCTGCCGGTGTCGCAGATCGCGTCGCTGCTGCTGATCGTGCTCGTGCTGGGCGCGGGCACGGACTACGCGCTGTTCCTGATGTTCCGGGTGCGTGAGGAGATGCGGGCCGGGCTCGCGTGTCACGAGGCGATCGTGTACTCGGTCGGGCGGGTCGGCGAGACGATCACGTTCTCCGCGGGCATTCTCATCGCCGCGCTGCTGTCGCTGGTCACGGCAACGTTCAGCCTCTACTCCGGCCTGGCGGCCCCGCTGGCCATCGCGATCGGGCTGATGCTCATTGCCGGGCTCACCTTGCTGCCCGCCCTGCTGGCCATCGTGGGCCCAGCCGCCTTCTGGCCTTCCTCCGTCCAGCCGGGCGCCGGGCGGCCCGGCTGGTGGGGGCCGACCTGCGCCCGGATCGTACGCCGGCCGGTGGCGACGCTGGTCGGCGGCCTCATCGTCTTCGGCGGGCTCGCGGTAGCTTCGGCCGGGTATGTGGCCGCCGGGTTCGGCGGGGCGGTGACCGCGCCACCGGGCAGCGATTCGGCGCTGGGCAACGCGCTGCTGGCCGGGCACTTCCCGCAGACGGCGGCGGATCCGACCATCATCGTGCTCCGGCTGCGGGCGCCGGTCTGGGCGTCCGCGGTCCCGGTGGCCGCAGCCGGGCGGCAGCTGTCCTCCGATCCGCAGTTCACCGCCGTGAGCGGGCCCTTCGACGCCAACGGCACCGCGCTGAGCGCGGCGCAGTACGCGGCGCTTTACCTCGCCTACGGGCCGCCGCGCGGGCTGGCGGCCTCGCCCGGGACGGCGCTTCCGGCGGCCGGGCTGCCGGCCTACCAGGCCTACCGGGCCAGCGGCTCGTACGTGAGCGCGGACGGCGACACGGTCTCGTTCGCGACGTCGCTGGCGGCGGGGAGCGCGACCACCACGGCGGCGGCGCAGGCGATGCCGGCCGTCCGCGCCGCCGCCGCCCGGGCGGCGCGGACCGCCGGGGCCACGGCCTTCGGTGTCACCGGGCAGGCGGCGTTCACCTTCGACGTCGCGCAGCTGTCCGACGATGACCTGCACACCGTCATCCCGATCGCCATCGCCGTCATCACGGTGCTGCTGGCCGTGGTGATGCGCAGTCTCATCGTCCCGCTGTACCTGATCGTCTCCGTGGTGCTGTCCTACTTCGCGGCCCTGGGGCTGACCGTGCTCGTGTTCATCAAGGCCGCCGGGCAGCCGGGGCTGACGTTCATCCTGCCGTTCATGCTGTTCACGTTCCTGCTGGCGCTGGGCGAGGACTACAACATCCTGGTCATGACGCGGATCAGGGAGGAGTGTCACGGGCTGCCGCTGGCCGACGCGGTGAGCCGCGCGCTGCAGGTCACCGGGACCACGGTCACCTCGGCCGGACTGGTGCTGGCCGGGACGTTCGGGGTCCTGGCGATCGTGGGTTCGGGCAGCGCGGGGGCGCAGAACGTCAGGACGATCGTCGTGGTCGGCGTCGGCCTGGCGCTCGGCGTGCTGATGGACACGTTCTTGGTCCGGACGCTGCTCGTGCCGGCGGCGGTGGTCCTGATCGGGCGGTGGAACTGGTGGCCGTCCCGGCTCTGCTGGCAGAGTCCCGCCATTGACCCGGATGATTCCTTTACAACGTATAAGTTATTACTTAAGCTGGCGTCCGAGGGCCCACGGGGGCCGGGGGGCCGGCCTATCTGACGAGGGACGCACATGGCAAAGGCGGACGTGGACCGGGGAACTGTCGAACACCTCGGCGCCGAGTATTTCCAGGATCCCTACTCCGTGCACGCGCGGCTGCGGGCGCAGCGGCCGGTCTCGGCGGTGATCATGCCGGGCGGGACGCCAGCCTGGCTCGTCACCGGGTACGCGGAGGCGCGCGCCGCGCTGGCCGATCCGCGGCTGCGCAAGAGCGTGCCGGGCTGGCACCCGGATCCGGGCTCGATCTACGCCGCGCTCGACGGGCACATGCTCAACAGCGACCCGCCCGATCACGAACGGCTGCGCAGGCTGGTGAACAAGGCCTTCACCGCCCGCCGCGTCGAGCAGCTCAGGCCGCGGATCGCCGCGATCACCGCGGAGCTGCTCGACGAGATGTCGACTCAGCGAGATGTCGACTTGCTGGCCGCGTTCGCCTTCCCGCTGCCGATCACGGTGATCTGCGAGCTGCTCGGCATACCCGCGGCGGACCGGGACGACTTCAGGAAATGGTCGGCCACCATCATCTCCAATACGGTCTCACTCGAGATTTTCCAGGCAGATGCCACCGCGATGGTCCACTACTTCATGGCGCTGCTGGCCGCCAAGCGGCGAGAGCCCGCCGACGACCTGCTGTCCGCGCTGATCACGGCGCGGGATGAGGGGGACCGGCTCGACGAGAACGAGCTCATGTCCATGATGTTCCTGCTGCTGGTGGCCGGGCACGAGACTACGGTCAACCTGATCGCGAGCGGCACGCTCGCGCTGCTGCTCAACCCAGGGGAGCTCGGCCGGCTCCGGGGCAACCCTTCGCTGCTCGGCGGCGCCGTGGAGGAACTCCTGCGGTACGTGAACCCGGTCAACCACGCGACTTACCGGTTCACCGCGGAACCAGTCGACATCGGCGGGACGCACATCGGCCCGGGCGAGCCGGTGATCATCGCGCTGAGCTCGGCGGACCGGGATCCGTCCCGGTTCGCGAACCCGGACCGCCTGGACATCGGCCGGGACAGCTCGGGGCACCTGGCGTTCGGGTACGGCATCCACTACTGTCTGGGCGCGCCGCTGGCCCGGCTAGAGGCGGAGATCGCGTTCGGCGCGCTGCTTGACCGGTTCGGCTCGATGCGGCTGGCGGTGCCCGCCGAGTCGCTGCGCTGGCGGCCGAGCACGCTGATCCACGGCCTGGAGGCACTGCCGGTGCGGCTCGTCCCAGCGTACTGATCACCGACCACGATCGGTGCGATCGCAGATCATCGTTGGACACGCACAAGTCCAGCGAGTCATCCTGGGTAATAGTCTATTAAAGCTACGGGAATAGTAGAAATTAGCTCACCGGTCCGGGAAACGTCCCGTCTGGCCGGCTGGCGAGTCGTGTCGCGCTGGCCGTGCCCGGCTAGGAGGACACATGACAGCTGACGCGGTGCAGACGCTCCGGGTGGTCGAGGAGCCGACGAGCCCCCGCAAGGCGCTGCGGCTCGGATTCAACACGCGCGTCTCCTTCAACAGCGGACCCGGTGGCGCCGAGCGGGGCCTGCGTGACGCGATAGCGCTGTTCAAGGCGGCTGAGCGGCTCGGATACCAGTCCGGCTGGGCCTATCAGCGGCACTTCGACAACTATCTCTCGTCCCCCCTCCCGTTCTTTGCCGCCGCCGGCCAGCACACCGAGCGCATCACGCTGGGCAGCGCTGTGATCCCCATGCGCTATCAGGACCCCATCCTGTTGGCGGAGGGAGCCGGCACCACGGACCTGCTGATCGGCGGCCGCCTCAACCTGGCGCTGAGCAGCGGCCGCGCCGGCTTTGAGGCGATCTTCGGACACGACAAGGTTGACGCCCGTGCCGAGGGCCAGCGTAGGCTGGCGCGCTTCCTTCAGGGGATCGAGGGTCAGACGCTGCATGTGGTCGATGACTCTGACCAAGCCCATATCGAACTGGGCACCGAGCTGAAGGTGACGCCGCACAGCGAGGGCCTGCGCGGGCGAATCTGGTACGGGTCGGGTCACATCGCCTCGGCCGAGGGGGCCGCGGCCCAGCGTCTCCGGCTGATCACCGGGACGATCCTGCATTCGGTGGAGCCAGACCTGACCTTCGGGGAGTACCAGGCACGGCTGATCGCCGCCTACAGGGCCGCGTGGCCCGGCCCGGAGGACGCTCCGCCCGTGGCCGTGGCCGCCTCCGTGCTTCCCGCCACAACGCCTGAGCTGGCCGAGAAGTACGCCGCCTACGACGTCCAGCGGCAAACCGAGGGGCCGGCTGCTTCAAAGCCCGAGGGGGCGCTCAACCAGACGATCAGACCCTCGGCTTTGGGGGGGATGCTGGTCAGTCCCGTCTTCCGCGGTGACCCGGACGCCGTTACGGAGGCGATCCTCGCCGATCCCGGGATTGCCGCGGCAGATGAGCTCGTGCTGTTCCTGCCGCCCGCCTTCGGCCTGGAGGAGAACGTGCGGGTGCTCACCGACATGGCCGAGACGGTCGGTCCGGCGCTCGGCTGGGAGCCGGCCGAGTAACCTCGCCAGCGGGCGGTCACCGGCTCGACAGCGCCGGGATCGCATCCAGCAGCGCCTGAGTATAGGGGTCCTGGGGCCGGGAGAAAATCTCCCTTACCGGGCCGTCCTCGACGACGCGTCCGCGCTGGAGGACCGACACGGTATCCGCGAGCTGGCGGACCAGCGAAAGGTCGTGGGAGACGAACAGGTACGTCAGCCCCAGCTCGTTCTGCAAGCGGAAGAGAAGGTCGATAATGCCTGCCTGCACGGTGACGTCCAGCGACGAGGTCGGCTCGTCCAGGACGACGACGTCCGGTCGCAGCACCAGCGCCCGGGCGATCGCGACCCGCTGGCGCTGACCGCCCGACAGATGGGTTGGGCGGCGGGACAGCATCGACTCGGGCAGCCCGACTGAGCCGAGCGCCTCACGCACGCGGTCGTGACGTTGAGCCTTGTCCCCGACGCCGAAGCGGTCAAGCGGCTCGCGCAGGATACGTTCCAGCCGCCAGGTCGGGTCCAGTGACGTGAAGGGATTCTGGTAGACGAGTTGCAGGTGGCGCCGGAGCGAGCGCCACTGCCCACGGGAGTGGGATCTCACGGAGTCATCGCCGATGACGATCTCGCCGGCATCGGGTTGCTCTAGCCCCAGCAGCAGCCGTACCGCCGTGGTCTTACCAGATCCTGACTCCCCGACCAGGGCGTGGGTACTGCCCCGCTGGACGCTGAAGGAGATGTCATCGACCGCGACCACGCGGCGGGCGCCGACTGTATAAGTCTTCGACACTGAGCGGACGTCGATCTGGGTGGTTGCGCTCTCGCCCGGGCGAGACACTCCATTGGCATGGCCGATCCGGTGCCGGTCCGGGTTGGCCGCGGGAATATCCGCTTGCAGCTCGCGCGTGTACGCTGCCTCGGGAGCCGTGAACACTTGCGCGGAAGCGCCCCGCTCCTGCACCACCCCGTCCTTGAGCACCACCAGCGTGTCGGCGCGCTCGGCGGCCACGGCCAGGTCGTGGGTGATGAACAGCAGGCCGATGCCCAGCGATCGCCGCAGTCCGGAGAGCAGGTCGAGGATGCGCTTCTGGATCGTCACGTCAAGGCCAGAGGTCGGCTCGTCCGCCACGAGCAGCGCGGGCCGGGGCAGCACGGCCAGGCCGATCAGCACCCGCTGGAGCATGCCCCCGGAGAGCTGGTGCGGGTAGGACGCGAAGACCCGCTCCGGGTCGGCCAGCCCGACCTCGTCGAAGGTCTCGAGGATGCGGGCCCGCCGCGCGGCGGCGTCGGTTTCCGGCAACAGGGCGGCCGCTTCCTGGGCCTGTGACCCGATCGTCCGGACCGCGTTCAGCGCGCTGCCCGGGTCTTGGGGCACGAAGCCGAGCTGGCGTCCGCGCAACGGCCGGAACTGGCGCTCCGCCAGCGTCGAGGTGTCCCGGCCAGCGAACTGGATCTGCCCGGCTAGGACTCGGGCCTCCGGCGGGAGCAGCCTCAGCACGGCTCTCGCGATCGTCGATTTACCTGAGCCCGACTCGCCGATCAGGGCGAGGCTCTGCCCGCGCTCCAGCGCGAAGTCCACGCCGTGCACCACCGTCTGGTCGCCGTAGGCGACCGTCAGGCCCTCAACCCTCAGCAGCGTCGCGGGTGCCGGGCCAGCGCTGACGGTCCCAGTGCCGTCGGCAGCAGTGTCGTGGATAGTCGTGCCCTTCGTGGCCGGGCTGGCGGTCTTCAGTTCGTCTTCCGTAGCCATCTGCTGATCCTGTTGATTGAGAGCACTGTGAGGACGATGACGATGGCCGGGCCGTAGACGAGCCACGGCGCGTTCGCGTAGGCCTGCCCGTCCGCGATCAGCAGTCCCCAGTCGGAGGCCGGCGGCGGCGAGCCGTAGCCGAGGAACGCCAGGGCGGCGATCACGATGATGGCGTAACCCAGCTGCAGCACCCCCAGGGCCACCACCGAGCGGTACGCGTTCGGTAGTACATGCCTGAACAGCACGTAACCGCGGGAGCCGCCCTGCAGGTAGGAAGACTCGACGAAGACGGAGTGCCGGATCTTCAGCACTTCGGCGCGCATCAGCCGGGCGAATATCGCGACCGACGTCACGCCGGTGGCGATCGCGGCGTTGAGCGTGTTGAAGCCGAGCCCGGTGACCACCACCACGGCCAGCAGGAAAGCGGGGATCGCCAGCAGCGTATCCACAAGCCGTCCCAGACCCGCGTCGACCCAGCCACCGATAAAGCCAGCGGCCAGCCCGATCAGGCCGCCGGCGAACAGGCCGATGCCGACCGCGACCAGGGCGGTGCCCACCGACGGGCCCGCGCCGTACACGACGCGGGCGAACTCGTCGCGGCCGAGGTAGTCGGTCCCGAACCAGTGCTGGGCACTCGGCGGCTCGAACTTGGCGGCGGGATTGGCCAGGACCGCGCTGTAGGAGGTGAACAGCCCAGGGACCACCGCCCACGCCAGGACGATGATGACGACGACGAAGGACAGCAGCACCGACGGCGGCACGCCGGTGAACACGCCGCGCGCCGCCGCGGACAGCCGCCGGGCCGGCTGCGGAGCGATCGCGATGCTCATGCCCCGACCACGTCCCGACGGCCGCCGGTGAGCCGCACCCGGGGGTCAAGCAGCGGGGCGAGGAGGTCAGCGATCAGGTTGACGGTCACGAACACCACGGTCGCGAGCGCGACGACGGCCTGCAGCACCGGCGTGTCCTGGGTCGACACCGCCTGGTACATCAGCGAGCCGATCCCGTTGCGCCCGAACACCTCCTCGACGATGACCGCGCCGCCCATCAGCTCGCCCACGATCAGCGCCGCTATCGTTACCGCGGGCAGCATCGAGGGCTTCACCAGGTGCCGGGCGAACAGCTTCGCCTGGGTTAGCCCGCGGGAGCGGGCCACCAGCACGTACTCCTGCCGCGACTCGTGATCCAGGTTGGCGATCAGTACTTCCGCGAGCGGCGCGCAGATCGGGATCGCGAGCGCGAGCGCCGCGAAGAACGTTCCGATTGGGCTGTCCGGGTCGAGCACGTCGAAGAGGTGCAGCTGAAAGGAGAATTCGTGGATCAGCAGCAGGCCGATGACGAAGCTCGGCACGGCCAGGAACAGGGAGGGGGCAGAGCGCAGTACGCTCCTGGCCCACTTGCCCGGCAGGTACTGGGATCCGTAGGCGATCACCGACGCCAGGATCAGCGCCAGCACCAGCGCCGTGGCCCCGAGCCTCAGCGTGTAGGGGAGGGCGCCCGCGATCAGGCTGGTGACCGTCTGGTGGGTCACCAGCGAGACCCCGAGCTGGCCCCTGACGAAGCGCGACAGTGCCAGCCACAGCTGCACTATCACGGGCCGGCTGACGCCGTAGTAGGACTCGACGTGCTTGATCTGGGCCGGGCTCAGCCCGCTCTGCGGGTTGCCCAGCACGGTCGCGATGGCGTTCCCCGGCAGGATCGTGATCAAGACGAACGAGAGCGCGTAGGCCAGGAGGATGACGACGACCGCCTGAGCGAGACGCTGCAGCGCGTAGACGAAGTACGGCCGGCCCCGCGACCAGCTGCCCGGCCCATCGCCGGGCAGCTGGTCGGTGGCCACGACGGCCAGATCGGTCACGAGAGCCAGGCCGTGTAGAAGTTCGCGTACGCGACGCCGTTGTAGGTGACGCCGTGCACGTTCGGCGCGATCAGGTAGATGCGCTGCACCTGCTGCACGATGGGGTCGAAGTATCCCTGCGTGAGCACGTACGACTGCACCTGGTTCGCGACCGCGCTGCGCTGGGCCGTGCTCGACGCGGACTCGATCTCCTCGGACAGGGTGTCCAGGGTCTTGTTGCTTGTCCCCACACCGAACCAGTTCTGGCCGCCGTTCAGGCTGGTCAGCACGCCGCCGACCGTGCTGAAGTCGATGAAGCTACGCGACACCGACAAGAGCGGGTAGGCGGTCGACACGGCTGCGAAGGACGCGTAGTCCGAGAGCGGCACTATCTTCAGCTGCGCCTTGATGCCGACCTTCGCGAACTGCTGGGCGATGAGCTCGTCCTCCTGCTGGGTTGACGGGACATACGGGTTGGGGACCAGGGTGAAGGAAAGGGTCTGGCCGTCCTTGTGCCGGTAGCCGCCGGCGCCCACGATCCAGCCGGCCTGGGTCAGGAGGCTGTCGGACAGCGAGGGGTCGTAGTTGAACAGGGCCGAATCGTTTGCCACCTCGGGGACGTTGCCCTGAATAAAGCTGGTGGCCGCGTACCAGCCCTTGGGGTAGATGGTCGACAGGATCTGGGATCTATTGATGGCGTGCTGTATGGCCTGGCGCACCTGCAGGCTGCTGGTCGGGCCTGAGCCACCGTCTACTTCGAAGCCGTCGACGAAGCCCAGGTAGCGGGGCGTTGCGACAGTGAAGCCCTGGGACTCGAGTGATGGGATATCCGATGGTGTGACGTTGAAGTCGGCCTGCGCGTCACCGGCGACGACGGCCTGTTCACGTGTCGACTCGTCGGCCACCACCTTGTAGGTGATCGAGTTGAGGTAGGCCGGCCCGGTGTGGCCGAGGGCGGGCGGTCCCCAGTTGTAGTTCGCGCGCCGCACCAGCGTATAGCTCACCCCCGTCTGGTAGGACTTGACCACGAAGGGACCGCTGCCGATCTCGTCCAGCAGGTTTGCCTGCTGGTTCACGCTCAGCGCGAGCGTCTTGGGCGCCAGCAGGATGGAACCGTGGTAGCCAAGCGTCGGGATGAACCCCAGCGTCGGCTTGGAGAAGTCGACTTCCACCGTGGTGCTGTTGACGGCCGTCGCCTGCTCGAAGTTGAGCGCGGGGAACAGTCCCACCTTCGCGATGCCGCGCGCGGGGTCGCCCTTGGCCCAGAGGGTGATGTTGTCGACGACGGCCGCGGCGTTGAGCGGCTCTCCGTCGGAGAAGGTCACACCCGGCTTGAGGTGCAGGATGTACTTCTCGGCGTTGTCCTCCGTCTGCCAGCTGGTCGCGATCCAGGGGCTGACCTGGCCGGTGTCAGAGACGTAGACAAGCTTGTCGGTGATCTCCCCCCACAGGTTCCCCTCATAGCTCGATATGTTGCTCTCGCTGGAAACCCACCCGGCCGGAAACTCCTGGATCAGGAACGTGAGGTTGCCGCCGTCCTTCGGCGTGGTCGCGGCGGTCGTGCCGGTCGTGCCGGTCGACCCACCCGACGAGCACGCGGCGATCAGGAGCAAGAGCGCGGCCAGAGCAGTCACGCCGAGCACGGCGCGGTGAAACCTGTTCCGTCTGACCATCAGATGTCTTCCTTCTGCTGGGGTCTCGCACGGGTCATGAGGATTTTCCTTACGGGTCATGAGGATTTTTCTTCGGGAACTAACGCCGGAGTTCCGGGCTGATCGGCTCAGGAGAAACAGGGCACGGCATGCGCCGCCCGACGCCGAGCAGGCCGGCGCTGCCCGTGGACGTCGACGTCCATCCGCGCGGGAGAATTCCCTACCATACCAATGGATTAAATAGGATTTAGGCCTTGGCGTCCAACGCCGATCTCGAATCGAAACTGATCAGCAAGTGTGATCAGACCCGGGATCTGAACCCGCGTGACCAGCCTGGGAGGCTGGTGATAGACCGGTCCGGTGACACGCTTGACTGAGATCGCGCCGGGAGTGCTCATCGCGACGAGTTCGTTTGAGCTGACCACCACGACCGTTGTGGTTAGCTCCGCTCGCCCGGGCGGGTGCCTGCTCATCGATCCCGGCGTGACCGTGGCCGAGCTGACCAGGTTGACCGCCGAACTTGCCGAGCGGGGCCTGGCGCCGTCGGTGGCCTGGTCGACGCACCCGCACTGGGATCACGTGCTGTGGAGCGCCGAGCTCGGCCCGGCGCCCAGGTACGCCGCGCCCGCCGCCGTGATGGTGGCGGAGACGGAACGAGACGGCATCCTCGACGAGATACAGCGGGCCGCGCCCGGTCATGACCTGTCGCTGGCCGGGCGGCTGCGGCCACTGGATGGTCCCGCCATCCCGTGGGACGGGCCGGAGGCCCGGCTGATCGTGCATGACGGGCACGCGCCCGGCCACGGCGCCGTCTTCTTTCCCGGCAGCGGCGTCCTGGTGGCCGGCGACATGTGCTCCGACGTGGAGATCCCGCTGCTCGACACCGTCGCGGCGGATCCCATCGGCGACTACCGCACCGGGTTGGAGCGGCTGGCGTCGGTGCCCGGCGTGCGCCACGTCGTGCCCGGCCACGGCCATGCCGGGGACGCCGCCGAGTTCCGCAGGCGGCTCGAGGCGGACTCCGCCTACCTGGACGCCGTTTCGGCCGGGAAGCTGTACGGCGATCCGCGGCTCGCGGATGGCCCCGAATGGATGCGCGTCACGCACGAGGAGCAGGTGCGCTGCTTGCGGCCCTGACCTGCTCTAGCCTGCGACGGGCAGGAGGAGCGCCGAGGTGCTTTCCGGGGCCTCCGGGTCCAGGCCGATCTCGTACTGGGTCGGCACGAGATCTTCGGCGGCCGCGTCGACCTGTCCGTTGCCGGGGTTGCGGGCGAAGCGCGGGTGCGCGCCGCCTGCCACCTGGAGCCTGAGCCGGTGGCCCGGTCCGAACCGGTGCGCCGCGCCGAACAGCGAGACCCGGACGGTAGCTGAGAGCGGGTCCTGTTCGGTCAGCCGGACGATGCCGTCGCAGACGTTGCGGGAGCGGCCTCGCGGGTCGACGTCACACAACCGGACGAACAGGTCGGCGTACGGGTTGTCGCGCGTCACCGAAAGCTCGACGGCGACATCGCCGACGACCTCGACCGGCTCGACGAGCGGCTCGCTGCTGAAGACCAGGACGTCAGGGCGCTGCTCGACCGCCCGGTTGTCGCGCATGCCCGCGGTCATCGATAGCAGCGCGCCGCCCGGGGACGGGGTGGGATCGGCCGGGTCGTAGCGGAAGCGGGCAGGCTGGATATCCGGCCCGGCAACTGGCTCACGCGCGCTGAGCGCGCCGCGCGCACCGAGGTACCACCGCTGCGTCCCGGTGCCGGACGGCGGCCAGCCGCCGATGTCCCGCCATTGCCCGGCGCCTTCCCCGCCGACCCAGACGCGGACCGAGTTCTCCGGGCCGGGCTCCCCGGTTCCCGGCGAACGTCCGGTTCCCGGCGAACGTCCGGTGCCCGCGTACCGGTCGAGCCAGGCCAGGCTCTCCACTACCGCCGGGCCGGCTTTGCTCGCGACGTCCAGGTGAGTCCACGGGCCGACGATCAGCCGGGCGGGCACGCCCCGGCCGGCCAGCAGGCGGTACTGCTCGAGGGTCTGCTCGATGAACAGGTCCTGCCAGCCGCCCACCAGCAAGACCGGAACCGCGATCCGCTCCAGCGCGGCACCGCACTGCAGCGGCGCCCAGAACGGATCGGTCAGCTGCGGATGTTCGAACCAGCGGTCCAGCCACTTCGCGTGGTCGCCGAGCAGGTCGCGCGCTCCGGCCGTGACCGGCAGTCGGTCCAGCGCCGGGCGCAGCCGCCGGTCGGCCGTGAAGGTCCGCACCATGCCGCGCAGCATGCCCGTGCTCTCCTGGTGAGCGATCAGGTCACTCCAGCTCAGGAAGTTGTAGAGATCGAAGACGCCGTGACGGTAAGCGACCCGGCCGAAGTCGTGCGGGCCGACGTGCACGATGGCCGCCACCAGTTCCGGCGGCGGGTCCATGGCCAGCGCCCACTGCACGAACCCGAGGTAGCTCGCGCCGTAGGTCGCGAGCCGTCCGTCGAACCAGCTCTGCTCGCGCAGCCAGGCGACGGTGTCGTGCCCGTCTGAGATCTCGTTGCGCATCGGCTCGAACGTCCCGCCCGAGCCGAAGGTGCCGCGGCAGCTCTGTATCAGCACGTGATGGCCGCGTTCGGCGAGGATCTGCGCGTTCTGCACGCCGAACGGGCCGCGGCGGCCGTAAGGACAGCGGACCAGCACGGTGGCCGCCGCAGCGACCGCGACCGGGAGGTAGTGATCGGCCAGCAGGACCGTGCCGTCCGACATCGGCACCTGGACGTCACGCTCGATCATGACCTGATTCCGTCGCCGCGGCAGCGACCAGGTCCGGGACAGCACCTTGCTGAACGCCACCGTAGCCGGGCTCGGCGGGCGGGGGGTGACAGCTTTGCCGCCGGCTTCAAGGTTCATCACGCTTTTCTGCCGCATCACGCTGTCCTTCCGCCGCGATGACGCCGGGCGGGTCGGCTGGGCCTCGAGCAGTTCGACTGGCGCCGCCCGGTTGGCCGGCACCCGCCGCTGGTTGAGTAAACCTTTATCGGTAACCTCGCCGACGTCAAGGTCGGCGGGACGGCCATGACAGGACGTCGCGGACGGGCCCGCCGGGAGTCTGTTCATCGTCGGGTTCGCTGGCTGCGCCTGGGCCGACCCGCGCAGGACGCGGGCCGGCCGGCACCCTCAGGCCGTCGGATGGTCGCCCGACCCGCTGTAACTAGTCGGTTCGAAGCCGGAGACCATGTCCGTCTCGGTCTCGTCGTCGTCATCCAGATCGTCGTCATCCAGATCGTCGTCGTCGGCCGTCGGCCGGACGCTGCCCTGTTCGACGTCGGGCACGGCGGGGCTCCACGGGTAAACGTACGTACCGGCCGCAGGGCCCGGGCCCGATCCGAAGGCCTCGCTCGGCGTTCCGGTGGCCTGGCGCGGCGTGAAGAGCATCCAGGCGCACGAGGCGGCCAACGCGACGAGGAACCCGCAGTAGATCCAGAACGCCGGCGTGACACCCGAATGGATCGTGAGGCCGATCTGGGTGGCCTGCGCGGGCGAGATCCCGAACTGAGTCGGCGAGGTGGTTTGGCCGGCCTGGATGAGGGCCGAGATGGCCTGGGCCGCCATCGGGATGGCCGCGCCGGCCAGCAGCAGCGCTCCGTGGCGGACAGGGCGCCACAGGGCGGCCACGATGACCACGGCGGCGAGCGCGACCATGACGGCGACGTCCCCCGCGATCACCAGGCCGGGGTTGGAGAAGGCGTTACCTGCCGTCAGAGACTGCGACTGCCCGGCCGCGGTGTGCAGCGTGTAGGTGTCCCAGGCCGGAGCGAAGGCGGCGGCCACCCCGAGGCCAGCCAGCACCAGCAGGACGACCGGGCCCAGCTCAGACCCGCGCGGACGGCGTAGGTAATCCTGGCGGGCCAGCCAGCCGCGAGCACCATTGGCTGGCGGCGCAGCAGCGGGCCGGACCAGGAAAGCCAGCACGGATCCGGCGGCGCAGGCGAGCCAGCCCAGCAGCGAGAGCCACAGACCCCAGCCTGCCGTATGTGCTCCGGCGGCGATCGCGGTGCCGGCATCGGCGAAGAACAGGCCGAAGGTGACGACGCTGATACCCACGCCCAGCAGGGCGCCCAGCCGCAGGCGGGTGCCGCCGAGCAGGATGAGCACCGCGCTGGCGGCCCAGACGGCAAGGTAGATCGCGTGCGGGACAAGCTGAGCGGGCTGCTGGGAAAGGCTCGAACCGGCCAGATAGGCCGGGAAGAGCCCAGCGATACCAAGGACGACCCCTACGGCCAGCAACGCAGCACCGACGGTACCGGTCCGGGAGTCAGCCGTCCTCGCGCCGTATGGGGCACCGCCCTGGGCGATCCGGGGATCCTGGGCGAACCGGGGATCCTGAGCCAACCGAGGATCCTGAGCCAACCGAGGATCCTGAGCCAACCGAGGATCCTGGGCGAACGGGGCATTGCCCGAGCCGACCGCGCCAGGCCTGTCCCTGTCGTCGAGCACCGCCGTGGCCGGACCGGCCGCGGCCGTGCCTGCGTCGCGGACACCCGCGCTCTCCCCCACCTGGGCGCCGCTCGAGGCGACCGGGCCGGAGGCGAACGGGCTTGAGGCGACCGGGGGGGTACGCCGGCCGACCGGGGTGACCGCCCCCGGTGCCTCGATCTGCGTGAACTTCGTCCACGCGGCGGACCAGCCTTCGGAGGTTTCCGGCCACCACTGCAATGGCTGCGTCCGGGACCCTCCGACGGCCCAGATCCCGTAGAAATCCCGGCCCCGGCCGACCTCGTACTTCGCTCCCCGGTACGTGATGGTCACCTTATCGAACACGTTCCCAACCCTTCCTGCTCTAGCCCGCCCCTGTACGTTCGTCAGCGGACCTCATCAGAACCTATGAAGCCGGCCTGGATGCCGGCTGAACGCTGTCTCCAGCCTTCCTGTCTCTTCCATCCCGATGCGCCGCGTCGTGGTCCTGGATTCTCCGCCGGTCATGAACGCGGCTGTCCACTGTTCTCCCCGGGTACTGGACTGGACATCAAGGCCGTTTCCGTCAGCACATGTTGACGAACACCTAATCGTCAGCCTATGCTGACGACCATGGAACCCGTACTGGAAGTTGCGGAAGGCGCGACGAGCAATGATCCCGATGTCGGGCTCCGCGCGGTCGCGGCCCTGCGCGCCCTGGCCGAGCGGCTGGAGACCCTGCAGGTCCAGAGCGCGCGCGAGCTCGGCTGGTCCTGGCAGGACATCGCCGAGCGGCTCGGCGTCACCAAGCAGACCGTGCACCGTAAGTATGGCCGGCGGATCGGGGGGCGATGATGCTCGAACGGTTCACCCCGGATGCTCGCGCCGTCATCAAAAATGCGGTCGAGCACGCCAGCCGGCTCGGGCATCGCTACGTCGGCGGCGAGCATCTGCTGCTCGCCGCCGTCTCCACCAGCCAGCCAGCCAGCGCGGTCCTCTGCGCGCACGGCGTCACGCCAGAGCGGGTGGAGGGCGAGATCGTCCGGCGGGTAGGGCTGGGGGCCGGGGCCGGCTTGTTCGGCGGCCTCGACCGGGACGCGTTGGCCTCGATCGGGATCGATATTGATGCGGTGCGGGCCAGGATCGAATCGTCCTTCGGGCCCCAGGCCCTCGGCGCGGCCGCGTGGGCCGCGCACCAGGAAACGCGCCGCCGACGGCCTGGCCCGGTGCGGAGCTGGCGCCGCCGGCGCCGCACCCGGCGTAGCATCGTCACCCCGCCTGCTCCCGAGCCGGCGCTGGCTACCGGCCGTTATCAGGCGCCCGGCCCGCTTTCCCATGGCCGGCTGCCGTTTACCCCGGTCGCCAGGAAGATCCTCGAGCTCTCTTTGCGCGAGGCGGTCGCCCGGCACGATGCACATATCGGGATCGAGCACATCGCGCTGGCCCTCAGCTCGGTCAAGCGCGGGATGGTGCCGTCCATCCTGGCGGCGGCGGGCGTACCGGAATCGGCCCTGCGCGCCGAGATCAGCGAGCGTTACCGGCAGGCGAGCTGAACCGGGGCCAGCTCACCCGCCGCGGTAGAGCTCGGTGAGCAGGCCGACGATCGCAGCGTTCGCGGGGTGCGGGTCATCCCGCCACCAGGCCAGCCGGACAGGAACGGGCGGGGCGTCGCGCATCGGCCGGTAGACCACGCCGGGCCGGGGGTATTGCGCCACGGTGGACTCCGGGGTGATGCCGACGTAGCGGCCCGTGGCGATCGCGGTCAGCCAGTCGTCGATGTCGCCGGTGTACTCAATGGCCGGACGCTCCTCGGACGGCCACAGGTCCGGGGTGGTCGTACCGGTGCGCCGGTCGATGACCAGCGCGCGCTCGCTGATCTCGGCCAGGCGCAGCGAGCGGCGCGCGGCCCAGGGGTCATCGGCGGCCATGGCACAGTAACGGCGTTCCAGGCCGATGATCGCGTCGCAGAAACGGCGCTGATCCGGCTCGGTGCGGACCACGGCGATATCGCAGTGTCCTTCGGCCAGGCCGGCGGTCGCGGAGTTGGTCCTGATGAGCTGCAGTTCGACCTCGGGATGCTCGGCGGCCCAGCGGCGCTGAAACGGGGTGGTGTGGCGGCCCATCGCCGACCAGGCGTATCCGATCCGGAGGAGGGCATGGCCGGCGGCGGCCGCGCGCACGACGTCGCCCGCCTCGGCCAGGGCGCGGCGGGCATGCGGCAGGACCCGGCTTCCCGCCGCGGTGAGGGTGACGTCCCGGGTCGTCCGGCGCAGCAGCCGGACTCCGAGCGCGCCCTCGAGCGAGGCCAGCGTGCGTGATACGCCCGCCTGGGAGATGCCCAGGTCGATCGCGGCATCGGTGAAGCTGCCCGCGTCCACGATCGCGACCAGGCAGCGCAGCTGACGCAATTCCACATTCATAACTGAAGTGTATAGATAAACCAGTCGATGCATTTTGCGTAAGAAGCCGGCTGGCCCACGCTGTCGGTATGCACACCATGTCAGGACAGCAGGCAGCCCAGGACGCGCAGCTGATTACGCCGGCCGGCAGGCAGGCTGGCACCTCCCGGTGGGCGGGCCCGGCGATGATGACCGGGAGCGCCCTGTCGAACCAGCTGGGCGCGGCCACGGCGGTCATGGCCTTCCCCGTCATCGGCCCCGCGGGCGTGGTCGCCGTCCGCCAGTGGATCGCCGGGATCGTGCTGCTGACGGCCGGGCGGCCCCGGTGGCGGTCGTTCACCTGGCCGCAATGGTGGCCGATCCTGCTCCTCGCGGCGGTCTACGGCACCATGAACCTGTCCCTGTACGCCGCCATCGACCGGCTCGGCCTCGGCCTGGCGGTGACGCTGGAGTTCCTCGGCCCGCTCACGGTCGCGCTCGCCACCTCGCGCCGTCGCGCGGACCTGGCGTGCGCCATGGTGGCCGGCGCGGGCGTGGTCGTGCTGACCCGCCCGCGGCCGGACACTGACTACATCGGCATCGGCCTGGGACTACTGGCGGCCGCGTGCTGGGCCAGCTACATCCTGCTCAACCGGCTGATCGGCCAGCGGGTGCCCGGCGCGCAGGGGTCGGCGACGGCCGCCGGCCTGTCCGCGCTGGTGTTCGTCCCGGTCGGTCTCGTGATCCTGGTCAGGCACCCGCCGACGCGGGGCGCGCTGGCGTGCGCGGCCACCGCGGGCATCTTGTCCTCGGCCGTGCCGCTCCTCGTCGACCTGATGGCGCTGCGCCGGGTCCCGGCCCACGCCTTCGGCATCTTCATGAGCGTCAATCCCGTGCTGGCCGCGGTCATCGGCCTGGTGATCCTCGGTCAGAGGCTGCCGTGGAGCGCATGGCTCGGCATCGGCGCGATCATCGCCGCCAACGCCGCCGGCTCCGCCCACGCTGCCAGCTCGGCCGGCCCGCACGGTGAGGATCACGGCCAGGGCGAGGATGGCCGCGCCCGCGATCCCGGCCGCGCTCAGCCGCTCCCCCAAAATGAAGGCGGACAGGATGGTTCCGGTCAGGGGTTCGAGCAGGGTCAAAAGCGCGGCCGTGCTGGCGGCAGCGGTCCGCAGGCCGCGGAAATACAACGTGTACGCCACGGCGGTTGGCCCGGTGCCCAGGGCCAGGAGCAGGCCGAGGGCGGCGGGATCGGGCCGGAAGCCGAGGCCGCCGAGCGCCGCCGCCAGCGGCATCAGGGCCAGGCCGCCGACGGTGAAGCCGAAACCGGTCACGGCCGCCTCGTCCAGCCCGGGCACCGGTCTGGAACCGGTCAGCGTGACCGCGGCGAAGCCGGCCGCCGCGAGCACCGCCATGCCCGCGCTGGCCAGCACCGCGGTCTGGCTGAACCCGGACGGCAGGCCCACGAGCAGGCCGAGGCCGATCAGGG
>Ga0302235_10001248_pt1 | contig 19205 bp, 17 predicted proteins | sample II_Palsa_N3_3_FD_193577 | JGI IMG/M metagenome (GOLD analysis project Ga0302235, IMG submission 193577) | Peat permafrost microbial communities from Stordalen Mire near Abisko, Sweden - II_Palsa_N3_3 | ecosystem: Environmental > Terrestrial > Soil > Palsa > Peat permafrost | place: Sweden... | reverse complement strand
CCTCGCCGAAGATGGTCTGCTCGATCCTGACCTTGCTGCCGACGTGCAGTGCGGCCGGGGTCCACTCGATGGTGCCCGACGGGTTGGTGAACTTTACCGCCAGGTTGCCTGGCGCCTTGGAGACGCCGCCGAGGGCGTAGATGAAGTCCATGTGCCACGATGCCCGGCGGAATTCCCCATCGGTGGCCGACTGCAGACCGACCTCCTCCTGCATCCGGATGGCCCCGATGATCTCCTCGTCCTCGACGGCCCGCAGCTCATCCGCCGTGATCCGGCCGCTGGCGAAATCGTCTCGCGCCTGAAGGAGCCGCCGCGGGCGCAGCAGGCTGCCGACGTGGTCGGCCCGGAACGGCGGGCTGGTTCTGCGGGACATTGACTGACCTCTCCTTCTCGAGTGCCTAACCCAAGACTTAGCAGATCGGGCGAAGCAGGCGTCAGGCAGGCCAGTTGGTAAACAGACGGCTCCTAGCTCATCCCAGTAGTGTCTCAATTCCCGCCAGCTCATCCCAGCCGTGTCCCCATTCCTTGCGTGACGCAACTATCAGTGGCAGTCTTCGGGGAATGATCCCTGTCCTCACGAATAAGAGAGCGCCGGTTGTCGCTCTGCTCGCCATAGCCTGCACCGGCCTAGCTGCTGCCGGGTGCAGCAGCTCCTCCAGCTCCACGCCAGCGAGCTCCACGTCCTCCAGCTCCACGCCGTCCAGCTCTGCAACCGCCATGGCCAGCGGCGACGTCGACGTGTTCTCCGCTGGGTCCCTTGACACCCTGATGACCAAGTCGGTCGGACCGGCGTTCCACGCCGCGACCGGCTACACGCTGGTCGACACCTCGCACGGGTCGGGGACCCTCGCGGCCGATATCAAGAACAAGGTCGCTGTCGCCGACGTCTTCGTCAGCGCCTCGCCGACGGATGACACCATCCTCGAGGGCACCGCCAACGGTGACTGGGTCTCGTGGTACGCGAACTTCGCCACGTCGCCGGAGGTCCTCGGCTACTACCCCAAGAGCAAGTTCGCCAAGGACCTGCAGACCATGCCGTGGTACAAGGTGATCACGCTGCCCGGGTTCCGCCTCGGGCGGACCAACCCGTCCCAGGACCCCGGCGGCGTGCTGGCCGCCAAGGCCCTCAACGAGACGGCGACGGCGCAGAATCTCCCGGCGCTGAAGACGCTCGCGACGGAGACGTCGGACGAGTACGCGGAGAACCCTGAAGAGGCCGACATCCAGACCGGGCAGCTCGACGCCGCGTTCATGTACGAGGCCGACGCCAATTCCCAGGGCAGCCCCTTCGTGAAGCTCACCGGCGTCAACCTCGGCGGCGAGTATACAATCACGCTGGTCAACAAGGCCCCTCACCTGGCTGCGGCCGAGGCCTTCATCAAGTTCCTCCTCGGCCCCACCGGTCAAGCCGAGCTGCAGGCTGACCAGTTCAACGTCGTCTCTCCGGCGACGGTGACCGGGTCCGGCGTCCCGAGCAGTCTCGCGAGCCTCTTCAGCTCGTGACCTCTGGCAGGACGCCGCGCACGCTCGGCTGGCTCGGCGCCCTGCTGGTCCTCTACCTGGCCTATCCGGTCGGGGCGTTCGCCTACCGCGTCATCGGTGGGCACGGCGAAGGCTGGAACGACCCCGGGCTCTGGTCGGCCTTGTGGGTGTCGGTCGCGAGCGCCACCATCTCGTTGCTGATCGGGGTAGTGGCCGGGATCCCGCTGGCCTACGTGCTGGCCCACCGCCGAGGGTGGCTGTCCTCGGCGGTGGGCGCCCTCGTCCAGCTCCCGCTGGCCGTGCCGCCTCTCATCAGCGGCATCCTGCTGATCTACATCGTCGGCCCGTACACATTCCTCGGCCAGCTGTCCGGCGAGCGGCTCACCCAGACGATGTACGGGGTCGTCATCGCCCAGTCGTTCGTCTCCGCACCGTTCCTGGTCGTGGTGGCCCGCAGTGCCTTCCGTGCCGTCGATCCGTCCCTGGGTGACGTCGCCGCCACCCTCGGCCACGGTCCGCTGACTCGGTTCCTCCGTGTCGACGTGCCCGCCGCGGCAGACGGCCTCCGGAGCGGGATGATCCTCATGTGGCTGCGGGCCTTCGGAGAGTACGGCACGGTCGTGGTCCTCGCCTATCACCCCTACAGCCTTCCGGTCTACGTCGACAACCTGTTCTCCTCCGGCCCACTGTCGCTGGCCGAGGCCCCGACGATCCTCGCCTTCGGCGTCGCCGTGCTAGCGGTCGCCGCCGTCCGCCTCCGGCGCCCGGCCCGCGTCCGGCGCCGCCCGATCCCCGCGCCGCTCGCTCCGGTGTCGACGCCCCCGACGCCGGTGGGCTTCGACATCGACGCCACCGTCGGGACGTTCCGGCTGCGGGTGGCGCACCGCGAAAGCGGCCACCGCCTGGCGGTCGTCGGACCGTCGGGCTCCGGCAAGTCGGTCACCCTGCGGGTTCTCGCCGGGCTGCTCGGCCCGGGCGCAGGAACCGTGACCTACGGCGGTGTCGACGTGAGCCGCATCGCGGCCGAGCGGCGCCGGGTCGGCTACGTCCCCCAGGGCTTCGGCCTGCTCCCCGGACGCACGGTCTGGCAGCAGGCGGTCTTCGGCGTCCACGCCGATCCGGCCCGGGCCGCCTGGTGGCTGGAGACACTCCACCTCGACGGCCTGCTCGACCGCCTGCCGGAGCAGCTCTCCGGTGGGCAGCGCCAGCGGGTCAGCCTGGCCCGGGCGCTGGCAGGAGATCCTCGGGTGGTGCTGCTCGACGAGCCGTTCTCCGCGCTGGATGCCCCGGTACGGGCCGAGCTACGGCGGGAGTTGCGCCGTCTCCAGAGCAACGTCAACCTCTCCACGGTCCTGGTCACCCACGACCCGGAGGAGGCGGCGATGCTGGCCGACGAAATCATGGTCGTGAGCGACGGGCAGGTGCTCCAGTCCGGGAGGTGCCGCGACGTGTACCAGCGTCCCGCCTCGGCCGAGATCGGTCGCCTGCTCGGCATCGACAACCTCTTCGAGGGCACGGCCGGCGCCGGAGGCATGCTGCTCACCGGCGGGGACCGCGTCCCGGTCGGCGTCGCTACGGGGCTGCCGACCGACGCCCGGCTGTTGTGGCAGGTGCCGCCCGAAGCCCTCCGGATTCGCCCGGGACCGTCGCCGTCGGGCGCCCGCGGGTCGACCGTCAACCTCGGCCGGGGTCAGGTGACCGACGTCATCGACCTGGGCCGCACCGTCGAGGTGGTGGTGGGGTTGTCTTCCGGTATCGAGATCCGGGCCCGGACCCTGGAGGTGCCCGACCTCAGCGTCGGCGCCGCCTGCCAGGTGGAGACCGACGCCGACGCCGTGTCGGTCTGGTCGGAGCCGGCGGTTAATGGAACTCGAGGTGATACGGCACGTCTGGTGTGACCGGTAATGCCAGGGCCCTCAGGCGATTCCGTCAAAATCGCCCAGCTTCGCACCGGCAAGGAACTGGCGCCATTCGTCCATCGTAAACTCGCTGACAGGTCCGTCCGGACTGTTCGTATTGCCTACCACAACAGATTTTCCCTTACGAGCGACCCTTATGCATTGGCCGTTATCGCAAGTCCGGGAAACGTGCCAGTCAAGATCTTCTGGCGCAGACACATATTGTGCCATGAGAAACCCTTTCATGTGCCTAACTTTTAAGGAATACACAGAAGCACAGCCACTAACCGGAATAGATCTCTCGCGCCGTGACAACGAGGTCTACCGAGTCAGGCGGATCCAGCGCGCGATCACGCAGGTAATCAATTGTCTCGCGATAACGAGCAATATCGGCCCTACGCTCAAGGTACTGATTGCCCGACAAACCCTCGATAAAAACCACTGGCCAGAGGCCTGAATCATGGCCAAATTCTAGCAGCACAAAATATCCGTCGGCCGCGGGGTATGCACCAGAGTCGAATGGGATAACCTGAACGGTTACCTTGTCATGACGTACGGCTTCTAGAACCTTGTCAAGCTGGGCAACCATTAGCGCCGATCCGCCGACACCGCGGCGGAGGACTGCCTCATCCAGCACGACATGGTATCGGGGCCTGTTATCTCCTTGCAGCAACCGCTGGCGACGGAGCCTGGCCTCGACGCGTTGCTGGACTATATGCGGATCCATTTTCGGCGCGATAGTAGTAATAATCCCCCGAGCGTATTCCTCAGTCTGAAGCAATCCGGGTATATAATTCATCGAGTAACACGTAATGGCCGCTGCCTCTTGTTCCAGCCCGATCAGCGGGTCCAGATCAAGGTCTTCGTACTGAGTCCACCAGCCCTGTTCCCGTGCCCCGCGAGCAAGGCTCATGAACCCGGCCGAAGTTGCCTCGTCAACCTCGTAAAGAGCACACAGGTCGCGGACGTCGCGCAGGCTCGGCCGACGCGCCCCGGTCTCCAGCCGACTGATCTTGGTGGCGGAACACAGGAGTTTCTCCGCGACATCTTCCACGGTCATGCCGCGCTCATAGCGAAGTCCCCGCAGCCGCGTGCCAAGTTCCCGCTGCCGTACCGTGGGGCTCATCCCGGTCACGAGTACAGCGCCTGGTCGTAGCGGCACCGGCGGGCGGAAGACTCGAGGTCTGGTTCCCAACGGATCACGGCGCGGTTGCGCGGGCCAGGGGTCTTGGCCATTGGCATGTGCCAACCATAGGGGTTGCCTGACAGCCTGGCAAAATGCGCGCGCCAGGCGGCGAGTCTGGCCGCAACCACCATGTGGCTCGGAGCGACCAGACCGCTGGACCAGCGCGAAGCCAGGCGGCATGGTAGTGACGTGACCACTCCCCCCTGCCCGCCTGGCAGCCGCCTGCCGTGGTTCGTCCGGCCGGCCGCACGGGCCTGGACCTGCGCGCCGGTCCCGGCCGATGTCCGGGCCTTCCATGCTGGGCTACCCGGTTACGCACCCACTCCGCTGGTCGAGCTGCCGGCTATCGCGACTCAGCTCGGCGTCGGCCGGGCCTTCGTTAAGGACGAGTCGACCCGGATGGGCCTGGCCGCGTTCAAGGTGCTCGGCGCGTCCTGGGCCGTTCACCAGGTCCTGTCGCGGCATCCGGCCGGCGCCGAGCTGCTCCTGGTGACCGCCTCCGACGGCAATCACGGACGTGCGGTCGCCAGGATGGCGCGCCTGTCCGGCCAGCGAGCCCATGTTGTCGTGCCGAGCGGCGTGCATCCGGTAGCCATCGCCGCCATCGCGGCGGAAGGAGCGCGGGTGACCGAAGTCGCCGGAACGTACGACGATGCGGTGCGGCGGGCGGCGGAGGTGGCGCGCGAGGCGTCTGCCGTGCTGGTGCAGGACACCGCGTGGCCTGGCTACGAGCAGGTGCCGGGCTGGATCGTCGAGGGCTATTCCACCTTGTTCGCCGAGGTCGACGCGCAACTTGCCGGCGCCGGGGCGGCCGGGCCCGGGCTGGTGGTGGTCCCGGCCGGCGTGGGCTCGCTGGCTCAGGCGGCCGTCACTCACTACCGGAGTCACCCCGGCGAGTCAGCTCCGGCCCTGCTCTCGGTAGAGCCCGAGTCGGCCGCCGGCGTGCTAGCCAGCCTGGCCCAGGGCGAGCTGGTCAGCGTGCCGACCGGCGCCACGATCATGGCCGGGCTGAACTGCGGTACCCCTTCCATGCTGGCGTGGCCTTACCTGCGTGAGGGCCTAGATGGCGCACTCGCCGTTACCGATGCCGATAGCATCGCCGCGGCTCACGAGCTGGCCGGTCACGGGATACCCGCCGGTCCTTGCGGGGCCGCTGCGCTGGCGGGCGCTCTCGCCGCCCTCACGGGGGAAGGTGCCGGCGCCCGGCGGGCCGCACTGGCCATCGGGGCGGAGACGACGGTGGTGCTGCTGAGCACCGAAGGTGCGGCGGCTAACCCCGTGCCGGATGCCCTCGGCTAGCCGGACCGGCGTCCAGCGGGCTCCGGCTCCGGTTAGGTGCCGGACCTGGCGAGAGGGGTCCGGTCGAAGCCGTCTTCCGATGCGCCAGGACCGGGGATGGCAGTGACCGCGCGGGCGTCGAGGGTCTCGCCGCAGTGCGAGCAGACCAGCACGGCCGTGATGACGTGCCCGCAGGCCGTGTGCTTGGTCTGCACGGGCGGACCGCCGGGCGCCGCCCATCGGTCGCCCCATTGCCGCATGGCCATCACCACGTGCCACAGGTCGCGGCCCTTGGCGGTGAGCCGGTATTCCGAGCGCGGCGGGTGATCGCAGTAGGCGACCCGCTTGAGGACATCGTTGTCTACCAGGTGGTTCAGGCGCTGGGTGAGGATGTTGCGGGAGATTCCGAGGCGGGCCTGAAAATCATCGAAACGGGTCACGCCGAGGAAGGCGTCCCGGACGATGAGCAGGCTCCACCACTCCCCTACGACGTCGAGGCATTGGGCGACCGAGCAGGTCATGCCCTCGAAGCTGGTCCTTTGCACAGGCCCAGCATAGAGGGTTGCTTAATAGAACTCACTACCTCTAGATTGAGTTCTATGAGAACACTTATCCAGGCCGCCCGGACAAGCGCATGACCGAAGTAGCCGGATCCGTCGGGGCGCCGGTTCGCCAGCGCATCGTCACCTGGGAGGACCCTCTCGTCGGCTCGGCGCTGGCTCGGGATCTCAGCGGACTGGACTACCTGCGAGCGATCGCCGGAGGACGTATCGCGCCGCCGCCGATCGCCGTCTTGCTCGGGATGAGCATCCTGGCGGTCGAGCCTGGCCACGTCGTTTTCGGGCTCGACGTCGGCGAGCACCTGTACAACCCCATCGGATCGGTGCACGGCGGCGTCTTCTGCACCCTGCTGGACTCGGCTATGGGCTGTGCCGTCCACGCCTCGCTTGACCGCGGCCAGGCGTACACCACGCTCGAGCTGAAGGTGAACCTCGTCAAGGCGCTGACCACCATGACGCCCAGCGTCGTGGCCACCGGCCAGGTGGTCAGCGCCGGCCGGCGCGTCATCACCGCGTCCGGGCAGATCACCGGACCGGACGGGACACTGTACGCGCACGCCACGACAACGTGCCTGGTCCTGGACCCCAGGGCAGCCGCGGGCCAGGAAGCTCGCCCGGCTCCCGGGCTCAACGGGCGCGAGCAGACGCCGGGAGGTGATGGCGATGGACGCTGAAGCCGGCCCGAACGCCAAGACCAGCGCGGCCGTCCCGAGCCTCGGCGCGGGGTCTCTTGAGCAGGCCAGTGCCTTTCTGCAGGCCGCCGGACTCGTTCTCGATGAGATCACCGCGGACCGGGTTACGGGCCACCTGGACCTCAGCCCGGAGCACCACACCCCGTGGGGGATCGTGCACGGCGGCGTCTACACGACCGCGATCGAGAGCGCCGCGAGCGTCGGGGCCAGCCATGCCGTGCGCGATCAGGGCCAGGTCGCTGTCGGGCTCACCAACACCACCCACTTCCTGCGGTCGCTGACCGCAGGGCGGGTGAATGTCGAAGCGGCGGCTCTCAGCCAGGGCCGCACCCAGCAGCTCTGGCGGGTAGACATCACCGACCAATCAGGCAGGCTCATCGCTCACGGCGAGGTACGCCTGCAGAACGTCGCCGGACGGTAAGGCAGCCCAGGTAAGAGACGATGTTGGCATGGATGTCGACTCGTTTCTCACCCAAGCGGCTGGGTTGCTGGCCATCCCTTCAACCTCTGACCGGCCTGGCGACCTGCGGCGAGCTCTGGATTTCGTGCTCGATTTCGTCGGTCCGGCGGTCACGGTAGAGCGATTCGAGTCCGGCGGCAAGCCTAGCGCGCTGGTCTACCCGGCCAGCACCCGAGCGGATTTCCGCGTCATCCTCAACGCTCACCTCGACGTCGTGCCCGCTCCGCCCGAGCAGTTCCGCCCGCGCCGCGACGGTGACCGCCTGTTCGCCCGCGGAGCACAGGACATGAAGGTATCGGCGCTGCTGGCGGCTCAGGTCTTCCGCGATGTGGCGGCCCAGCTGCCCTACCCCGTCGCGCTGCAGCTTGTCACGGACGAAGAGGTGGGCGGCCGTGACGGGACCTGGCATCAGCTCCAGTGCGGTGTCAGGGGCCAGTTCGTCATCATCGGCGAGACCAGCGGCTTGCACATCGTCACCGAGTCCAAGGGCATCGTCAGCGTGACGCTGGTGTCCGGCGGCCTCAGCGCGCACGGCGCCTATCAGTGGCTCGGCGATAACGCCCTGGTCAAGCTGGAGGCAAGCGTGGGCAACCTGCTGGCCAGGTACCCGCTCGCGACCGAGGAGGCGTGGCGGACCACCGTCACCCTCGCGCGCGTCTCCACCCGGAACCAGGCCCGTAATCAGGTCCCGGCCGATGCAGAGGCATGGCTGGACATCCGGTACCCGGCCGACGACGCGGACTTCAACGGCAAGACCGCCGAGGAAATCACCGCTTACCTGGACGGCTTCTGCGAGCCCGGCGTCAGGGCCGTGGTCGATCGTCTCGACTCGCCGCACCATGTTGACCCCGATCACCCCGATGTGCTCGGGCTCCGGCACGCAGCCAGGTCCCAGGGCTACTCGGGCGAGTTTCTCCGCAAGCACGGCGCCGGGGACGGGCGCTTCTACGGCGAGCTGGGCATCACTGCGGTCGCGTTCGGCGTCGGCGGCTCAGGCCAGCACGGCCCGCAGGAGTACGCCGACGTCACCACCATCGCGCCCTACTACCGCGCCCTCAAGGAGTTCCTCGGCGCCGTCAAGCTTTTAAGACCGGCTAGTCAAGGCCGGGGCGTTCAGGTTCGCTGAGTGCACGGCGCCGAAGATCGTTCCGTATGTTGTTGCCGAGTTTTCTGGTCTCCCGGCCGTTCAGGATGGCACCCGCGGCGGCGCCGGTAAGCAGCGGGCCGAGGGAGAACGCGCTGCGGCCCGCCCGGGCGGCGAGGCGCCGCCGAAGCAGCCGTGTCAGCGGGGATCCTGCCGCGAAGATCACCCCGCCGGGAATCATCGAAACGCCCCGCCGGTGCGCCCACGCCGCGAGGTAGGCACTCATCCGCTCCGGGAACTTCCCTGGAGCCGGCGTCCCGTAGGCTTCGTGGAGTTCGGCCACGAGCTTGATCTCGATCCCGACCACGACCAGCGTCTCGGCCACCACCTCGGCGGGGAAGGCAGGCAGGACGGGCAGCACCGACACCACCCCGGCCGCTCCGCCCGCCGCGGCGGACGCGTGGGCCGCGCCCTCGATGAGCGCGTCGGCGATCTCGTCGGATGCCTTGCCGGGGAACTGCGCCTGCAGCGCCGCCTGGTTACGCACCCGCAGGCGCGGGGCCATCGTGATCACCTGAGCCACCAGGTAGCCGGTGCCCGCATTGGCTCGCCGCCGCACCGCCGATCTTGAAGTCCCTGCGCCCCTGCGCACCACGCGCGTCCCGCGGCCGGCCGCGCGCGCACCCGAGCTTGCGGCCTTGGTGAACGTGCTCACCAGCTTGCGCCGGTCCTGCGGCCGGTCCGCCTCGGTGACATCGGACGCTACTTGGGCCGCGCGGAGCGAGATATCGGTTTCGGGTTCAGTCATGACCTTCCCCTACCCGCCATCGCCGTCCACCCACCTGCCCTCTTCAACTACGTGGGGCGGCTTCTTCGGCAGGTTCAGTTGGGGTTATACGGAGTATTCCTGAGGTCCGGGGCGGGCCGGGAGGTGGTCGTCCGCAGCATGGCGGTTTCCCGGGACAGCAGCGCCCGCTGCATGTTCAGCCGCCGCAGCGTGTCGGGCTCGGCCAGCAGGGCCTGGCGTTCGGTCAGATCGATGATCATGGCGGCGGCGACGATGAACGATAGCAGCGTCGGCTCATCCGGAAGTTCCTCGATCCTGACGGTGGCCCCGCCCCATTCGGTCAGGGCATCGGTGTAACCGCGGAACGCGGTCTGCACCGTGCGCACCAGGGGCAGCGCCGCGACCTGGTCGGCAACGTCGTCATCGAGCAACTCGACCTCACCCTGGAGGTAGGGCCGCGTCTCGTCTAGGCTGAGCAGCTTGAACCGCTGAGTGCCGACGGTGATGATGTCGAAGCGGCCGTCTTCGAGCTGCTCGACACGGCGCAGCGTCGCGATGCAGCCGACCTCGTACAGCGAATGCACACCGTCGATGCCGGTCTCGCGGCCCTTGCGGATCGCGATGACGCCGAACCTGCGTGGGTCCGGCCCGTCAAGCAGGTCGCGGACGAGCTGCCGGTACCGCTCCTCGAAGATATGCAGCGGCAGGAGCATGCCGGGGTAGAGCACCGCTCCGAGCGGAAACAACGGCAGCATCTCGCTCATACCACGACACTACGCTGTCGACGGCCGCCGACCTCGGGCGCGCTGTGCCCTTAACGGAATAAGGACGACCTTGCCCCGGATGTGGCCCTGCTCAAGGAGGCGATAGGCATCCTGGACCTGGCTCAGCGGGAACGTCCCGGCGATCGGAATCTCAAGTTCGCCGTCCACGATCAGCCCGGCGAGCTCGGCCAGCACGCTCGCGCTAGCGCCTGCCGCGTTGCCCTCGGCCTTGACCCCGTACTTTGCCACGGCGTCGAAGTTGGCGATCGTGTCGATGCGGGAAGGTTCCACGCCAAGGGAAAGCGCGAGCTCGACGTAGTCGCCGCCGACGGTGTCGATGAAGGCGTCCACCTTGGACGTCACCTGCCGGATCCGGTCGGTCACCCCGTCGCCATAGACCACGGGAATCACCCCGTGACCGGTCAGCCATTCGTGCTGCACCTGGCTGGCTAGCCCGATCACGGTAGCACCGGCCAGCCTGGCCAGCTGGACGGCGATCGAGCCGACCCCGCCGGCCGCGCCCGAGACCACCACCGTGTCGCCCTCGGTCAGCGTGACGGCCCGCACCGCGGCGTAGGCGGTGGCCCCGGCCACGAAAAGCGCCCCGGCAACCTCCCAGGGCAGGCCAGCCGGCTTGGCGGTCAGGTTCTGCTCCTCGACCACGACGTACTCGGCCTGACTGGCCCGGTTATCGGTGTAGCCGATCACCTCGTCGCCAGCCGACCATCGCCTCACGCCAGAACCGGTCTCGGCCACGATGCCGGCCAGGTCACTCCCTTCTCCCGAGGGGAAGGTGGCCGGCCACCTGGAGTGCAGCAAGCCGCTGCGGATTTTGTCTTCGCCTGGGTTGATTCCCGCCGCCTTGACCTGGACCAGCACCTGGCCCGGCCCTGGCTCCGGCTTGGGCACGTCCACCACCTTCAGGACGTCAACTCCGCCGTACTCGTCGAACCGTACTGCCTTCATGAGCGCCTCCGTTCTCCAACCAGCACTCAACCGCGGGCAGCCGCCCGGTATGCCCGCCGGCCCGTTAATCATTTGCCGTCATAACAGCGCCGTCCAGGGAGCCCCACCCGGCTGACGCCCTTGAGCACGCGCCGGTAAATGACCTGCCGCCGCGCTAGTGTTCGATAGTGGCCGAACGCTGGGAGCAACGCGACGCGCGGGTCGCGAGCGGCCTGGCCGAACTCGACCGGTGGCTGTGCGATCAGGTCCGCCAGGGCCTCGCGGTCAGCCAGCAGGCCGGCTACCGGCACTGGGACGACATCGCCGCCCGGATGGTCGACGCGCAGGCACCCGGCCTGGCCGAACGCCTGCGCGCGCTCGCCGCGTTGCCGCATTCGGGTCCCGGCTGGGAGGGCAGGCTGCTGGAGGAGTACGCGCTGCTCCGCCTGCTCACCATCGCCTACCGCGAGCAGGCCGCGCTGTCGCCGCCGCTCCGCGACACCGTCCGGTCCCGGATCGGGTTTACCGTCCGCCGGGCTGAAGTGCTGGCCGCCGGCCGCCCGGTCGGGGACCACTGGCAGGTGCTGGCCCGGCGGGACCTGGATCAGGAGCGGCTACGGGTCCGCCGGGTGTGGCTGCGCGGGCGTACCAGCGGGCGGTACGCGCTCGTGCTCAGCTTCGCCGCCGCCGGGCAGTCCCTGGACGACTCGCTGACCGTCGGAACCGCGGCCGACGCGGAGCTGGTCTTCTACCCGGCCGCCATTCCGCTGCGCGCGCTGGTGGCGACCTCCCGCGATGAGGTCCGCCCGGGGCCGCCGCCCGGCGAGCAGGTCGCGGACCTGCTGGCCTCGTGGGCCAAGGCGCTCGGCGAGGATCCCTGGCTGGACAGCTGGCCCGCCGTCCTGGCCGCAACCCCCGCCCGGTCGCCAGCGCCCTGCCTGTTCGATGCGAGCGGCGATGCCCTGCCGCTGCACCCGGGCGCGGGCGACTGCTGGACCCTGTTCGCGCTCTCCGGCGGCAGCCCGCTGACGGTGGCGGGCGAGTGGACCCCGCGCGGCCTGTGGCCGCTGACCGCCTGGGACGAGGGCGGGATGGCGGTGACGCTGTGAGCAGCTGGCAGGACCTGGTCACCGCGAGTCTTATCGGCACCGAACGGGCCCCGGTTCCCGCGGTCCGGATCCCTGGCTGGCCCGCCACGGACAACCCCGCAACCGATCCGGCCGAGATGCTACTTGATCAGGCCGCGCTGCTGACGGCTGCCCGGCGGGCGGGCCGGCCGGCCGGACACGCGGAGCCGCTGCCGGCGGCCGAGCCGGATTCCAGGCCCCTGGTGAGCCCGGCCGCCGGCGACCGCCTGGCCTGGATGCTCCGCGGAGAGCATCCTGAGCTGCTGACCGAATGGCTCACCGCGGCCGTGGAACGCGGCTTGCGGGTCCCGGCCCAGCTGCTGCCTGGGTTGCTTGACCGGGCCCGGAGGATCTCTCCGGCGGATCCCGAGTTGCGGCGGCTGGCGGCCGCGGTCGGCGGCCCGCGGGCCCGGTGGCTAGCCACCCTCAACGCGGAGTGGACGTTCGTGGCGGCGGACACCCCGGCCGGCGATGACGCTTGGCGGCTCGGTGACGCCGGCCAGCGGCGTGCCTATCTGACCGCGCTCCGTGCCGCCGATCCCGGCGTCGTCCGGGACCTGATCACCGCCAGCTGGGACGCGGCGGGCGCAGCTGAGCGGACCATGTTCCTGTCGGTCCTGGCCACCGGTCCGGCTCTCGGCGCCGCGGATGAACCGCTGCTCGAAGCCGCGCTCGGCGACCGCGCCGACGAGGTGCGCGGCTGGGCCGCGTACCTGCTGGCCAGCCTGCCCGGATCGGCCCTCGGGCGGCGGATGGCCGGACGCGGCCTGCGCGGCCTGCGCCTCGAAGCAGGCCCCCGGAGCCCCCGCCTGATCGCCAGCCCTCCGGCCGAGTGCGACGCCTCGATGCGGCGGGACGGAATTGCGCCCGGGCCGGGTGCAGGACGCTCGCAGCTCGCTGACCGGACTCGCCTCATGCTGGAGGTGGTCGCCCGGACCCCGCTGCGCACCTGGACGGATGCGTTTGCGCTGGGGCCGGGCGCCATCGTCGCCATACCGTCAGGTGACTGGGGCCCCGTCCTGTTCGTCGGCTGGTCACGCGCGGCGATCGCCCAGCGGAACCGGGACTGGGTAGCCGCGCTGATCAACCAGGCCCTCACCGGGCGGCCGCCGGCCATGCCCGCCGAGAACGGGGCCCTCAGCCAGCTGGCCCGCCGCGCCGACCCGGCCCTCGGCGCACCGGATGCTCTGGCCGGGCCGGGGCCCGGTGCGCCGCTGGCCGTCCGGGCCGCGCTCAGGGTGCTGCGGTTTCGCTACGAGATGCTGAAGGAGCTGGACGTTGACGACAGCCGTGGCTGAAAACCCCGGGGACCGTGGGACCGAGGCGGTCCTGCGTCCGCACGCGGAGCAGGAGTACGAGGCGGAGTTGTCCGTGCTGGCCGCCACCGACGACCGGCCACGGCCGCCGGGCTGGCGGCTGTCGCCCTGGGCGGTGACCACCTACCTGCTAGGCGGCCGCGCCGCCGACGGCACCGAGATCACGCCGAAGTACGTGGGCTCACGCCGCCTCATCGAGGTCGCGGTGGCTACCCTGGCCACCGACCGGGCCCTGCTGCTCCTCGGCGTGCCGGGCACAGCGAAGACCTGGCTGTCCGAGCACCTGGCCGCCGCCGTCTCGGGCGACTCGACCCTGATGGTGCAGGGCACCGCGGGGACGGCGGAGGAAGCGGTCAGGTACGGCTGGAACTACGCCCGGCTGATCGCAGAGGGACCGTCGCAGGCCGCGATGGTGCCGAGCCCGGTGATGCGGGCGATGGCAGGCGGCCAGATCGCGCGGGTCGAGGAGCTGACCCGGATGCCATCGGACGTGCAGGACGCGCTGATCACCATCTTGTCCGAGAAGACGCTGCCGATCCCGGAGCTCGAAGGTGAGCTGCAGGCGATCAGGGGCTTCAACGTCATCGCCACCGCCAACGACCGGGACCGCGGCGTGAACGAGCTGTCCAGCGCGCTGCGCCGGCGGTTCAACACCGTCGTGCTTCCGGTCCCCGCCTCCGCCGAGCAGGAGGTGGACATCGTCACCCGCCGGGTCGCCCAGCTCGGCCGCTCGATCGGCCTCCCGGACGCCCCGCAGGGAGCCGAGGAGATCAAGCGCGTGGTCACGGTCTTCCGTGAACTGCGCACCGGCGTCACCGAAGACGGCCGCGCCAAGGTCAAGTCGCCGAGCGCGACCCTGTCCACCGCCGAGGCGATCTCCGTGATCACCAGCGGGCTCGCCCTCGCCGCGCACTTCGGTGATGGTGTCCTGCGCCCCGCCGACATCGCCGGTGGCATCACCGGTGCCGTGGTGCAAGATCCCGTGTCGGACCGGGCGGTGTGGCAGGAGTACCTGGAGACCGTGGTGCGGGAGCGTGATGATTGGAGCGATTTCTACCGGGCCTGCCGGGAAGTCGCCGGATAACAGGGGGCACAGTGACTGAGCTGTACGGGGTGCGGCATCACGGGCCGGGATCGGCACGGTCGGTGCGGGCGGCGCTTGTGGAGCAGCAGCCGGACGTGGTGCTGATCGAGGGACCGCCGGAAGCGGACGGGCTGGTGGAGCTGGCGGCGGATCCGGAGATGCGCCCGCCCGTGGCGCTGCTGGGATATGTGGCCGGAGAGTCGAGCAAGGCGGCGTTCTGGCCGTTCGCGGTGTTCTCGCCGGAGTGGCAGGCGATGCAGTACGCCCTTGGCGCGGGGATTCCGGTCCGGTTCTGCGACCTGCCGGCCGCCCATCAGCTCGCGGTGGCCGAAGGAAGAAGGGAGGGGAGGTGGGCGGGTCCGCGGTCGCGTGTCGATCCCGTCGGCGAGCTGGCCTCGGCGGCCGGGTACGACGACCCTGAGCGCTGGTGGGAGGACACGGTCGAGCACGTCCCCGGGCCAGCGGTCTTCGCTGCCCTGGCCGAAGCCATCGGGGTCCTTCGCGAGCAGACCGAGGAACCCGACTCCCGCGACGCGGTCCGCGAGGCCCACATGCGGAAGGTGCTGCGCAAGACGATCAAGGACGGCTACCAGCGGATCGCCGTGGTCTGCGGCGCCTGGCATGTCCCGGCGCTGCAAAGGCTCCCGGCCGCCGCCGCGGACGACCGGCTGCTGCGCGGCCTGCCGAAGGTGAAGACCACCCTCACCTGGGTGCCCTGGACCTACGGCCGGCTGTCCTACACCTCAGGATACGGCGCCGGGATCCGCTCCCCCGGCTGGTACGACCACCTGTTCTCCTCCGCCGGGCAGCCCATCGAACGCTGGCTGGCCAAAGCCGCCGCGGTGCTGCGCGCCGACGGCATCGGAGTGTCGGCGGCGGACGTGATCGAGGCGGTACGGCTGGCTGACGCGCTCGCCGCGCTGCGCGGACGGCCGCTCGCGGGCTTGGAGGAGGTTACCGAGTCGGCCCGCGCCGTGCTGTGCGAGGGCAGCGACCTGCTGACCACGCTGATCCAGCGCCGGCTCGTGGTCGGCGAGCGGCTCGGCGCGGTTCCGGCCGCGACCCCCATGGTGCCGCTGCGGCGAGACCTGCACGACCAGCAGCGCCGCCTCCGGTTGCGGCCCGAAGCATCGCCCCATGACTATGACCTGGACCTGCGCAAGCCCAACGACCTGGCCCGCAGCCACCTGCTGCACCGGCTCGCCCTGCTCGGCGTCCGTTGGGGGACTCCGCGCCAAGGCCGGACGCGGAACATCGGGACGTTCCGTGAGACGTGGGAGCTGACCTGGCGGCCCGAGCTTGACCTGGCCTTGATCGAGGCGAGCATGTGGGGCAGCACGGTGGCGGCCGCGGCCACACAGCGGGCCCGGTCGCTGGCCTCCGGGGCCTCGGCGCTGGAGGAGCTGACGGCGCTGGTCGAGCGGTGCCTGCTGGCCGACCTCGGCGACGCCCTGCCGGCGGTGCTCGCGGCGGTCAGGACCCGTGCCGCACTTGATACCGACGTGACCCACCTGATGGCGGCGCTGCCGGCCCTGGTCCGGGCGGCCAGGTACGGTGACGTGCGCGGCACCGACCCGGCCCGGCTCGGCGAGGTCGCGATCGAGATGATGACGCGGATCTGCGCCGGTCTCCCGGCCGCCATGGCGTCTCTGGACGAGGCGGCCGAACGAGCCATCCGGGACCGGGTCGACGCCGTCCATTCGGCCACCGGGTTGCTCGCCGACGGTGAGAGCCGCGAGCGCTGGATGGATACGCTGACGCGGCTGCTCCCCCGCTGCCCGCCCCTGATCTCCGGCCGCCTGACCAGGCTGCTGCTCGACGCGGGACGTCTCACCACGGACGAGGCGTCATCGCGGATGTCCCGCGAGCTGTCCGCGGCCGCCCCGGCCGCGGCCGCCGCGGGCTGGGCCGAGGGATTCCTCGCCGGGAGCGGGCTGCTGCTCGTGCACGACGACAAGCTGCTCGCCCTGGCCGATGGGTGGCTGGCCGGGTTGAGCGAGGACGCCTTCGCCGCGGTCCTGCCCGCGCTGCGGCGGACCTTCGGCGGGTTCGCGCCGCCCGAGCGGCGGGCGATCGGGGAGAAGGCGAGCAGGCTCGACGGCACCGGCCGGGCACCGGTGGCCGCCGCCGCGACCGACGACGAGCTGGACGAGGACCGGGCGGCCATCGCGGTACGGGCGGTCGCGGCCATCCTCGGGCTTCCCGCCGCCTCCCACCGGGCGGCGGCGTCATGAGCACCGGTCCGCAGGAGCTGATGCGCCGCTGGCGGCTGATCCTCGGCGGTGCCGACGATGGCACCGGCACCTCGCTCGGCGGCGACGACGCGCGCATCGACGCGGCGCTCGGTGCCCTGTACGACTCCGATGCCGACCAGACCAGCAGTTCTCAGACTGGCCGGCCGCGCGGCTCGGGGCTGGCCGTGTCGGCCCCGCGGGTGGCCCGCTGGCTCGGCGATATCCGCACGTTTTTCCCGGTTAGCGTGGTTCAGGTGATGCAGAAGGACGCGGTCGAGCGGCTCGGCCTGACCCGACTGCTGCTAGAGCCCGAGATGCTCGACGCGGTCGAGCCAGACGTGCACCTGGTGGGCACGTTGCTCTCGCTGAGCCGGGTCATACCTGAGCAGGCGCGGGAATCGGCGCGTGCCGTCGTGCGCACGGTAACCGCGGACCTGGAGCGCCGGCTGGCCCAGCGGACCCGTTCGGCGGTGGCCGGGGCGCTGAACCGGGCGAGTCGGACGAGCAGGCCCAGGCGTCACGCCGACATCGACTGGGACCGGACGATCCGCGCGAACCTGCGGAACTACCTGCCGCGGCAGCGGACGATCGTGCCGGAACGGCTGATCGGCTACGCCAGGAAGCAGCAGGCCGTGGCGCGCGATGTCATCATCTGCCTAGACCAGAGCGGCTCGATGGCCTCCTCGGTGGTCTACGCCGGGGTATTCGGAGCGGTGCTCGCCTCCATCCGGTCGCTGCGCACCTCGGTGGTCGCCTTCGATACCTCGGTGGTGGACCTGACCGACCAACTCGGCGACCCGGTCGACGTGCTGTTCGGCACTCAGATCGGCGGCGGCACCGACATCAACCGGGCCGTCGCCTACTGCCAGCAGCTGATCACGCGTCCCGCTAGCACGATCTTCGTCCTGGTCAGCGACCTTTACGAGGGCGGTGACCAGGACGAGATGCTGCACCGGATCGGGGACATGACCGCCGCGGGGACGCAGGTCATCGCCCTGCTCGCGCTGTCCGACGACGGCGCACCCGGTTACGACCACGACAACGCCGCCGCGCTCGCCGGACTGGGCGTCCCGGCGTTCGCGTGCACGCCTGACTCGTTCCCGGACCTGATGGCCGCCGCCATCGAACGCCGTGACATCGCCCAGTGGGCCCGCCGCCACCCACCCATCCCCCGTCCGCCTGATTTATCCCCTTTGACCTTTGACCGTTGACCGGCTGTCAACCTCTTACAGTCCCCAGCATGGCGTCGAGCGGGCCAGGTTCGGATGGCAGCCGGTTGGCCCATGGTGACCGGAAAAGCACGTCCACTCCGGCTCCAAGTAACGATGCGGCCCGACGATGGTGCGCAAATGTCCGATAAACAAGATTGACCTGATCTGCTTCCGGGGCTAACGTCCTGTCCGTGACAATCGGCCCCACATCACGAGCAGTAGGCGCCGCCTCTAGCGGCGTTCGGCGGCGAACCCTGAGCCAGGCCATCGCCGAGGAGCTCGCCGGGCGTATCCAGAACGGCGAATACGCACCAGGCGATGCGCTGCCGACGGAGCGCGACCTGATGGACCAGTTCGGGGTCGGCCGGAGTTCTGCCCGCGAATCGATGCAGGCCCTTGCTGTCATGGGACTTATCGATATCCGCCCAGGTCGCGGGGCGCGGGTAGTGGCGATCGACTCACGGGCAGCGGTTCCGACCGAGCTGATTGCCGCCCTGCTAGATGGTCAGGCCGTCGATGATTTGTATGAGTTCCGGGCCTGCGCCGAGAGCCAGACCGCTGCGCTGGCAGCCGAGCGCGCCACCGCCGCCGACCTGCGCGCTATCTCGGAGGCACTGGAGGACTACCGTCGGGCGGTCGACCGCGGTGCCGATCTTGCGCAGGCCGATGTCGACTTCCACCGCACGCTCGCGAGGGCAGCCCGCAACGTGGTCTTTGAGCAGGTTCTGGCCGGCCTCACCGACTTGCTGAACTTCGCCCGGCGCGAAGTCATGTCAGTCCCATGGGTTCCGGCTCGGGCACTGCGCGACCATGTGCTGATCGCGGAGGCCGTTGCTGCGAGGGATCCCGCCGCGGCACGCGCGGCCATGCTCGAGCACGTCGCCGGAGGCGTGGAGGCCGTGAACGAGACGAGGCGAAACCGCGGATCCTCGGAGACGGCTTTGCGAGACGGCCGTGATTGAGCCCGTCCTGGCCGGAGCGCTACCGGTCAACGGCCGCGGCCGGGCCAGGCTTGGCTACCAGGGCAACATGTCGGCTGAAGAAGCTGCCGGACTGGTTAAGGCATCCAGCGTCAGGCAGGTTGTGCCCATGCACTT
>Ga0302235_10001246_pt1 | contig 19288 bp, 13 predicted proteins | sample II_Palsa_N3_3_FD_193577 | JGI IMG/M metagenome (GOLD analysis project Ga0302235, IMG submission 193577) | Peat permafrost microbial communities from Stordalen Mire near Abisko, Sweden - II_Palsa_N3_3 | ecosystem: Environmental > Terrestrial > Soil > Palsa > Peat permafrost | place: Sweden... | reverse complement strand
CCGTCGAGCTCGATCCGCGGATGCTGATCGAGGTCGCCCACCGACGCGAGCAGTTCCTGAACTTCGTCGCCGCCAGCTCGGGCCGCAAGCTCTACGGCGTCAACGTTCATGCTGGCGACGGTTCGCACCGATTGATGACGGCGGCCGAGCAACGCGACTACGAGAACGGGCTGCACAGCGCGACATCGTTTGGGGAGCCGCTGCCCCGGCGCGTGGTCCGCGGCATCGTGCTCGCACGGCTGGCCAACTTCCTCGAGGGGCATGCCGGCGTCAGTCCCGATCTGGTCGAGGCTGTCGCCGCGCGCCTCGACGGGCGGGAACTGCCACCGGTCCCCCGCTACGGCAACGGCGGGGCGGGGGAGATCCAAGCCCTCGGGTGGCTGTTCGCCGACGTGCCGGGCGAGCTGCCGCTCGGGCTGAAGGAGGGGATGGCGCTGATCAACGGCTCGCCGTGCGCGCCCGCGTTGCTCGCCGATGCGACGCTCAGCGCGACCGCGATCCTGCCGGTGGCGGAGTCGGTGTTCGCCCTCGCCGCGGCGGCGATGAGAGTCCCACTGGCCACCTACCATCATCGTCTCGACGCGCTGTGGGGCGACCCGTTCCAGGTGCAGGCGCTGTCCGGGCTCCGCTCGCTGCTCGCCGGGGGCGACGCGCCCGATCAGCTGGAACCGCTCGAGCGTCGTTCGCCTGTGGCCGGGGGGGCCGCGCCTGATGAGCTGGAAGCGCTCGAGCCTCGCGCGCTGCTCGCCGGTGGCGAGACGGCCGGTGGGCCGAGCCCTTCGCTGCTTGCCGGGGCAGACACGCCCTCGGCGCCCGAGCACCCCCAACCACCGGTGAGCTACCGGATTCTGCCGCGCGTGCTGGGCAACACCCGGCGCGTCATCGCCGCCGCGCGCGACGCGGCTGAGATCGCACTGCCGGCGGTCAGCGACAACCCGGTGTTCCTGTTCCCGGACGGACCGGATGACCTCGGCGACCTCGTCTCCAATGGCGGCTTCCACAGCGCCACCGCGCCCGCGTGCATCGACGCGCTGACCTTCGCGATCGCCGACCTGGGTCAGCTCGCCCAGCACCTGCTGCAGCGGCTGCAGACCAACCCGGAGGCGCTCCCCGGGCTCGACTCGCTGGCTCTGGGGACGATGCAGATGGTGGGCGGCGGCTGGGCGGAGGAGGCGCGGGGCGCGGCGGTGCCGTCGCTGCTGCCGCTGTCGGGGTTCGGTCAGAGCGATGTGCCGGCGCCGACGTTCTTCGCCTGGAATCGGTTCGAACGGGTACGCGGCTTCGTCAACGGGTCGCTGACCTGTCTCGCCGCGCTGGCCGGTCAAGCGCTGGCCCGACCGCAACGAACCGTGCCGCCGGCGCTCCAGCCGCTGCTCGAGACAGTGCTCGAGGCGTGCCCGCCGATCACCGAGCGCCGCACTCTGGGCCCCGAGCTGGCCCGCCTGGCCGACCGGTTGAACCCGATCCCGCCAGACTGACGACACGCGGCCACCGCTCCCGCCAGGCTGACGAGATCCTGAACCCGCCCCGCCCAGACTGACCAGATGCCACACCGTTACCCGTCGCTCCTCGCCGCGCCGCCTCCCGCCCAGGGTCGCCTCTGGCTGACCAACGCGCGCGTGTTCGAAGGCACGGGCGCGGCGGTCCGCGAGGCGGCGGCCGTGCTGGTGAGCGACGGCGTGATCGAGCGAGTCGGCGCCGCGACTGATCCGCCGCCCGACGGCGCCCGGGTGATCGACCTGGGCGACCGGATGCTGATCCCGGGGCTGACCAACGCCCACGCCCATGTCCATGCCCGGCCGCCGCAGGCCGGGGGCGGCGCCGAGCCGATCCTGGCTGGTACGAGCTCCCACTTCCTTCAGGCGGACCTGCGGGATTGCCTGCGCATGGGCGTGACCACGCTGCGCAACGTCGGCTCCCAGGACGACCAGCCCCAGGAAGCCCGGCAGGCGATGCGCTACGGAGCGTTTCGCGGGCCACGTCTGCTGACGTGCGGATACATCATCTCCGCCACCGCCCCCGGCGGGCGCTTCTATGGCTCGATGTACCGCGAGGCTGACGGCCCCGATGAGATCCGCAAGGCGGTGCGCGAGCAGCTGCGCGCCGGGGCGGACTTTGTCAAGGTGATGACGACGGGTGCTCGCTCGAATGAACTTGAGGATCCGGATCCGACCCAGCTGACCGATGCCGAGTTCACCGCGCTGGTGACCGAGGCACACCGGATGGGCATCAAGGTCGCCGCTCACGTCGAGGGTCTCGACGGCACCGCGGCGGCGATCGACCACGGGATGGACACGATCGAGCACGGGATGTATCTCAACCAGCGGCCCGAGCTCCTGGGCCGGATGGCCGCCAACGGCCAGGTCCTCATCCCCACCCTGGGCGGCTACTACTGGATGGCCGGCCTCGGCCACACGATCGACCCGGCGCACGTCGAAGTCGACCCGGAGATGATCCCGAGCATCGTCGAGCTCGCGCATTACAACCTCCAGCAGGGCACGCTCAGCATGCGCGCGGCCAGTGCCGCCGGGGTCAAGATTGCGCTCGGCGCCGACCGCAACGGGATCAGCGGCGACGACGTCGCCCTCGAGGTGTTGCGCATGGTCCACCACGGCCTGAGCGTCCAGTCGGTGCTGATGGCCGCGACCAGCACCGCCGCGCAGGCGCTGGGGCTCGAGCGGTTCATCGGGACCATCGAGCCGGGCAAGCTCGCCGACATCGTCGTCCTCGACGGCGATGTCCTAGCCGAGCCGGAGCTGCTGCTGGACCGCGAGCGGATCTGGCTGGTGCTCCAGCTCGGCGAGCCGGTGGCCGGCGCGGCGTTCGAGCGCGCGTGCCCCGGCGTTTGACAGCCAGGCTCTGATCAGGTTTCCTAGCCCGCAGTCCCGTGCTCCCAGCGCTCGCGACACTCCTACGACGACGGAGGCCAGCGCAGCTCGATCCCGGCCAGCTCCTCGTACAGGCGGATCGCGCTCATCTCGCCCGCGTCGTCGCCGTAGCGGACCCGGGCCCGGCGATGAATCTGCTCGACCAGCGCGGTCATCTCGACCGGCAGGCCGACGTCGCGAGCCAGGTCGACCGCGAGCGCGAGGTCCTTGGTCACGAGCTTCATGGCAAAGCCATCGTCGTAGTCGCCGTGGTCGAGCACCATCCGGACGTCGCGCTCCAGAAAATTCGAGTTGGCCGGGGAGTGGACCAGCGCGGCGTGCAACTGATCCAGCGCGACCCCGGCGCTGACCCCGACCGCCAGAGTCTCGGCGGTGGCGACCGCTTGCATGAACCAGGTCAGGTTCAAGACCAGCTTGACCACGTAGCCGCTCCCGTGCCCGCCCACGTGGAAGATCCGGTCGGGGTCGCCGATCGCTTGAAGTACCGGCAAGGCTCGCGACACCGCCTCGGCCTCGCCGCCGACGTAGATCGCCAGCGTCCCGGCCTGGGCCCCGATCGTCTGACCGGCCACCGGGGCGTCGATCACCGATACGCCACGCGTGCCCGCCGCCGCCAGCACACGACGCCCGACCTCCAGCGAGCTGGTGCTCATCTCGATCACCAGCGCGCCGGGCGCCAGCGCCGCGATCGCGCCACCCACGCCCGCGGGCTCGGACTCGCCGCTGACGCCCCCGGGGCCGCTGACGCCCCCGGCGCCGGTCAACACCTGCTCGACCTGGGGTGGCCCGGGCAGGCTGGTGATGAGGATCTCGGCGCCGCTGGCGCAGTCGGCGACCGAGGTCGCCGCGCGCGCGCCCAGACCGGCGGCCCACGCCACCGCCTCGGAGTCGAGGTCGAACGCGCGCACGGCAAAGCCGGCCTCGATCACGTGGGCGCACATCGGGCCGCCCATGTGGCCGAGGCCGATGAAGCCAACCTGCGTCACGTGAGCGAGATCCAGGTCGTCTTCAGCTGTGTGTAGGCGTCGAGCGCGTGCAGCGAGCGGTCACGGCCGTGCCCGGAGTCCTTCATCCCGCCGAACGGCGTCGCCAGCGAGGAGGCGTCGAAGGTGTTCACCCACACGGTCCCGGCCCGCAGCCCGCGCGCGAGCCGCCCCGCGGTGGTCAGATCCGAGGTCCAGACCGCGGCGGCCAAGCCGTAACGGGTGTCGTTGGCCAGCCTCAGGGCGTGCTCGGCGTCCGCAGCCTCCTGGATCACCAGCACGGGACCGAACACCTCCTCCTGGACGATCGGCAGGCTCGCGTCGTCGGTCTCGATCAGCGTCGGCTGCATGTACGCGCCCCCGGCCACCGGCTCAGTCCGCTCGCCGCCGGCGATGACCCGCGCGCCGGCGTCGCGCGCGCGATCCACATGACCGATGACCCCGCGCAGGTGCTCGTCGCTGATCAGGGCCCCCAGCACCGTCGTGTCCTGCAGCGGATCGGCGGGGACGAAGTCGCGCGCGAGCGCGCGCAGGCGCGCCACCAGCTCATCGTGAATCGAGCTCTGCGCGATCACTCGTGAGCCCGCATGGCAGGTCTGGCCCGCGTTGTAGAAGATGCCCCAGCCGATCGCCTGCACCGCGGCCTCCAGGTCCGGCACGTCGGCGAGGACGATCTGCGGGCTCTTGCCCCCGAGCTCCAGCGAGACCGCCTTGCCGTTGGACTCGCCGGCGTAGCGCTGGAACCGCCGGCCCACCTCAACCGAGCCGGTGAAGGCGATCTTGTCGACGTCGGGATGGCGACCGAGTGCCTGCCCGGCCTCCTCGCCGAACCCGGGCACGACGTTGAGGACGCCGTCGGGAACGCCCGCCTGCGCGGCGAGTTCGGCCAGCGCCAGCGCGCTCAGCGGCGACTGCTCGGCGGGCTTGAGCACGACCGAGTTGCCCACGGCGAGCGCCGGGGCGAGCTTCCAGGCCGTGATGATCAGCGGATAGTTCCAGGGCACCACTGCGCCGACGACGCCGAGTGGCTCGCGGCTGATCAGTGCCAACGCATCGGCCGCGGTCGGGGCGATCTCGCCGTAGACCTTGTCGATTGCCTCGGCGTACCAGGCGAAGCAGCGGCTCGCGTTGGGGACGTCCACCGAGCGGGCGTCGGTGATCGGGTGGCCCGTGTCGAGCGCTTCGAGCAGCGCCAGCTCCTCCAGGTGCTCGGACATCAGCGCGGCGAGTGCGAGCAGGACGCGCTTGCGCTCCGCCGGATCGGCGAGCGCCCAGTTGCCCCGCGCAAACGCCCGCCGCGCGGCGCGGACGGCGCGGTCGATGTCCTCGGGGCCGCCGCGAGCGACCTGCGCGATCACGCTGCCGTCGCGCGGGGAGACCGCGGCAAACGTGGCACCCTCGGCGGCCGGGTGAAAGCGCCCGTCGATGAAGGCCTGCGAGCGGATGGACAGCCCGGCGAGGTTCACGGGCCCACCGGCAGGGCGTGGTAGGCGACCGCGTCCTCGTCGAGCTCGACCCCGAGGCCCGCCGCCGCCGGCACTCGCAAGCAGCCGTCGGAATCGATCCGCAGCGGCTCGGCCAGCATGAAATCGCGCCGCGCGGGGGTCCAGCCGGGCGGGTCATACGGGAACTCCAGGTACGGCCCGCCGCCGACGCCGCAGCAGACGTGGAGGTTGGCGAGTAGCCCGATGCCGTTGGTCCAGGTGTGGGGCGTGAACCAGCGGTTGCGTCGGAGCGCGAGCTCGGCCAGTGTGCGGGCGCCGGAGATGCCGAGCGCGAGCACGACATCGGGCTGGTAGACATCGAGCGCGTCGGACTCGAGCGCGAGGCGCAGCTCGTCGAAGCCGCGGGCCATCTCCCCCCCGGCGATGCGCACGCCGGTGGCCTCTCGCAGCATCCTCATGCCCGTCAGATCGCCACCCGCGAGGGGCTCCTCGACCCACAGCACGTCGTGCTCGGCCAGGCGCCCGATCACCCTGCGGGCATCCTGAGGTCCGAGGCCGGGAGCGACGTCGCCGGCCATCCGCCACCATTGATTGAGATCGACGAGGATCTGCAGCGCGTCGCCGACGGCCTCGCGGATCGCCGCGACCACGGCGATCCCCTCGCCAATGCGGTGGCGCGCGATCCGGACCTTGACCGCCCTGAAGCCCTCCTGCACGAGTGCCGCGGCGTCCTGCGCTCGGCCCACCGGCGTTCGCAGCTCGCCGAGCGATGCGTATGCCGGCAACCGGTCAGCCGCGCCGCCGAGCAGCGTCGCCACCGGTACCCCGAGCACGCGCCCGGCCAGGTCCCACAGTGCGGCCTCGAGCGGCCAGTAGCGACCGGCGTGGAACGAGATCGTCTCGAGCGCGCGCGCGTGCGTGGCGAGCGTGAGCGGATCACGGCCGATGAACAGGTGCGCAAAGTCGGCAAAGCCGGCCATCGTGTCGCCGCTGCCGATCCCGGTGACCCCCTCGTCGGTTTCGATCCGCACGATCGTGGCGCCGAAATCCCTCCGAGGCTCAGGATCCCAGGCCGCGTGAAACGGCGGGTGCAGCGGCAAGCGCAGGCGCTGGGTGCGGATCGCGGTGATCTTCACGAGTTCGGGTCTCGACGCGCAGGCTCGGCGACCGCGCCTACTGACCGCCGTAGAAGGGGCTACGGAGATGGTCGCGCCGCTCCACCAGCGCCCGCGCGGCCTCGGGGTCGCGCCCCCGCACCGCGACCAAGATGCCCTTGAACGTCGCCTCCCGGCTCGCGATGCGCACCGCCGTCTCGTCCCCCGCGGCCGCGTCGATCCAGGCGGCGACAAACACCAGCACCGCGTCGCTGGATTCCAGCAGCTTTGCTGCGACCGCGTCGAGCACGCCCTGGGCAATGCCGAGTTGGCCCGCGCCCCAGGTCATCGTCTCGTGCGTGGGCTCGGTCGCGGTCGCCTTGTTGATCATGATCGTCGGTGGCCAGACCGGCTCATAGTGCTGTTGGTCCTCGCCCACCACGACGAGGATTGGCGTGTGACCCGGAGTGGGGGATGTGAACGTGGTCAGCAGCGCGGCTGCCGTGGCGGTCCCGCGGCGGGCCAACACGACGTTGACGTGGCAGCCGTTGGGGCTGATACCCCCCCAGCCCTCTCCGATCCGCCCGTCGAGATCGTCAGCGTTCACCGTGGCCTCCCGCGTGCCTTCCCGCGTCGCCTCCCGCATCGCCACGCGCGTGCCCTCCCGCGTCGCCTCCGGCGTGCGCGCCGGCGAGCTCAGCGTCGAGAATGACGACCGAACGCTCGCCCTCGCCGCGGCGCAGACGCTGCAGCGCCCCTTGGACAGCCTCGAGCTCGATCAGGTCTGAGACCACGTCGCCGAGCTCGAGGCGACCCGAGCGGACCAGCTCGAGCAGACCGGGAAACACCTCGGCAGGGTCGGCCGAGCCGTAATAGCTGCCCTTGATCGCCTTCTCGGACAGAAACTCGATCGCCGGCAGCGAGACCTCGACGCCCGCGGGCGCCAGCCCGACGACGATGGCCGTGCCGCCCGGTCGCAGCGCATCCCACGCGGCGCGGATCGTCGGGGGCGTCCCGACCACCTCGAACGCGTAGTCCACGCCGCCCCCGGTGATCGCCCGCACCTCGGCCGCGGGGTCCGTCGCGGCCGGATCGATCGCGTGGGTGGCACCGCGTCGGAGCGCGTGCTCGAGCTGCTGCGGCCGGCGGTCGACGGCGACGATCATCGCCGCCCCGGCGAGCCGCGCCCCCGCGATCACCTGCAGGCCCACCCCGCCGCATCCAATCACGCAGACCCGCTCGCCGATGCGCACCCCGGCCGCGCGCGTGACCGCGCCGATGCCCGTCACCACGCCGCATCCGAGCAGCGCCGCCTGCCACAGCGGCACGTCATGCGGGATCGGGATCGCGCCGCCGGCCGGAACGACCGCGAACTCGGCGAAACACGCCACCATCAGCCCATGTTGCAGGACGGTCCCGTCGGCCGCCCACAGGCGGGAGCTTCCGTCCAGCAGCGTGCCCGCGGCGCCATTGGCGGCCGCGGGCCCGCACAGTGTGCGGCGCCCCGACCGGCAGGCTTCGCAGCACCCGCAGGACGGGACGAAGCAGAACGCGACGTGATCTCCGGGCGCGAGACCGTCGACGTCGCCTCCGACGGCCTCCACGATGCCCGCGCCCTCATGGCCGAGCACCATCGGCCAGCGACCGGCTCCGAGCGAGCCGTCCGCGAGATGCAGGTCGGAATGGCAGACGCCTGCGGCGGCCACGCGAACCAGCACCTCGCCGCGCTGGGGCGCTTGCAGCCGCACCGTCTCGACGCTCACGGGGCGACCCGGCTCGCGGAGCACGCACGCCCGCATCTCAATCTCTGCGGACACACTCGAACCGAACTCAGACAGCGGGCTTGGCAGAGCTCTCAACTGATCCCTCGTCGACCTGCAAGCGCCGCAGCTCGGGCAACGGAATGTGGCAGCGGATCTGGTGGCCCGGGGACTCCTCGAGCAACTCGGGCTCGGTCGTCTCGCAGATCTCGCCGATCTTACGCGGGCAGCGAGTGTGGAACGGACAGCCGCTGGGCGGATCGGCGGCGCTCGGGATCTCACCCTGGAGCGTGATCCGCTGACGGCCCAGCTCATCGAGCCGCGGAACGGCTGAGAGCAGCGCCTCGGTGTAGGGGTGCTGGGGTCCGGCGAACACCTCCTCGGCGGGGCCGATCTCCATCACGCGCCCGAGGTAGAGCACGGCGATCCGATCGGCCAGGTAGTGAATGACGCCGAGATCGTGGCTGATGAACAGGTAGGCCACGTGCTCGTCGCGCTGCAGGTCGGTCAGCAGGTTGAGGATCGCCGCCTGCACCGAGACATCGAGCGCCGACGTGGGCTCGTCGCAGACGACGATGCGGGGGTCACCAGCGAACGCGCGCGCGATGGCGACCCGCTGCTTGAGACCGCCCGACAGCTGCGAGGGGCGCATCGGCAGGTAGCGCTCGGAGAGCTTGACCGACTTGATCAGCGCCAGCAGCCGGTCGTTGAGCTTCTCGCCTGCGTACCCGCCGAGCTTGGACAGCGAACGCGAGATCAGCCGGCGCACCGAGTGGCGGCGGTTGAGCGCCGAGTCGGGGTTCTGGAACACGATCTGGAGCGCCTTCTCCTGGACGATCGTGCGGCCACTGGCCAGTGCCGACAGCGGCGCCCCGTCGAGCTCGACGGTGCCGCCGGGGTCCGACGCGGTCAGGCCCATGAGAACCCGCGCGAGGGTCGTCTTGCCGCTCCCGGACTCACCGACCAACCCGAGCGTCTCGCCCGCCAGGATGTCGACGTCGACGCCGGCCAAGCCGCGAACCGCGTGTCCGGACTGGTGGAACGTCTTCGATACGTTGCGCGCCCGGATCACCGGCTGGGCCCGGTCGGGCGCCGGCGCGCCGTTGGCATCCCCCTCGCCGGCGCTGTCGTCTGCGTCGATCGTTCGCGGCAGCGTCTGCGCGAGCTCATGAAAGTGGCAGCGCGAGCCGCGACCGCCGCCGATCTCATACAGGAGCGGAGCTTCGATGCGGCAGCGCTCCTGCACCAGCCCGCAGCGATCGGCAAAGATGCAACCGGGGACCTCGGCTCCGGGTGAGGGCAGAAAGCCGGCGATCGTGTCCAGGCGGTGGCGCCCGCGCTTGCCGTCGCGGCGCGGAATGCACCGCAGCAGTCCGACCGTGTAGGGGTGGCGCGGGTCCTCGAACACCTCGAGCGCGGGTCCCTCCTCGACGAGCTCGCCGGCATACAGCACGCCAACGCGGTCGCACATCTTGGCGATCACGGCCAGGTTGTGGCTGATGAACAGCAGCGAGGTGTTGAACTCGCTGCGCAGCCCCTGGATCAACTCGAGCACTTCGGCTTCGACGGTGGCGTCGAGGGCCGTCGTGGGCTCGTCGAGGATCAGCAGCGAGGGCTCGGACGCCAGCGCCATCGCGATCACGGCGCGCTGCAGCATGCCGCCGGAGAGCTGATGCGGGTAACGGTCCATGACGCCGGAGGGGTCGGAGATCTGAACCTTGGCGAGCATCTGCTCGGCCCGGCCGAGCGCCTCCTTGCGCCCCAGGCCCGCGATCTCGTAGACCTCCGCGACCTGGCGGCCGACCCGGATCGAGGGGTTCAGCGCGCGGCCCGGCTCCTGATAGACCATCGAGATCGTCTTCGCGCGCAGCTGCCGGAGTTCGTCCTGGTTGAGCGCCAGCACGTCGCGTCCATCGATCGAGATCGCGCCGGAGCGCACGTACCCGTTCCGCGCCAGGTAGCGGACGATCGCCAGCGCCATCGTCGACTTGCCGCAGCCGGACTCGCCCACCAGTCCGTAGGACTCGCCCCGCGCGACATGGAACGAGACGTCGCGCAGCACGAGCTGCTCGCGCCGGCGCACGCGATACGCGACCTCGACGTGCTCGACGGTCAGCGCGTCGGCGCTCACGACTCGATCACCTGCTCGATCGAGTTGGCGACCAGGTTGACCCCGACGACGAGGGACGCGATCGCCAGTGCGTCGAACAGCACCTCCCACCAGTAGCCGGCCGAGACCACGCCGTAATTATTGAAGATATCCAGGCCCCAGTCGGGCGAGGGCGGCTGAATGCCAAAGCCCAGGAAGGTCAGCGTCACGATCGCGAACACGGCGTAGCCGAGGCGAACCGTGAACTCGACCACGATCGGCGGCAACACGTTGGGCAGAATCTCGACGAACATGATGTACAACGAGCCCTCGCCGCGCAGGCGCGCCGCGGCGACGTAATCGAGGTTGCGCTCGAGCAGCACCGCGGAGCGCACCGTGCGCGCGATCAGTGGCGTGAAGATGATCCCGATCACCGCGATCACCGTGCCGTTCGACGGACCCAGCGCCGTGACGCCCAAAATGCCGATGATCACCACGGGCAGCGCCAGGAACGCTTCGACGAAGCGGCTGATGATGTCGTCGGTGAGACCGCGGAAATAGCCCATCACGAGGCCGAGCGCCGTGCCGAGCACGGTGCCGAGCAGCGTGGCCAGGGGCGCCACGATGAGAATGCTGCGTGCCCCGACGATCACGCGCGAGAACATGTCGCGGCCGAGCTGGTCGGTGCCGAACCAATGAGCGCTCGACGGCGCATGGTTGATCAGGTTGAGATTCTGGGCGTACGGATCCTGCGGGACCAGCGTCGGCCCGAGCACCGCGGCGAGGATCCAGAACAGCAGGATCGCGGCACCGACCAGGAACGTCTTCGAGCGCAGCAGCTCCTGGACCATCTCGCCGCGCAGCTCGCGCCGGCCGCTCTTGATCGCGGCGGCCGACTCCACCGGCATCGCGTCGATGCTCATTCGGCGGCCTGGTAGCGGATCCGCGGGTTCAGGAGTGAGAACAGGATGTCGGCGACCAGCGTCGCGACCATGAACACGATCCCAATCACGAGAATGCCAGCCTCGAGCATCGGGAAGTCCCGCCCGGTCGCCGCGGTGACGATCAGTGATCCGATGCCCTGATAGTGGAACAGCGTCTCGACGATCACGAGCCCACCGATGAGATAACCGACCTGCGTCGCCGCGACCGTGATCGTCGGCAACAGCGAGTTGCGCAGAATGTGGCGCGTGATCACGGTTCGGCGCGGCAGCCCCTTGAGGATCGCGGTGCGGGCGTAGTCCGAGTTGAGCGCCTCGATCGTCCCGGCACGGGCCATCTGCTCGATGTAGCCGAACAGGATCAGCACCAGCGGGATGGCCGGCAGGATGAGATGGTAGAGCTGGGTCGGAAGACCGGCGCCCGGCGGCGCGGTGGCCGAGATCGGGAGCACATTGAGCGCGATCCCGAACACGACGATCAGGACGATCCCCGACACGAGCTCGGGTATGACGGTCGACGAAAGGCCGACGACGCTGATGATCCGGTCGCGCGGCTTGCCGGCGGCCAGCGCCGCCCACACCCCGCCGGCGATGCCGAGCGGCACGACGATGACGAACACGAACGCCGCGAGCTTGAGCGAATTGCCGAGCGCCTTGATCACCAGCGGCGCGACCGCGGTCTGGTACGTGTATGACTTCCCCATGTCGCCTTGGACGAAGTGGCTGATCCAGGACCAGTATTGGGTCAGCACCGGCCGATCGGTGCCGAAGGTGTGATCGAGGGCGTGGACCGCGCTTGGTGCGGCCAGCGGCCCGAGCACGAAGCGCCCGGGATCGCCGGGCAGGACCTGTCCGGCCAAGAACACGATCACGCTGAGGATCCACAGCGTGATCAGCGCCAAACCGACCCGTTTGAGGATGAAGGTGGCCATGTCGGGTGGGGCGAGCGCGCGGCGCGCAGCCGCCGCGCGCGGTTTCTCAGCTGATGTACGCCTTGTTCAGATAGATCGCGCTGATCGAGGTCGGGTTGACGCCGTGCACTTGTTGAGTTGTTGCCGTCAGGCCATCGAGGAAGTACGGGACCACGATCGGCGTCTCGGCCAGCAACAGTGTCTCGATCTTGCCCGCCAGCTGCCGCTGGGTGCCCAGGTCGACGGCCGCGACGTACTGCTTGACCAGGTTGTCATAGGTCTTGTTCTTGAACCGGGCCGCGTTCCAGGGTCCGCTTGAGGTCAACGGCGCCTCGAGGTAGACGTTCGGGACTCCGCGGTCGCCGTAGTCGACCAGGCTCATCGTCGAGTCGAGCCAGTCCGAGTTGCCGTACGTGGCCTTGCCGTAGTACGTGGCCTGAGGCTCGATCGTGAGGTTGGCGGTGATACCCACCTGGGCCAGGTCGGCTTTCATCACTTGCGCGAGGGCCGGGATCTCCTGGTACTGCTCGGTCACCAGCGGGGCGCTGAAACCGTGCGGGTGCCCGGCGGCGCTGAGCAGCTGCTTGGCCTTCGTCAGGTCCTGCACCCGTTGGGGAACCGACGTGTTCGTGGACGGGAAGCGCGGGCCGAACGGGCTGTCATTGCCGAGCTGCCCCGCCCCCAGCAGCAGCGCCGTGATCATCTGGGGGCGCCCCATCGCCAACGCCACGGCCTGCCTGACCCTCGGATCGGTGAACGGGGCCTGATCGTTGCGCATCGACAGCTCCCGGTGCCCGGCCGACTTGAGCTTGATGACGTTGTACGTCGAGCTGTTGAGCAGCGATTGGGCGCCCTGCGGTGTGAACTGGACGATTCCGTCCACCTGGCCGCCCTGAAGGGCCAGGACCTGGGGCGGTTGGCTGGCGTAGAAGGTGTAGGCCGAGCCATCGAGGTAGGGCTTGCCGCCCCAGTAGGTGGGATTGGCGAGGAACGAGGCGCCGACGTTCTGGGTGTAGCTCTTGAGTGTGAACGGGCCGGTGCCGACGAATGTGCTCTGCCACTTGGAGAAGTCGGTTCCGTCCGGAACGATGATCGCGTTGTAGTTGTCCGAGGAGACGAGGTAGGGGAAGTGCCCGTTGGGCGACTCGAGATGGAAAGCCACCGTCATCGGGTCGACCATGACCACGCCGTCGGGGGAGAGCACGCTGGTGAACGTCGAGAGCGCGTTGGAGGCGATCTTTGGATCGGAGAGCTGCTTGAACGTGTAGACGACGTCCTTGGCCGTCATGGCCTGGCCGTTGTGGAACGTGACGCCGGGCCGCAGCTTGAACGTCCAGACTGCACCGGAGGCGCTCGGAGTCCAGCTCGTCGCCAGCATCGGCTGGAGCGTCAGCAGCAGGTTGTTGTCGAAGACCAGGAACTCCCCGGTCTGGGCGAGCATGTTCAGGCCGCCGCCGTCGTCGATCGTCAGCGGGTTGATCGCCGTCGCGGGAGCCTGCTGGGCCAGGCGCAACGTGCCGCCCTGCTTGGGCGTGCCGCTCGGCGCCGCGCTCGAGGTCGAACTCGCGCTCGATGAGTTGTTGGCGCCACCACAGGCGGCCAGGATCGCGCCCATCAGCGTCGAGGACATGCCGATCACGGCCCCCTTGCGCAAGAACTGACGGCGGTCCAGGCGGCCGGCCAGGAGCTCATCGACGTAGTGGTTCTCCAGCTCGCTCTGACCCGCACGGAGCTGGTCGAGCTTGCGATGGTCGTTTCGGTCCATACCAAACTACCTTTCTGTAGCGATCGATCCTGCGCCGGCCGCTGACGCGGAATCGACGCTGAAGTCAAAGCACTGATCGGACTTCGAGGTCAGACAAAGTGGTGTTGTCGATCCCCGCCGAGGGACCCTGTGCACCGATGTGGCCGAGGGGAGGGTCAGGGTCGGGCTCATTCTCCTCCTTGGGTCCACGGGCGGAACGATGTTCACCGGATGGGTCGGGTATCTTTTCTCACGCCGGGGTGCGTGTCAAGCCCCGCCCAGCGCGTAATCGGGGCCTAACGAGGGGCACGCCCAGGGCCCTGAGCCGTGGTCAGGACGCCGGGGCGGCAACGGCGCCGATCACGTCGTGGGCGATCAGTGCGGCGTTGGCGATATCCGTAGCGTCGGCGGCCTCGGACGGTGTGTGGCTCTCGCCGCCGCGCAGCGGCACGAACAGCAGCAGCACCGGGATCAGCGCGCTCAGATGCTGGGCATCGTGTCCGGCCCCCGACCAGGTCTCGGTCGCCGCGATCCCGTGCCGGCGCGCGGCCTGGAGCGCCGCGCTGGCCAGCCCGGCGTCGAGCGTGGCCGGCTCGCCGGACCGCACTCGCCGTATGGCCGCCTCGATTCCGCGGCGGCCGGCGATCTCGGTGATGGCCGCGCGGATCGACGCGTCGATGCGCTCCAGCGACGCCGCCTCGATCCCCCGGGCGTCGAGCCCGAGCCGCACCCGCGCCGGGATCACGCTCAGCGCGCCCGGCGCCACCGCCAGCGTCCCGACCGTGGCGACGGTCTCCGCCGGCTCGGCGCGCGCCGCGCGCTCGACCGCGAGCACGACTTCGGCCGCCGCGGCGAGCGCGTCGTGACGGTCCTCCATCGACACTTCGCCCGAGTGGCCCGCGCGGCCGGTCAGCTCGATCTCCGAGCGCCAGGGGGCCGCGACGCGCGTGACCACGCCGATCTGGCGTAGGCTGTGGCGCTGGGCGACGTGGATCTCGGCGTGGGCACGCAGCCGCGCGAGCGGGGGCTCGACGGACGGCAACTCCGACAGCGCTGAGCGGTACTCCGACAGCGCCTGCTCGGCCGTCGTACCGCCCGCATCGCGCAGCCCCGACAGCTCGGAGGGGGCAAGCGTGCCTGTGAGCAAGCGGGAGCCGATCGTCCCCGCCCCGAAGCGCGGCGCCTCCTCGGCGGCGCACACCAGCAGCGCCGGGCGCGCGCCCCCGACCGGCCCCGGCCCCAGCTCATCGACCAGTTCGAGCCCGAGGATCGTGCCCAGCGCGCCGTCGTAGCGCCCGCCGTCGGGAACGGTGTCCACGTGCGAGCCCGAGGTGACCAGCGGGCCGTCCCAGCCGCCGGGCAGCGCCCACAGGTTTCCGTGCCCGTCGAGCCCCGGCTCCAGACCCGCCTCGCGCGCCCACGCCGCGACGCGGGTCATCGCCGCGGCCTCGGCGGGTGAAAACGCGGGGCGGTCAGCGCCGCCACCCGGCCCGTGCGAGATCTGCCAGAGCTCCTGGAGCCGCGCGGCGATCCGGGTGCGGTCAGCCACGCGCGTCGTCGAGCCGCAGCGGGCCCAGCATCGCCTCGACCTCCGGGTAGACACTCACGGTGCACACCCTAGCCCGAAGCCGTGTGGCGCCGGCCCGGCGGCCTTTAAGACAAAGTTGTACAAGCAGCGGCTGGGGGGTAATACTCCGTCACGGTGTCCAGAAATCTGGTCGAGCTCGTCCGCCGTCACCACGCCGTCCAGGCGCCGACGGCGCTCGACGTGTTGAAGGCCGCCATGGAGCATCGCGGCGAGATCACCGACGACGATCGGCGCATCGCCGCCGAGGTGTCGGGACTACCCGAGGCGGCCGTCTATGGCGTGTCGACCTTCTACGACGATCTTCTGCAGCCCCGGGGTCGCCGGCACATCCGGGTCTGCACCGGCACCGCCTGCTTCGCGGCGACCGCAGACGCGCACGTCGACGAGCTGCGTCACGCGCTCGGCCTCGAGCTCGGAGACCGCAGCGACGACGGCTCGGTGTCGCTCGCCGAGACGGTGTGTCTGGGCTTCTGTCACTCCTCGCCCGCGGTCCGTGACGGCGATCTGATCGACGCCGGCGCAGGGGTGATTCAGCGCGTGCTGATGGGTGCGACGCGAGCGGCCTCCGAACCGCAGTGGCGCAGCGTGATCGCGGAACCGGTGCTGACGCGCCCCGGGGATTGGTCCGGGCTCTCCCGGACACTGCGCGAGTCAGAGCCCGAGCAGCTGCTGGCTGAGGTCAAGACCGCGAATGTCCGCGGGCGCGGCGGAGCGGGGTTCGCGGCCGGCAGCAAATGGGAGTTCGCGCGCGCCGCGGCGGGCGAGCCGAAGTTCATCGTCGCCAACGGCGATGAAGGCGACCCGGGCTCCTACATCGACAAGTACCTGATGGAGCAGAACCCCGCCCTGGTGCTGGAAGGGATGGCGCTGGCCGGCTACGCGGTTGGCGCCGCGCACGGGTTCCTGCTCTGCCGCTCGGAGTATCCGCGCTCGAAGCCCGCGCTCGACGCGGCGGCGGTCTCCGCGCGCGCCGACGGCTGGCTCGGCGAGAACATCGCGGGCAGCGGCTTTGACTTTGACGTGACGATTCTGGAGGGGGCCGGGTCGTACGTCGTCGGAGAGGAGACGGCGCTGCTGGCCTGCGTCGAGGGTCTCCGCGGCACGGTCTCCGCCCGCCCCCCGTTCCCGGCTCAGCGCGGCCTGTATGGGCTGCCCACCGTGGTCAACAACACCGAGACACTGGCCAACATTCCGTTCATCGCGCGCCACGGAGCCGACGCGTACCACGCGCTCAGCCCCGGCGCGACGCCGGGAACCAAGCTCGTCTGCTTCAACGAGCGCTTCGCACGCGCGGGTGTGTACGAGGTCCGCTTCGGCACCAGCCTGCGGGAGCTGTGCGAAGGTCTGGCCGGCGGGCTCGTCGACGGCAGGCAAATCAAGGCGCTGCAGATTGGGGGTCCGCTCGGCGGCATCCTCCCCGCCTCGCGCCTGGACGTCGCCTTCGACTTCGACGCCCTCGCCGCCGAGGGTTGCATGGTCGGCCACGGCGGGATCCTCGCGTTCGACGACCAAACCGACATGCGGGCCCTCGCGCGCCACCTGCTGCGGTTTGGCGCCCACGAGAGCTGTGGCAAGTGCTTCCCGTGCCGGATTGGCCTCCAGCGGGCCTACGAGCAGTTCTCCCGCGACGCGCCGATCGAACGCGAGCGGTTCGAGCAGCTGCTCGAGACGCTCGAGCTCGGCAGCCTGTGCGCCCACGGCAGCGGGATGCCGGCGCCCATGCGGAGCCTGCTGGCGCACTTCCCCGATGAGCTGGGGCTCGCGTGATGCTGGTCACGATCGACGACCAGACGATCGAGGTGGCTCCGGAGACGACGGTGCTGGAGGCGATCCACGCGCTCGGCGGCGATGTCCCCACGCTGTGCTACGACCCTCGTCAGGCCCCCTTTGGCGCCTGTCGCGCCTGTCTGGTCGGCGCCGAGGGCGCGCGCGGCCCGATCCCGGCCTGCACGACGCCCTGCCGCGACGGGATGACGATCGACACCCGCGATGTGACCGCTCGCCGGGTCGTCACCGCCGTCGTCGAGCTGGTGCTGTCCGAACTGCCGCAACCGCCGGGCGCCCATACCGAGCTGGCGGCCGTGGCGCGCGAGCTCGGGATCGGGGACGGGCTGCGCTGGCCGGGCGCCAGCCACGAGCGCCGTCACGACGAACGCCATCCGTACCTCGCGCTCCAGCACGAGCTGTGCATCTCGTGCGGTCGCTGCGTGCGCGCCTGCGACGAGGTTCAGGGCGCTTTCGCCCTTACCGCGACCGGACGTGGCTTCAGCGCTAATGTGACAGCAGGCCTCGACGCTGGTTTTCGCGATTCGAGCTGCGTCTCGTGCGGTGCCTGCGCCGACACCTGCCCGACCGACGCAATCACCGAGATCACGCTGCTGAACATCGCACGCACCACTCCAGGAGAGCGCACATGAGCGATCGCTTCGACTCCACCGTCACCACCACCTGCGGCTACTGCGGGGTGGGCTGCCGACTCGAGGCACATGTCCGGGACGGCCGGATCGCCTCGATCAGCCCCGCGCTCGACGGTCCGGCCAACGCTGGCCATACGTGCCTGAAGGGCCGCTTCGCCCATCAGTTCTCCCGCTCGCGTGAACGACTGACCGCGCCGCTGATCCGCGAGAGCGGGGGCTTTCGGATCGCGACCTGGGAGGAGGCGGTCCACCGCATCAGCACCGAGCTGAACCGGATCAAGCACGACCACGGGCCGGATGCCATCGCCGGTCTGGCCTCCTCGCGCGCCACCAACGAGGATTGCTACGCCATGTCCCGGCTGATGCGCGCGGCGATCGGCACCAACAATCTCGACAACTGCTCGCGCGTGTGTCACTCGCCGACGTCGTTTGCGCTGCGCAAGGCGTTCGGCCTCTCGGGCGCGACCGGGTCGTTCGCCGACATCGACGCTGCGGACGCCGCGATCATCATCGGCGCCAACCCGAGCCACGGCCATCCGGTCGTCGGGGCGCGGATCAAGCAGGCGACGCTGCGCGGTCTGCAACTGGTCACGATCGATCCGCGCCGGATCGAGCTGGCGGATTACGGCGTGCTGCACCTCTCCCCGCGCCCCGGCACCAACGCCGCGGTCATGCTGGGACTCGGCCACGTCGTCGCCCGCGACGGGCTGGTGGACGAGGAGTTCATCGAGCGCCGGACGGAGGGCTATGACGAGGCGGAGGCGCTGATGGCGCTGTACACGCCCGAGCACGTCGAGGAGATCACCGGTGTGCCGGGCCGCGACATCGAAGCCGCCGCACACATCTATGGTGAAGCTGGGGATGCGTCGATCTTGTGGGGCCTGGGCGTGACCGAGCACAAGTACGGCTCGGAGGTCGTGCGACTGATCTGCAACCTGGCGATGATGAGCGGCAAGGTCGGGCGCCCGGGCTCGGCACTGCTGCCGTTGCGCGGTCAGAACAACGTCCAGGGCTCTTCGGACATGGGAGCGCTGCCCGACACCTATACGGCCTACCGTCCGGTCAGCGACGAGCTCGTGGCCCGGTCATTCGAGGAGCGCTGGGGGGTTCCGCTGTCGCGTGAGAAGGGCTACACGATCCCGCAGATGTTCCACGCCGCGGTAGACGGGCGCCTCAAGGCGATGTACATCTTCGGCGAGGACGTCGCCCAGACCGACCCGAACACCACCCACGTCGTCGCGGCGCTGGAGTCGCTCGAGTTCCTCGTCTGCCAGGACATCTTCGAGACCGAGACGACCAAGTACGCGGATGTGATCCTGCCGGCGTCGGCGTTCCTCGAGAAGTCCGGCACCTTCACCAATGCCGAGCGGCGAATGCAGCTCGTCGCGCCGGCGATCGAGCCGCCCGGAGGGGCGAAGACCGACCTCG
>Ga0302235_10001245_pt1 | contig 19294 bp, 18 predicted proteins | sample II_Palsa_N3_3_FD_193577 | JGI IMG/M metagenome (GOLD analysis project Ga0302235, IMG submission 193577) | Peat permafrost microbial communities from Stordalen Mire near Abisko, Sweden - II_Palsa_N3_3 | ecosystem: Environmental > Terrestrial > Soil > Palsa > Peat permafrost | place: Sweden... | reverse complement strand
GCCGCGGCCCGATCGGCCCGGCCTGGCTCACCGGCAGCCTCGTCGCGGAGTGCCTGTCCGGCATGCTCGACCGGTCCCTGGAACTGGGCAAGAACGTCCAGGCCACCTGCTGCGGAACCTGGGACACAGCGATCATCGCGGGCCTGGACGAACGCGGCGAGCAACCCGTGCCGTTCCTCAACATCATGGAGCCGATGGCCGGCGGGTACGGCGCCCGCCCGCACGCCGACGGCATCGATACCGGCGGGCTGTTCTGCATCCCGATGGGCCGCATCCCCGACGTCGAGATGACCGAGTTCCTCTACCCCGTCCTCACCCTGTGGCGGCGCGAGGTCCCGGACTCCGGCGGACCCGGCCGGCACCGCGGCGGCGTCGCAGCCTCGGTAGCGATCACTCCGCACGGCACCAGCGTGCCGATGGGCCTCATCCTGGCCTCCGCGGGCAAGGCCATCGCGCAGAACTCCGGGCTTTGCGGCGGCCATCCCGGCAACACCGGCCTCGACGTCATCGCCCGGCGCAGCCGCGTCACCGAGATGCTCGCCGCCGGCCAGATGCCCAGCACGCTGGCGGAAATCAGCGACACGCTCGAGCCGGGCCAGAACTACGCGTCGAGCTTCCTGGCCCCGGGCGAGGTGCTCGCGATGACCTGGCAGGGCGGCGGCGGCTACGGCGACCCGCTGACCCGCGAGCCCGACGCGGTCGCGCGGGACGTACGGGAGCAGAAGGTAACCGCGGAAGCAGCACGTACCGTGTACGGCGTCGTCCTCGACGATGGCACCGTCAACACCGCAGCCACCTCAGCCGACCGCGACCACCAGCGCGCACGCCGCCGGGAACAGTCCCGGATCCCGCGCGACACCGGCGGCAAGGCCGACCTGAGAACGGCCAGGCGGATCGACGGCAACCTCGTCGAGACCGCGGTACCCGGCCGGGCCGGAACCGTCGTGGCCTGCCGGCACTGCGCCGAGATCCTCGGCGGGACCGCGGCGGACGCCGAACTCGCGCTCGCCATCCACGAAGGCCCCTCCACCGAGGCAGGACCGCAAATCATCGCCAACCCGGCCGACTACGTAGACGCCCCCATCGTGTTCCGCCAGTACTGCTGCCCGAGCTGCTGGACAGCGCTCTACTCGGCCGTCGTCCCGGCCGACCACGTCGACACGATGACGACCCTCGGCCGGCTGACCGCGACGACGGCCTGAAGTGACGCGCAGGCGGCCTGACCTGCGGCGCAAGCTGTTCGTGAGTGACCGCAAGAGACCGCTCGTCGCCGGGGTTAATGGCCCGCTAACGGCCCGGCGTTCCGGGTCGCTGATCTCCCCGGGCCTGGAATTCCTGCCACTCCCGAGCGCCGCCTGGCGACGTGCTCTTGAGGAACACGATGACCAGCAGGGCGACCGCAACCGCCGAGGCGGCCAGGACCTGACCCGCCTGATAGAGATACACGGCACCGGCGATGGCCACCACCGCCACCGCGTGGCCCTCGGGCGAGGCGGGAGAGTGGCTGTGCTCCGCGCGTGCGGGGCCGTACCATGCTTTGCTGCCCAGCAACGGCCTTGGCCGCATGGTCATCGGCTCCGGCGATCGCTTCCGCAGACGCTGCGCGAGCAGGTAAACGAGGCCCCCGATGGGGCTGGTAACCACGATGAGAACGGCCCAGACGAACCTGGGCACGATATGCGCGGTGGTGGCTGTCCCCAGGCGCAGCAGGCAGAAGACGTCGAAGACAACCACGAGCAGGACGCCGAGCAAGATCGCAATCAGCACGACCGATGCCAAAAGCCCTTCCATGTCCCGAACGTTACACCACGCTCCCGGCCGGGCCGTAGCTCGCGGGCAGGCCTTACTCAAGCGGCTGCCTGGCGACCGCTGGCGGCTCACGCCCGGCGAATATCCAGCCGCCGATCGCGGCGACCAGCGGCAGCCCGATCAGCAGGATCAGGATGTCGCGTGGCGGCACGCCGCCGGCCGTTGCGGACAGGCCGCTGTGCGTCCAGGCCATCGCGGCGATCACCGCGCCCGCCGTGCCGAGGATCGCGCCGAGCAGGCCGAGCGCGGCGGCGGTCGCCGCGGTGATCGTCCGCCGGGTCATGCCGCTGGCGCCGGCGGCGGTGAGGGTGCGCAGGTTCGGCGCGGTCTCGCTGCGGATCAGGCCGACGGACATGGCCAGCACGCTGAGCGCGATCGCGATGCCCAGCGCGGTGGCCCCGTCGGTGAAGTCCACCAGGCTCGGGTTATAGGTTGCGGTCTGGACCTGCACCTCGTTGGCGTTCCCGAATTGCCGTACGGCGCTGAGCTGCGCGGCGGTGAGCGGGGCAGGGGCCTGGATCAGCCATCCGAACAGCTGAGGATGCATGTGGTACTTGCTCACCGCGTACTCGGTGACCACCGTATTCGGCGCCGATGTGCCGCTGGGCAGGCTGCTGACCGTCTGGATCGCGGGGCTGGCCAGGCAGTGGTTGCTCAGCGTGCAGGACGAACCGCCGGCGCTGCCGGGATAGGGCGGGGGGCTGGAACCGTCGCTGACGAAGCCGAGGTTCCAGAACATCTCCACGTGCGGCAGGCCCGCCAGCCCCGGCCGCATGGTGAGGATGTCGGTGCCTGGAGCGATCTGGCCGGCCTTGATTCCGGACGTGGCCAGCAACTGCGGGGTGGCCACGTACACGGTGCCGGTGAAATTCTGCACACCGTGGGCCGGCAGGCCAACCTGGTACAGCGTGCTCGCGGATTCCAGCGGCACCGCGGACGCGTGCAGGCTGGCGGCGAGAGTATTCACTCGCGTGGTCAGGGTGGCGAGCTGGGCGGCGCTGAGCGGCGTGCTCTGTCCGGGGGTCGGGCTCTGGGTCGCGCCGACGGTCACCTGCTTGCTGGACAGGTTCGGGCCGATCCAGTTGAGCGGACTGTCGAACCTGATGCTGGCGACGATGCAGATCCCCATGGCCAGGAACACGGCGAACGTGGTGGCCGCCAGCGCAGCACCAGACCGGGCGCGGTAGCGGACCAGGTCGCGCAGCGCGATCCGGATCGCGACCGGCAGCCGCGGTGCCGCCCCGGCGGCCAGCAGGCTGATGGCCAGCGGGGCGAGCAGGCAGACCCCGGTGATGGTGATGACCAGGCCGGCCAGCAGGAACAGCGCGTGCCCGCCGCCCCCGCCGCCCCCGCCGCCACCGTGCGGCCCATTGCTGCTGGCCACTCCGTTGAGGCCGCCGGCGGACGCCAGGCACGCGAGGCCTGCCGCGAACACGATGACGCCGGGCAGGGCAGACCGGTGCACCGCCCTGGGCGGCGCCGGGCGGCCGGACAGCGCGGCTACCACGGGGACCGCGGCCATCGTCTTAGCCGGACGGCGGGACGCCAGCGCCGACGTGGCGATCGCGAGCACGATCCCGATGGCGAACGCCCACCACGGCAGGTTCGCGGCGTCCACCGCATGGCCGGTGTCCCGCTGCACGGTCGGCGCGTACGCGATCCAGGCGGCGAGGCCGAGCACCGCCCCGGCCAGCGCGGCCGCCGCGCCGACGACCAGGCCGCCCGCGATCATGACCAGGCGGAGGTTGCGTTCGGTCGCGCCGATCGCACCGAGCATGCCGAGGGCGCGGAGCCGGCGCTGGGCCATCACGGAGAAACTGGCGACCGACACCAGGCCGATGAACGCCAGGCCGAGTACCTCCACCACAAGAATGAGCACCGCCGGCGAGACCCCGCTCACCTGCTGATAGGGAAGCGACACAGTTGCCGCCGGGACACCGGGCACCGTCACGCCGCTGAGCTTCTGTGCCGCGGCCGGGCCGAGCAGCATGATCGCCTGGCTGGGATGCCGGATCTGGCCCGGGGCGACCAGCGCGAACTGGTCCGCCAGGTTGCTCGGGTCCTGCACGATGCCGGTCACCTGCCAGGTCGGGCCGGCCGCGTGCCAGGTACCGCCCACGTGCGCGCCGTAACGGGCCGCCACCTGGCTGGTCAGCGCGACCTGACCTGGCCCCGCCGGGTATGTTCCGCTGACCAGGCTGAGCAGCGGAGCGTTGTAATGCCCGCGCGGGCTCTCGGCGCGCACCTGCACAGACTGCCTGGTGCCAGTCGTGATGTTCGCCTGCTCGATGAGATCAGCTGGCCCCCAGCGGCCGGCGATGGCGGCGATGTCGGCGGCGAGCTGCGGATCGGTGCCGGGCAGCGTGACCCGCGCGGCGCCGCTGCCGAACGTGGGGTAGCCGGGCGGGATCTGCGAGTTCGTGACGACGCTGGCACCCCAGATGGTCGCCGCGACCGCCACGGTGAGCAGGCCGAGCACGAGCAGCTGCTGGCGCCACTCGCGGCGGCACAGCCGCCAGCCCCAGCGGATCACCGCCCGGCGGGCGACGATGCCGCTGCCCGCGTCGGCGTCCAGGTCGGGGAGGCCCTCCAGGACGGTGCTCACCGGGTCTCCCTGGGGACAAGGAGAGATTCGGGGCCGGGCGGCCGGGTGGTGTGGCCGGTCATCCGCCCGTCGCGCAGCAGCACTATCCGGTCGGCCCAGGCGGCCAGCTGCGCGTCGTGGGTCACCACCACCGCGGCCACGCCCCGCTGGCATGCTTCATGGAGCAGCCGCATCACCTCACCGGCGTTCACCGAGTCCAGCGCGCCGGACGGCTCGTCGGCCAGCAGCAGCCGCCGGTCTCCCACCACGGCACGGGCGATCGCTACCCGCTGCCGCTCGCCGCCGGACAGCTGATCGGGGAACCAGCCCGCCCGGTCGGCCACCCCGAGCGCGGCCAGGGCGGCCAGCCCGGCGGCGCGTGCCTTCGGCACCGCGACGCCGTCCAGTTCCAGCGGCAAGGCGGCGTTCTCGGCGGCGGTCAGCCCGGGCAGCAGGTTGAAATCCTGGAACACGTACCCGATCACCCGGCGCCGCAGCCGGGCCTTGCGGCCCCGCGGCATCCCAGTCAGCGTCATGCCGCAGACCAGCACCTGCCCGCTGGTGGGGTCCTCCAGGCTTCCGGCGATGGTCAGCAGCGTGGACTTCCCCGACCCGGACGGCCCCATCACCGCCACCATCTCCCCCGCCCGCACCGCCAGGTCGACTCCGGCAAGCGCGTGCACGGTGGCCGGCTCCTGCCCGTAGGTCTTCGACACGCCGCGCAGCTCCAGCACGCTCACCGCGCTCGTGCCGTGTCCTGGCCGGCTCATCGCCTGGCCCCCAGCCGGCGAAGCTGCGGAGCCCGAACCGGGGCGGAAGCAGGCCGGGGCGGCTCGGCGGCGGCCCGCGCCAGGCGCACTTCCGCGGCGTCCAGCCACCGGATCACCGCGTCCAGCCGGAACAGCTCGGCATCCACCACCAGCGCCAGGCTCAGGTCATCGCGGGCCTCGCCCTCCTTCAGCCGCGTCCACTGCTGCATCAGCTCCAGCAGGTACACGCGGTGCGCCTGGATCACCTCATGCGCGTCGGTGCCCGGCACCCGCGCCGCCACCAGCACCTTCATCACCAGCTCGTCGCGGGGCGGGGAGGTCAGGTCCGGCGGCGTGCGCAGCCAGGCGGCCAGCGCCTCCTCACCGCGGGGCGTGATCCGGAACCGCTTCTGCGGCCCGTCCTGCCCGGCGCCGTCGGATTCGGCCAGCCCATCGCGCTCCAGCCGGCCCAGCGTCTTGTACACCTGGCCGACGTTCAGCGGCCACACCTCGCCCGTTCCTGCCTCGAACTCCTCGCGCAGCTGCAGCCCGTACTTCGGCCCTTCCGACAGCAGCGCCAGCAGTACGTGCGGGACGCTCATGACTTCATCATGCCTGACATCATGTCCAGAATAATACCGGGCATACTCACTCCAAGCAACGTCGGCTTCTGGCGGCCCTGGCCTAACCGGGGGTTCCGCATGTTCCGGTTGGTCCAGAACGAATGGGAAGAGACCGGGATGCACTTGCGGTACCTCTGAGCTCAAGCTCCGCCGAACACACTTCGCGGGCGATCCCCGGACCCCGGCCGACCCTTAGCTGCGCCCGGCTGGGCAATTACGACCTGCCGTTTCCCGTCTGGAGCCTGCCGAAGTTAGAACTCCGCTCTAAGCCGGTCGATCTCGCGGACCCGCTCGCGGAGCTGCTCATATTCGGGCTGCTGGCGGAAAGGGGCCAGCGCCAAGCGGATCGCGTCCGCGCGATTATCGGCGATACCCGCCATGATCACCGTGTCGAGTGTTTCCAGTGCGGCCGGTCCCAGCCGGGCGTGCACATACGTTGCTTCCCCCAGTTCCCATGCCCGTAGGTCTGCTAGCCGCCAGCTCCATTCCATTCTGTTCCGGGGACCATCGCTCTCGCCGGTGACGGGGTCATGGCTGAAGATGAAGTCGACCAGGCTGATCTCGCGGAGCTTGTCGGCCAGGTAGCGCGGGAACTCCTCCAGCGCCGCCTGATGATCACGCTCGAACGCCAACATGATCTGCTCATACTCCTCGGGCCGGTCGGCTCGGAGGAAGACCCGGACGACCAGCTCCCCCGGTTCGATTTCCGGGTCGTCGCCATAGTGCAGCAGCACGACCCGTCGCACTGCGTCGCCGGGGAAGCGCTTGTGCACCTCGTCTTCGATCTCGCGCTCGATGCTGGCATACACGGCGCGGTCCGTGTCCGCCTCCGGCAGTGGCCTGTGAACCGCTCTAAGCCGGTCGGTCTCCCGGACCCGCTCGCGGAGCTGCTCATATTCGGGCTGCAGGCGGAAACGGGCCAGCACCCAGCGGATCGCGTCCGCGCGATCATCGGCGATGCCCGCCATGATCAGCGTGTCGAGTGTTTCCAGGTTGGTCGGTCCCAGCCGGGTGACCACATGGGTTGCTTCCCCGAGTTCCCGCGCCCGTACCTCTGTTACCCGCTGGCCGACAAGCATGCTGCACCGGGGCCCGTGGCCCTCGCGGGTGACGGGGTTATCAGGAAAGGTGAATTCGACCAGCCGAATCTCGCGGAGCTTCTCGGCCAGGTAATGCGGGATCTCCTTCATTGCCGCCTGCTGATCACGCATGAACGCCCTGATGATCTGCTCGTACTCCTCGGGCCGACCGGGTGGGAGGAGGACCCGGACCCATAGCTCTCCCGGTTCGATTTCCGGGTCGTCGCCATAGTGCAGCAGCACGGCCTGCTTGATCACGCCACCGGGGAACCGGGCCCGCACCTCGTCATCGATCTCGCGCTCGATGCTGTCGAATCCGGCGCGGTCCATGTTCGCCTCCCGCGGTCGCTTGTGAACCCAACGGTAGCCGGATGATTTCCCGCCGAGCCAGCCATTTTCGGCCAGGAAGAGCTGGAGCTCTCCCGCTGCGCTCCTGGCCAGAGTTGGAGCGTCGTGGCCGGCTCGATGGCCAGACGTCGCCGATGGCAGCGGCGGGCAGCTGACGCCGGGCCAGCGGCGCCGCAGGCGCCGCCTCGATAGAAGTCCTAAGGGATATTCAGCAGTACGCGGATTCCACGATTACTTAGGTGCGGTAGGCATCTCGACGGTGGGCCACGTCCACGACTGTCACCACGCGGCCCTTGTCATCGATCCGGTAGATCACGCGATAAGTACCGCGGCGGGCACTGAGCCTGTCGTCCATCGGCGGGAGCAGTCGCTTGCCGATCCGGTAGGGATCGGCAAGCAGCGGGCCAGTGATGAATTCGTAGGCCGCGGCCGCAACGGCCTCAGGCAAAGTTTCGCTCAGCGCGCGGCGGACGGTCGATGTAGTTCGCAGCTCATAGGGATCTCCGGTAGGCGCGCCGCTCACTGCGCCTGGCGCTGCCTCATCGCCTCGGCAAGCTCATCCGCGGAAACGTACTCGCCGCGGGCCAGCTCTGCGTCGGACTCGGCCAAGCGGTTCATCGTCGCAGCGTCGCGCATGATCTCGAGGGTTTCTTCCAGCGCTTCCAGGTCCTCCGGTGCAATGAGGATGGCGGAGGGCTTGCCGTGCACGGTCACGGTCACCCGCTCGTGATGGTCGTGAACACGACCGACGATCTCGGACAGATGGGACTTGACGTCGCCCAACGGAAGCACGGTCATAGTCAAAAGTATGACCAAAAATTGGTAGTGCGTCAAAGGGAGATCAATTGCTGCTGTGCACCAACCGCGGGCACAAACTTCTGCCTACACCCAGGCTGGGGGCATGCACCACGGCCGTTCGGCATATTAGGTTCTTATTTTCCCGAACGAACACTGGGCGCGAGTAACTCGACCTAGCCCTCCCTCGCCCGGATGTCGAACGCGGTTAGCTGGCAGCGGCCCGGGTTGCTGCCTGAAGCAGGCAACAACCCGAACCGGACTGGCGGATGCCGCGTACGACAAGGCCTCAGATCTTGCCCTACCTAGCTGTCTGCGCGGACAGCTCATTTCCTGCGGACGCGGTTTCGGCGTTGATCAGGGCAGCGATCGCCGGATCGTGGCGGAGCTTTTCCAGGCAGCGGCCGCGGCTTGGCCCGATGCTGCCGACCGGGATGCCCAGCTGGGCGCTGATCTGAGCGTACGGCACGGGCGGGTCTTCGATGAGCATGGCGATCAGCCGCTGGCAGGATGGGGGCAGGCGGGTGAATGCCCCGTGCAGCGCCGCGTCGCGCTCAGCCCGCAGCAGCTCATGCTCGGCCATCCCGGTCTGCTGGCCGGGGATGCGCATCGTGTCCAGCACATGCCCGAGAGGCAGCGACCTGCGCGCTGCCCGCTGGGCCTTGCCGCTTTCCCGCTGGGCCGTGGTGGCCAGCCAGCCAGGAAGCGCGGCGGGATCGCGGACTTTGTTCAGCTGGCCCACGAGCTGCAGCCAGACGTTCTGGCTGACGTCTTGGGCGTCGGCGTTGCCTAGCCGGTGCCTGCGGCAGATTGACCACACGAGCGGGGCGTACCGCTCGACGAGGGCATCCCAGGCCTGCTTGTCGCCGTTTCTGGCACGTGTCACCAGGTCAGTGACTGACGGGTCATCGCTCATCGAGGTGGCGTCCTCTCGGGTACGTGGGACTGGCAGCGGGACGGTGGGAAAGTGCTCAGCCCTGGCAGGGGCTGGGTTCGCGGGCTAGTGCTACCGCCGCGGCGGCGAACGCTACTGCGGTCAGGCCCCAGGCGCAGCCGTCGAGCGCATGGACAGGCACGATGACCGCGAACACGAAGTGCAGGATCTGCGAGACGCCGAGCAGCAGCGCAGCCCAGGCGGGCACGACGTGTCCGCGCCACAGTGCGACGGCGAGCAGGACGAGGCTGAGGATGTGGCCGAAGACGAAGATGGCGGTGCCAAGCCCGACGGGGGGGATGTTCCCGATGCTGGTCAGCAGGCCGCCCGTGGTGCCGGGGTGCATGCCGATGCGAGCCGCGCCAAGCGCGACGCTGTCCGAGCCGGCGACGCTGGACCAGAACAGGCATGCGAACGCGGCGTACGCCAGCACGAGCCCGGTCGTCCCTAGCTTGGGGGCGTGGCGTCTGGCGAGCATCCCGAGCGCGATCACGCCGGGGATCAGGGTGAGCAGCGCGATGAAGGTCAGCCAGATGACTATCATCTCGGTGCCCTGGTGCGCGGCGACTTTAGCGGCCATCGCGGTGTTGGAGTCGGTCGTGCTGTAAGGCAGGATGCCGCGCAAGACGGCGATGGCCAGCGGGCCGATCGGCATCAAGATGGCAAGTGCCGTCCGTGCCCGGCCAGGGCGCGGGATTGATCCGGTGCGCGAGGCTTGCGCGGCTGTGCTGGTGGCCATGACGGGTCTCCCTCGGGTCAGAACGCTGATGCCGCAGATCCTCACCCGCCGCTCGCCCGCCAGCGAGGGCGCGCCGTCCCTGACCTGCCGGGAGATCTGCCCGGTTCTCCTAGGTGCGCGCACCTAGGAGAACGGGAGCCGGCCAGGTCATGATGGGGACATGACGGTAGAACCTGGCACGAGCGACCGGGTGACCAGGGTGCTGGCAGCCAGCCTGTTCGGGCTGGCGGTGGCCGAGCTCGCGACCGCGATCGGGTGCCAGCTAGCGGGCGGGGTCTCCTGGGCCGGGGCGGTCGACAGCTTCACGGTGACCGACGGCGTCATCGGCCTGGCCTTGTCGGCTTGCGGGGTGCTGCTGGCCTGGTACCGGCCGCGGAACCCGATCGGCTGGCTGTTCCTGGCCGGCGGCGTCGCTTACGCGACCTCGACGGCCGCGGTTAACCTCCTAGGGCTTGGCGGCTCCGTGGGCTGGAGCACGCTGGTGCTACGGCTGCTGGCCTCGCTGTTCATGCTCGCCTGGCCGTGGGCGATCGGGCTGTGCCTGCCGCTGGCCCTGCTGCTGTTCCCGGACGGCCGCCCAGCAGGCAGCGGCTGGCGCTGGCTGATCTGGGCCATCGCGGCGGAAGGGGTGCTGTTCGAACTGAGCTTCGCCGCTCCGGGCAGGCAGACGTTCGGCAGCCTCTCGGTTAGCCCGTACCTGGCGATCCCCTTCTATCACCGGCTCGGGGCGCTGTGGGCGGCCAGCAGTATCGTCTGGGCAGCGCTCTTCATGCTGGTCCTGGCGTCGCTGGTGGTCCGGTACCGCCGCGGCGGGGACGTGGAGCGCAGGCAGCTGCTGTGGCTGCTGCTGGCCGTGCTGGTGGTGCTGGCGTACGCGGGCGTGCCGTGGGGAATCTTCGGCCGGGGGCCGGTCCTGGGGCTGCTGGTGATCCCGCTGATCCCGGCGGCGGTGACTGTCGCGATCTTGCGGTACCAGCTGCTGGATATCCGGCTGGTCGTGTCCCGCGCGCTGGTGTACGGCCTGCTCACCGCGGCCGCCGCCGGAGCCTATGTGGGTCTGGTCGCGCTGCTGGACGCGCTGGTGCGCAGCCGGGTCAGCCTGGACAGCGCCGTGGTAGCCAGCGTCATCGTCGCGGTCGGGTTCAACCCGGCGCGGATCCGGCTGCAGCGGCTGATCGACCGCGGGTTGTACGGGGATCGCCGCGACCCGGTCCGGACCGTGTCCCTGGTCGGCGAACGGCTCGCCGGGACCGGCACCACCGGGCTGGCAGGCGTGCTGGAGGCGCTGTGCGATTCGCTGCGGCTGCCGTTCGCGGCGGTGCGGTTCGGGACCGCCGAGGCTGCCGCGCACGGGACCGCACCCGAGCTGTTGCACGGCATCAGCCTCCGCTATGACGGCGCCCGCATCGGCGAGCTGATCGTCGGGCTCAGGTCCGGGCAGCGCCGGCTCAGCCCGCCGGACATCGCGGTGCTGGAGCTGCTGGCCGGGCCGCTGGCCGTCGCGCTGCACGCCACCGCGCTGTCGGCCGCGCTGCAGCAGTCGCGGGTCAGCATCGTCGCCGCGCGCGAGGAAGAACGCCGCAGGCTCCGCCGCGACCTGCACGACGGGCTCGGCCCGGCGCTCACCGGGATCGCGTTCAAGGCCGACGCGGCCCGCAACGCGCTGCCTGCCGGACCCGCCCGGGCCAGCGAACTACTGGGCGCGCTGCGTGCGGATACCACCGCGGCGATCACAGACATCCGCCGGCTGGTCAACGGCCTGCGGCCGCCGGCTCTAGATGACCTCGGCCTGATCGGATCGCTGCGTCAGCAGACTGACCGGCTCGCCCAGCGGCCCGACGGCAGCAGCGTCGCCGTCTGCCTGAACACGCCAGAGCCCCTGCCGGCGCTGCCGGCGGCGGTGGAGGTCGCCGCCTACCGCATCATCACCGAGGCGATGACCAACGCGGCCCGGCACTCCGGCGCGACCAGGATCGATGTCCTGCTCGCGGTGGCAGAGGGCGACGGCCTGCGCATCGAGGTCCGCGACGACGGCCACGTGCCGGGGCCTGGCTGGCAGCCAGGCTTCGGGCTCACCTCAATGCGCGAGCGTGCGGCCGAACTCGGCGGCACGTGCCAGGCCGGTCCCGACCCCGCAGGCGGCGGCCGGGTGATCGCCGCCCTGCCACTGGGCGAAAACAGGGCAGAGCTGAGCACGCTATGACCAGCAGCATCCGCGTCGTCATCGCCGACGATCACCCGGTGGTACGGGAAGGCCTGTCGGCGCTGCTCGCATCGGTGCCGTCGGTCACCGTCACGGGGATCGCGTCCACTGGCCGGGAAGCCGTCCACGCAGCCGTCACGCTGCGACCCGACGTGCTGGTCATGGACATCCAGATGCCCGACCTCAGCGGCATCGCTGCCGCGCGCGAAATCACCCGCGCCGCCCCCGACGTCGCGGTGCTGATGCTCACCATGTTCGACGATGACGACTCGGTATTCGCCGCTATGCGCGCCGGCGCCCGCGGATACGTGCTCAAGGGCGCCCAGCAGGACGAGATCATCCGTGCCATCGAGGCCGTCGCCGCCGGCGAGGCCATCTTCGGACCCGGCATCGCACGCCGGGTGCTCGGGCTGGTCTCCGCACCACCAGCCCCCGGCATCCCGTTCCAGGGCCTGACCAGCCGGGAACACCAAGTCCTCGACCTGATAGCAGCCGGCGCCCGCAACGCCGAGATATCCCGGCAGATGTCGATCGCCCCCAAGACCGTCGCCAACCATGTCTCCGCGATCTTCAGCAAGCTCCAGGTAGCCGATAGGAACCAGGCCATCATCCGGGCCAGGGACGCGGGCCTCGGCCGCAGCAACCCAGCCAGCTGAACCCGGCCGACACACCGGCCTCCCGCCCATGATGCGGCCCGTGGCCACGACATTACGTCCAGACCGACCTGGAGGCCGACCGCCAGGTCGCCAACATCCTGGCAACGTTGATCATCGGGGGATCGCTCGCTACCACCGAGGTCACGGGAGAGGCAGACAAGGACACGATGGATGACCCTGGCGGGGATGAGGGAGCGGCAGCGTGAATCCCGGTTCCGTTAGCAAATCCGTTAGCATCCGGCATGCAGAAGGCCCCTTCCTTGATCGGAAGGGGCCTCTGACCTGGTAGCGGGGGCGGGATTTGAACCCGCGACCTCTGGGTTATGAGCCCAGCGAGCTACCGAACTGCTCCACCCCGCGTCGGTGTGTCTTTACTTTATGAACTCCCGGCGTCCAAAGCAAATCATCGCCGGCCCGCCCGGCTGACCTGCGGGGCCGTCGGGTCGTCACCGCCGGGCTGCGTCAGCAGGTCTGGTCAGGGCGTAACCTTCCGCCATGACCGAGGTCGTGATCTACACAGACGGCGCGTGCAGCGGCAACCCCGGACCGGGCGGGTGGGGGGTCGTGCTGCGCTGGGACGGCACAGAAAAGGACCTGTACGGCGGCGACCCGCAGACCACGAACAACCGGATGGAGCTGATGGCCGCCATCCAGGCGCTCGAGGCGCTGCAGCGGCCCGCGCAGGTCAAGCTGCACACGGACAGCAAGTACCTGCTCGACGGCATCACCAAGTGGATCAAGGGCTGGCAGCGCAACGGCTGGATGACCTCGGCCAAGAAGCCGGTCAAGAACGCGGACCTGTGGCGCAGGCTGACCGAGGCGATGAGCCGGCACCAGGTCGACTGGCTCTGGGTGAAAGGTCACGCGGGCGATCCGGGCAACGAGCGCGCGGACGAGCTGGCCCGGCGCGGCATCGAGGAAGCGGTCAGCGCCGCCCACCCGGTGTAGCGGCCCGCGCGGCCCACCCGGTATAGGCTCCGTTAGCCTTTCCCGCGTGATCCGTAGGGCGGCGCGAAGACCACGATCAGCGTCAGGTCCTCGAGAATCTCGATGAACATGTGCGTCTCCCCGGCCGGAACGAACAACACCGCGCCCGGACCCACCTCGACCGCCCCTGAACTCGTCACCAGCGTCGCGCGGCCCGACTGCACCACGTAGATCTCGTCCTCGGTGTGCGGGCTCTGGTCATCGAGGCCGCCTGCGGGGATCGAGTACGTGCCCAGGCTCAGGTCTTTGCTCTCCAGGTGGACGACCCAGTGGTTGAGGTCGCTGGGCTCCCCGCCGTCAGGCGGCGTGTAGGTCCCGGCCTCGGCGATGACGCGCATGGCGGTCTCCGTCAGCTGTGAATGATGTCCGTGTGATGGCAAAAATGCACCCTTTCCGGGCAAAGGGATCTTATCCGCCGCACGGACTCGCGCCACACCGGGATGTCGCTGGCCTGGCCGGCCGGGAGCTTGCCGCGGTCCGGCTCGGCGTACTGCCGCGGCGTGTAGGCCGCGTCACCGATCAGCAGGTCGAAGCCGTCCTGGCGGCGCACGACCACGCACTGGTGACCTTCGGTGTGCCCGGGGGTGGCGATGACCTCCAAGCCGGGCAGCACCTCCGCGTCCCCGTCCAGCAACTCGAACCGCGCGTTCATGAAGCCGAACCACTCGTACAGCTCGGTTTCCTCGCGCTGGGCCCGGCTCAGCTCCGCGCGCTGCACGTAGGCCGGCGCGCGGGCGAACACCGCGTTCTGACCGCAGTGGTCGAAGTGCAGGTGGGTGTTGATCACCAGCCCGATGTCGGCCGGGCTCATGTCGTAATCGGCCAGCGCGTCCGCGACCGAACGGTTGACGACCCGCCAGTCGTCCAGCACGCGCTGCGGGCCGCCGACCCCGGTGTCGACCAGCACCGCGCCGCCGGGATGGATGACGACGAACCCGTGCACCGGCCACCGGCCACCGTCGATCCCCTGCAGGCTGGCCAGGTGCAGCCGCTTGATCTCCAGTGACATGGCGTTCCTCAATCGCGGCGGGTGACCGGGCGCTGGGTGAAATGATCAGCCCCGCACTTCGAGTAGGTCCGGAAGCCTTCCATCAGCTCAGCCCGCGCCTCGATGCCACCCCGGTAATCGCTGCCGCCGCGGGGGCTCATCCTGGCCGCGCGCGCATTGCCGTCCATGGTCATCGCGCTCATCCCGCGGATCCCGCGGCGGGCGATCGACCGCGGCACCCGCCAGGTGTAGCCGCACTCGGTGCAGGTGCGTTCCCACTCGCGGGCGAAAAATCCGAGGGGCATCCCTGCATTGTTCGCCCGCTTCCGGGCGGCGGTCAATGACCGGCGCGGCGTCAGGTACGTCGCCGCGATGCTCACTAGGCGCAACACCACCATCGCGGTGAACGTGGGCGGTGCGCTGCTGCCCGTGATCGTTTCGGGTTATCTGATCTAACACGACAGATCGGCGGGTCTGCGGTAGGCCGGCTCGGTCCTGACCGATCAACCTCTTCCTGATCCAGAACGGTCCCGCCTGCTTCCCGGCCGCTCCCTTCCTGCCCGCCCGGGGCGGGCGAACAGCAACATCCCGCTGGCCCGTCATGCTCGAGCCTGCCGGCCCAAGTCTCGGCCGACGAGTGGCAGCATCGCCCTAAGCAAGCGAAACCCTGCGGGCGGGCGGGCAGTGATAGCGGGGATGTGATGACGGCTGCGGGCGGACGCCGGGCTGGATACGCTAGCGACGTGCCCGGTAGCCGCGTGACCCGCCTGCGGGAAAGCCCGTGGCTGCGAGGTGGGCTGCTCGCGGTCGTGCTCGGGCTCGCCGTCTACGAGCTCGCCTCCCAGTGGCCGCAGGTGCGAGCAGACCTGGCCAAGCTGACCGGCTACGAGGTGGCCGGCGCCGTTCTGTGCGCGATCGCCGGACTCTTCTGCATGATGCTGGCCTGGCGGGCGCTGCTCGCCGACCTCGGCTCGCCGCTGCCGCTGCCCGCCGCGATCCGGGTGTTGTTCGTCGGGCAGCTCGGCAAGTACGTGCCGGGGGCGGTGTGGGCCGTGGCCGCGCAGGTCGAACTGGCCCGCGACTACGAAGTCCCGCGTCGGCGCAGCGCTACCGCCAGCCTGGTCGGCATGGCCACCACCCTGGTGGTAGGCCTGGCCGCGGCGGGCGTGACGTTGCCGCTCACGTCGGCGAGCGCGGCCCGGCACTACTGGTGGGTGCTGGCCGTCACCCCGCTCGTGGTGGGCTGCCTGTATCCCCCGGTTATCAAGTCCAGCCTCAACCTGGTGCTGAAGGTCATGCACAGGGCGCCGCTCGAGAAGTCGGTCGGCGTGCGCGGCATGGCCCGCGCCTTGGCCTGGACCACGCTCGGCTGGCTGTTCTACGGCGTGCACGCCTGGCTGCTGATCAGCGAATTCGCCCGCCATGGAGGGGGACGGGGGGATGTGTTCGCCCTGTCGCTGGGCGCCTACGCGCTAGCCTGGTCGGTCGGTTTCCTCATCATCTTCTTCCCCGGCGGCATCGGCCCCAGGGAGTGGGCTCTGATCGCCGTGCTCGCCCCGGTCATGTCATCTGCGTCTGCCCTGGTGGTCGCGCTCGTCTCACGGGTCGTGATGAGCGTGGGCGACCTGGTGTGGGCGGGCGTCGGGCTGGCCATCGGCCGGGCGCACAGCCGCTCGGCCAAGGCAAGGAGCCGCGCGGCCGAGGCACAGGGCCGCCCGGCGGATGAGACGGCCGACCCGGACCCGAGGCCGCCGCTGGAGCCGGCCAGCCTCAGCGGACCAGCAAAGCCTTCAGATAGTCCGCCCAGCACGGCGCAGGATCAGTAGCCGTCACGCCGGCCCGAAGCCGCCTCGCCGTCTCCGGCACGCTGATCTCCCGCAGCACGCGGGCCAGATCCGCCACGTCCCCCGGCGCGCAGGTCAGCCCGTCGACGCCGTTCCGCACCAGGTCGGCGAGCGCCCCGGCGGTGGTGGTGATCACCGGCACGCCGTGCGCGAACGCGAGCAGGGCGTTCTGCGAGGCGGTCGCCTCCCGGTACGGCAGCACGAGCGCGTCCGCCGCCGCGAACAGCGCCGGGATCTCACTGGCCGGCACGTAACCGGGCCGCAGCCGTACCCGGTCCGCGATCCTGAGCTCGGCCACCAGGTTCTCCGTCTCGCCGGTACCGCCCCAGAACTCCCCCGCGACGGTCAGCGTGAGATTGGGCGGCCCGCCGGCCAGCGCACGCAGCAGCACATCGAGGCCCTTATACGGCCGGACAACGCCAAAGAACAGCAACCGCCCGGCCCAGGGAGCTATCGGAGCCGTCCCCCCATCGGCGGGTCCCGGGGGCACGAGGGGACGAGCAGCCCCCCCATCGGCGGGTCCCGGGGGCACGAGGGGACGAGCAGCCCCCCCATCGGCGGGTCCCGGGTGCACGAGGGGACGAGCAGCCCCCCCATCGGCGGGTCCCGGGGGCACGAGGGGACGAGCAGCCCCCCCATCGGCGGGTCCCGGGGGCACGAGGGGACGAGCAGCCCCCCCGTGAGCGGGGGGGGTCTGGGGGGGGTCGTCCCCCCCGAGGCAATACAGCGGCAGGTGCGGTGGCATCTGGGCCGTCACGACGCTCGCGGCTGGGACGAGGTCGCGGGCCTGGATGGCCTGGGCGGGCGAGTGCACGAGCACCGTATCCACCCGGGAGAGCAGGGCCCGGGTCAGGGCCATGTCGCCGAGGCGGCGCTCGTGCGGGAGCACGTTGTGACAGATGACCACGGTGCGGGGGCGGCGCGGGAGCAGCGGCTGAAGCGGGTCGGAAGCGCGGCGCAGGGACGCCAGGATGGTCAGGTAGGCGGGGACCTGCAGCGGGGTCAGCAGGGCGAAGACCACCAGGTCGGCGGAGGCGAGGCGGCGGCCCTCGGCGAGCCAGCCGTCCGGCCGGTACCAGGCCAGGCGGCGGCGGGTCCGCGGGTACGGCTCGCCCTCCGGAACGTCGAGCAGCTGCTGGCCTGGGTAGAGCCAGGCCGGGTACTGGGCCCGCCAGGACTCGATGACGACGTCGTGGCCCGCGGCGGCCAACCGGTGCGCGAGTTCGGTAGTGTGCCGCGCCCCGCCGCCCTTGTACGGGTGCGCGGGACCGACCAGGGCGATCCTCACGTGCCAGCGCGGGAACGCACGATCGGGTCGGCCAGCAGGGCCATCGAAGCCAGGATCATGCCGGTCACGAAGATCAGGATAGTGTCGTCGGCGAAGTGCAGGGGGTGTACCACGATGTCGCCGGGCTCCGGGACCGCGCCAGATGCGAATGTACTCACGACCGGGGAGGATACTCGTCCGTCGTGGGCCCTTACGTCCGGGGCTAGGCTTTCGCGGGGTTCCGCAGGGGTTTCTCAGGACAAGTCGGCTACGTCGCCGAGCCGCCGGGCGGGATGACGGCGGGGATGGACAGCCAGAGCGTGTAGTGGATGAACCAGGTACGGGTGGGCGGCGAGGTCAGGTTGTGTGCCTCCTGGGTGGTCAGCAAGTTCACGACCTCCCGGGGCGTGCCGCCGTAGGAGCCCAGTTCGGACTGGTTCTCGGCGAGCAGAACCGGGCGCCGGCCCGCCCCCTCGATGCCGATGACCACCGCGCCGACCGTGTCCCGGGTGACCTTCGTCAGCGTCGCCGTTGGCGTGTCGCACATGCCCCGGACCAGCTGAGCGAAGCGGTCGGAAGAAAGGGAGTCGAGGATGACCACCGAGGCGTCCGGGCCGATGGCCGCGCAGAGCTTGGTGACGGCGGCGAGTTCGCCGGTTCCGATCCGGCGGAAGGCCATGCCGTGGGCGGAGAGATGGCGGCCGCTGGCTGTCTTGGTGAAGCCGATATCGAGGTTGGTCAGCGCGGCCGGGATGAGCAGCGACGCCACGCAGCACGACGCCACTACGGCGGAGGTGACCCGGGTCCGGCCCAGCTGGCCGGCCCGTTCCTTCAGCCACACCGACGCCCAGATGGCGCCGAGGATCAGCCCGGGCAGTACGAACGGCACTAGCCGCCTGCTCGCCCACGGCTGATCAGGGGAGACGGCGGGACGGTAGAGCACGGTCACGGCCACCCAGATGGCGATCATCCACGGCAGCGCCCACACCCGGAGCGCTCTGGCGGGGTCCTGCCAGGTCAGGAGCGCCCGGAGGCCGCGGCGGGCCAGGATGGCCAGGCCGAAGGCGCCGAGCAGGACGGCGGGTATGCCGATGTACCAGATCACCCAGTACAGGCTGTTCTGGTAGTACTGCTGGCGGCCGTCGATGGGCAGGCCCGCGAGCTTCTGGAGTTCGGCCACGTAGGCGATTGAGGTCGGATCGGTTTCCCCAGCCACCGTCTGCACCAGCGGCCGGACGGCGAAGCCGACGAAGATGAGGACGGTCAGGATGGCGGCCGCCGCGGGGAGCCAGCGCGCTGCTTTCGCGGTGCGCCATCTGGCTAGTTTTTCTTTCACCGCCGGACGGGAGGTCAGGGCCACGCCGACTACGGTCAGCACGACCAGAACCGCGGTGCCCAGGGCCAGCGGGCGCAGCGACGGCGCCTCCAGGTCCAGATAGGGACGGGACAGCAGGTACCCGTCGGCGAGTCCGTACCCTACTCCGATGACCAGGCCGACGCCGAACGGGATGGCCTGCCGCCGCCGCGCCGCGAGCAGCAAGCCGAGGAACGGGACGGCGGGCAAGATGTCGCTCAGGCCGTCGATGCGGACCAAGATGGTCAGCCCGAGGGCCAGCCCAGCCAGGGACGCCAGCACCCTATCCTGGTTGGGCGCGTGACCCGGGCCGGACGCTTTGTCGGCTGCGGACG
>Ga0302235_10001237_pt1 | contig 19352 bp, 14 predicted proteins | sample II_Palsa_N3_3_FD_193577 | JGI IMG/M metagenome (GOLD analysis project Ga0302235, IMG submission 193577) | Peat permafrost microbial communities from Stordalen Mire near Abisko, Sweden - II_Palsa_N3_3 | ecosystem: Environmental > Terrestrial > Soil > Palsa > Peat permafrost | place: Sweden... | reverse complement strand
CGCGGCAACCTCGCGCCGAATGGCGCGGTGCTCAAGCCGTCTGCGGCTACGGCGTCGCTGCTCAAGCACCGCGGCCGAGCCGTCGTGTTCGAAAACTTCGACGACTACAAGGCACGCATCGGCGACCCCGACCTCGACGTGACCGCGGACTCCGTGCTCGTGATGAAGAATTGCGGACCGAAGGGTTATCCGGGCATGGCGGAAGTGGGCAACATGGGCTTGCCGCCGAAGCTGCTTGCCCAAGGCGTGACGGACATGGTGCGGGTCTCGGATGCACGCATGAGCGGCACCGCTTACGGCACCGTCGTGCTGCACGTTTCGCCGGAAGCCCGAGCGGGCGGCCCGCTCGCCGTGGTCCGCGAAGGCGACTGGATCGAACTGGATTCCCTCGCCGGGCGGCTCCACCTGGACGTCAGCGCGGAAGAACTGACCGCGCGTCTGGCCGACTGGGCAGAATCACAGCAGAAGTCGCCGGCCGATTCGAGCGGATACCGTCAGCTTTATGTCGATCACGTTCTGCAAGCCGATCAGGGTTGCGACTTCGACTTCCTGGTGGGATGCCGCGGCGCAGAGGTGCCCCGGCATTCGCATTGAGCACACGCTATATGCATTGGTGACGGCCACGTCGACGACCGACGTGGTCAATCCCAGGCGCGCCCTTCAGCCAAACCGACCACTGTGCATTGCAGCCCTGCCATGTGCCCCGCCGCGTCGATCGCCGCTTCGAGGTCGGCGAATGAGTACGACTGCAATTCCACTGCGTCGAGCTGTATCTGGCCCGAAGCTGCCAATGCAACCAGTGCAAGATAGTCGGCGCGCGCGTACATGAAATGCCCGATCAACTCCCAGTTATTCAGCATCATCTCCTGATACGCGATCGGCAAATCCACCTGCATGCTGCCCATCAGCACGAGCCTGCCGCCGCGGCGCAAGCTGCGCAGCGCGGCAAGCGTTGCCTGAGGATCGGTCGCCTGGCCGACCATGTCGAACGCGAGATCTGCGCCGCCTCCCGCTGCTGCGCGAATCGCGGCGACATCCTGGGTGGTATCACCGGTCAAGACAACCGGTATGACACGCCCTCGTCCCTGTTCGACGAGCGTCTTCAGCGGTTGAGGCCGCCGGCCCAGCGCGATCACACGGGTCGCACCCATCGCCAGCGCAGCGAGCACCGCAGCCGATCCAAAGTAGCCAGTGGCGCCGTTTATCACGATCGTTTCACCCGCCGTTAGCCGGCCACGCCGCAATCCGCCGAACGGCACCGCGAACTTGCCGAGCACCGCAAGCCGCGTCGATGAAAGGTCTTCGAGGCCATCGAGCGCGATCAGCGTCGCTGCCGGAAACTCGGCCAGCTCGCGCAACGTGCCGTGCGGGAAATCAGCCAGCAGCGCGCCGCTGTCCGCACTTATCGCCGTCAGACCGAGCAACGCCTGAGCGGGTTCACGCACCGTTTCATCCGCGATCCAGTAGGGATTCACGACAACGCGTTGACCGACGTGGAATGCCACTACGCCCTCACCGACCGCCTCTACCCGGCCCACGCCGTTCGTGCCGGGTGAAAACGGCCCCGGCGGATACGCATAGGGCAGTTTTCCTTCGACGTAGCTACGCGTGTAACTCAGAAGCGGCACCGCTTCCATCCGGACCAGCACCGCGCCGCGACGCGGCTGCGGTTGTGCGACCTCGCGCAGGGCGAGCGATTGACCGGGTTCATCGAGCATCCAGGCTTTCATTTACGACTCCAGAGATTGTTTGCACGCTTGAACTGTAGGAGCCGGCTACCTATTCTTGAAATCAATTACTCGAATGCGACCCATCAACATGATTGATCTACGCGGTATCGACCTGAACCTACTGGTGTCGCTTGATGCGCTACTCGCGGAGTCCAACGTCACGCGCGCCGCCGAGCGCCTGCATCTGACGCAGCCCGCCGTCTCGACGCAACTCGCGCGGCTGCGGCAAATCTTCGGCGACCCGCTCCTGATTCCCGCGGAGACCGGTCGCGGCATGACACGCAGCGCCCGCGCCCTGGCCTTGATGGAGCCACTACACGCGGCGTTGAAGAACCTGGAAGTGGTGGTGCGCCATCAACCGGCCTTCGACCCGCACAGTGACATACGGCACTTCGTCATCGCGGCCAACGACAACGCCACCTCCGTGCTCGGTCTGCCGTTGATGGAGCGGCTGCCTGAACTGGCCGGCCCGGGTGTGCGCATCGCATTTGTCGTGGCCGATCAACCGTCGACAGCCGGGCGCCTCGAGCGTGGCGAGATCGATCTGCTGCTCGGTTCCGAGCGGATGATTCCGGCGTCGATGAAAGCCCGCAAACTGTTCGATGAGCATTTCGTCTTCGTGCAGCGCAAGGGGCATCCGCGCGGCACGGCACGCCTCGACCTGGACACGTATTGCGCGCTAAACCACGTGCTAGTATCTACGAGCGGTGGCAGTTTCTACGGCTTCATGGACGAACATCTCGATGCGCTCGGCCGTGCGCGCCGCGTCGCGCTCTCGGTTCAGCATTTCACGCTAGTGCCCGAATTGCTGGTGAATTCGGATTACGTTTCGACGTTGCCGTCGCGCTTCGCGGAGCGCCACGACAAGCGGCTCGATCTGTTCGAACTGCCTTTCGAGGCACGCGGCTTCACACTATTCGCGGCGTGGCACCCACGTAACCATGTCGACCCGGCGCTCGTGTGGCTACGCGAAACGCTAACGGATCTGGCAGCAGCATAAGGCTGCGATTCCTCTGTATGCCTTGCCAAGACAGCGCTTCACGAGCGTTTTTATCGCGCCTTGCCGGCAGCGACAGCTCCCGCTGTATTGCACAAAACAGTGTTTCTTGGTTGGCCCAATAACGAACGCTTGATCCTCTGCGGCATTGCATATAGTTAATCGCAACGTGCAGCGATGCCGCGTGGTATCCGCATGTCCTGATGTTTTGCCACAGCTCCCGCTCGCCACCGCGGCATCGAAATTGCTCATTACAGTAAGCCGCCGATGCATCGCATCGGACGCCCGACGTGTCGCGGGTTTGCATCGACCTTTCATGGAGCAAACAGAACGTTATGTCCAGAAATCGAGTCCCCCCGGGTTCAGACGACGAACCCAACGCCACCCCCAATAAACCCTCGCGCCGCCGCTTCCTGCAATCCGCCGCGGCCGCTGCGACGGTGGGTGTCGCGCCGCATGTCCATGCCCAGAACCAACCTGCTGCCGTGCCGCCGTCCGAGGCGCCGCGGGCGCCGGAGCCGCCGCGGCCGGTCACGCTCAACGTCAATGGCCGCGCTTATACGCTGCAACTGGAGCCGCGCGTAACGCTGCTCGATGCGCTGCGCGAATACGCAGGCCTGATGGGAACAAAGAAGGGTTGCGACCGCGGCCAATGCGGCGCGTGCACAGTCATGGTGGAAGGCCGGCGCATCAACTCTTGCCTGACGCTTGCCGTGATGCACGATGGCGAAGCCATCACCACCGTGGAAGGTCTGGCGAGCAACGGGGTACTGAGTCCGATACAACGCGCCTTCATCGAACACGACGCCTTCCAGTGCGGCTACTGTACGCCCGGGCAATTGTGCTCGGCCACCGCGATGCTCAGCGAGTTCGGCAACGGTACCGCGAGCACCGTCACTGCCGATGTCCGCATGCACCCGGCCCAGCTCAGCGACGACGAAATCCGCGAGCGCATGAGCGGCAACATCTGCCGCTGCGGTGCGTATGCGAACATCGTCGCCGCCGTGCGCGCCGTGCATGACGGCAGCACAGGCAACGCCTAGGGGGTCGGCATGGACGCGATCTCCTACGAACGCGCTGTGGACGTCAGCAGCGCGCTGCGCGCTGCGCAGCAACCCGGCACGATGTTTATCGGCGGCGGCACCAACCTGCTCGATCTGATGAAAGGCGGCGTGGAGCAGCCCGTGCATCTCGTCGATATCACGCACCTGCGCGGCCTCGACACTATCGGTACGCTGCCCGACGGCGGCCTGCGCATCGGCGCACTCGTGCGCAACAGCGATGCCGCCAATCATGCCTTGGTGCGCGAGCAGTACCCGTTGCTCTCACAAGCATTTCTGGCCGGCGCCTCGCCGCAGCTGCGCAATATGGCCACCGTAGGCGGCAATCTGATGCAGCGCACGCGCTGCGGCTACTTCTACGACACCGCATTTAGCCAATGCAACAAGCGTCAGCCCGGCAGCGGCTGCGCTTCGATAGAAGGGCAAAACCGCACGCATGCGATCCTCGGCGCCAGTTCGCAATGTGTTGCCGTGAACCCGTCGGATATGAGCGTGGCACTCGCGGCGCTCGATGCAGTAGTGCGCGTGAGCAGTCTACGTGGCGAGCGCACGATTCCGATTACGGAATTTCACCGCCTGCCCGCCGACCGTCCGGAAGTGGATACCACGCTGCAACCCGGCGAACTGATCACGGCGGTCGACTTGCCGCCTCCACTCTTTAGCGACCATTCCCACTACCTGAAAGTGCGCGACCGCGCGAGTTACGCGTTTGCGCTCGTCTCGGTCGCCGCCGCCTTGCAAATGGATGGCAATACGGTGAGGACTGCGCATATTGCGTTAGGCGGGGTCGCGCATAAGCCATGGCGCGCGAGTATCGCGGAGCAGATGCTGAGCGGAAAGCCGCTCTCGGATGCGAACCTGCGCGCTGCCGCTGCGGCCGCCATGGGCGAGGCGCAGCCGCTCAGCGGCAACCGCTTCAAGGTGCAACTCGCGCAACGCTCGATCGTGCGCGCCGTGAATCAGGCCGCCGGCCGGACAGGAGGTGTCGCATGACTACGAACCTGAGCACGAATGCCCCGCTGGTCGGTCAGCCGATGGACCGAACCGATGGCGTGCTAAAAGTCACAGGCGAGGCCCGTTATGCAGCGGAATTTGGCGGGGCGCGCCTCGCGCACGCAGTGCTGGTGACGAGCACGATCTCGAGCGGCAGCATTGCCTCGATCGATGCGAGCCGCGCACAATCGCTACCGGGTGTACTGCTGGTGATGACCTATCAGAACGCGCCGCGCCTGCCCAATGGCGGGCGTCCGCCACTGGCGCCGCCGGCCGGCCGTCATCTGTCGCTGTTGCAGGACAACCAGGTTCACTACAGCAATGAGCCAGTCGCCGTGGTGGTCGCCGACACCCTGGAACGCGCCACCGACGCCGCACAGCAACTGCGCATCACGTATCAGGCGGCGCCTGGCGCGCACAACTTCACGCGCGCCAAAGCGACCATGCACGCGCCGATCAGTCCGCAGGGCCGCCAGACCGACACGCAACGCGGCAACTTCGATGAGGGCGTGGCCGCCGGCAGCGTGCGCATCGATCAGGTCTATACGACGCCGGTCGAACATCACAATCCCATGGAGCCGCATGCCACCATGGCGCATTGGGATGGTCCGCAACTGACGCTGTACGATTCCACCCAGGGGGTGAGCGGCACGCGCACCGCCGTGGCTAAAACGCTCGGCGTATCGCCGGATGACGTTCATGTGATCTCGCCGTTTCTCGGCGGCGGTTTCGGCGGCAAGGGCTCGTCCTGGTCGCATGTGGTGCTCTGCGCGATGGCCGCGAAGCAGACGGGACGCCCGGTGCGCCTCGCGTTGACGCGCCCGCAGATGTTCGGCTCGGTCGGCGCGCGGCCGCGTACCGAACAGCATTTCGTCCTCGCCGCCCGGCCGGACGGCACGCTCACCGCGATGCTCCACGACAGCATCTCGAACACGTCGACGATCGAGGACTGGACCGAGACCTGCTGCATGGTCACGCGCATGCTCTACGCCGTACCGAATCAGCAGACGACGCATCGCCTCGTCCAGTTGAACCTGGGTACGCCTACATTTATGCGCGCGCCAGGCGAAACCACCGGTTCGTTCGCACTCGAATCCGCCATGGACGAACTCGCGTGGAAACTCAAGATGGACCCCGTCGCCTTGCGGCTTAAAAACTACGCGGAAGTCGATCCGCAGGAGAACAAACCGTTTTCGAGCAAGGCGCTGCGTCAATGCTATGAGATTGGCGCGGAGAAATTCGGCTGGTCGCGGCGCACTTCGACACCACGCTCGATGCGCTCCGGCCACACGCTGATCGGCCTCGGCATGGCGACCGCCACGTATCCCGCCAACCGCAGCCCGGCCGCGGCGATTGCGCGCATCCTGCCCGACGGGACCGCGATGGTCGGCTCGGGTACGCAGGATCTCGGCACCGGCACCTACACAGTGATGACCCAGGTGTCCGCCGACGCACTCGGCTTTCCACCGGAAAAAATCCACTTTGAGCTCGGCGATTCGAGCTTGCCTCAGGCGCCGGGTTCGGGGGGCTCGCAATCGGCCGCCAGCGTATCGCCGGCGGTGCACGATGCCTGCACGCAGGTGCGTAACCAGTTGATCTCGCTCGCGCTGGCCGACAATACATCACCGGTGCACGGCATGGATGTGTCCGATGTCAGCGTAGAACACGGATGGGTGGTCAGCCGATCGAATCCGTCGTTGCGCGACCCCGCGGCCGCGATTCTCGCGCGTGCCGGCGGCAAGCCCATCGAGGCCGTGGTGAGCGTGAAGCCTGGCCAGGAGCGCAGCGAATATTCGCTGCATTCGTTCGGGGCGGTGTTCACCGAGGTCCACGTGGATGCGGACCTCGGCACGATCCGCGTACCGCGCATTGTCGGTGTGTACGATGTCGGCCGGGTCCTCAATGAGAAAACCGCGCGTAGCCAGATGATGGGCGGCATGGTGTGGGGGATCAGCGCCGCATTCGAAGAAGACACCCTGCTCGATGAACGGTATGGCCGCTTCGTCAATATGAATCTCGCCGAATATCACGTGCCGGTGAATGCGGATATCGGCTCGCTGGATGTCACCTTCGTGAACGAACCGGATCCTCATATCAATTCGCTGGGTGTCAGGGGGATTGGCGAGATTGGCTTGACCGGCGTGGTGGCGGCGCTCGCGAATGCGGTGTATCACGCCACCGGCGTGCGGGTGCGGGATTTACCGATCACGCTGGATAAGGTGATATCGCCGGTGGAGGTTTGAGGCGCTCGGCATTGAGGCGCTCGGCATTAAGGCGGCCAGCTTTGGCGCGGTCGGCCTGGACGGAGTCAGCTTGACGCCGGCGCATGCGCGCCCGCAACATTCGCGCTTGCCTGCTCGCCGGTTGCGCCGCACAATCGACCTCATCCTCCTCTCCAGGTGCCGCCCATGGCCTACGCCTCGCTCGCAACCGGCGTGCTGCTTGCCGCCGGCTACGGGTCGCGCTTCGATCCGGACGGTCTGCACAATAAACTCCTCGCCCGTATGCCGGACGGCGGCATCGTCGCGCATGAAGCCGCGCATCGCCTGCTGCTGGTCGTCAGCCGCGTACTCGCCGTAGTGAGACCTGGATCCGACGCGCTGGCGCGCATGCTCAATGAGGCCGGCTGCGACGTAGTGTTCTCGGCCGACGCCGAACGCGGCATGGGCGCGAGCCTCGCCGCCGGCATCGAAGCGAGTGCCGACTCGGAAGGCTGGATCGTCGCGCTGGCCGATATGCCGCGCATCGCCGTCGCCACGGTCGAGGCCGTGGCGCGCACTCTAGACGGCGGGGCATCGATTGTCGTGCCGTTTTATCAGGGCCAACGCGGGCATCCGGTCGGCTTCGGCGCCGAGCACGGCGAAGCCTTGTGCGCACTCGACGGCGACACCGGCGCCCGTGTCCTGCTGACCACAAACCCGGTCGCGCGTCTGGATCTCGACGATCCAGGCATTCTGCGCGACGTGGATACGCCCGAAGATCTGGCCGGCGTGTGATCGGACGCCCCCGCGGACCATCCCCCCACACACCCTCGCGCGGAGCCTCCCGGGTCGTCTCCCACTCAGGCACACGGCTTGCGCATGCACAGACGTTGTGCGCAGCGCGCGCCAATACCGACTAAGCTGATGTGACGCGTTCCCGTCGTCATGTCAGACACGGTGCGCAGCGTGCCTCACCCCCCGACAATCCAGTGCGATTCCCATGAGTGAAACCAGCCCGCGTCTTTTTGTTGTCTCGCCCCATTTCGACGATGCCGTGTTCAGTTGCGGCGCGTTGCTCGCCGCCCATCCCGACGCCGTCGTCTGCACCGTCTTCGCCGCGGCGCCCGAGCCGGATATGCAGACTGAATGGGACCAGCAGGCTGGCTTCACGAGTGCGCAGGAATCGGTGAATGCGCGCACACTGGAAGACAATCGTGCGCTCGAACTGCTCGACGCGGTGCCGGTCAGGATGCCGTTTCGCGACGGCCAGTATCTGGACTCGCCGTCGATCAGCAGGTTGTCGGCCGCGCTTGAAGAAACCATTTACCGCTCGACCGCGAACACGCTGGTGATGCCGCTGGGCCTGCATCATGCCGATCACACGCTGGTGTACGACGCCTGCATCGAAATCCTGCCGCGGCTGTCGCACGTGACGTGGTTTGCCTACGAGGATGCAATCCACCGCCGTCAACCGGGCGTGGTCGCGGAGCGCCTCGACGATCTGGCACGGCGCGGCATTTCAGCGACGCCGGCGCATCCGTCGGCCGATCACACGATCGATGCCGAACGTCAGGCCTATCTGAAGCGCGAGGCCGTCTATGCTTATGAGAGCCAGCTACGCGCTTTCGGACCGAAGGGTTACGAAGATGTGTTTCGCGCCGAACACTACTGGCAGTTGAGCGTGTCCCGTGCCCCGGGGCGCCGCTCCTCTCCCGCGAGGTGACGTCATGTTTTTCCGCATGCATACCAGCCCGATCCCCGACCCGCTTGCGGACCCGACACGCGATCCGGAGGGCGACCCGTTGGCGCCGCCCTCGCCGGGCCATCACAACGACGAGCCGCAGCGGCCCGAGGGGCCTCCGGATAAAGATCCGGTTTGAGGCTGCGGGCTCGGGCTGGCTTTAGCGTGTCAGTTCGGTAAAGCCTTGGAGCAGGCGGTCGACATCCGCGGGATGGATGTTGCCCATCGTCGAGATACGGAACAACTCCGCCGAGAGGCCGCCCTGCCCTGCGTAGATCACAAAGCCGCGGGCCTTCAGCGCGTCGTGCAGTTGCGGATAGCTGATGCCAGCCGGCAGCCGGTAAGCGCGAAGCACCACCGACGATTGTTCCGGCGGCAGCGCACTCTCCATCCCAAGCGCGGCGAGACCCGCGCACGCCTGCTCGGCGAGCGCCGCATAGCGCGCGTGACGTGCTTTCCAGCCGCCTTCGTCCTCGAGTTCGCGCAATGCTTCGACAAGCGCGTAATAGGCGTGCACCGACGGCGTGAACGGCGTATTGCGCTGATCCTGCAATTTGGCGAGACGCGCCAGGTCCAGATAGTAGGTACGACTCGCTGCGTGAGCCAGCGCCTCGCGCCGCACCACGACAAACGACGCGCCCGGCACGCCATGCAGACACTTGTTGGCGGTCGCTGCGACGGCGGCGATGGTGGTGTCGGCGAAATCGATTGCTTCAGCGGCGAAACTGCTGACGCCATCCACCAGCAGACGCACGCCATGCTTGCGGCAGACCGCAGCCAGCGCTTGCAGATCGTTCAGGCGGCCAGTCGTGGTCTCGTGATGAATGATCGCCACGTGCGTAAAGCCTTCGCCCGCATCGAGACGTGCCGCGATCCGCTCGAGGTCGGGCGCCTGCATCCAGTCGTGCTTGAGCGCTTCGTGCGCGATACGGTACTGGCTGGCGATCTGCGTAATGCGCTCGCCGTACACGCCGTTCTCGATCACCAGCAGCTTGCCGTTCGCCGGCACCAGGCCAGCAATCATGCTTTCGACGGCAGCGGTGCCCGAACCGGTCATCAGCACGGCTTGCCACTCGGCAGGGTCGAGCTGATAGATCTGCAGCAGACGCGTGCGCGCCTCTTCCTGCAAATCGAAGAACTCGCTCTCGCGATGGCAGAGGTCGGGCTGCAGCAGACTCTGGCGCACGCGCTCGGTCAGCGTCACGGGGCCGGGATTGAGCAACAACATCATTGGGCTCCTTGAGCGGTGGCGATATGGCGCATGAGGCGCGTCTTCACGTCCGGCGGGGTAATGGTGGGACGCGGCAGGCCGTCCGGCGTGCCGCGACGGATCGCGAGGCGCACGAAACGCGGACCTTCGAGCGGCGGCGCGGCGAGTACTTCGTCGAGCAAGGCCAGATCGTCGCTTTCGACCGCCGACGCGTAGCCACACGCGGCCGCGACGCCAGCAAACGACACCTGCGCGGACACCGTTGCCTGACCACCGGTCGAATCGTGCGCGCCGTTATCGAGCAGTACGTGTGTGAGATTGGACAGGCCGTAAGCGCCCAGGGTGGCGAATACTCCCATGCGCATCAGCGCAGCGCCGTCCCCATCGACTGCGACCACATGCAGGTCGGGACGCGTCAGCGCCAGTCCCAAAGCGAACGGCGTCAGGCAGCCCATCGAGCCGACCATATACAGCTGGTTCGGACGGTCGTCGAGCGCATACAGTTCGCGTCCGCAAAAGCCCGTGGATGCCAGCACCACCGTCGATTCAGCCGGCGTGTGCGCGATCACGCGCTGCAACGCGGCCTGGCGCGTCGGCAGCGCATCCGCCACCACGCCGCGCCACTGCGCTTGCGCTGCGGAGGGCGTGCGGCGCGGCACGCTGTCGCCCTGCTTCAGCTCATACGGCGCCACGCTGCCCTTCTGCATGACGAGCGCATACGGCCGGCCCGTCTCGTCCATGTGAGCGATCGCGCGATCGAGTGCCGGGCCGATGGCCCCGGCTTCGGTCGGGAAGGTCTCCCACGGAATTTCCATGGTATCGAGCATCGCCGGCGTGACCGGTCCCATCAGCGCATGCTGCGGCTCGTCAGCGACGCCGGGCTGGCCGCGCCACGTGACAATCAGCAATTGCGGCAGACGGAAGGTCCAGGTCAGCGACGTCAGCGGACTCACCGCATTGCCGAGCCCGGAGTTCTGCATCATCGTGACGCCCCGCCGGCCGTTCTGCGCGCCGAGCGTGACGCCGGCGATCAGCGCGACCGCGTCGCCTTCATTGGCCGCTGAAACGTAATGCAGCGACGGGTCCTGCAGCACATAGTTGATAAACGGCGTCAGATACGAACACGGCACACCGGCATACCAGTCGAAGCCACGCTCGCGCGCGGCCTCGACAAACTGTGCAGCCTCGATCATTGCGCCTCTCCGCTGGCGGTGCCAGAGGCGAGCGGCGTTTGCGAGTGCGCGAAATCGCCGGCACGACGGAAGTCTTCCAGATCGTTGACGCCGCGCCAGTGACCGTGCACGTACTGCACTTCGATCGCTTCACCGGCTTCGATCAGCGCGTTGAGCAGCGCGGGCATATCGAGCTTGTCGAAATCCGGACGGGCGCGCAGCGTGGTCAGCACCGCATGCAGACGCTCGCGTCCTTCGCCGCGCACGTTCAGCAGACCGACCCAGCGGCCATCCGGCTGCTTCGCCCCGTTCGAAGCATCACCCTGCGACTCGCTCGATACGCGCTGCAGCAGCACCTTGTTACCGAACAGACCGCGATCGTCCGACGCCGAGCACCATGCGAAATCGCGCACGCTGCTATTGACCGGCTCGGTCAGCGACGAATCCACCACGACGCTAAACGACGCTTCGCTCTCAACCAGGTCACGCACGATATAGCTGCGGAACAGCAGGTCGCCATAGGAAATAACCGTATCCGACTTGAGCGCATCAACGGCACACGCGAGTGAGGCCAGTTCGCCGGTTTCCGCATGACGTTCGTTGACGACCAGCTTGATGCCGGCGGTTTCGATGGCATCGGCGCGATAGCCGCCGACCACGGTGATGTCGTTGACGCCCTGCTTCTTGAACGCATCGACGAGCCAGCGCAACAGCGGCTTGCCGGCGATCGGCAGCATGACCTTGGGACGATCCTCCGTCACGGCTTCGAGGCCAGCACCACGGCTGGCGGCCAGCACGACGGCCGAAGCCGACGCGCGCGAAGCCGACAGATAACGGTTTTCGGCTTCCGAGTACTCGTCGGCGTCTTGCAGACGGAAAATTTCGTTGACGGTAGCGACGCGGTCTTCGATGTCGACGAGCGTCTCGCTGGCGTGAATTTCCTTGGCGACGGCCTGCATCGCCGAGGTCGACGCGCGGATCAGATGGTTCGCCCAGATAACCGTGCTGATACCGGCTTCGCGGAACACTTCGGTGGGGGTGCTGTAGTACTTGGTCGGCACGATGACGAGCGGGCCGCGGCCAGCCCATTCGCGGGCAAATTCGAGGATTTCGTCGGGACGCGACAGCTTGCTGTGAATCAGGATCGCGTCGGCGCCGGCCAGACGATAGGCCTCGGCGCGACGCAGCGCTTCATCCATGCCCCAACCGGCGATGAGCGCTTCGACGCGCGCGACGATCGAGAAGTCTTCATCGGTCTGCGAGTCCTTACCGGCTTTGATCTTGCCGCAGAACTCGTCCATTTCGGCGAGCGGCTGACGTTCGCCGTTGATGAAGCTATTGGTCTTGGGGAACTGTTTGTCTTCGATACAGACGCCGGCGATGCCGCGTTGTTCGAGTTTGCGCACGAGGCGGCGGACGTTATTGAAGTTACCGTAGCCGGTATCGCCATCGAGGAGGATGGGGAGATCGCTGGCGTCGGCCATGAATTCGAGGTTATCGACGACCTGGGTCCAACTGGCTTCGTTGTTGTCGCGCACGCCGAACTGGGCGGAGATAGCGAGACCGGAGCCCCAGATGGCCTTGAAGCCGGCTTCCCGGACGATGCGGGCGGAGAGGCCGTTATGGGCCTCCATCATGAATTCGAGCTGGGTGCTGGTGAGCATCTGGCGCAGACGGGAGCTGCGCGAGGCGGCGACGAAAGCGGGTTCGCGGGCGTTCATGGTTGGGGTGTGCTCCTGCGGTGTCTGTTTGCTTGGTGTTTTTTCGCTTGCCGCGGGATTGGGTGTGCTTTGCTCGCGGCGCGGGTTTGGATTTCATTGCCGATGGCAGGGGGTGATGTTCGCCGGTTTCATTGCGGTGTCACCCTAGTCTGGGCCAGTCTGGCGTCTGAAAAAAAGTGACTATAACGGATGCGGATAGTTTTCGCTTTTGTGGATGCCATTGCGGTTGCCATATATGGCGATTTTTGTGGAAATGTGGTGTTTTTTGCTTTTTCACTATTTGGGGTTGATCTTTCTCATACTGGGGGTTTTGATTTTTTGTTTATCTGGATTCTCTGTTTTTGTTTTTGGTTTTTATGTTTTGATTTTGCGTGGTTTTCTCATTTTTGGTTTTGGCCTTTCCTTGCTTTGTTAGTGGTCTATTAGCGATGCCCCTGTGCGGGGCGGCACTTACTTTCTTTGCCGCCGCAAAGAAAGTAAGCAAAGAAAGCGGGCTTCAAACCGCTAGCTCGTAGGTGTCCGCCTCTGTTACTAATCGGTAGTGGTCCGAGACGAGACCGTCCCTCGCATTACCACCCGCAGTGACAAAGCACTCATTCATCCCGCCCGCACACTCCGTGCGCGGCGGTCAGGTTTTTCAGGGAAACCAGTTGCGTCCAAGTGGTTCATTCAAGCTGAATTTTACTCAGAGCCAGAATAACTGAGTTTCAAAAAATGCCGCGGGGCGTGAAGAATAGATTATGCCCGACGGCGGGGCGCGAAGCGCGACGCTGGAGCGGATGAGCGCTTTGTCACTAACGGGGGTGGTGCGAGGGCGGCTCTCGTGCGCGGACCACTCTGGTTTCATGCCAGTGGTGAACACCTACTGGCTAGCGGTTGCAAGCCCGCTTTCTTTGCTTACTTTCTTTGCGGTGGCAAAGAAAGTAAGTGCCGCCCCGCACAGGGGCATCACTAATAGACCACTAACAAAACAAGGAAAGGCCAACAGCATACGAAAACAGACAAACAAAAAAACCCATTAATCAGACAAAACAAAAAAAACCAAAACCCAGGGTTCCCCCCTACTACACGAAAACGTGGGCGAAGCCGTTAAACAGCATAACCAAAGCCCCAAGCCCGCCGCAGGCGAAAAAAACACCCTCACCTGGAATCCCCAAAATGCCCCCCATGACCTTGAACAAAAAACTCGGGTCGATGATCCTCGTGTTATGGATCGGCCTGATCCTGATCGGCGGCTTTGGCGCGTACCAAAACCGCGCCTCCATGATCTCCGAGCGCCGCGATCAACTCATGGCCGTCATTCAACAGTCCGCCAGCATCGTCAACCACTACTACACGCTCTCCCAGCAACACGCCCTCAGCGAACCGGACGCCCAGAAGCAGGCTCTCGCCGCGCTCGCCGCCGTACGCTACGGCAAGGACGGCTCCGGCTACATCTCCGTCAACGACTCGCAGCCGGTCGTGCTGATGCACCCCATCAAGCCCGAGCTCAACGGCAAGAACATGGCCCAGTTCACCGATCCGGCCGGCAATCATCTGTACGTCGACATCGTCAACGCCGGTAATCGCGACGTCAACGGCGGCTTCGTCTCGTATCTGTGGGCCAAACCCGGCCACGATCAGCCAGTACCCAAAACCAGCGCCTCACTGCGTTTCGCCCCCTGGGACTGGTACCTCGTAACCGGCATGTACATGGACGACGTCCAGCAAGCCTTCTACGCCAATCTCATCCTCTGGCTCGCCATCACTGCAGTCCTCGGTGGCATCGCCACACTCGTCATGATGCTCGTGCTACGTAGCGTGCGCCACGCCCTCGGTGGTGAGCTCGAAACCGCCGTGGTCGCTGCACAGCGCATGGCAAGCGGCAATCTCGCTGTCACCGTGCCGGTCCAGTATCGCGATACCGGTAGCCTGTTGCACGCCCTGCATACCATGCAGGCTGGTCTCGTCGAAACTGTGTCGCGCGTGCGCACCGGCACGGAAAACATCAACGTGGGCGCCTCCGAAATCGCCGCTGGCAATACCGATCTCTCGCAACGCACCGAACAACAGGCCGCCGCGCTCGTCCAGACCGCCTCCAGCATGGATCAGATGACGGTCAACGTGAAGCAGAACGCCGATAGCGCCACCCAGGCCGCGCAGCTCGCCGGTCAGGCCGCGGATGTCGCCACGCGCGGTAGCCGCGTCGTCGACGACGTGGTCCGCACCATGGGCGAGATCACCCATAGCTCGCGCCAGATCGGCGACATCATCGGCGTGATCGACGGGATCGCTTTCCAGACCAACATCCTCGCCCTCAATGCGGCCGTCGAAGCGGCCCGCGCCGGGGAACAGGGCCGCGGCTTTGCCGTCGTCGCTTCGGAAGTACGCAGCCTCGCACAACGCTCGGCCACCGCCGCCAAGGAAATCAAGGCGCTGATCGAAACCTCCACGACTACCGTCGAGGCCGGTGCCTCGCTCGTCGCCAACGCCGGTTCGACCATGGGCGAGATCGTGCAATCGGTACGCCGCGTCAACGAGATTCTCGAGGAAATCAGCCACGCCTCGCGTGAGCAGAGCGCCGGGATCGAACAGGTCAACCGCGCCGTGGGTGAGATGGATCAGGTCACGCAGCAGAATGCGGCACTGGTCGAAGAGGCCGCCGCCGCTGCGCACTCGCTCAAGGATCAGGTCGGCGCGTTGCGCGAAGCAATCTCGAGCTTCGCCCTGCCGGCCTGAGCGCAGGCGGTTATAGGTTCTTGTTTTGCCCAGGCGGCGCTAATACGCGCGCAATGCCGCAAAAGAAGGCGCCCGCGAAGCGCCTCATGGGGATGCGCTTGGTGGCCGGGCGCCTCTCAACACGCCGCGTCGGAGAGGACGCATTGTTTGAACGAAGCAGCCGCGCGGATTTTTTAAGCTGCGCGGCTGGTTTTTTGATCCGCCGCCCTTCTCCTCTTCGTGCTCCCCGCCACTATCCCGTGCATGGGCCTCGCATCCTGATTACGTTCTCATTACAATCACGACTGCCGCGGGTGTTAAGTTCGGACACCGTGCGGTTGCGCTGGCAGACAGCGCAAGGGCTTCACTGCCGCTGACACGGACAGCGCCAAAGCGCACGGCCGGCCTCGTTGCCGCTACTCGCGTCCGCTACCCGTACCCGCACTCATGATCCAGAAGACAAGATCGCAACCGCCCGACCCTTATGCGTTGGCCACCAAACATCCGATGCTCGCGTCGCGTCTGCCGAAATGGCGTTCGACATTCATCGTCCTGCTGATGTTCGCGGCGTTCGGCGGCCTGGCGGCGCGTGCCTTCTGGGTGCAGGTGGTCAATCAGGACTTTTATGCCGGCCAGGGGCAGAAGCGCTATCAACGCGTCATCGAACTGGACGCCACACGTGGACGGATTGTCGACCGCAACGGTTCGATGCTGGCGGTCAGCCTCGCGACCTATGAGATCTGGGCGACGCCGAAGCTGCTCGACGTGGCCGGTTTCGTACCGCTCGCCAGGCTGCTCGAAGTGCCGCTCGCGGAGCTGCGGCGGCGTCTGGCTGGCGACAAAACGTTCGTGCTGCTCAAGCGCCAGGTGGACGCGGACACGGCCAGCGCGATCGACAAGCTGCGACTCGCCGGCATCACGCAGATCGCCGATGCGAAGCGCTTCTACCCGGAAGGCGAATCGGCGGCACACGTGGTCGGCTTCACGGATATCGAGGACAAAGGCCAGGAAGGCGTCGAACTCGCCGCCAACCTGCAGCTAAGCGGCGCGGCAGGTCAACGCGAGGTGATCCGCGACCGGCTCGGCCGGGTGGTGTCGGACACGCGTCCACTCGTACCGGCTCACAACGGCGCGACAATCCACCTGACCATCGACCGCCGCATCCAGCAACTCGCCTACGCCCAACTGAAGGCGGCGATTGCGAAGCACAGCGCGGAGGCCGGCAGCGTCGTGGTGCTCGACGCGCGCAACGGCGAGATCCTCGCGCTCGCGAACTATCCGAGCTTCGATCCGAACGACCGCACTCGCCTGAGCGGCCGGCAACTGCGCAATCGGGCCGTCGTCGACACGTTCGAGCCGGGGTCGACGATCAAGCCAGTGGTCGTCGCGTTATCCATGGATAAGGGCATGGTCGGGCCGCAAAGTCTGATCGACACATCGCCGGGGTGGTACAGGATCGGACCAGCGGTGATTCACGACACCTCGAATCACGGCGTGATGACCGTGGCCGAGGCGGTGCAGAAGTCGAGCAACATCGCGCTCGCCAAGCTCGCGCTCAACCTGCCCGCCGAGACGATCTGGAACAAGTACCAGGAGTATGGCCTCGGGCGCCGGCCGGAGCTGACGTTTCCCGGCGCTGCCGCGGGCAAGGTGCGGCCGCACAGACGCTGGCGGCCCATCGAACAGGCCACGATGGCGTACGGCTACGGGTTATCGGCGTCACTGCTGCAACTCGCGCAGGTGTACACCGCCTATGCCGGCGACGGCACGCTGCATCCTGCGCGTTTGCTGCTGGAGGATCCGCTTGATCGGGGGCTGAGTGGGCAGCTCAATGGGCAAATGAGCGGGTCGATGATTGGGCAACCCGGCGCGCATGTGAGCGGGCAGCACGGTGAGGCTCTCGCTGCTGCTCAAGGCAGCGGCGATGCGCCGCTTGCCGCTGGCACTAGCCACTCAGTGACGACGCCCGCCACTGCGCATGCCATCCGCGAGATGCTCGAAATGGCGACCGGCCCGGGTGGCACCGGACGCGCCGCAGCGATCGAAGGCTATCGGGTGGGCGGCAAGACCGGGACGGCGCGCAAGCAGATAGGCACGACGTACGCGAAAAATCGCTATCGTGCGCTGTTCGTTGGCATGGCGCCGATGAGCGACCCGCGTCTGATCGTTGCCGTCATGATCGACGATCCGGCTGGCAAGGCGTTCTACGGAGGCACCGTTGCAGGCCCTGTCTTCGGCGCGGTGACAGGTGGAGCGCTCCAATTGCTCGGCGTGCCGCCGGATGCATGAGGCGGTAACCACCGTACCGCAGCACAGCCACGCCTTCAGGCCGTATTCACATGCACCCGCACGTGCAAGCGCCGGAACGCGTTCGGCGTCATCCCTCTGCTTCTCTTGAACAGCCGCCTGAAATATCCACTCTCCTCAAACCCACACGCATAAGCGACCTGCGCGATCGTCAAGCGGTCTTCCGCCAGCAGGATGGCCGCGTGCAGCATGCGCTGTTCGTGCACCGCGTCAGTCAGCGTGCGTCCATAGGTGGCTCGATATACGCGCCCCAGGTAGTCTGCGTTGCAGTCAAGGTGCGCGGCAATCGCCGAGGCGTTGATCGCTTCATGAAAATGCGTGCGAATCCATTGATCAGCACTTGCCGCAAGTTGCTGGGGTGCGCCGTCGGCCGCGGTCGCCGCGACTCGGGAGCGCTTGAGTTCCCACAGCATCAGCAGGATCGTCAGGCTGTCCGGCAACGGTTGCACGCCGTAGATCTGCTGATCGTTCAACAGGCGCTGGAACATGCCCGATAAATGATCGGGCCGCTCGACCCTGGCGTGTTGAGGAATCTCCAGCAACACTTCTAACGCCGACCCGCTGTGCGGCGCGTCTGGCAATGTGAAATGCACCCAATAGAACCTGAGATCCGGTGCAAACGGCGATGTCCCGCCATGCAGCCGGCCCGGCCAAAGCAGTAGTGTCTCCCCTGCGTTCACCTCGAATAGCTGTCCGCCTTCGTGAAGACTCAGGCAGCCCTGCCGCACGTAAATCAGCTCGTACGACTGGATCGTCCGTGAGGGATGCACGCCCACTCCGCGTGATACAAAGAGCCCGCCATTGCTGGCTTCGAGACCGAGTGGAAATGCCAGATGAAGCGCGGGGTCGGTCATTACAAAAAAAGTCGGAATTAGCGCGTTTTACTGCGGTTTCTTCATCTTGCGAGGGCAGGTCGGGCGTGTCAAGCTTTCCAGACTTGACGTTCGTGGAAAGTCGGAAAGATTCGGTGCGACGCGCCAAGGTCGAAAAAAGCACATTTCTCAGAAGCACCCGATGCGTGTACCTGACTGGCGCGGCCAGCCTTACGGTCCGGAAAGCGTCGCGAGACATGCATCGGCAATAGGAGGAGACACCTATGATTCGTTGCAACCGATGGCTTCGTCTATGGGCATGCGCGACAGTGCTCGCCGCCACTCACGCGCAGGCTGACGATGGCCTTTCTTTCTGGGTGCGCGCGTCGGACTCGGGTTTCGTGACCCCGGTCGTCAACGCATGGAACGCAAGCCATCCCACGAAGGTCAGCCTGACCATCATTCCGAATGACGACTTCGTGACAAAGTTCGGCACGGCGTCGGCTGGCGGCGCCGCGCCCGACGTGATTGCAATCGACCTGATTTATACGCCCGAGTTCGCGCATGACGGACAGTTGACCGACATCACGGACGAGGCCAAAAAGCTGCCGTTCTATCAGAGCCTCAGCCCATCGCATATGCGGCTCGGGACCTATCAGGGCAAGCAATACGCGCTGCCCTTTAGCGCTGAAAGCTCGATGCTGCTGTAC